>Ga0209233_1000108_pt1 | contig 265137 bp, 219 predicted proteins | sample AraplaCL_Cvi_mCL_FD_184269 | JGI IMG/M metagenome (GOLD analysis project Ga0209233, IMG submission 184269) | Arabidopsis root microbial communities from the University of North Carolina, USA - plate scrape CL_Cvi_mCL (SPAdes) (version 2) | ecosystem: Host-associated > Plants > Roots >... | reverse complement strand
GCGAGCGGAACCAGACGTCGCCGCCATGTGTGTCTTGCTATCAGAAGTCATGGCGACATTCGGCTGCACGCTAAAGCACAAGCAACCCCACCCCAGCCCTCCCCTACTGTCGCAGGGGAGGGGGCGCATCGTGGCGAGTATCGAGTTGTACCGACTTGTCAAGCTGTTCAAACCTGCGCTATTCCCAATGGCACTAACTTAAACGTGTATCTTGTGCGCGTCGGTTAGAACCGCTCCCCCACCATCTCCTCGCTCTTCGCCCACAGCGCTTTCGCACGTTCCGCATCCAGCGCATAAGGCCGTACGCCGCCGCTTGCCAGGTTTTCTTCTGCATGGGTCAGCAGTTCGGCCACGTGGCAGTCTTCGCAATAGCGTCCACCCACTTCGTCCGCACTTGCGACGGCGGCGGCCCATACCGTGGTGGCTGCGCCTTGCTCGACCGTCTTCCACTGAAACGGCGGCTTGCCGGCCGCCTGGTTCTGCTTGTTGACCTCGTCGACGCGCTGTTGCAGGAACGCCTCATCCATATGCCGCGTCAATTCGGTCCGGATGCCGCCGGGATGCACCGCCGTTGCGCGAATGCTGTTTTGCCTGTGGCGGCGATCGAATTCCACGGCGAACAGCACGTTCGCGGTTTTCGAGCGGCCATACGCGCCGAATTCGGTATACGGCGTGCGCTCGAAGTTGGGATCGTCCAGATCCACATCCGAATAACGATGGCCGGCCGAAGAGAGGTTCACCAGGCGGCTGCCATGCTTCATCAACGATGCCATGCGATTGACGAAGACGAAGTGGCCCAGATGATTCGTGCCGAACTGCATTTCGAAACCATCCACGGTCTTGCCGAACGGGCAGGCCATGATGCCTGCGTTGGCGATCACCAGGTCGAAAGCATCGCCCTGCGCCAACAGCTGGCCGGCGCAGCGGCGCACGCTTGCCAGCGAGGCCAGGTCGAGTTCGATCAGGCTGAGGCCGCCGGTGCCTTTCGCGTCGGCAAGCACACGCTGTGTCGCGGCCTTTGCCTTGGCGACGTCGCGCACCGCACCGACGACATGCGCGCCGTGCGCCGCCAGCGATCGTGCCGTTTCCACGCCCAATCCGGCCGATACGCCGGTAATCAACACACGCTTGCCGCTTAGGTCGACGCCTTCCAGAACGTCGTCGGTGGTCGAGCTTGCTCCAAATGACTTGCTCATCGTTGCCTCATGGGTTGTTGCCTGCGGGCCGGGATTGGCTGCCGCGACGTCGGTGGGACCGGTTATGATTCGCATAACCGGAGACATCCTCCGCATATTTTATGCGGAGGCATCCTCCGTTTTTCAAGGGGCGCCTATGACCAAGCCGGAAAAAGCCGTAAAACCAACGCGTAAGCCGCGTGCCGACGCCGAGCGCAACCGCCTCCGGCTGATGGAAGTGGCCAAGGCGGCGTTCGCGGAGCAGGGCGCCGATGCGAGCCTGGACGAGATCGCCCGCCGCGCCGAAGTGGGCATCGGCACGCTGTACCGGCACTTCCCCACCCGCGACGCGATCCTGGAGGCGATCTACCGCCAGGAAGCCGAACAGCTCGGCGCGGCCGCGGCGGCCTTGCTTGAAAAGAAGCAACCGGTCGACGCGTTGCGCGCATGGATGCGCTTGTTCGTCGATTACGTGGCGACCAAGAAGCTGGTGCTGCCGGCGCTCAACGCGTTGACCGGCGATACCTCGGAACTGCGGGCGTACTCCTCCGCGCATATACGCGGCGCGGCCGACCTGCTGGTGAAGCGCGCCATCAAGCACGGAGACATCCGCAAGGATGCGCAGGCGATGGATCTTCTCTACGCGCTGTTCGGCTTCGCCAACATCGACAACCAGCCCGACCTGGTGCCGCGTGCGCACCGCTTGATCGACATTCTTATCGCCGGGCTGCGCAAGTAGGAGCATTCCTCGCAAAGCATGCCGAGCGGGGCGCCAAGGAACGTTTCCGCAAGCCGGCACCATGACGTTGGTCATATGTGCAGACCTGTCATCAGGTATTAGTGTTGGCCCAGCGGGACAGTGGACTGAAAAGCGTATAGGCGTCCAGACGGAAGTGAAGGACGCGTATACGCCTTTTTTAGCTCGTTGATTTGAATCGATCTAAATGCTTGATTTCAGTGACAAGGGCAAAGCCGGCATGGTTTTTACTTGGCAGCAGGGCAGTGCGCAGGTTCCAGTTTCCGGTCGACGCTTCGCAATGTTTTGCGCAGGCGCTTTGTTGGCCATCGCCCATGGCGGCGCCATGGCGCAAGCCAGTGGCGATGCCGCCAAGGTCAATCCGCTGATCGGCAGCAGCAACGGCGGCAATACCTATCCGGGCGCGGTGATGCCGTTCGGCATGCTGCAGTGGAGCCCGGAAAATACGCGCGGCAAGCACGTGCGCACCGCATCGCCCAGCGGTTACCAGTACGACGCCAAACGCATGCGCGGCTTCAGCCTCACGCATCTGTCGGGTGCGGGTTGCGCAGGCGCAAGCGGCGACGTGCCGATAATGCCGGTGACCGTACCGGTGACGACGTCGCCCAGCACGGATCTGAGCGATGAGCGTTATGCCGCCGACTTCCGTCACCAGGACGAGCACGCCACGCCGGGCACGTACCAGGTAAAGCTTGCCAATGGCGTGGACGTGACGCTGGCCGCGGCCACGCGCAGCGGCATGGCGAGTTTTGATTTTCCGCAGCGGCAACCGGCCAACCTGCTGATACGCACCTCCGATTCGGAAGTGGGCAGCAACGATGCGTCCGTCGACGTCGACGCCAACACGCGCACGGTGAGCGGCGCGGTCACCAGCGGCAATTTCTGCGGTTATCTGGCCAAGGCCGATCAGCGTAGCTATTACACGCTGTATTTCGTGGCGCAGTTCGACCGGCCGTTTACGGCCAACGGCACCTGGCAGGACGCGCACGTGCAGGCCGGCGCGAGCGTTGCCAAGGGCGGCACCGGCTACGATGCGAAGGGCTTTCCCACGCCGGGCAAGGGCTCCGGCGCATGGGTGGCGTTCGATCCTGCCAACGGACCGGTACACGTACGCGTCGGCATTTCCTACGTAAGCCTGGATAACGCACGCGCCAACCTGCAGGCGGAGATCGCGCCGGACGCGACGGTGGCGCAGGTGGCGCAGCGCGCCAATGACGCGTGGAGCGACCTGCTCGGCCGCATCGCGGTGGACGGCGGCAGCGCCGAACAGCAGACGGTTTTCTACACGGCGCTGTATCACTCGCTGTTGCATCCGAACATCTTCAGCGACGTCAACGGTGAGTACGTCGGCTTCGATCGGCAGGTTCATCGCGTCGCCGGCAAGCAGAAAAACCAGTACGCGAACTTTTCCGGCTGGGATGTCTATCGTTCCCAGCTGCAACTCGTCACCTGGCTGCTGCCCGACGTCGGCAGCGACATCGCGCAGTCGCTGTACAACCAGGCGCAGCAGAATGACGGCGAGTGGGACCGCTGGACGCACAACAGCGGCGGCACGCATGTGATGAGCGGCGATCCCTCGGTGCCGGCGCTGGCGGACATCTATGCCTTCGGCGGGCAAGATTTTGACCTCAAGGGTGCGTATGCGTCATTGGTGCGTGCAGCAACGGTGCCCACGGCGCACGATCTTTCCGACGACGGCTGCAACGTGGAATGCGTGGGCGAGCGGCCATCGCTGGACCAATGGCTGAAGCTGCATTACATCGCCACGCAATCGCACGCATGGGGCGGCGCGGCGGAAACGCTGGAAGACGCCACTGCGGATTTCGCGCTGTCGCAACTGGCCGAGGATGTGCACGATGACGCCAATGCCAGACGCTTCCTGTTGCGTTCCGGCTATTGGCGCAATCTCTACAACCCGCATGCCACGCCACAGGAAGGCTATATCCAGAACCGCAATGCCGATGGCAGCTGGCCGGCGTTTTCACCGGCGTCCGACGACGGTTTCGTGGAAGGCAGCGCGGCGGTCTACGTGTGGATGGTGCCGTTCGACGCGCAGGGCCTGTTCCAGGCGATGGGCGGTACGGCCAAGGCCAGTGCGCGCCTGGATCGCTTCTTTCACGACGAGCATGGCAACTGGGCGGTAACCAACGCAGGGCCGCTGCATGCGGAGTTGAACAACGAACCGTCGGTGGAAACGCCGTGGCTCTACGACTTTGCCGGGCAGCCGTACAAGACGCAGGATACGGTGCGCACGGTGCTCGAACGTTACTGGAAGAACGCGCCCGACGGCATTCCCGGCAATGACGACCTGGGCGAGATGTCGTCCTGGTGCGTGTGGTCGGCGCTGGGGCTTTATCCGGAAATTCCCGGGCGCGCGGAATTGCTGCTGAGCAGCCCGCTGTTTCCGCATGCGCTGGTTCATCGCGCTGGCGGCGACGTAAGCATCGATGCACCGCTTGCCTCGGCGGAGCATCGTTTCATTTATGCCATGTCGGTGGATGGCCGCGCGTATGCCAAGCCGTGGCTGCCGGCATCGTTTGCCGCGCACGGTGGGCATCTGCGCTTCGAGCTGCAGCCTTCCGCCGACCGCGCCTGGGGCAGCAAGCGGGCCGATGCGCCGCCTTCCTTCTCGGCAGGCGGCTGAGCGGCAGGTTTTTTCTCGTTTTTTTTGGATCGGTTGAAGGCGGAGCGGCCGATCCGGTTTTAGGAAGCAAACGCAAGGGATGGCTGGGGCAAATGTTTCGAACTTAACGGTCGTCACAAGTCGTCATTCCGGCGAAGGCCGGAATGACGGCTCGCTTTGAAACGGCATCGATGTGAACCCTGAGTTCGGAGCAAAGAAGTAGGGGACGGGGGACAGGGACGTCAGGCATCGCCGCCGCAGCGGCGAATTGACTGTGACGTACGGGGAGGAGTGCAATGAAAACCCAATGGGTGTGTGTGTTCGCGTTATCGCTGTTGGCCTGCTCGGTGGCGCAGGCCCTGGCGCAGCAAGCGGCATCGCCGCCGCAAAATGCGGCGAATAACGCATCGAACGACAATCAGCAGAACGACCAGCAGCAAACCAAGCCAAAGAAACTGAAAATCGTGCAGGTCACCGGCTCGCTGATTCCGCAGGCGCAGATCGAAGGGCCGACGCCGATCACCACTATTACCGCCAAGGACATCGAAAAGCAGGGCTTCGTCGATACCTACGATGCCTTGCGTTCGCTGTCCGTCGCCAACGGTTCGGTACAGGACCCGCAATTTACCGGCGGCTACACGCCGGCCGCCAAGACCATCAGCCTGTTCGGCCTGAGCCCGGATTTCACGCTCACCTTGCTCAACGGCCGGCCCATGGCCAGCTATCCGCTGGCGTACAACGGCAGCTTGAACATCACCGACATTTCCAATATTCCCGTGGGCCTGATCGACCGCATCGACGTGCTCACGGGCGGTGCCTCCTCCATCTACGGTTCGGCGGCGATTGCCGGCGTGGTGAACATCGTGCTGAAGGATCACGTCGAAGGCACCCACGTGGCGTTTCGCTACGGCGACTACACCGAGGGCGGCGGCGCCAGCAAGCGCCTGCAGATCAGTTCCGGCCATTCGTGGGGCAATTTCGACGTCAGCGGCGGCGTGCAGCTTTCGAAGCAGAACCCCATCTGGGGCTACCAGCGCAGCTATATCGATTCGCAGAATGACGATCCGGACGTGCTTGGCCGCGTCAACGCACGTACCTTTCTGCGCTTGAACTCCAGCGTCGACCAATACATCGACCCGGGCGCAGCGACCTGCGGACCGCTGGGCAATCTGTACTGGGGCAGCACTACCTACAGCTATCGGCCAGGGCTGGGCTATTACTGCGGCAGTCCGAAGAACGTCGGCTACGCGACGCTTTCCAACGACGAAACCGATGCCAACGGGCTGCTGCAACTGCGCTATCACATCAACGACCACACCACGCTGTATGCCGATACCTTGTACAGCTACAGCAACCCCACTTACGTGGGCGGAAGTCCGGTGTGGAACAACACGTTCTACAACCAGACCAGCGGACAATACGAGGAATGGCAGCGCATTTTCGCGCCGGAAGAAGCAGGTCCCGGGGCCGGCGACCAGCACGTATTTACCAAGACGTACAACGTGAGCATCGGCGTGCGCGGCGAACTGTTCGACGACTGGAATTACGACGCCTACTACAACCGTTCGCAAACCGACCTGGTGCGCAAGACGCGCGATTTCCTGGCCAACAACGGCGTGGACCAGTATTACCTGGGGCCGCAGCTTGGCTTCGACGCAAATGGCTATCCGATCTATGCGCCGAACCTGGACCGCCTGTATCAGCCGATTACGCCGGCCCTGTACAACGCATTCACTGCCGTCGATCGCGCGGCATCCACCTCCTGGACGCAGAACGAGACGTTCACCGCCAACACCACCAGCCTGTTCTCCTTGCCGGCCGGCGACGTCGGCGCGGCGGTGATTGCGCAGACCAGCAACCAGCGCTTTTCCAATGCTTCGGCCAGCCCGCTTGCCGCGGAAGGGTATTTCCGCGGCATAGGTGGCACCACCACGGCCGGCGGCGCAAGCAGCCAGTTCGCGTTCGGTGGCGAGCTGCAGATTCCGCTGCTCAAGCAGCTGACGGCAGACGTATCCGCGCGCTTCGACAAATACGACTACGGTGGACGCGGACATGGCCGGCCCACGTACAAGCTGGGCCTGGAATACCGGCCGTTCGACACGCTGCTGCTGCGCGCCAGCGCCGCCACGGCGTTCCGCGCGCCGGATCTGTTCTACCTGTTCTCGGCGCATAGCAGCGGCTACAGCACCAATACCGACTACTACAAATGCCGCCTGGCCGGTTACAACCCGGCCACGTACGGCCAGTGCCCGTACAACGGCTTGTCGATTCTCGCGGTGACTTCCGGCAACACCGGCCTGATGGACATTACCGCCAAGACCTACACAGCCGGTTTCGTCTGGTCCACCTCGGACAACCGCCTGAGCTGGTCGGTGGATTACGACATCATTCGCGTCAACAATGAAGTGGTGACGCTGAGCACCGATCAGATCCTGTCGGAAGAAGCCAATTGCCGGTTTGGCGTATCCGACAATGGCCAGCAGACCTACGACATCAACTCGCCCACATGCCAGCAGGTGCTCGGCGAAGTGGAGCGCTATCCCGCCACCGATCCGGTGAACGCCAACACCGTCAAGCAGGTGAACACCTATCCGATCAACGTGGCGTCGGAATATCAGACAGGTATTCAGTCCAGCCTGAAATACCGGCTGGAAACCGATCACCTGGGCTCGTTCCAGTTCGGCCTGGATTACTACGACGAACTCAAGCACACCTACCAGGAAAAGGCCGGCGATCCCACGCTCAACTACCTGTGCTGCAACAACAACGACGAGTTCAAGAGCCGCGTGAACGGCACCATCACCTGGAACATCGGCAAATGGAGCAGCACCATCTATGGCCTGCGCAATGGCAATACCTGGAACTACGCGGGCACCGGTCCAAGGATCGGCCCGTGGATCACCTTCAACGGCAGCGTGGGCTACAAGGTCACGCCCAAGACCACCGTGTCGGTCACCGCCAACAACATGTTCAATAAACGTCCGCCGATGGACAACACCAATAGCGGATGGCCGTATTTCGACGTGACCGATTACAGTGCGTTGGGACGCTCCGTATATCTGGACATAGGTTTCGACCTGGGTATCTAACCGGTGGCCTGGCGCTGCATGCGCCAGGCCACGACGTTCGCGAGGCAACACATGATGCAAAAGAAACTCACACGCAGCCTGTTGGCCGCTACCAGCCTGGCCTTTTGCGGCATGCTGCATGCCCAGCAGCACAACACGCTCACCGCGCAAGAAAAAGCGCAAGGCTGGCAATTGCTGTTCGACGGCCACAGCCTGGGCGGCTGGCATTCCTATCTTGAAAAGGCGCCGGGCAAGGACTGGACGGTGAGCGATGGTGCGATCCTGCTGGAAAAACGCCCCAACGATCCCGCCGCGGATTTCCAGGACCTGGTCACCGACGCCGAGTTCGGCAACTTCGACCTGAAGCTGTCATGGAAGATGAGCCCCTGCGCGGACGGCGGCGTGATGTTCCACGTGCACGAATCGCCCAAATACCAGAACACCTATGAAACCGGCCCGGAGATGCAGATCGCCGACCTGGCCTGCACCAAGCCGGACAGCCGCGTGCTGAAGGAGCGCTCCGGCGACCTGTTCGACCTGATTTCCTCGGACGTGGAATGGGTGAACGAAGCAGGGCAGTGGAACGACTTCGAGATCATCGCCGACCACGGACATGTGCAGTTTTTCCAGAACGGCCACAAGGTGATCGATACGCAGTTGTGGACGGATGACTGGAAGCAGCTGGTGGCAAAGAGCAAGTTCACCGCGTGGCCGGATTTTGCGAGCTTCCGCGTGGGGCATATTTCCTTGCAAGGCACCGAAGACAAGGGGGAGGTGCCGATACGCTTGTGGTTCAGGGACATTCGGATCAGGAAGCTGTGATGTTCCTCCCGCTATGAATCCCAAATTACGTCGCCCTTGGTACTCGCCATGATGTGCACCCTCCCCTGCGAAGTAGGGGAGGGCGGGGGTGGGGTTGTTCGAGCTTGCAGCACGATTTGAACGTGTCGCGAGCTTGCTTCACCCCACCCCAGCCCTCCCCTACTACACGTAGGGGAGGGGGCTGATCCGGCGAACTGAGACTCGACGCTAATCAGGTACTTCGCAGGGGAGGGAACCGCTTGTCGCAATGATCCAGATGCTCACTTTGCTCGAGTGCAATAGCGCGCAGGTTGGCGTTGAACGCATGCGAACCCCAACGTTGCCACGCAGATGGCGATGTTGGGGTTCGGCGTTGCCTCACTGCCAACGCGCTCCGATGGGGCCTTCGCCGAGGCGACGGTTTGCACATTGACTTGCAGCCATGGGACCCGCATGTCGACAAACGCGGGAACTAGCCCAACACTACGGCGGTCTGCACGCAAAGCAAACAACGGGGAGATACACCGTGAACGTTTCGGCATTCGTTTCTTTTGCCTTGGCCCTGGCCTTCACCTGCAACATCTGCGCTGCACAAACGGCTGCCCCGGCAAGCTCATCTACTGCCGAAACGCCCGCTGCCGCCGTCGGCATCATGGACAACCCGTGCGGCGCGCTGCTGCCGCCGCCCGAAGCGCCCGCCCTGGCCGGCCCGAAACGTCCCCTGCTGCCGCAATCCCGCGCCGCCCTGGCGGCTGCCTCCAAGGCCTGGGAGGAACAACGGCTGGCATTCGACTTCGGCGGCCTGTGCCGTTACCGCGAGGCCAATGCCAAACTGCCTGCGGCCACGGCGCATCGCGTGGTCTTCATGGGTGATTCCATCACGCAGGCGTGGATCGAAGAAGATCCGGGCCTCTTCACCGACGACGTGATCGACCGCGGCGTCAGCGGCCAAACCACCCCGCAGATGCTGGTGCGCTTCCGCCAGGACGTGATCGACCTGCATCCGGCCGTGGTGCACATTCTTGCGGGCACCAACGACATCGCCGGCAACACCGGCCCCACCACGCTGCGGAACATCCAGAACAACATCCAGAGCATAGTGGAACTGGCGCAGGCGCATCACATCCGCGTCATCCTGGCCACGCTTACGCCCGCTGCAGCCTATCCATGGCGGCCATCGGTGCAACCGGTCGACAGCATTCGCGCGCTCAACGACTGGATCAAGGCGTATGCCAAGCAAAACGGGCTCACGTATGTCGATTACTTCACGCCGCTGGACGATGGCCACCGCGGCTTCACCGCCAAGCTCAGCATCGATGGCGTGCATCCGAATGCGCAAGGCTATGCGGTGATGGACAAGCTGGCGCGGGAGGCGATCAAGCAGGCGTTGTCTTCATCACCGTAAGGCAGGAACGGAAATCGCTGCAGCGGGGGGCGTCAGGCCTGGTCAGTCAGCGCAGCAACAGTCGGGATGCAGGTCTCTGCAGGCCACCTGCTTGTGGCGATGGGCCATGGTTCAACAAACGCGAGATGTGCGTAGCGCACAGCAGTGACTTGGTAGCCTGCCACTGCTAGCCTACGCTCACGCCATCATCACAACCAAGGAGGTTCGCATGAAAATCCGCATCAGTTTTATCGCCCTGGCACTACTGTCCGCATCGTTCGTGGCGCATGCGTCGTGCGATGACGTGAAGTCCAGCATCGATGCCAAGATCAAGGCCAACAACGTGTCGAACTACACGCTCGACGTGGTGGCCAAAGACCAGGCCGGCGATGCCAAGGTGGTCGGCCAATGCGATGGCGGCAGCAAGGTGATCGTCTACAAGAAGGGTGAGGGCGCCAAGCAGGCAGCATCGGATGCGGCTGCGCCGGCAGAGGCTTCGTCCAGCGGCAAGTGAATGCTGTTGGGGATGTTCAAAAAGGCGCCCGCGGGCGCCTTTTTTATGGGGATGACGATCGCTTCGAAGGTACGTGGATTCACCTGGAGCCGTCACCCCGGCCTTCGCCGGGGCGACGAGTGGGGACTTCCCTTGCAGCTATCGATACTCCCTCACGATTTCCAGCAATGGCTGCAAATGCGTGTCGAAATGCGTCCACCGCGCCACCGACGACCGGTAAACCGGCCGCCGTACCTGCGCCGCGCTGGCGGTTTTCACCACACGCGTGTTCTGGTGGAAGTTCAGGCAGCGCGGATCCCACGGCAGTCCAAGATAATCCAGCAGGCGGCGTGCCTGGCCTTCGGGGTCGGCCACCATGTCTTCATAGCGCACATCGAGGATCGAACCGGGTGGCAGCACGCGTTGCCAATGCTGCATCAGTTCGATGTAGCGCACGTAGTGGCGCCCCAGTTCGCCAAGATCGTAGGTGTAGTCGAGATTGTTCCTGGAGAACAGCGTGGCGTAGCAGGAAAAGCACGAGTCCATGGGGTCGCGCATGGCATGGATGATCTTGGCGTTGGGCAGCATCAGGCGGATCATGCCGACATAGGCGAAATTGCCCATCATCTTGTCCGTGATGCGGGTGGCCGTCGGAGCCAGCTTCCACACGCGTTCGGTATAGGCGTCGCCCAGGCGCAGCAGTTCGTCTGCCGTCATGCGCGAGGCGATCTCCGGAAAGCTCTCCACTGGCTGGCCGGCTTCGGTGGCTAGCGCAAACAGCATGTTTTCCAGGTCCGGCAATTCGCCCGCACCATGAATGTCTGGATGCGTCGACAATATCTGCTCGATCAGCGAGGTACCCGAGCGCGGCATGCCGACGATGAAGATGGGCGACTTGCCCGTGGAGGCGGGCAGCGCACGGCTGGAAAAAAAACGTGCGTCGAAGGCCGCCCGCAGCTTGTCGACGAGCGCGATCTTGCTGGCCTCGTTTGGCGAAAGCTGTGCATGTTTCAGGCGGTTGCCCTGGGCATAGGCGGCAAAGGCTTCGTCGTAGCGGCCCAGGTCTTCACGCATCTTTCCCAGCGAGAACCAGTAGCGGATGCGCAGGTTTTCCGACAGGGCAGGGAGTTTGTACGCGAGTTGCTCCAGCCGTTTCGGTTCGGCGTGTTCCGGCGTGAAGGTACGCAAGGCGGCAAGGTTGCAATAAGCCTCGACCGATTCCGGGTCGATCGCCAGGGCTGCGTCGAACATGTCACGCGCCTCATCCAGCCGACCCTGCCGGCGGATACTGCGGCCGAGGTTGTTGCAGGCTTCCACGTAGTCGGGTTTCAGTTGCAATGCATGGCGGTATTGCTGTTCGGCTTCTTCGTAGCGCTCCTGCACATAGAGCAACCCGCCGAGATCGAAATGCGCCCGGGCGAAGCGGCTGTCGAGCGCCATGGCGCGGCGGTAGCAGGCTTCCGCTTCGGTAAATGCGCCAAGCTCGCGCAGCGCATTGCCGAGATTGGCGTGCGCTTGGGCATCGTTGGGCACCAGCGCGATCACGTGGCGAAAACGTTCCGCCGCCTCGGCCATGCGGCCTTGTCCGTACAACACCACGCCCAGGGCATTGTGCAGGGGAGCACGGTTCGGAAGGGTTTGCAGTGCCTGGCGCAGATGCGGTTCGGCCTCGGCATAGCGCTGCGCGCTCAGCAGGGTGAAGCCAAGGTTTGCCTGTGCTTCGGTGAATTCGGGCCGCAGCTTCAATGTGCTGCGATACGCCTCGACGGCTTCATCCAGCCGGTTCTGCAGCGCCAATGCGTTGCCGCATTTGAAATGTGCATCGGCGAAATCCGGCTTGATGGTACGCGCGCAGTGGTAGCTCTCCGCGGCGGGTCCGGTTTGCCGCATCGCCATCAGGCTTTCGCCCAGCACGTAGTGGGTGACGGCATCCCAGGGCGCAAGCGAGATGGCTGTGTGTTGCGCTTCCACCGCCTCGGCAAAACGGCCTTGTGCATGCAGGGCCGTGCCGAGCACCTGCCATACGCCGGCGTGCGAGGTGCCGGCATCGATCAGCTTGCGGGCCAGCGCTTCGGCTTGCACGTGCTGCCGCTGCTTGATCAAGCCGGCAAGCAGCTCAAGGTTCTTCGTTTCCGTGGGCGCATTCGCGCTCGGGTTTGTGTTCCGTGGCATGGCTGTAGGCACCTTGGTGAAGTGCGGACGATCGGATCGCGGATGCAGCAACAACAATCGCAACAGCAAAGCATGCGCCATGACGTGGCTTGCGCAGCCCTTACGTTAGCGCAAGTGGGCGCGGTTTGTTTGACGCGGCGCACGCTGCCGAGGTCGGCTTGCGCGCGTCATGGAGCGGGGGAGGACCCGCTCCTGCAGAAGCCGCCCGGATTGCATCCCAGCCGGCTTGTTGATCAGGCGGGTGTTTGCCGCGCCTTGAGGCCGAAGTGGCGCGCCACGCGTTGCACCAGCGGCAAGGGCTCGTTCGCCGGTGCCGTGTGGGTGGGTTCGGCGCCATCGTCCAGCTGCAATGCGCCGCTGGCCTGCATGGCCCAGCAGAAAGCGTTCGCGGTGGCCACGTCAACGGCGCAGTGTTCGGCCAGCTCGGCCACGCGCCAGCTCTTGCGATAAAGCGCCGACGACAGGCGCAGAGCTTCGCGGTTGTCGGGGAAGGTGATCAAATCCGGCCACACGCCCAGTCGATAGCTTGCATCGCTGATCATCGCCAGCTTGTCGCGATGGCGCAGGCAGGCGGCAACGAGAAAGTTGTCCAGGCTTTCGCACACCAAGCCTTCGTATTGATGTTCGCACGGCGCCGTGATTGGTACGCAAGTCCATGCATCGTCGAGCAGGTGCTGCCTGGCGCTTTCCAGTTCGGCCCTGGAGCTGCCGTAAACGCGCCGGGCATGGTCGCGGAGAATGACGGAGATCGCCGCGTTCTGTGCCAGCACTTCATGCCCGTTGCCGGCTTGCAGCAGGCAGATGCGGAGCAGGCCGCCGACCGCGGCTTGCGTGCGTAGCGACGTGGCCGAGACGAGGTTTTCCAGCAATTTGGCGATGGCCGAGGCGGTGGCGTGTTTGTCGACGCGCGTGCCGGTGAGCTGTTCGCTGTTGGCATCATTGCCGATGAAAATCATGCGTGCATCGCCATGGATGGCCATTTCGTAGGCGATCTGTCCTTGCTCGCTATCCAGGTCGATGACCAGGATGTCGCAGGGTTTGCCTTCCCACTTGTGCAATTGCACCGGCGTGGACGAAGACATCAGCAGTTTGCAGGCGAGCCAGAAGCGCAGTTCGACTTCGTAGGGGAGACCGGCGAGGCCGATGTGGACTTTCATGGATGATTCCTCCCGATGCGGAAGAGGCAGGCATTCCCCTAAAAGCCTGCGTGCCAGCGATTCGGGTTGCGACGAGTGGATGCCCAAATGCGGTTCGGGCGCGTGTAAGTATCATCGCGTCTGGGGTGTATGGCCGCTATCGCAACTTGGGTCGATTAACTGTCAGATGGGGTCAACGTCGCTGTATTGGCTGGATGTTGTCCTCCAACGACAGAAATGCGGCCATCTCGTGCCGCCATGCGCGGCGACGGCGCAAAAAAAATCGCGTGCAGGTAGGCTTTTTTCGCCGTGCCGCGTCTTTCACTTGTCGAGCAGTGGCGCGTTGCCACGGGGGAGAGGTAAGCAAGATGAGTCGTATCGTATGTGCACGCTCGGTATTGGCGTTGGCGTGTATCCTGGGACTTGCGCAACGCGCGCATGCGCAGACGCAGTCGCAACCGACCACCATTCCGCTGGACGTGATTGTCGAATCCGGCGGTGGTGTCTCCGCGGACAGGCTTGGCATCAACATCGGCGTCAACGGCGCCGCGCCGGAGGAGTACATCTTCGATACCGGCTCGACGTCCTTCAATATCGACGTGGGCTCGGGCGGTAACGGGCAGGCGTGGTTTCCGATCGTGCCGGGCGTGCCGATCACGCCTACGTCGCCGGCGCTCTCGCTTTACGGCGATGGCACCTACGGCAATCTCGGTGCAACCAGCACGGTGTCGAGCGTGCAGTTCTACAACAGCTCGTCCAACGCAGTGGCGGCCAGCTTCACCAACAAGCAAGGTTTGCCGGTGCTGATCAACCAGGGCGCCGTCGCCACTGCAAGCAGCCTGGGCGGCGACCAGGCCGGTGCGCAGATCGGCTATTACCTGCCTGCGTATGGCTACAGCTTCACTTTTGCCGAGATCGCGCAGTACGGCCTGGACACGCAAGGCGAGGTGCCGGTTTACCTGGACGCCACCTGGCAGCAGAACCTCAACCAGGGCATTGGCCCCGAAGACGGCGGCGCGTTCAAGCTGTTCGGCATTTTCGGTGCCGGCGACTTCGGCGGCGACAGCGTGCTGGGCAACCTGACCACCAGCGGCTACATCGTGGCGGCCAACGCGCAAGGCGGCAATCCGCAAAACTGCAGCGGTTGCGGCCACGTGATCTTGAATCTCACGCCGGCGTTGCGCGCGCAGTTCATCAGTATCGTGCCGTGGAATGGCGGTTCGCAGGGCACGTTTCCGCTGTCGGGCGCGCCGGTGTCGGCGAACCAGTTCGACCTCACGTTCGCCTATACGCTCAATGGCGGCAAATACAGCGCCACGCTGCAGACGCTGCTCGACTCGGGCACGCCCACCATCTACCTCAACGACGCCGGCCTGCTGGCCGGTGAAACGGCCGCCGGGCATGTAAATGCAAACGGCGATGAAATACCGGGCGTCACGCTGACCATGACCGGCAGCGGCGCGGGCGCGCAGCCGACATCGATCATCACCGGCGACGACAGCGCGGGCGATCTGAGCAATGTCGTCACGCCCGGCAGCGATCCGTATATCAGCGCAGGCCAGGCGCTCTACGGCATCTCGTTCTACTTCAACAATTCCGTGATGTACGACCTGCAGAACCAGGCAACGGGGTACACGCCGTTCTTCGTCTCGATCGATCCGATTTCAACCAACGGTGGTTACACGATTTCCGCAGCGGTGCCTCCGCAGGGCATTGCCGGCATCATCTCGGGCAACGGACCATTGATCGTGGCCGCAGGCGGCATGGCACAGCTGACCGGCGCCAACACCTACACCGGCGCCACGCAGATCGAGCAGGGCGGCTGGCTGGGTTTGGCGGGCCCCGGCACGATCGCCGATTCCTCCGGCGTGCAGGCGGATGGCACGCTGGATATTTCGCGTGTATCGGGGCCGGCGTTGATCCAGTCGCTGAGCGGCGCAGGGAATGTGGCGCTGGGTGCGAACACGCTGGAACTGACCAACGCCTCGGGCACGTTTGCCGGTGAGCTGCAGGATGGCGGCCTGGTTGGCGGCACCGGCGGCAGCCTGGTGATCGCGCAAGGCATGGAAACCTTGACCGGCAACAACACCTTCACCGGCAGCACCGGCATCAGCCCCGCTGGCGGCCTGACGCTCAATGGCTCGCTCGCCGGCAGTGTGATCGACGCCGGCTTGCTGGCGGGCCATGGTTCGATCGGCGGCGGCCTGGTGGTGACGGGCGGCGTCGCGCCGGGCAACGGCGCCGGCACGTATGAGGCGCTGACGGTGGCGGGCAATTACCTGCAAAACGCGGGCTCCATCTACATCGCCCAGGTGAATCCCGCGCAGCCAGGCGCATCCAGCCAGATCGTGGTGAACGGCAAGGCGGCGCTCGCGCCCGGTGCGCAGCTTGGCGTGCTCGCATCGCCCCAGCCGCAGCCGTATATCCTTGGCGCGCGCTACACCTTGCTCACGGCCGGCGCAGGTGTGAGCGGCAACTACACGCTGGTGGGCAATACCAGCCTCAGCGCCACGCTCGGCATCAACGCCGTTTACGATGCCGACCATGTCTATCTGGACGTGATCCAGCAGCATGCGTTGGTCGATGTGGCCGATACGCACAACCAGGCGGCGACGCTCACCGCGTTGCAGGGTCTTGCGGCATCGAGCGCGGCCTTCGTTACCGTCTCCAACCTGGCCACGGATGCGCAGGTTCGCCACGCCGCCGACCTGCTCTCGGGCGACGTGCACGCCAGCGTGCAGGGCAGCTTCCTCGACGACAGCCGCCTGCTGCGCGATGCGGTAACCGAGCGCTTGCGCTTCGCCACGCTTGCGGATGATCAGGCTGCAGCGGCAGCGCCCGCCACCCAATCTACGCAAACACATGCCAACGGCGTGACCTTGTGGGGGCAGTTCGTCGGCTCGTGGGATCGCCTGGACAGCAACGGCAATGCCGCCGCACTGTCGGATACGATCAGCGGTTTTCTGCTTGGCGCCGACATGCCGCTTGGCGATCACGGCCGCGCGGGCGTGGCCAGCGGTTATACCCAGACCTCGTTGCAGTCCGCGCAACGAGGCGCCACCGGGCACAGCGACGACGGTTATCTCAGCCTGTACGCAGGCACGCAGCTGGGCGGACTCGGTTTGCGCGCGGGTGTCGCTTACGCCGAACATAGCTTGCGCGTGAATCGCAGCATCGCGCTGCCGGACCTTAGCGCCACCTGGAGCCACAACAAGGCGTATACGACACAGGTATTCGGCGAAGCCGGCCATGCGTTTACCTTCAAGACCGCCACGCTCGAACCATTTGCGCAGGCCGCCTACGTGAAGCTAAACAGCGATGGTTTTCAGGAACGCGGCGGCGCCGCTGCACTGTCCGGACGCGGCAGCGATCACGCGGTGACCTACACCACGCTGGGCGCGCATGCCAATACGCGCTTCGCATTCAACGGCGATGTGCTCAATGCCTACGGCACGCTGGGCTGGCGTCATGCTTCCGGCTACGTGGACCCGCGCAGCGAGATGGCATTTGCCGGCAGCGAGCCGTTTACGGTGCAGGGCGTGCCGATTGCGCGCAATGCGCTGGTGGTCGATGCCGGCTTGCTGCTGCAGGTGACGCAGAGCGTTTCCTTCAACGTGGCGTACGACGGGCAGCTGGCGCATCGTGCAGTGGATAGTGGTTTCAAGGGCGGGATGACGTGGCGCTTTTAAGGCCAGGTGCTTGGGGGTACCGTACAACTTGATATCGCCACCATGCGCTCCCTCCCCTGCGAAGTAGGGGAGGGAGCAGGTTCGGCGAACTGAGACTCGCCGCTAATCAGGTGCGAAGTAGGGGAGGGAGTGCATCGTGGCGAGTATCACGTTGTGCAGCCGAACCCCAACCTACACGCACGTCACTGGATGATTCACGGCGCTCCAAACCACGTCAAATCCACCGCCTGCGCCATCGCCCGGTAACCCGCGCTGTTCGGATGCAGGTGATCGCCGCTGTCGTAAGCCGGCAGCATTTTTTCCGGTGCGGATGGATCGCGGATGACCTGGTCGAAATCCACCACGCCGTCGAAGGCGCCGCCGTGGCGAATCCATTCGTTCACTTCCTCGCGCGTCTTTTCGCCGGCAACGCTGTGATACGGCCAGCCACTGCCGCCGTAGGGCGTCATAGTGGCGCCATAGATTTTCACGTGCCTGGCATGCGCGCGGGCGATCAGGGTTTTCATGCCGTCGATAAGCTGCTGCGCGGAGATCTTGTCCTTGGCCTCCCATGCATAGCCCGAGCCGCCGATGTCGTTGATGCCTTCCAGCAGCACGATCCAGCGCACGCCAGGCTTGTCCAGCGCATCCCGGTCGAAGCGCGACAGCGCGCTGGGACCGATGCCGTCGTGCAGGATGTGATTGCCGGCGATACCGGCGTTCGCCACGCCGATGGAAGAGAGCTTGGCATCCGCCTGCAGGCGCTCGGCCAGGTCGTCGGGCCAGCGCATGTTCGCGTCCTGGGTGGAGCCGACGCCATCGGTGATCGAGTCGCCGAAGGCGACGACGGTGGCGGTGGCCGCGGGGCCGCTGACTTCCACGTCGGTGAGGAAGAAACGCGCGCCGCTTGTTTCGCCCTGCGGGAATTGCGTGGCGGCGGTGGCATCGCCGCTTTCGGTGAGATAGGCCGTGGCCTGGCCCACGTTGTGCGTGGTCGATGCGTGGTATTGCGCCTCGGGCGGCGCATACAGGCTTACGGCCAGTTCCTGCAGCGGCTTCACGTCCATCTTCACCGGATCGCTCAACACGCTTTCGCCCTTGGCGATGGTGACCGTGGGCTTGCCGTTGAACAGCAGCACATGGTCGCTGCCCGGTACGGTGTCCGCGCCGCTGGCATGCAGCGCAATGTGGGCGGGCCCCAGGGTGATCGGCACGTTGCCGAACAGGTTGGAAAGCCGGATGCGTACTTGCGAACCGCCCACGCTGACGCGCACGATCTGTCGCACGGTTTGCGCATTCACCACGGGGCCGGCGGTGTCTGGCACGGCGGACCAGGTATCGACCCAGGCGTGGTGGCCCGTGGCCGCCATCGCCGTGGCGATGCATCCGCCTATCGCGCCGCTCAAAACCCGTTTCAAAAGCCGATGACGCATGCCGCTCCTCCCGTGTTTGTCTTGGAAGCGGGACGTATAGCAAAAGCCCGATTAACTTAGTCGTGATCGGGTATTACAAAATTTATCAGGCGAGCCTGCGACAACTGCTTGTTGCGATGCAAAAAACACCCGCTCCGAAGAGCGGGCGTTTGCATGCAGCGAAGCGCTTAGGCTACATCACCAATACTTGGTGATGTAGCTGTTGAAGGTGCTGATGTCCAAGCTGCCCCAGCCCGATACGTAGTCGTAACCGACTTTCGCCTTGTAGCCGTGGCCATCGTAGCCGTTGTTGCCGGAGACCACGTCGTGCAGCGGCGCCTTGTGCTTGTTGAAACGCACGTACATGTTCTTTGCCGGCATGCCCAGCGTATTGCCGTGCGCCGATTCCATGCGCGCCCATACACCGACGAACAAGGGCGACGCCAGGCTGGTGCCGCCGATCTGCTCCGGCGTTCCGTTGACGTAGATCATGGCGCCGCTGTTGTATGCCGCATCGAAAGCCACGTCCGGCAATTGCCGCTTGGTAGCCGATGCGCCGAACACGCGCGTCTGCCAGGATGGCGCCGCTTCAAACAGGCTGACGCCGCCACCGGTGGCCCACAAGCGTCCATTGAGGTCGCCGTTGCTCTCGTCCACGTAGCCAAGCCCTTCGTTCCACACGGTTTCACCGGCCCAGGTTTTGGCGCCTACCGTCTTGAGCGCGGTACCGCCCACGGCAATCACATAAGGCGAGGTGGCCGGCTCGCTGACCGAGTAATGCGAGAGATCGATTTGCACGGTACCCGCGCTGTTGACGACATAGCCCGGTGCACCTTCGGTCGGATCCGCAGACCACTGGTAGACGCCCGAATCACCGGACGCGATGGAGAAGGTCTGCCCCTGCGCCATCGCCTGCGCGAACACCTTATCGTCGGCAGCCTGCGCGCCTTCGGTGTGCGCCGCCGTTTCATCCTCGCCCAGCGACACGTTGATCACTTTGGCTACGTTCTCGGTCACGGCCTTGTTGTAGGCCGCGGTCAGCGTGGCGTTGGTCAAGCCATTGTCGTTGGCATCGCCGTTGACCGCCGTATAGAACACCAATTGCTTCACGCCGCCGGAAATGCCGATGATGCTTTGGCTGTCGAGGTCCCATTCGGAAGGATCGCCATCGGAGGCCAGCGTGCCGGCACTGCCTTGCGCCACGCGCGTGTTCACGGTCGGCAGATGGTTGGCCTTGGTGAAGGCGTTGAGGTCGCTGATGGTCTGGCTCAGGTCGCCCCAGGTGATGATGCCCACCACCGTCCTGAAAGCGCTTGGCGTGCTCCCGGCGTCATAGATGGCGGCAAAATCGGTCGGGTTGTGCGCGACTTCGCCGGCGCTGGCGGCCGTCGTGGCCAGCGATGAGGGGTGATACGACATGACGTGCGGCTTGGCGTAATCCTGCAGGCCCAGCACTGCATCCACGATGCCGCCCAGCGAAGCCGGCACGGTGACGTCCGCGCCGTTGGCATAGTGCTGCTTGTTCTTGAATGCGAAGCTTTTCATGTTGGCATGGAAGGCGGCATTGACCGCTGCCGCCGTGCCTTCGGCCGACACCAGCATGTTGTTCGATGACACTTCCACATCATGAAACCCGGCCGCCGTCAGATGCGCCACCACGGCTTTTACCTGGTCGTCCGTTGGCGCGTACTTGGCCTTGAATTGCGCCGGCGTCAGGAACTGCTGGTAGAGCGGGCTGTGCGAATCGTTGATGGCGGCGAGAAAGCTTTCCAGTTCGTCGACGTTGCGCAGGTTCAAGCTTACCGACACGTGCATGGTCTTGCTCGAACCCATCGGCGCAACCAGCGCGGCGTCGACGATGGGGTGGTGCGTCATGGCCAGGGCAAAGGCATGGCTGCCGGTATCCTGCAGTGCTGCCGATGTGCGTGTGGCGACGCGTGCCTCCTGGGCGTGTGCGGCCATGCACATGGCGAGCGCCAGGGGCAGCAGCAGTTTGCGGCCATGCGAATTACAGCTTTTCTTCATCACAAAATTCCCCGCAATGTGAAGAGACAAGCGACCTCCCTGAGGTCGTCATGCCCCATGTGGATAGAGATTCGTTGCTTGATGAGGGTATGAAGCTGTGTAGCGATTGCATGCTCCACGCATGCTCGCCGGAACGGACCTTGCGGAATATTCAGGACGATTGCGAACGGCGAAACGAATGGAGCCGATCTGCCATCCCCCGACGACAGACCACGGCAACTTAAGTTACTTCTGCAACCGTGAGCAATGTGTCGTGCGCGTGATGCGCATCACAAGTGAAAACGTCTGGCCGTCTCATGACCGAAAAGTGTCGTCTTCTGACTGAGCGTGTGATGACGAAGCCTTCGTGCAGACACTGTCACTTTAGGACAGTGCGCGAAAACAGGTGACAGTCGCAATTTGTCTGATTTATGCGTGTCGTCAACAAAACCCATCGTGTACGTCGCTAGCATGTGCGCATTGCAGCTGTGATGTGCGAAGCAGCTGACATTTGCGCACATAAACCAGGGGCAGACGGTGCAAAAAATGGGGATGCATGATTGCATCGCTAAGGGGACAAGGCCGAGGTGCGTGAGGTGATGCGCATGATCTTTCATCCTTCGGCCTGATTTGCTGTTTGTTGGCTGCGTAGGCTGGGATGCAGTCCCGGCGTTCTTGGAGATGGCCGATGCTGGGATTTCGTCCCGGCCTACGTGGCTGCGCGCTTTTTGTCGTAATCCACCATCGGAGCATTGCATGAGAGCCAGTTCCTCCACGCAGAAAGTATTGTCCCGCGCGGTTTGCGCCGTGCTGGGCACGGCGGCGTTCGCCTGTGCGGCGCAAACCACCAGCAGTTTGCAAACGCCATGGGGCACCACCATCAATCAGCCGTCGCTGCCCGCCGCCAGCGCCGTGTGCGTCGTGGTCAAGGCCACGCAAGTGCCGGTGAACGGTTTGCTGCCGGCCTCGCTCGATAGCGCTGCGGCCAAGTCGGCACCGGATACGTCCAGCGTCCAGAACGCCATCAGCCAATGTGCCGCGGGCAAGGCCGTGCATCTGGTGCGCGGCGATGCCGGCCAGTCCGGTTTCCTGATCGGGCCGATCACGCTGAAGTCCGGCGTGACGCTGTGGATCGACCAGGGCGTGACCGTGTTCGGTTCGCGCAATCCTGCCGATTACGACAATGGCGTGGGCTTGTGCGGTGTGGCAAGCACCAACACCAAGGTATCGTGCAACGCGCTGATCAGTGCCAGCAAGGTGACCGGCGCCGCCATCGTCGGCGGCGGCGTGATCGACGGACGCGGTGGTGCGGTGCTCAGCACCGGGCCGAATGCCGGCGTGAAAACCTGGTGGGACGTCGCCTACCAGACCAAGACATCCAACGTGACGCAGCACAATCCGCGCCTGCTGGACGTGCAGGGCGGCAGCAACTTCACCTTGTACGGTGTCACCTTGCAGAACTCGCCGAACTTCCATGTCGTGCTCGACAATCTGGACCAGGTGACGGCGTGGGGCATCAAGATACTGTCGCCCAGCGCCGCCTATACGCAGGGCGCGTATGCCTGCCCGAAGAAGACCACGCCGGACCAGGTCTCGGGTACCTACGCCACCTGCTTTACGCCGGAAACGGTCAAGAACACCGACGGTTTCGACCCGGGCGAATCCACCCATGTGGTGCTTGCCTATTCATACATCAGCACCGGCGACGATCACGTGGCAGTGAAGGCAAGCTCGGGCAACGGCTCGCAGCATCTGCTGTTTGCGCACGATCATCTGTATTACGGCCATGGCCTGTCGATCGGCAGCGAAACCAATACGGGTGTGAGCGACGTGACCGTGCAGGATCTGGTGGTGGATGGCCACGACAGCCCCAACGGCGTCGGCATCCGCATCAAGTCCGATGCCTCCAAGGGCGGCGTGGTGAGCGGCGTCAGCTATCAGGGCGTGTGCATGCAGAACGTGCGCCAGCCGCTGGTGTTCGACAGTTATTACAGTTCGTCCAAGGGCAAGAAATATCCCTGGTTCAAGAACATCGCCATCACCGGCCTGCATGACCTGGGCAGCGTGGCCTACGGCGGCGGCCAGGCCGTGTTTGCCGCTTATGCGAAGTACCCGCTGCAGATCACGTTGAACAACGTGCAGTTCGACGGCACGCAGCCGACCACCTACATGAAGGGCCATAACGGCAGCCCGAGCGTGCTGCCGGCCAATACGGCCTTCACCTTCGGGCCGGGTACGGTGAGCTTCGCGCAGAATCTGGTGCAGCAGCACGGCACCGGCGTGTCGTTTGTCGGCTCCATCACCGCCAGTCCGGCGCCGGTGGATTGCAGCAAGGCCTTCGTGAAGTTCAGCGCGGTGCAGCCGAACGCGCCGATCTGACCGTGGCAAGCATGCCGCGGCGTGGGCCGCGGCATGGCCGATACGCGTTCGCCGGACTGCATGGGCTGGATGAAAACGGGGCCGGCAAGGTCCAACTGCACACCTTGCCGGCACCGCCAGTCCAACCGGAGACTCTAAGGGGAGAAAGCCACGTCACAGCGTGCAGAGTCGGGAACTCGGCTGCGGTCCCGCCATGTAGTCCGCGAAACCCCAGGACGGAACGGATGCAGGGAGCTGATTGGGTGGAAGGAAAGTTTAGGAGCCGGAGCGGCCGAAACGCAGGGCCGGGCGGGACAGATTGCTGTGCGGATGGGCCGTTGTTTCACGGTAGGCGGTGACAGCCGCGTACATACATATATGTATAGGTGGCTCACCCGGGTCCCGCTCGCCACCGTGGCAGTAGTCATCATGGGTCATGGTTTGTCAGGCCGGGCCACGTCGTCTTGAAACATCCGCTCAAGCCCATCACGGGCCATCACCGGGCATGACAGGCCGCATCCGGAGCCATGCCAGGGCTTGTCCGCAAGCCTGGTCAGGCCTGTTTTTGCAGGGCTAACTTATTGATTCAAAAGCCTGTCATTACAAACGCATAGTCCGCATAGGCAAACCGCATGCGTGACATGACACCCCTCCCGATGATCCACCCCGCTGCCGAGGGTGACAGGCCGAAACTGGGTCGGCCGGCCCCGGCGATTGAATTGACGAGGGTTGGATCATGAACGAGTGGTACCGGGGCGACGTCTCCGCGGAATATGCGATTGGGCTGCTTGAGCTGTTGGAGCAGTGGAACATCGGTATGGAAGACGCCTTGGCCGACACCGGCATCGGCTCGGCCCAGCTGGAGGGCGACCTGCGTCTCACCACCCAGCAAGATGCCGCCCTGATCGGCAACGCGGTGCGCCTGACCGGCAATGAGGGGCTTGGCTTCGAGCTGGGCCTGCGCAGCACGCTGACCTGGCACGGCATCCTCGGCCTCGGGCTGATGAGCTGCCGCACCCTGCGCGACGCGCTGCGTCTGTGGACCGGTTACCTGGACGTGCGCACCACCTCGTTCTGCATTTACATGCACGAGCATGACGGGCTGGCGGAACTGAACATCCAGGACCTGGCCCCCGGCGCGCTGATGCGCGGCTTCGGGCTGGAGCGCCTGGCCACCATGACCGCGCGCCTCGCTGCGCAGCTGACGCAGCAGGACCTGCCGGAAGTGGAAATGTGGTTCAAGGACGAAGAGCCGTCCTACGCTGCCGCCTATGCCGACCGCCTGCCCAAGGTGCGCTTCGCCACCGGGCTGTGCCAGGTGCGCATGCCCAGCGCCTATCTCGATCTGCCGCTGCCCACCGCGCACAGCCTGGTGCTGAGCCAGGTGAAGCAGCACTGCGAGCGCGAGCGTATCTCGCTCGGCCAGAACAACTGCCTGATCGCACGCATCAAGGGCCTGCTGCCGCTGGAAGACGGCACCTACCTGGGCATGGAAGAAGTGGCGCAAGCCCTGTGCATGTCCAGCCGCACCCTGAAGCGCAAGCTGCGCCATCTCGGCTTCAACTTCCGCCAGCTGGTGGACGAAGCGCGCAAGCAGGAAGTGCTGCGTGACGTGTTGAACACCACCATGACCATCGACGAAATCGCCAACCGCCGCGGGTATTCGGATGCAGCCAATCTTACGCGCGCGTTCCGGCGCTGGACGGGCGAATCGCCGAGCCAGTATCGGGCGAAATTGCCGTACAAGCTGGAGCGCGGGATGGCGATGGCGCAGCAGGTGGCTTGAGGTTTTGCTGCGGGAATCGCGGCAGGTCAGTGCAACGTTGGTGGTCACTCCCTCCCCTGCGAAGTAGGGTACTTCGCAGGGGAGGGAACTGAGTGCCGCGATTTACAATTCCCACTACTCAAAGCACATACAGCAACGCCCGCACCAACTGCCGCACTTGCGCCGGATCGCGCGGATCGATACAGAAAATCGGCACGAACAGACTCATGCGGCGGGCAAGCGCATACATCGTTTCCATCGAAAAGCTTGGTGTGATGTCGCTCTTGCTGATGCCGATCACGAACTTGAGCGCCGGATCGATGCGCGCCAGTTGCTCCACGCCTGCATGGCAATCCTGCGCAAGCGTTTGCGACGAAGCATCCAGCAGCAACACGGCGCCGAGTGCGCCGGGGCCGACGATCGCGCCCATGAAATCCAGGTATTCCTGGCCCGGCAGTCCATACACATGCAAGATCTCGCCGGGACTGAGCCGGATGGTGCTGTAGTCCAGCGCAACCGTGGTCATGGCCTTGTCGCCGGCGGCATCTGTCCATGGCACGTCCGAGGACACCGGCGGTGTATCGGAAATGGCGCGAATCGCCGTGGTCTTGCCGGAGCCGACGGGGCCGGCGAACAGGAGTTTGATGGTCTTTTCAGCGTCAAGCATGCGAATAACTCAACTTCAGGCCGAAGTGCCGTGCCACGCGTTGAATGAGGGACGAGGCCGTGGGCAGCGCCACTTGCTGCGCCTCGGGTGCCGCGGCGCTGCTGTCGGCGCAGGCGAGCGCGCCGCTGGCAAGCGTGGCCCACAGGAAGGCGTTGATATGCGTGGCGTCGATGCCGGTGGATTGCGCCAGGTCGTCCGCCGACCAGGCACAACGCTGCAATAGTGCGGAAAGGCGCAACGCTTCTTCGTTCTCCGTCACGCCGCCAAGATCGGGCCAGCGCGCGAGCCGGTATTGCTTGCCGCCCAGCGAGGGCAGGCTGGCCTGGTGCTTCATGCAGGCATTGATCAGGAAACTTTCCAGGCTGCGCGAGACCAGCCATTCGCTTGCATACGGATCGTTCGCCGGACGCGCCATGCACAGCCAGGTGTTTTCCAAAAGGCGCGTTTCCGCCGCCGGCAGGTCGCTGACCGAACGCGTGAGAATGCGGCCCGCCGCATGCCGCAGGATCATCGCGATATGGCCGCGCTTCACCAGCAGATCCTGGCTGCAGCCGGCTTCGCGGATGCAGATGCCGAGCAGGCCTTGCACGTCGTCGGAGGTCGGTTCCGAGGAAGGTTGCAGTTTTTCCTGCAGCGCGCGCGCAATCGTTGCAGCCGGCGCATCGCGGTCGAGCTTGGAGGTGTACGGAGTGGTGGTATCGCCGCTGCGCGGAAACACCATTACCGGCAGATTGCGCCGCGCGGCCACTTCGTAAGCCAGCCGGCCGTGGCCGCTGTCGATGTCGACGATCAGCATGTCGCTTTCGCCGCCGCGCCAGTCCTGCAGCTCGACATGGATCTGCGAGGCGGCCAGCAAGCCGCAGGCCAACGACAAGCGCAAGGCCAACTCTTCAGAGAGGCCGGCGGTGCCAAGCGTGATGTGCATGAGCTTTTCCTCCGTCATGAACCGACCGGCGCGTGGCCGTCAGGAAAAATCCAGCGTCTTCTCGAACGCCTTCAGGTGATGGCGCGCCATGGCCAGGTTTGATTTCTGGCGGTCGATGATCACGTACACGAACACGTGCTTGTTGGTCGACAGCGGGCGGATCAGGTGGTACTGGCGCTCCAGGCTGACCAGGATGTCCTCGATCGTGTCGTTGAGTTTCAATGCGTTGGCCACCTTGCGCTTGGCGCGCACCACTTCGGCGTTGCCGGCGGCGGCCAGTTCCAGGTCGATGCTGGCCAGGCTGTCGCCCGCCATCAGCATGCCGCTGTCGTCATCGACCAGGGCGCTGGCGAGGTAGCCGTCGATGTTGCGCAGCGTTTCAAGGCTGAGGTGGCTCATGCAATGGTTTCCTTGCGTAGGAAGGGGGCGGAATAAGCGAAAGTGGAGAGCGGCGCCTTCACGCTATGTGCTGCAGCTGCTCGGAAAGGCGCGTGGCCAGATCCAGCGCCACGCGGCGCGAAAGTGCCAGCATGATGTTGTGTCCCACGCCGATCGCCAGCGACAGCGGATGACGCGGATCGGCGATGCGCACGATGATGCAGGTGTACTGTTCCATCGACACCACGGTGGATTGGCAACTGCCGCCGGCCAGGTCGCGCGCCAGCGACTCGCACAGGCCGAGCAGCGAACCGGTCATGGCGGCGATGCGGTTGCCATCCTGCACGATGGTCGAATGCATGCTGATCAGCCGCGCGTCGGCGGTGGCCACCACCGCCAGGCTGATTTCGGGGTACTGCCGGCAAAGTTCAGCCAGCTCACGGTCGCAAATGGCGCGGAGCTGTGCCAGCCGCCGGAAGGCGGGGTTGGCTACAAGGGATTCGTGCATGCGTTTCAACCAGGCGGTGGCGTGACCGTAATGAAGCGTGACCGGCGCGAAAGTACCGCTTGCGTGCGCCCGTATGTGCAGGGTGAACATGATCGCCTTGCCGCCCGTCCACGGCCATCGCCTTTGCGGCTCGATTAGCTGTCACTTAGGGCCTGCGATTCCGGAAATGCCTCAAAAAGACATCGCCGCATGTCCCACCGTGACAGAGATTGGGCTGTCTAGTGCCATGGTTCGCCTGGCCATGCCGGCCTACGATCCTCCACGACCGGATTCCGGCCAGGCGATGGCGAGCCGATGCCGGCGGGAAAGCCGCGAAGAAAGGATCTTGCATGATGAACACGACGCGCGTGCGGTGTGGCTTTACCTTGATCGAGCTGGTGGTGGTGATCGTCATCGCCGCCATCCTGGCCATGATCGCGATGAATGCCTACGGCAATTACGTTACCCGCGCGCAAGTGCAGGCGGCGAAGACGGACCTGACTGCGTTGGCGCTCGATCTGGAAAACCAGTTGCAGCGCAACCTGGTGTACAGCACCCGTGCGCACACCACGATGAGCGCCAGCGACATTGCCCGCGCCTACCCCGGTTGGCACCCGTCGCAAGCCAACCATTTCACCTACACCCTGGAAGCGTGGCCCACGCGATTCACCTTGAAGGCGCAAGGGATGGATGGTGCGCTCTCGACCTGCGTATTGGAGCTGACCGAGAGCGACACGCCCTTCATCGCCGGCTGCGGGGCGGTGACCAGCTGGTAGCTACGGCACGCGGCGCGGGTTGTTGCGCATGAGTGGCTGCGCATCTTGCCGGAGGTCATTCCGGCGAAGGCCGGAATCTAGCTTGCAGACGAAGCATGCAAGTGTGCTGGATGATTTTCGCCACCTTCGGAATGGATTCCGGCTTTCGCCGGAATGACCGGCAAAACCCGGGATTGCATCCCCATCTGCGCAGCCCATCGAAGCGAATCGCCCTGTCTTCGCAAACCGCGGCCTTGCACGCGCTCACAATCAGCCTGTCAGCAGGCATGTATCATGCCCGGGAATGGGGTCGGTGCAGACAAGAACCATGGCGGAAAAGGGGGCGGTTGTTTTTTGTTTCGGGGAATTCCAGCTCAACCCGCTGGCGCGTGAGCTGAGCCGTAACGGCGAGCCGGTCGAACTGGCGGCCAGCGCGTTCGATTGCCTGGTCTACCTGATCGAGCACCGCGAGCGTCCGGTGGGCAAGGACGAGCTGATTTCCGCCGTATGGGGCCGCGCGGACGTCAGCGACAACCTGCTTGCGCAGACCATCGTGCGCCTGCGGCGCGCACTTGGCGACGCCGGTACCGAACAGCGTTGCATCAAGACCGTGGCGCGCGTGGGCTACCGCTGGATGCTGGAGATCCAGGTGCTGCAGCAGGCGGCGCCCGAGCCTGTCGTGGCCGCAGCCTCCGAACAGGCATCGCAAGCGGACGCGGTTGCCGCCAGCCGGCGGTCAGCGCCGCCGCTGCGCCGCTCCCTGCTGGCCGGGCTGCTTTTTACGCTCTTGTTCGCCTTGGTGTACATCGCTTCGCAATGGCTGGGCAGCCGGGCGGCCAAGGCGGCGTTTTCCTTCGACCGCAGCGCGGCGATCGTGCTGCCGGTGGAAGTGCGGGCGCCGGACGACTGGCAATGGCTGCACCTGGGCATGATGGACATGGTCGCCAACCGCCTGCGCGACGCGAAGATACCCACCGAAAGCAGCCAGGAGGTACTGGAACTGCTCAAGGACAGCGGTGGCGAAGACGGCGCCAACCTTGCCTCGTTTGCCCTGGTGGTGCGTTCGCGCGCCGAGCTTTCGGGCGACGGCTGGCGCATTCACCTGGATGCGAAAGCCAAGGATGGCCGCAACTGGACGGCCGAATCCAGCGCCGGCGACGTGCTGGCGGCAGCGCGCGCGGCCAGCGATCTGTTGCTGGCGCAGCTCGGCTACGGCAGCGGCAAGGCATCGCCCGCAGGCGGCGACGCCTTGGAGGAATTCATGCAGCGCATCGACGCCACGCGCCTGGCCGGCCAGCCGCAGCTGGCGAAGGCCTTGCTGGAGAAAGCGCCGCCCACCCTGCGCAACGAACCCGAGCTGGCGTACGCCTCGGCGTCGATCGACTGCGACGAAGGCCGCATCGATGCCTGCCAGCAACGCCTCGAAGCCCTGCTGCAGCGCTTGCCCGGAGACCTGCGGCCCGTGCTGCGCGGGCAGGTGCTGACGGTGCTCGGGCAAATCTATCTGGACCGGCATCGCTACGCGGACAGCGATGCGACGTTGACGCAGGCGGTACGCATACTGGAAGACGTGCGCCGCGCACACGGACCCAAGGACGTCGAGGCGCTGGCGACCGCCTATCTCGTTCGCTCCTACATCCATAGCCAGTTGTGGCGGCTGGAGGAAGCCACCGCCGATCTTGGCCGCGCGCGTGTGAACTACACCCTCGCCGGCGACCTTGTCGGCGTGGCCAAGGCGGACCAGGCGATGGGCGGGCTTGCGCTGCGCCGCGCGCAACCGGACGCTGCCGTCACCTTGCTGCAGCATGCGTACGACCAGTTCGTCGGCATGGGCATGCGTTCGATGCTGCCATCGATCCTGGATGCGCTGACTTATGCGCAACAACTGCTGCTGCAGTTTCCCGAGGAACTGCGCACCACCGATCGCTTCTGGCCGCTGGAGGAAAAAAGCAAGAATTTCGGCTTTATCGGCGATGACATGCGCCACGAGTTGACGATGGTGCGCGCCGCCGCGCTGGCCGACAACGGACGCACGGTGGAGGCGGCGGCGCTGTTGCGGCAGGTGCTGGAGCAGACCGACGCGGCCAAGGAACCGGGGCTGCGCGCCGAAGTCGACAAAGGCCTGGCGCGCCTGGCGCTCGATCACGGCGACAACGAGCATGCCGCCGCATTCGCTGCCGAGGCGCTTACCCCCGCGTTGCAGGACGACGACCAGCGCGATTACGCCGAAGCCTGGCTGATGCGCATGTCGGCGTTGCATCGCTCCAACAACGACGAGCAGGTCCGGCACGAGATTGCCGCCATGCTGGCGTGGCATGCGCAACTGCCGGTGCAGAACGACTGGACGAACGTCTACGTGCTGCGCGCCCAGGCCGCACAGGCGTGGATCGATGGCCAGCACGACCAGGCGCTGGAGCAGTTCAAGCAGGCGCTGGCGCTGGCGGACAAGCTGGGTGTGCCGGAAGTGATCGTCAGCAGCGGCAAAGCCTATGCGCTGGCGCTGCTGGCGGCGGGACACGTGGACCAGGCGGTGGCGGTCAGCGGCCGGCTTTCGTCCTGGAGCCAGGCCGATTGGCGTGCGGCATGGGTCGAGGCACGCGTGTACCAGGCGCTGGGACAGGACGATGCCTGGCAGAAGACGCACGACATGGCGCAGCAATTGGCCGGCGACCGGGTGCTGCCGGCGGTGTCGACGGCGTTCGAATTCTGAGCGGAAAAACCACCGGCAAAAAAAGAGGCGCGGCAGTGAAAAGCGGAAATTTCACTGCCAGCGCCATCAGTCTGGAAGACTGTGAAGGGTGGATGTCCGATGACTATAAGGCGGCCGCCTGCGCATGAGGCGTTCCCGAGCGTGCCAAAAGGCTGTCAGATCGGGCCGAAATTTTTTTCGATCGGCGGCTGCGTGGCCCGCGGCGCATGCCCGAAACAGGCACGAGCTATGCATGAATCCGGGCATCACGACGTACATGCGCAGGTATCCGCCCATGACAACGAAACGCTTGGAAGAACTGGCGCGCGAAGCACTTTCCTTCGTGCTATGGCTGTCCGCGGTGATGCTGAACATGGCATCGGTGATGTGGCTGGGTTTCCAGGGCCTGCAGTGGCTGCACGACGGACACTGGACCCGGCAGCCGCCGGTGATGGCCTGGATTCACGGGGTTTGCCCCGGGGCCTGCGATTTCGTGAACAACCCCCATTCCTGGTACGGCGCCGCCAAGCTGGTGCGTTTCCTTTATGACGTACCTTCCGGGCTTGCGCTGGCCTTGATCGGCATCGCGCTGGGCGTACTCAGCGTGTCAGTTTCTGACCACCGGCCGCTGGCGCCCAGCGTCACCCAGCGCTAGCCCGCAGCACGCTGACTGCGGCAGCGTTTCGCCACGCTACACTTGCCGCCTCACGAACCCTCCGGCAAGGCACGCATGAGTTCCGATCAACAGTTGGGCGAGTACCGCGGCATCAAGTTCATGCACGAAGGCAGCGACGGCGCCGATGCGCGCAGCGGCATCATCTATTTTCCGGAAGACCCGCAGCACCATGCCGTGACCAGCGGCGGCGGTGCGCGATGGGAAGCGGAAGCACGCGGCCTGATCGATCACTACTTTCGTGAAATCGACGTGGAACCCGACGACGATTCGGAAGCGTAGGCTGGGATGCAATCCCAGCTTTCATCGGTGTGACACCGCTACGGTTCAAGGCGGCGCGTTGGCGGCGAGCGCAAGCGAACCCCAACGTTGCCATGCAGATGGCGATGTTGGGGTTCGGCGTTGCCTCATCACCCACCTGCTTCCCGCCAGCTCCAGCCTCGTAGGCCGGATGCAATCCCAGCATCGCCATGCCTCCACTTGCCGGGATCATCCCGCCACACCTCACGGTATGAGGAAATCGGCAAATTTCCCGTAGCATCGTGCATGCCCCTGTGACGACAATAGTCTGACAATTGTCGGCGCTTGCGCCCGTTCGACCAGCGAAGGGCGCAAGCAATCTTGGTTCTTGCGATCAGAGGCAGCAGCTCATGGCGAAGCAGTTCGTATGGTCGGCAGCATGGCACGCAGTACCCTTGGTTCTTGCTGGTTGCTTCACGGTGGCGACGACGCATGCCGCCGACAACTTCCACGATGCGCCGGCCAGCGCATCGTCCATGCCCAATCCGTATCACGGCCAGGCCGCGGCAGCGCATGCCGGCGGCCAGTTGTATGCCGCCGATTGCGCCAGTTGCCATGGCGCGACGGGGCAGGGCACCGGCAATATTCCCGCCTTGCGCCAGGGCGCTGCGCAGCAGGCGGCGGAAGGCGCGCTGTTCTGGTTCATTACCCATGGTTCGCCGGCCAACGGCATGCCGTCCTGGGCCAGCCTTTCCGAGCAACAGCGCTGGCAGATCGTGACGTACCTGAAAACGCTGCCGACGGTGACATCGGCGACGGCGGAAACGGCGGCCGTCCACTCGCCGATCGACACGCCGCCACCGACGCCGCCGTTCACGGATTTCCGTTACGAAGCGCCCGGCCGCTCGCGCAAGATCACGCTGAACGATCTGCCGCCGCCGTACGCCACGCATTCGGCCGGCAATGCACCGGAGATGGCGCCGCGTCCTGAAGGTGTCCTTCCGCAAGCGCCGGCCGGCTTCAAGGTCAATCTGTTTGCGCAGGGCCTGCATACGCCGCGCGTGATTCGCACGGCACCCAACGGCGACATCTTCGTGGCCGAGAGCGGCAACGGCCAGATCCGCATCTATCGCGGCATGACGGCGGAAGGAAAACCGGGGCAAACCGCCGTGTTCGCCACCGGTTTGAACCGGCCGTATGGCATCGCCTTCTACCCGGTGGGGCCGAATCCGCAATGGGTGTACGTGGGCGATACGGATGCAGTGCTGCGCTTCCCTTATCGCAATGGCGACCTCAAGGCGCGCGGCGCGGCGGAACACATCGTCGATCTGCCGCATGGCGGCGGGCACTGGACGCGCGACGTGGCGTTTTCGCGCGACAACAAGACGATGTTCGTGGCCGTGGGCTCTGCCTCCAATGTCGATGATCCGGATACCTCGCCGGCGGAGAAAAACCGCGCGAACATTCTCGCGTTCCATCCGGACGGCTCCCACCAGCGCGTGTACGCCTGGGGCATCCGCAATCCCTCCGGCGTGGCGATCGATCCGAACAACGGGCAACTGTGGACCACCGTCAACGAGCGCGATGGCCTGGGCGACAACCTCGTGCCGGATTACATCACCTCGGTGCGCGAAGGCGGCTTCTACGGATGGCCGTGGTGGTACATGGGCGGCCATCAGGACCCGCGCCACGAGGGCAAGCATCCGGAGTTGAAAGACAAGGTGATCACGCCCGACGTGCTGCTGCAGCCGCATAACGCATCGCTGCAGATCACCTTCTACGAAGCCAAGCGTTTCCCCGTTGAATATCAAGGCGATCTGTTCGCCGCCGAGCACGGTTCGTGGAACAAGGCTACCCGCGTGGGTTACGAAGTGATCCGCATTCCGCGCCATCACACCGGCAAGGCCAGCGGCGAGTACGAGGATTTCCTCACCGGTTTCGTGTTGCCGGACGGACGCGTGTGGGGCCGTCCGGTGAGCCTTGCGACGGCGCCGGACGGTTCGTTGCTGGTGACCGATGATGGATCGGATTCGATCTGGCGGGTGGATTATGTGGGGAAGTAGCCGTAAATCGTAAATCGAGAATCGTCAATCGTAAGAGCGGTGCCGGCAAGCTTGCGAAGGCCTGCTCTAACGATTCCCGATTGACGATTTACGATTCCCGCCCAACATCAGCGTAATATCCTTCCCACAGCCGCCATGCACGGCGGCTGCGCGCTGACCATGCCGGCCGAGGGCCAATGCCATGTCACGGAAGGGCTGGATCGTGTGGGGAGCCATTCTGGGCGCCGCATTGGCGCTGGCGTGGACGCGCCCGGCGGAGGAAGCGCCGGCCGGCGGAAGCTTTGTGGCGCGCATCGCCTTGGACGGCCCGATCGGCCCGGCCGCTGCCGAATACGTGGACAACAGCATCAAACGGGCAACCGACGACGGCGCCCAGGCGATCGTGCTGCAAATGGATACGCCTGGCGGTTTGCTGGAATCCATGCACGACATCATCGGCGACATTCTGGCGGCGAAGATTCCGGTGCTCGGTTACGTGGCGCCCAGCGGTGCGCGTGCCGCATCGGCCGGCACGTACATTCTTTACGCATGCCCGATCGCGGCGATGGCGCCGGCCACGCACCTGGGCGCCGCCACGCCGGTGACCTTGGGCGGCAGTTCGCCGATGCCATCGCCGTTGAGCAACGGCGCACCGTCATCGAGCAAGTCGAGCGACAAGCCAGGCGGCAGCGCCGATGATGCCGAAAGCCACAAGATTCTCAACGACGCCATCGCCACCATCCGCGCGCTGGCGCAGATGCATGGGCGCAACGCCGCGTGGGCGGAACAGGCGGTACGCGGCGCGGCCACGCTCACTGCGAGCGAAGCAGTGGCGCAGCACGTGGTCGACTTCATCGCGCCGGACACCGACGCGCTGCTAGCGCAGGCGGATGGCCGCACCGTGCACGTCAATGGCGGCACGCTGACGCTCGCCTTGCGCGGCCTGCCGGTGCGCGACTATCCGCCGGACTGGCGCGTGCGTTTCCTCGGCATCATCACCAATCCCACCATCGCCTACGTGTTGTTGCTGGCCGGCATCTACGGGCTGATTCTGGAAGCCTTCCATCCCGGCTCGTTCTATCCGGGCGTCACCGGCGGCATCTGCCTGCTGATCGGCCTGTATGCCTTGCAACTGCTGCCGGTGAACTACGCCGGCTTGACGCTGATGGCGCTGGGCATTGCGCTGTTGCTGGCGGAAGTATTCATACCGACGGCGGGCGTGCTGGGCGTGGGTGGCGTGATCGCCTTCGTGATCGGCTCGATCATGCTGTTCCACGCCGGCGTGCCGGGTTACGCGGTGAACCTGGGCTTGATTGCCGGCATCGCCTTCTGCGCCATGGTAATACTGGCGATGTTGCTGCGCCTGGTGATGCGCGCGCGCCGCGCCCGCGCCTTCAACACCGAAGAGCAGATGCTGCAGAGCACGGGCGAATTGCTGGAGGCCGTCGCGCCGGGCGGAGAAGGCTGGGCACGCATCGGCGGTGAACGTTGGCGCGTGCACAGCGATGCGCCGTTGCCGGCCGGTGCACGGGTGCAAGTCATCGGCCGCCAAGGCTTGCTGTTGCAGGTGGCGGCATGCGGAATGAACAAAGGAGAAGCTTCATGATCGGTTTTGCTGGCGTCATCGTGCTTTTCGTGATTGCGCTGTTGTCGTCGTCGATCAGGGTGTTGCCGGAATACCAGCGCGGCGTGGTGCTGACGCTGGGCCGCTACACCGGCACCAAGGGGCCGGGCCTGGTGATCCTGATACCGGTGGTGCAGCGCATGACGCGCGTGGACCTGCGCGTGACGGTGATGGACGTGCCGCCACAGGACGTGATCTCGCGCGACAACGTATCGGTGCGCGTGAATGCGGTGGTGTATTTTCGCGTGATGGAGCCGGATAAATCAGTGCTGAAAGTGGAGAACTTCTACCAGGCCACCAGCCAGCTCGCGCAGACGCGTTTGCGTTCGGTGCTGGGCCAGCACGAACTGGACGAAATCCTTTCGCAACGCGATTCCATCAACCACAGCCTGCAGCAGATTCTCGACGAAGCGACCGACCCGTGGGGCATCAAGATCACCAACGTCGAGATCAAGGACGTGGACCTCAACGAAACCATGGTGCGCGCGATTGCCCGCCAGGCCGAAGCCGAACGCGAACGCCGCGCCAAGGTGATCCATGCCGACGGCGAACTGCAGGCATCGGAAAAACTGCGCGACGCGGCGGCCATGCTGGCGCAGCAGCCGCAGGCCCTGCAGCTGCGCTATCTGCAGACCTTGGCGAGCATGTCGAGCAGCGGGCAATCGAGCACCATCGTGTTTCCGTTGCCGCTGGATTTGTTGAAGCCGTTGCTTGGGGATGGGAATCGGGGCTCGTAAATCGGGAATCGTCAATCGTGAAAGGCGGATGCTGAAGGCTGGGATGAAATCCCAGCATCGCCATGCAAATGAAAGCTGGGATTTCATCACAGCCTACAAACTTGCGAAGCACCGCTTCTCACGATTGACGATTGACGATTCCCGATTCACGTAACCAGATAGCCATCTGCTATCTTGCGCGAGCTTTGAACAGGAGCCGCGTGTGATACCCACCACTCTTGCCGAATGGCTGGATTACCAGCAGGGCCTCCACGCGCTGGGTGTGGACCTGGGCCTGGATCGCGTGCGTGCCGTGTGGCAACGCATGGGTGCGCCGGCGATCGCGCGGCGCGTGATCACGGTAGGCGGCACCAACGGCAAGGGTTCCACGGTGGCGTTTCTGGAAGCCATGCTGGCCGCCGCGGGACAGCGCGTCGGCTGCTATACCTCGCCGCATCTCATTCGCTACAACGAGCGCATCCGCATCGCCGGCGTCGATGCGGACGATGCGGTGTTGGTCGAGAGTTTCGAACGCATCGAGCTGGCGCGCGGCGACATCAGCCTCACGTATTTCGAATTTGGCACGCTGGCCGCGCTCGATCTGTTCGCGCGCGCGGAGCTGGATACCGCCGTGCTGGAAGTGGGGCTCGGCGGGCGCCTGGACGCAGTCAACATCATCGATGCGAATGCGGCGATCATTACCACGGTGGACCTGGATCACGTGGAGTGGCTGGGACCGGATCGCGACAGCATCGGCCGCGAGAAAGCCGGCATCGCGCGCCGCGACCGTCCGGCCATCGTGGGCGAAACCGAACCGCCGCAAGGCCTGCTCGAAGCGCTGGCCCAGCAGGGCGCCCACGTCGAGCGGGCCGGGCACGATTTCTATGTGGAGCGCGAGGCCAGCCGCTGGCGCTGGCACCATCGCGACGGCACCGTGCTGAACCTGCCTGCGCCTGAGCTTGCAGCGCCGGTGCAATACGCAAACGCCGCTGCCGCCATTGCCGTCTTGCATGCGCTGCAGGCGGTCAACCCGGTCGAGCTGGAACGCATCGCTGCGCTTGGCATGCATTTCCCGCGCGCGCCGGCGCGCCTGCAATCGCTGGGCGGCGAGCCGGCGCTGATCGTCGACGTCGGCCACAACCCGCAAGCGGCGCGCGCGCTGGCGGCGTGGCTGGATACGCAGCCGGGCGGCCGTGTGCATGCCGTGTATGGCGCGCTATCGGACAAGGATGTGGGTGGCGTGATGGCCGCGCTGGGGCCGCGCATTGCGCACTGGCATCTGGCGAGCCTGGATCAGGATACGCCGCGCGGCCTTTCCGCCGGCGTGCTGGCCGGCGTGCTGCACCACGTGTTGCCGCGCGCGCATGCCGATACGCACGCCAATGTGCAGCAGGCGCTCGCCGCTGCGCGGGCCTCGGCGCGGCGCGGCGAACGCATTCTTGCGTTCGGGTCGTTTTTCGTGGCGTCGGCGGTGTTGAGCCATCATCGCGATGCTTGATGCTGTTAAGCGTGAATCCCGCACTCGCCAGGATACGTTCCCTCCCCTGCTGCCGCAGGGGAGGGAGCAGATCGCTGAGAACAACCAATGTCTTGGCTCGAGTCAGCTAGGTAGGCTGGGGTGACAGTCCTAGCATCGCCATGCATGCCGAAGCCGGGATGCGGCTGCGCCTCGTCCCATCCTGCAATGGCCATAGTGTTCACGCACCCAGCATTTCCCGCCATCGCGATCATGGACACCATTTGTCATATAGCCCAGCACGGGCAGGTATAATCCGCCGCGTCACGCACAAGCTGGTTGTCTGGAGTCCATCTTGAATACACGCCTGTTGGGAGCTGCCGTACTCGTTGCGTTGGCCATCCTGTTCGTGCCGATGATGTTTTCGAGCAAGCCGCCCTCGACCGCCAGCACCGACCAATCGGTAAGCCTGGCGATTCCCGCCGCACCGGATCGCGATCTCAAGACCCAGACGATGAGCCTTTCCGGCGCCGCCCCCGCCGCCGCAGGCAGCGCCATGCCGGCGCCGGCCAGCACGGCGGCGAACGTGCCGGGCATGACGCCGGTGAACACTGCCGCCAGCAACACAAGCCCGCCACCACCGCCAGCCTCCGCGCCGCAGCCTTCGCAGCCGCTCATTCCGGCCTTGCCGCCGAAGACGGCCGCGACGAAGCGGCCGGCCACGCCGCCTCCGTCGCCATCGCCCGCCACGCCGGTCATTCCGGATACGCCCCCGGCCACCGCGGCGCGCGGTATCTATGCCGTCAACCTCAGCGCCTATGGCACCGCCGAAGGCGCCAACCGCCTGGTACAGAAGGTGCGCGCCATGGGCTACCCGGTGCGCAGCCAGCCGATCCAGCGCGCCGGCAAGACGCTGACCCTGGTCAGCGCCGGTCCGTTCGAGACCCGCGCACAGGCCGAGGCCGCACGCTTGAAGATCAGCCAGACCATTCCCGGCGTGCCGGCCCGCCTGGAAAGCGGCGCCACCACACCGCAGGGCGACGTGCCGGCCCCGGCTGCCGGCGCGCCGGTGAGGGCGGGCGCCTGGGCGGTGCAGGTGGCAGCGATGGGCAGCCAGGCCGATGCCCTGGCGCTGCGCGACAAGCTGCGCGCCAACGGCTTCGACGGTTTCGTGGATTCGGTGAACGCGGGCGGCCGCCAGCTGTGGCGCGTGCGCGCCGGTCCGCAAACCCAGCGCAGCGATGCGGTGTCGCTGCGCGACCAGATCAAGGCCAAGCTGGGCCTGGACGGCAACGTCGTCAGCGCCAACTAACCTAAACCGGCCGGAAGCGACCTATTACATGAACGCGGTTGACCTCATCATCATCGCGGTATTGGTGTTGTCGGTCCTTGTAGGTCTGTGGCGCGGCCTCATATCCGAGGTGCTGGCGCTGGCGACGTGGATCGCCGCGTTTTGGGTGGCATGGACGTACGGTCCGGCGGTATCGGCGCACTTCGAGCATTCGATCCAGACGCCGATTTTGCGCGTGCTGATCGGCTACGGTTTGTGCTTCATCGCCGTGCTGATTGTCGGCGCCCTGGTACGCTTCGCCATCCGGACGCTGGTGGACAGCACGGGGCTGGGCGGCACGGATCGCCTGCTTGGAATGATTTTCGGGTTTGCGCGCGGCGTGCTGCTGGTGACGCTGATCGTGTTCCTGGTCAACCAGACCGGTTTCGCGCGCGAGCCGCTGTGGCGGCAAGCGACCCTGCTGCCGCAGTTCGAAAGCATGGCGGTATGGCTGGAAAGCGAAATGCCGCCGAACGTGCGCGAGCACCTGCACCCGGAGAATTTTCCGGTCCACCTGCCTGACGTGTTGCCAAAGGGAATGCCGGCGCACAGCTCCACTTCACCGGCTGCTGCTGCAAGCGCGGCCGGCACTACGCATCACACTAACGGGTAGCAACACCATGTGCGGAATCATTGGCATAGTCGGTACCACCGAGGTGGCATCGGCGCTTTATGACGGCCTGACCGTCCTGCAACACCGCGGGCAGGATGCGGCGGGTATCGCCACCGTGGACGGTGCGCGGCTGCGGCTGCACAAGGACAACGGCCTGGTGCGCGACGTGTTCAACCAGACCGCCATGAACCGGCTGCGCGGTCGCGTGGGCATCGGGCATTGCCGCTATCCCACCGCCGGCTCCGAAGGCGCCACCGAGGCGCAGCCGCTGTACGTGAACTCGCCCTACGGCATCGCGATCGTGCACAACGGCAACCTGGTGAACACCGAAACGCTGCGGCGCGAGATGTTCGAGGACGATCGCCGCCACATCAACACCGATTCGGATTCCGAAGTGCTGCTCAACGTGCTGGCGCACGAGCTGCAGATCCAGGATCGCATGGCGTTGACCCCGGACCACATCTTCAAGGCCGTGGCAGGCGTGCACGCGCGCGCACGCGGCGGCTATGCCTGCCTGGCGCTGCTGCTGGGCTACGGCCTGCTGGCGTTCCGCGATCCGAACGGCATTCGCCCGCTGGTGCTGGGCGAGCGCGTCACCTCGGAAGGCCGCGAATACGCGCTGGCTTCCGAATCGGTGGCGCTGGACATCCTCGGCTTCAAGCGCCTGCGCGACGTGGCGCCCGGCGAGGCGGTGTTCATCACCAACGACGGCCAGCTGCATACCCGCCTGTGCGCCGAAGGTGCGGTGCATGCGCCGTGCATCTTCGAGTACGTGTACCTGGCGCGCCCCGATTCGATGATCGAGAACGTGTCGGTGTACAAGGCGCGCCTGCGCATGGGCCAGAAGCTGGCGGAGAAAATCCTGCGCGAGCGGCCGGACCACGGCATCGATGCGGTCATCCCCATTCCCGACACCGCGCGCACCGCGGCCAGTGCGCTGGCCGAAATGCTCGGCGTGCCGTTCCGCGAAGGCTTCGTCAAGAACCGCTACATCGGCCGCACCTTCATCATGCCGGGGCAGGGCGAGCGCGTGAAATCCGTGCGCCGCAAGCTCAATCCGGTGGAGCTGGAATTCCGCAAGAAAAACGTGCTGCTGGTGGACGACTCCATCGTGCGCGGCACCACCTCGCGGCAGATCATCCAGATGGCGCGCGACGCCGGCGCCAGGCACGTGTACTTCGCCTCCGCCGCACCGCCGGTGCGCTATCCCAACGTATACGGCATCGACATGCCCGCCGCGTCGGAACTGGTCGCCGCCGGCCATAGCGAAAAAGAAGTGGAGAAAATGCTCGGCGCCGACTGGCTGATCTACCAGGACCTGAAGGACCTGATCTGGGCGGTGCAGGACGGCAACGAAGCCCTCAAGCATTTCGATACCTCATGCTTCTCCGGCGAATACATTACCGGCCTGGACCAGCATTACCTGGAACAGATCGAGATGCTGCGCTCGGATGATGCGAAGGCGGCGCGGCGTAGCGCGTAACGGCGATTCGTCGCCCCGCCGTTGCCGGGGCGACGAAGCAAGGCATGCATGCCATGACCGACCTCCACACCGCCGCCAAGCGCTGCCTCGACGCCACCGATCCCGCCGAGAAACTGCGCCTCACGCACGCAACCTGGGAGGCCCTGCAAAGCGAACAGCTGCGTGCCCAGGCAACATCCCCCGCGCCTGATCCCATCGGCACACCCGGCCGCCCGGCGCTTCCGCGGCTCGTACCCCAACGCCAGGTTCCGCACCGCGGCCTGGGCACGCCCGAAGGCCGCGCTGCACTCGTGCACGCCGTGGCGCACATCGAATTCAACGCCATCAACCTCGCCTGGGACGCGGTCTACCGCTTCCGCCACATGCCGCCGGATTACTACCGCGACTGGGCCAACTGCGCCAACGACGAAGCGCGCCACTTCGCCATGCTGTCCAAGCGACTCGCCGAACTCGGCCACGCCTACGGCGATTTCGATGCGCATAACGGCCTGTGGGAAATGGCCGAGAAAACCGCGCATCACGACACTGCGCGCATGGCGCTGGTGCCGCGCGTACTGGAAGCGCGCGGCCTGGACGTCACGCCCGGCATGATCGAACGCCTGCGCGGCGTCGGCGACGAAAACACCATCGCCATCCTGGAAGTGATCCTGCGCGAAGAAGTCGCGCACGTGGCCGCCGGCACGCGCTGGTTCAAATGGTGCTGCGAACGCGACGGCGTCGACCCGCGCGAAACCTTTCTCGACTTCGTGCGTGATTACATGGGGCGGAATTTACGCGGGCCATTCAACCGGCCCGCGCGCTTGCAAGCCGGGTTTGATGAGGTGGAGCTGGACCATCTCGCCAAGCTGGCGCTTGCTTCGTAGCACATTGGTTGACATGTAAGCATTTTTGTTTACAATTTTTTCGGGCATCTACTGCAAGGAAGCGCAGTGAAGCAAAGCGAGTTCGTGAAATGGCTGCGAGCTCAAGGTGTAGTGACAAAGAACGGCAAGAAGCACCTGAAGCTCTACTACCAAGGCAAGCAAACCATCCTTCCTCGGCATCCGGCCGCTGAGCTCAAGCAGCCGTTGGTGGAGGGGGTAAAAAAAGCCCTTGGCTTTAAATAATTCCCAGGAGGTCCCTATGCGTTATCCAGCCCGATTCAAAGCGGCCCCTGAAGGTGGTTTCGTCGTGACCTTCCGGGATATCCCGGAAGCCATCACCCAAGGCGACTCCGAGGAGGAAACCATGGAGATGGCGGTTGATGCGCTTGTAACGGCGATGGATTTTTATTTCGAAGACCATCGGCCCGTACCCCTACCGTCCACGCCGCGCAGAGGGGAGCGTTTAGTGGAATTGCCGCCCAGCGTTGTTGCCAAGGTTCTGCTGCTCAACGAGATGTTGGCTCAGCATGTCAGCAATGCGCAGCTGGCCAATTTGGTTGGTTTTACACGGCAGGAAATCAACCGTGTAACCGATCTGCGGCACAGCACCAAGATCGACACCATCGCCAAAGCCCTGAACTCGCTTGGCAGACATTTGCGGCTGGAAGTCAGCTGATTGGTGCTAGGGCCTGTTTACACTATTGGCGTGGCTCGCGCTGGGAGCTGTTTGCGCGCCAGACAAGGAAGAGCGAAGGAGTGCACGTCGGTACACGACTGAGCGATGACGCGGTATGGCGGGCAAACAGACCCAGCCCTTCGGGTTGCCGTTGCGTAGCTGCCATGCGGCAGCGCGCGGCTTGACTTGGCAACCAGCCAAGCCGGCGCCACGCACTACCACCTGACGGCTACGCAACGGCAACGCGAGCTACGCCAATAGTGTAAACAGGCCCTAGCCACCGAATGGCAAGTCTCAATACACATAGTTGACCGCCACCGCCGGCGTGATGCTCCCCGTGCTGTTATGCCCGCCAAAAATCACTCGCGTTCCCAGCAACACGCCAATCCGCGGCGACCAGTTGTATTCGATCGCCGGCGCCACCCCGAATGCCGTGCTGCTGCCGGAATTCATTCGCACCTCTTGCGGATAAGGCACACCAACCGGGTCCACACTGTCCATGCCCGCCAGACGCGTGGTGTCGTTATGGCTATAGATGAAATCCGTCGCCAGCACCCAGCGCTGCGTGAGGCTGTATTCGAACGCCAGATCGGCAAGGAAGCCGTTGCCGGGTTTGACGCGTCCGTGGAACCCTGCATCCGTGCCGTACACGCTCACGCCTTTCACGGATGCACTGCGCGAAAACGATCTGGACACATTGAAACGGGTGCGCAGGATGCGCCCGTTCGGCAGCCAGAAATACATCTGCGAATTGAGCCACACCGTGGTGGTGTAGGTGCCGCTGCCCAGGCCATTGGCCGGCCGGCTGCCAAGCTGGTCGTATTTGCCGGTGGGCAAGGTTTCCTGCAGCAGGATGGCCGTGGTCGGTATCCAGCTGCCTTGCTGGAATTCCGTCAGCCGGTACTGCGCCTGCAGCGTCCAATCGCCAATGCCGATGCTTGAGCTATTGGGTCCGTTGCTGGCCTTGTTGTAGCTGATCACGGGAATCATCCCTACCGAAAACCGATCGACCAGTCCGTACAGAATGTACGCATTCGAGCCAAACGTATCGGTATGCGGGCGCCGCACGTCGTAAACGTAAGGCTCGAACAGAAAGTGCCCCGGCGGCAGCGTTTCGGCGGAGTTCGCCAGCATCGGGCCGGTCCACCAGGCATCGCTCATCGACTCCTGCGCGCCGCTCGTTTGCGCGGACGCGTTGAGCGAGGCGATACCGCCAAGCATGCAAAGCAAAAGTGCGGGGCGTTGCCTTGTTCTCATGATGGGCCTTGGATCGGATGGCCGCCAAGCTTCGAACGACGGCGCTGCGTTCGCCATCCGGAACATGCGCGTTGTCGAGGGTGGGGCAGGGCGAAAAGTAAGCCGCCCAGTGGTTCGCGAAAATAGCCACTTCGGTATGATTCCGGGCGACCACTTCAGGCCACTCGCATGAAACGACTAGCCAAGGGCTTCCTGCCCCCGGTCGCGCTCGATACCGCCAGCGGCGTGCCGATGTACGACCAGCTCTCGGAGTGGTTTCGCCGCGCCATTCTCGCCGGGCAATTGCGGCCGGGGCAGCGCGTACCCTCCACGCGCAGCCTGGCGAAGGAGCTCAACATTTCCCGCGTGCCCGTGCTGAGCGCCTACGAACAATTGTTCGCCGAGGGCTACCTGGAAACCTTCGTGGGCGCCGGCACCTGCGTGGCGCATTCGATACCCGCCGACACCAGGCCCGTGAATCCAGCACAGCGCGCCGCGCAGCGATCCGCGCCAAGCGCACCGCGCCGCGTGGCCCGGCGCGTGGAAGGCCTGCGCACGCCACCGCAAACCTGGGCCGACAACCAGGGCGCGTTCCGCATCGGCTTGCCTGCGATGGATCACTTCCCAACCGCCGCCTGGGCCAAACTGGTCAACCGCCACGCGCGCCATGCCGCCATCGGCGACATGGTCTACGCCGGCCCCATGGGCTACCCGCCGCTGCGCGAAGCCATCGCCGAATACCTGGCGACCGTGCGCGCCGTACGCTGCGATGCCTCGCAAATCATCATCACCACCGGTTCGCAGCAAGGCTTGCAGCTATGCGCCCACGCGCTGCTGGAAGCGAAGGATCACGTATGGATGGAAGATCCCGGCTACCCCGGCGCACGCCAGGCGCTGCACACCGTAGGCGCGCAGATCGTGCCGGTGCCCGTCGACGACGAAGGCCTGCATGTCGACGCGGCCCTCCGGTTGAGCCGCCACGCACGCGCCGCCTACATCTCGCCATCCCATCAATTCCCGCTCGGCGTCACCATGAGCGCCTCGCGGCGCATGCAATTGCTCAACTGGGCCGCGCGCACCGGCGCATGGATCATCGAAGACGACTACGACAGCGAATACCGCTTCGGCGGCCGACCGCTCGCTTCGTTGCAAGGCATGGATAGCGACGACCGCGTCATCTACGTCGGCACCTTCAGCAAGGTGATGTTTCCCGCCTTGCGCATGGGCTACATCGTGGTTCCCAAAGACCTCGTCAGCGCCTTCGCCGCGGTGCGCGACGCGTTCGACACCTTCTCCCCCACGCTCTACCAGGCCGCACTCACCGACTTCATTCGCGACGGTCAATTCGCCAGGCACATCCGCCGCATGCGCGCCCTCTATCTGGAACGCCGCATGGCCTTGCTCGACGCCATCGATCACTACATGGACGGCAAACTGGAAGTGATCGGCACCCACGCCGGCATGCAACTCACCGCGCTCCTACCGCGCGGGATCGACGACGTGGCGCTTTCCATCCAAACCGCCAAGCTGGGTGTTTCCACGCGGCCTTTGTCCATTTGCTACGCCAGGCCGCCGAGGCGGGGCGGGGTGATCCTGGGTTACTCGGGGGCGAGTGTGCAGGAGATTCGGGAGGGGGTGCGTAAGCTACGGTCTTGTCTATAAGCTAAGTGTTGGGATACATCCGGGAGGACTCCCATTATTCGGGCTTCCGAAAAAAAGCCGGCTCGCGTAAGACAAAAGCCGGGTTTCGCGGGAATTGCCGAGGTGGCATCCGTGATAACGGAACGTTAGACTCCGCCAATAGCGGCACGTCGGAACATGGATTCGGGGCCAGTACAGGGGACAGTTATGCTTAGGCAAAGCAACCGCCGTGGCGGCGGAGTCGTGTTATGGATGCTGAGTATTTCGATTGCAATGGTTGGTTGGTTGCCGCAAGCGGTGCCGGCCACCGACGCGCCCACAGTGTCCTTTAGCACGCTTCCAGCATTACAGGTGACCACCCCTAAACCGGACAGTGCTTACGTACCGGGGGATTTTAATGGAGACGGTGTTTCTGACCTGCTTTGGTTCAATCCTACATTGAGCCAATTGGGTTATTGGGTGATGACTGCGTCGAATGGGGTGCAAAAATCATCCATTCGCACATATAACATCACCAGCGGATATTTTGTGGGGGCGGTAGGCGATTTCAATAACGATGGCTATGCTGACATCGTTTTTACGAGTGCCCAGCATGACCTCTGGTTGTGGACTAACAATCAACAGGGTGGTTTCGTCTCAATCGAGATAGGTACGTATCCCAGCAACTGGGAGCTAGTTGGTGCAGGCGATGTGGACGGTGACGGCTACGACGATCTGCTCTGGCTCGACCCGGTCGACTGCAAATTTGCCTATTGGACGATGCATGGGGCAGTGCGCACGGGTTATAAAATCATAAATATTGGATGTGGCTATTACCCGATAAGCATCGGCTACTATGCACAATCCAATCGGATCAGCATCATATGGACGGACGCTTCAAAAAGGGGTCTGTATATCTGGGACAGTACCGACTTAGGCTTTTATAGCTCCGACGTGACGTGGTATTTCGATAGCCTCGGAATCCCCGTCAGAACAATCTGGGCGATCGGTGGCGGTTACCAAGGCTCCGGTATGGGCGTGCAATATCTCAGCTATAACGACCCTTCGATTGGTGGCGGTGCCATGTTTGCCCGGACTTTTGACCGGAATCTGGAAAAAACGCCACTAGGATTCATAACCGAATCATCATGGGGTGGGGTCGCAAACGCTTCGGCATCCGCCGGCTACATTATTGAAGGCAACAGCGTTAATGCGACCGGCCTATACGCTTATTACCAGGGAAGCTCGGGCCTTACGCTCTCTACCACCGGGGTCTACGACATAAAAAATTCTTGGCTTACAGGTAATAGCAGCCCGTTTCCCGGGCAGTGGAACTGGTCCTTTCCTTCAGGGTGGTATGTCGTAGGCGCGCCAGGCAATCACGTTATTTGGCCGTCCGATTAACGGTTCATGGCTGCTCGTCAATCAGTACGGTGGCGGCTAGATCGCTATCACAAAGGCGATCCCATGTTTTGATGCGTAGTGGTGTGAAGGGGTTGTATGGGAAGCCGAGTAGGAAGATTGGTGCTGATTGCCAATGCCATTCTAGTGTAGTGTCTCAAAAGTAAGCTTAACTAAGATTGGCCGCTACCCGTGCCACCTTGGTCAAGATCGTATCTGCGCTCTTGTGCCAAACGAAGGGCTTCGGATCGCGGTTGTGCCGGTCGATGTACTCGCGAACTGCCAAACCCGCCGGTGCTTCTTCTCTTTATCGGCCAAGCCGGCGCAGCCCAATGCCATGGTGGATTCATGTGAAAAGTGCTCAAAGTGTTCAGAGTGCATTTCTGGCTTATAAAAATGCACTCTGACTTTTCTGCAAGCAGGCCTATTGCCAAGGTGGTGCCGCTGTACCATTGAAAGGAGCGCCGACAATCCACCAGCCGGCTGGATAAGCCCAGCAGTAGCCAGCATTGCAATCGCCTACGGGAATGGGGAACTCAGAGGCGTTTCCCGTATAGGCAGGGGTGTTGTTATACAAGCCGCCCGTGCCTATTGTCATTGCGTACGGGTCAATGTCGTAAACAGCGGTGTCATTGACTCCGTTGCCTGCGATGACGTAACCCGCCGAGCCGATGAAATCCAGATCATGGTTCGAAAAGACGAATGTCGCCTGGAGACCCGTCTGATTGCCATTGGCATTGAATGAGCGTGAAAGAAGCGACCCTTGTACCGTGGAATAAGTACCATCGGTGTAGAGTGTGTGCACCTGCAGGCCTATGTTCTGCCCTTTGTAGCCACCGCCGATAGACATGATGCGGCTGTTTGCCGGCATCTTGGAAGTCAGGTTGTAGGCATTGAAGCCGTTGCCCGTGGTGCCTCCCGTGGGGGTGCCGGTGCTGTCCCATATGTACAGGTCGTTCGCCGCGCTCGTCCAGATGATGCTCAATCGATTCGATGGCGTGTAATAGCCGATGCTGATTGGATAATAGCCGCATGCGATATTGATTGTGTGATAGCCGGTCACGGTAGCGCCGTTCATCGTCCAGTAGCCGAATTTGCATTCGGAGGGATCCAACCACAGCAGATCATCGTATCCGTCGCCATCGACATCGCCCGCACCGATCAGCTGCCATTGGCTGGGGTAGCTGGAGTTGTTGATCCTGGTGGACGTCCATCCGCCCTGTCGGTTATTGGTCCAAAGCCATAGGTCGCGATTGGCGCTGGTGAATACCATGTCTGCGTAGCCGTCATTGTTGAAATCACCCACGGCGCCGACGAAGTAACCGGGTGTCACGTTGTAGGTCGCCAGCCCGGTTCGCGTCACTGCAGTGCCGACGTTGGGCGCCAATGCGTGCATGCTCCAGTAGCCGACCTGGCTGGCCCAAGGGTTGAACCACAGAAGATCGGATACGCCATCGCCGTTGAAATCACCTGGCGTGTGCGTGCTGCCTGGAATTGGCGTTGTTACTTGCAACGCTGGCAACGTAGCGAAAGATACAAGCGGAGAACTTGAGCTGTTATTGGCGCCAGAGGCCAGGCTGGCGAACTGGCTGACGTTGACGCTGCCCCAGCCCGAGGCATAGTCCCAGCCAAAATGGGCGTCATAGCCAAAGTTGTCGCCGCTGGTAACGTCGTTAAAGCCGCTGTAGTAGTTGAACCCGAGTTGCTGTGCTGTTTTGTAGATGGTCGGCGAGGCAAAACCCATGCCGATGCCATCGGCCTGCAGAACGTGTGCCCACATGCCTGTTGCGAGCGGTGCCGACAGACTGGTACCGCCTATCTGCTTTGACTGGCCGTCCACGGTAACCAGCGCCCCACTGGAAGGGGACCCATCGAAAGCAATATCCGGTACGCCGCGATAGGTCTGGTTAGTGACGCCGAAAACACCTTGCTGCCAGCTCGGAATTGGCTCGAAGACACTTGGGCTGCCGCCGGTTGTGCCGATGCCATCGCTCCAGACTTGTTCCTGTTGCCAGGTAGTATTGGGCCCGGTGAATAGTTCGGTGCCGCCGACCGCCGTCACATATTGAGAGCTCGCCGGCCAAGTCGCTCCGGTCATGTTGTATGAAGTACCACACTCGACAGATCCATGATCGCCAGCCGATGCAAAGAAGGTTTGGCCTTGTGCCACGGCCTGCTTGAATAAGGTGTCGCCGGCTGCCGCCGTGCCGTCCGCCTTTGCGGTGGTTTCGCATATGCCTAGCGAGTAATCGATCGCTTTCAATACGTTGTCTGACACCACTTGCGCGATGGCCGTGGTGAGATCCGAGTCATTTGTCGAGGCAGCAACATAGAAGTAATACTGCTTCACGCCCGTGAAGGCGATGATGGTTTGGCTATCAAGATCCCACTCGCCATCACCGCTGTTTGCGCCACTGCCATTGCCAATAGCGGTGTTGCCCCTCAGCGTAATGGTGACGCCCGGATCCACCGAGTTCAGGTCGCTCAGGACCTTACTCATGGGACCGGCAGAGATCGAACCGACGGGAATCGATGTCACATTTCCCATGCTGCTGGCACCATAGATCACCGGGAAATCGGAAGGAGGATGTCCGATCATCCCTATCGTTCCTGTCGCTTGCAGAGCCATGGCGTGCGCGGCGATCGGATCGTAGTAGCGAGTCATTATCTGGGCGACGTGCACGTTCTGCATGCCGAGTACCGCACGCACGCTATCCTGCAAATTCGCCGGTATTTGCACGGCCCTGCTGTTGGCAAAGGCATCGCGCCCATCATGTGTCTTGATGTGCACAAAAGACGTATTGAACGCAGCTTGTGCCGTATCGGCCCTGCCATCGGCCTCTACTAGGGCATTGCCATGAGCGATCTTCACGTTGCTGAAGCCGGCCTTGGTCAGGTAATCGGCTACCGCTTGCGCCTGTTCCTTGGTCGGCGCGTACAGTATCTGGAACTGGCCAGAGGTCAACGGTCTGAAGCCGGGTTCAGCGATGTACTGATCGAGCTGTTGCTCGTTTCGTAGCTTCAAGGTAACCACTACGTGCATCGGCTGCGAAACATTCAGCAGGCCCACGACCTTGTCGCCGTGCGCTAACGTCGCGGCCGGATGTAAAGCTACCATCGTGGTACTGGCAGAAGCCGAAGCGCCTCTTATCGTCGGCTGAGCTGCGATACTCATCGAAGTACCCAATGTTGCAAGACCTATGGAAGCGATGAGTTTTTTAAAGCATAGATTACTCTGCATCTTTAACCCCCTGGAATTCTCCGTAGTTATTTTATTCCTGGTAACGGTGCTCAGCACTAGCTCCATGGCAAGCGCGGTAGGTTACTGGAAGAGGGGCACCCACACTGCAGGTGCTCCGCATCGACGATGCCTAGAAGGGGCTGTTAATGCAGCGTCCTTCCGGTGCACCCATTTATTATTGACGGCATTCCTGCGGCAACACCTTGGCAGGAAGATTGCCCTCGCATGACCAGAGAATGCTGCCGTTTCTGACGAAGGGCCTAAGCAGCAGTTTGCGGTCATGCATGGCCTTGTTGGCGAAGGTGATGCTCAATGTGCCGTTTTCCTGCAGGTCGATACTGGCGACGTTGCGGTCGCCGGGGAAAGCAGGTTCGCCGATTTGTGCCATGTCCGTCGGCCATTGCTGATGGGCGACGCCGTATTGGGCGATGGCCTGGCGATAGGGCGCGCTGTCTGTCATGGCGGTGACAGCGGCCGCACGTTGCACATAGTCCTGGTAGGCCGGGATGGCAATGGCGGCAAGAATGGCGACGTAGGCCACGATCACCATGCTGCCCGCGATGCCAAGGCCGGGAATGCGCGGCAGCAGCAGGCTGATCACGTAGGCAAAGGGATTGCGTCGGCCAAGCGTCGGCTCGCGCTGTTCGCCGATGGCGCGCAGCCAGGCGTGGCGCTTGCTTAGCCAGGGGTAGTCGGCCAGCAATTCGTGCAGCGACATCCAGAAACCGGGTGTTGCGGCGGCGCTTTTGCTGTATTCCTCCAGGTTGACGGCCTGCCAGCGCCGCTTGCCGGCCGCGAGTGCCACCAGCCCGTATTGGGCATCTTCCGGATTGTCGCAAACGGCCAGGCCGTGGCGATCGCAGGTGTATTCGCGTGCACGCGAATAGGCTGCGCCGATGATCGGCAGGAAAAGGGCCGGCGCCAGAATCTTTGACCAGGTCAGGTGGCGACGCTGGAGATGTCCCAGCTCGTGGCCGATGTAGAAATCCAGTGCGCCGGGTCGGCTTTCCATGCTGTCGACCACATCCGACATGAGCACGACGAACTCGCGGCCGAGAAAGCGCGTGGCAAATGCATTGAGCACGCCGTTGCCGTTGACCAGGTAGGCTTCGGGCACGGTTTTCATGCCCAGCTTGCGTGCGCATCGATACAGCCGCTCGCACAGATCCGGCATTTGCTTCGGCGTAATGCGAATGGCATTGCCGCGAAGATGCGCAATCAAGGCCGAGTGCGCGATCAGCGCAAACAGTGCAATCAGCAGTACGTAAATCAGTAGAATCCCGACTGTGCCGACCAGCAACAGCAACCAGATGGCAATGGACAGCACCAACGCGATCGCGCGCAGTGTTGTTTCGTTCCTGTAGACGAGCTCATTCATTTCCTTATCCCCTTGTGTGGCGCATCCCCCGATGCGCCGAGGCAGTGTAAATGAGCGCTGGAACCAGCACTACCGGCATTTGGGCAGTGAGATCAGGGGTATTCGTCGTCCCGGTTTTCGTTAGGGTGACGAGTCAAGGAACGCAGCGCGCGGTGGTCATCAGATGGCTTGCCTCCAGGGAGCAAACGCGGTAAAGAAAGCCGTCCAATTTGGACAGGAACAGGGGAAAGGGAAATGATTAGCAAATTGGTGGCCGCCGCCACGCTGACGGCGGTGTTGCTCATGAGTGGGTGCGCTACCTCGCGCAGCGAGATCAAGCTGAAGGATCCGACGGTTGTCGCGCCAGTGGCGACGGCGACGTCCGCGCAGCATGTGGTCGTGATCGGCAAAATCACCGACGAACGCGTTTTTGCCGAGGCGCCGGACGATCCAAGCACGCCCACTCTCGGTTTTGGTGGGGCGGATAAAGCGACCGACGATGTGAAAGCACGGGCCGTTGGCCGCAAGCGCAACAGTTGGGGTAAGGCGCTTGGCGATGTGCTGCTGCAGCCGGGGCAGACGGTGGAAGCTGTCATCCGGCAAAACCTGGTTGCCGCATTCGAGCAGGCGGGCTACCAGGTAAAGGGCGAAGGCGATGCCGGTCCTTCGCCGCTGATGGTGGATGTCCACATCAAGCAGTTCTGGTCGTGGTTCACGCCCGGCGCCTTTGTCGTCACGCTAAGCAACAATATTGCGACCGATCTGGTCTTCAACGGCGCCGCCACGCCGGTCGTGGTGAGCACCCACGTTGAAGATGCGCACGCAGTGGCGACGGAGGACAGCTGGATACAGATCGTCGACAAGGGGCTGGATGCCTATCGTGCCGAAGTAGTGCAGCGCGTGCGTAACAGTGTGTTGGCCCCAACAACCGCGGCCGGCGCCAGTGCCGCAACAGAGCCAGCCCAGCCATCGGCGAACGCAGCAACCACGGTGGCGCCCGCTACCGCTGTGCCGGCACAGACGTCTCCGGCCAGCGCAGTTTCCGCGACCGAAGCGGCCGCAGCCCAACCGGTTGCTGAAACGGAGGCGCAGGCAGCGACGCCGGCTACCGCCTCCCCGGTCGCGGCAGCGCCAGAGTCAGTGCCCGTAACGGCAACATCCCCGCAGGATTCCGCCGCCACCGCCGCCATTGCACCGCTTGCGCAATCCGTTGCCGGCCAATTGGGTTGCGGAGCGGTTCAAGCCAACGGCGCGACGACGTTCGTTGCGCCTTGTGGCGACTACAGCGTGCTGATCGATTGCGACAGCGGCCAATGCCGCCCCATGCATACCGTCAACGTGAAGCATAACGAGTAGCGGATTGCCTGCGGCGCAAATGCAATAGCGCGCCTGCAAGCTTTCGCGATAAAAAAGCCGGCCACTATGGCCGGCCCTTTATTCGGCCCGAGTGAGCCGAGCATGGTGCGCGCAAACGGGTTGTAATTGACTGTCCCAAGCAAGCTTGGCGTGTCCACTCGTCCCGTCGCGGCCCAAGCCATTTCATGCATCCACAAAACGGCAACCGCCTACATACGCCGTTTTGTCGACTTGCTACGTTCGGCTCGCCATCGATGCTCTCTGCTTGCGTAGCGACATCGATGGCCATGGCAGCAATGCTGTGAGAAGCGCGGAACGTGAGAGCTGACACTCCCACGCTCCGCTAACCAACCAACTAAAAGGACTAGTTGATATGGCTGAGCCAGATCATACGGCACCCGCACGCCCATCGGGGCTCCCCGATTATCCGTTCACCCCCATTCCCGGCGCGCCGCCGGACGGTGTGGGCGACGTTGAGCGAACGCAACTGGAAATCGTCTCCGCCATCGCTGGCATCGAGCATGTAAAGCTTGTCATCACATGCCTACTCGCTGACAGCGATGCCTACGGCGAAGCCTGGGCGGATGGTGAAGCGGTGCAGCCACTTTCGTGGCCGTTGCCGACGACGACCTATTCCAGTTTGCTGGTGGCCATCCACTTTCTCAACGAATGTGCAGCCATGCTTCGGTATGACCTGCACAGGTAAGGCGCCAGGGTCCGCATGATCGTTACCGCGGCACACCCGTGGAGGCGGTGTGCCGCACCTGGAGCGACCGAATGGGAACGCGGCAGCCATAAGGCGTGTCCTTTTACCGTTGACATATCGTACACAGCGACCGCCAGCGATGGACTGGCCGCGTCGACGACGTTCGTGATTACCGTCAATGCTGCCTCGCCGACGCAGTACGTCGTTACCATCTGCTTTTCCCGCGACGCCGACAACCGCGTGCTGGTCGCCGATGGCAGCCTGCAAGGCGGCACCATTGTCACCAACCAGAACAACGCCAACTCCGGTACGAATGTGTATGACGCGGCCGGCAACGTCATCCAATACACCTCGACCAACAGCGCCGGCAAGCAGACCATCCAGAAAAACTACTGCAACGCACTCAATCAGCTTGCAATGGTGCAGACCACGGCGCCGGGCGGCACCACGTTCGGCGAATACGAAAGCCGTAGCTACGACACCGACGGGCGCCTGATCCAGGACGTGATCTTCAATGCGCCCGGCAGCACGGAAACCACGACCTCCGGCAGTTTCAGCGATGCCGGTTGGGTGCGTACCGACACCATCTATACCTACAACAAGGATGGCGAGCTGAGTGACCAGAGCGAGTATGCGGAGGAATCCGCGCAGGCGCTCATCAACCAGTACGGTGCCAGCAACGTAGCCACCAGCGCCTACGCCGCGCAGGACAAGACTGCCCCCGCCTCGCTGCCCACGGTCGGCGCCACCACCGATGGCGCGCTGTACTTGTACACCGAAAACAGCTACACCGCCGCCAGCGGCTACGGCTACGCGCCTTGCTGCAAAACCTCGGATCGATTGACGAGCCACTGCCTCTGTTGATGGACAAAGCCTGCGAGGGCGACGAGACGCGTCAACTGGCGCTCGACCTTGGCTTTAATCCTGTTGTTCCGCCCAAGAGCAATCGTCTTGAGCCGTGGGAATATGATCGAGAGATGTACAGGCGCCGTAACGAGGTGGAGCGGTTGTTCCGACGCTTGAAGGGTTTCCGCCGTGTGTTTTCACGATTCGACAAGCTGGATATCGTATTTCTTGGCTTCGTCCATTTCGCACTCATTGTCGATGGACTCAGATGGTAGTGTTAACAGGCCCTAGCTATGGCCTGCTGCTTTGTCTGTACCGAAACGGGGGGCTTTTGCCCGATCTCAACCCTTGCCGCCTTGTTGGTGCCGGGGCAGGCATTGCGTACCATCCGTGACACTTAGGATTGTCTGGTCAAGCGAGTTATAGCCCCCATGATCTCTGCCCCCCAGATTCAGCGCCTTCTTGTCGAGGCACCTAGAGATGAGAACTGGCTTACGGTCGAGATTCTCTTGCCTACCCTGCACGCCTTTAGTGCCCGTAATGGCCACAAGCTCCGCGATATTAGGTTTGCTGGTGGTCAAGATGAGCGCGGCAACGATGTGGAGTATTACGAACTGAGTGGACCGGATGGGCTCCGGTTCTACACCGGCATCCAGGTTAAGAAGGGCGACATCAACCAGAGCACGGCAACTACACTCGAAATGCAGGCTAGGCAAGCGTTCAACAAGTCGCTTACTGATCCTTCCTCCCATCAGACCTATCGGGTCGGTAGGTGGGTGGTAGCTTGCACCGGCCGAATCAGTGAGCCTGCCAAGCGAATTCTTGTAGATCATGCCGCCAGGGAGGGGCGTCTTATTCACTTCTGGGATGGACTAACTCTCGCCCAAATGATCCTAGAAAATAACCTCAAACAATTTCTGGAGAAGATTGAAGCCCCGCGTCAGGTCGCCTCATCCTCCAATTTAAACAGCATTTTTTATGACCCTGAGAGCCCAATAAGGTTAGCTGAGGGCCTCGGACCCGGCATTGTTCACAGACTAAGCGTTCAGTCATGCATGCCGCCGACAGGCGTGGGCGTTTACTTAGTCCTTCGCCCCGACGCCAGTAACATTCCTGGTGTCACGTGTCATGTGCGCGGCGGCGGAAAGGATGCCATCGTGGAGTCTTTGGATACGCAGATACAGCTCTTCTTTGTCAGTTCGACTTTCGATGAAGGCTTTGAACTTAGACTGCTGAACGAAGATCGAAAGGTCGACGTCTTCTGTAAGGGGTATGTTTTCGAGCGATAAGCTTGCGTAGTCGCGGGTGCAGGTAGGTCCGCGTTGCGAACGACAGCTTCTGGCCGATGTCTGCTCTTGCAGTTCCCGTGACGGCCAAGCAAGCTGCGAGGGGCAGAGGTCGACTCATAGGGGAGCGACGATGGATCAGGCCAAGAGAAACGAAGTGGCGCATATTGCCCATAGGGCGATGATCGAATACGTTCCAGGCCGAATCGACGAGTTCGTCAAATGGCACACCGCCGGCGTTGGAGCAGTCGTTGTCCTCTCGATCGCAAACGCCGATAAGCTTCTGGCCATAGTGAGCGCGCCATCCTTCAAATGGAGCATGGGCCTCCTTCTCGGTGCCTTACTGCTGGATACACTGGCACGGATTCTGGGAACGTTGACGATGGGTTCTTGTGACGTCGCAATAGCTATGGACGAAAAAATACCAGATGCCCTTGGAGGCAAGCGCTCCTATGAACCGCGTGCCCCTCTATCAGAAGATGTGAAGCGGATGCTTCTAGAATTTACTGACGAGTTGACGCGGCCCATGTTGTGGCACGTCAGGGTAATGGCGCGCCGTGCCGCCAAAGCCGCTGCCGAAGACAACAGCGGTGCAGACAGAGCACTTTTTCCTGCTTTGAAGATGTCGCAATGGCAGTCCATTGCCGCGCTTGCTGCCTTACTTCTTTCCATAGCCGGGGCGTCAATCGCAGTGTTCAACGTCACTATTGCGCCATCAGCGCCGCCGTTCGAAGCGCATGTTCAGCAGGAGTCAACAAATCCTGTCATAGGCCCGCAGTGCACTCGGATGCCGGTATCCAAGCCTGTCGGTGAGTCGATTCGTTCCATCCAATCATCAAAGTCCGCGGCAGTTCGTTGAGCTGGGTGTGACCAGGACCGGCACCACCTCGCACGCGCATGTGCCGCATGCCGCCTTACTCTGGTCTTGAATGTCGCTTTTGGGCCGATACAAAACTCAGGAAACATCTCTGGGTATCAACATCAGTGCAGTGTTTGGGCACCGCCAGCATCCGCACCAGAGCGATAGCTGGCGCGAACACGTGGTGCGCGAGGATAGCTGCGAATGACGGGACACTTTGAGGCCGTAGATGCGGATATACAGTAGGTATGCCGCAGATATGTACGGGACACTTTTGGGACACGTGAGCACGAAAAAAGCCCACTTTTGAGGGCGGGCTTTTCACGAGCAAGCAACGTAAGTGCCTGATTTTTTGGTCGGGGTGACATGATTCGAACATGCGACTTCTACGTCCCGAACGTAGCGCTCTACCAGGCTGAGCTACACCCCGCGGGAGCCGCGTATCTTAACGGGGACGGGTGAGGTTGGCAACAGGCGAAAGCCTGCGCCGGGGGTGGAATTCCCGCCCTTGGCCGGGAAGGGAAGACGGTTGCATCTGTTACGCTATTGGGCTTGCTGTTTCGACGCTTCCAGCCCTAATTCAGAGGATTCCATGGCGCTTACCCAGGCCCGCACCATGCCCGGCGTGCTCGAGCTGCTGCCGCTCGACCAGATCGCTTTCCAGCGCATGCTCGACGTGATCCGTCGCAACTACGAGCGCTTCGGCTTCCTGCCGGTGGAAACGCCGGTGATCGAATATTCGGATGTGCTGCTGACCAAGACCGGCGGGGAGACCGAGCGGCAGGTGTATTTCGTGCAGTCGACCGGCTCGCTGGAGCAGGGCGAGAAGCCGGAGCTGGCCCTGCGCTTCGACCTGACCGTGCCGCTCGCCCGCTACGTGGCCGAGCATGAGCACGATCTCAACTTCCCGTTCCGGCGCTACCAGATGCAGCGCGTGTACCGCGGCGAGCGTGCGCAGCGCGGGCGGTTCCGCGAGTTCTACCAGTGCGACGTCGACGTGATCGGCAAGGATAGCCTGTCGATCCGTTACGACGCCGAAGTGCCGGCGGTGATCTACAGCGTGTTCCGCGAGCTGAACATCGGTGCGTTCACCATCCAGCTGAACAACCGCAAGCTGATGCGCGGTTACTTCGAAAGCTTGGGTGTGACCGATCCGGAGCAGCAGACGCTGGTGCTGCGCGAAGTGGACAAGCTGGACAAGCGTGGCGCCGACTACGTGCGCGACACCTTGACCGGCGAGGCGTTCGGCCTCAGCGCAGACGCGGCACAGAAGGTGCTGGATTTCGTGCAGGTGCGTTCCACCTCGCTGCAGGATGCGTTCGCCAGGCTCGATGCGCTGGGCGCCGGTCCGGAGGCGATGGAGCAGGGGCGCGCCGAATTGAAAGAGGTGCTGGGCCTGATCCGCGATTTCGGCGTGCCGGAAACGCATTACGCACTGAACCTGTCGATCGCGCGCGGCCTGGATTACTACACCGGCACGGTCTACGAGACCACGCTCAACGATCACCCACAGATCGGCTCGATCTGTTCCGGCGGACGCTACGAGAACCTGGCCGGCCAGTACACCAAGTCGCACCTGCCGGGCGTGGGCATTTCCATCGGGCTGACGCGCCTTTATTGGCAACTGCGCGAGGCCGGGCTGGTCAACACGGCGCGAAGCACGGTGGATGTGCTGGTGACGCAGATGGATGCCGCGCAGTTGCCCGCGTACCTGGCGCTGGCGAACGAACTGCGCACGGCCGGCATCGCCACCGAGGTGGTGCTGGATGGCAGCAAGCTCGGGAAGCAGTTCAAGTACGCCGATCGCGCGGGTATCCGCTTCGTGATCGTGCTGGGCGAGGACGAGCTGGCGAAGGGTGTGGTGACGGTGAAGGATTTGCGGCGCGAGGATCAGTTCGAAGTGGCGCGCACCGAGCTGGTGAAGACGCTGCGGGTGGAGCTGGAGCAGGCGGCGGTGATGGGCTGAGGCCTCACGCGCCTCGGCCCCTAGGCTGGGATGCCAATCCCAGCTTTTCCGCAGCTTCCCGATGCTGGGATTGCCATCCCAGCCTACTCAACAACATGTTGGAGCCCTTGTGAACCAAACCATCCTCCTCGACGGCAACAGCCTCAGCCGCCAACAGCTCGTTGCCGTGGCGCGTCACGGTTATGGCGTGCGGCTCGATGCCGGACAACTGGTGCGGGTAAAACGCACGGCGGATTTTCTGTCGGAGAAGGTGAGCTGCGGCGAGCCGATCTACGGTGTCACGACCGGCTTCGGCAGCAATGCGGACAAGTTGCTGGGCGCTTATCGTCTGCGCGACGAACTGCCCGGCGGCAATCCGCACAAGCCCGAAGGCACGCTGCTGGAGGAACTGCAGCACAACCTCATCACCACCCATGCGGTGTGCGTAGGCAAGCCGTTCTCGGCCGAGGTGGTGCGTGCCTTGCTGGTGATACGCATCAACACGCTGATGCGCGGCCACTCCGGCATCCGCGTCGAGACGCTGGAAGCGCTGACCGAATTGCTCAACCGCGACGTGATTCCGGTGGTGCCGGAGAAAGGTTCCGTGGGCGCCAGTGGCGACCTGGCGCCGCTGTCGCATCTGGCCATCGTGCTGCTCGGTGGCGGTGAGGCGTTCTACCAGGGCGAACGTTTGCCGGGTGCCGAGGCGCTGCAGCGCGCCGGCCTGAAACCGATCCGCCTTTCGTTCAAGGAAGGCCTGGCGCTCAACAACGGCACGGCGCAGATGCTGGCTACCGCCGCACTGGCGCTGGATACGCTGGAACACCTGCTCAACGTGGCCGATCTTGCCGCGTCGATGACGCTGGATGCATTTGCCGGCCGCAGCGGCGCCTTGCGCCCGGAAGTGCATGCGCTGCGTCCGCATCCAGGGCAGGTGCAAGCGGCCGAGCATGTGCGCAGCCTGCTCACCGGTTCCACCCTGGTCGACATTCCGTATCACCTGGTGCCGCGCTTCCGGCCCTGGAGCGCCGAGGCGTGGAACACGCCGGAAGACCAGGCGTTGAGCTTCGACATCGGCTGGGACTGGGTGCCGGCCAACCAGCGTCACGGCCGCGAGGCGTTCTACAGCCGTTTCCTGCCGTTCAAGGGTGGCAAGAAGCATCAGCCGCAGGATGCGTATTGCCTGCGCTGCATGCCGCAGGTGCACGGTGCGGTGCGCGATGCCTGGGCGCAGGCTTGCCGCGTGATCGATATCGAATTGAACGCCGTCACCGACAATCCGCTGATCTTCCCCGACAACATCGAAGCGCAGCACATCGAAGAGCAGGTGATTTCAGCGGGCCACTTCCACGGCATGCCGCTCGCATTGGCGATGAGCTACGTGAAGGCGGCGATTCCGGTGCTGGCCTCGATCTCCGAGCGGCGCCTCAACAAGCTGGTCGACCCGGCCACCAACGACGGCTTGCCGGCATTCCTCACCGGCAATGAAGACGGCACCGACTCGGGCTTCATGATCGTGCAGTACACCGCGGCGGCACTGGTGAACGATCTGGCCACGCGTGCGCACCCGGCCAGCGTGTATTCGGTGCCGACCAGCGCGAATGCCGAAGATCACGTTTCCATGGGCGCCAACGAAGCGCGCCACGTGCTGGAAATGACCGAAGACCTGAGCCACGTGCTGGCGCTGGAGCTGTATACCGCAGCGCAGGCGCTGGATTACCGCCAGGAAATGCTCAACGCGGCGCGCCGCCTTGCCGCGCGCGGCGATTGGCAGGCGCTGGCTTCCAAGGTCACCAACGCGCCGCGCGAAGGGCACGCGCATTACGCGCAGTTCGTCGAGGAAGTGAAGCAGCTGACCGCGCAATTGGCCGAGGTGGGCGAATTCCACGCCGGCGAAGCCGTGCGCAAAGCGTATGAAACCTTGCGCGAAAAGATCGGCTTCATCCACCGCGATCGTGCGATGGACGGCGACGTGCGCACGGTTTGCGAGCTGGTGCAGAAGCGGGCGTTTGCGAACGCTTAAAGGGCGCTTCTATAAAGTGCCCGTTACTCGTCTAATAGCGTGACAAGCCGGTGCAACTTGATACTCGCCGCGATGCGCTCCCTCCCCTACTTCGCAGGGGAGGGAACCGTTTGTCGCGATGATCCAGATGCCCACTTCGCAGAAGTGCCCTTAAAGGCTCGCGTAGCGGGAGCGGGCTGCGCGCAGCATCTGGCGCGCAGCCCACGCCAGCCACAGCAGGATCAGCACGATCAACAGCTTCTGCATCAAGCCATGCGGAAGCGTGCGCATGAAGGTCTGCAGCCAGAGCACGCCCGTGGCCAGCCATGCGAGCGATACACCCAGGTAGCGGCCCGCATGCAGCCGCGGATCGCGGCGCCAGCGGCTGGAAAGCAGCAGCATGCCGAAACTCAGCATCAGAAAGGTCGCCTGCGCGCACAGACCGTGAATCAGACCAGCCAGGCTCTCGTGCGGCGTGCCTTTGAACAGTTCGGTAGCCGCCACGATCGGTAGCAACACGCCCGATGCGGCAAACAGCACCAGCGCCAGGCCGCTGCGCTGCGGCCGGTGGGTGGCGCGATAGGCGCCCGCGGCGAAGAAGACCAGCGCAACGCCCATCAGGTAATACGTCATGCGCACGTACGCGCCGCCTGGGCCGGTGAGATAGATGCTGAGCGGCACGGCGATGGGGTTCAGATCGGTGCGCCAGAACTGCGCGGCGCAGCATACGGCAGCGAATGCGATGACTGCGAAGGTCATCAGGTAGGCAGCGGGGCGTATGGCGGGGGAAGTGCCGTAGTTCATAACGTCTCCTTGTCAAGGCAGGGCCGCATGATACAGGTGCCGGCGCCATGCCGGCCGCGGCATCGCGGCCACGAACTTGCATCGGGCGGAGGGGATCACTACAATGCGATCCACTGTATTAACGCGTTAGTACATTATGAAGCGCCGATCGATCGACCCCGAAACCCCCGAAGAATCCGCCAGGCTGAGCCTGTGCCGTGCCTTGCTGTCGCTGAAGAACGCGGAAGAAATGAACGCCTTCCTCAACGACCTGTGCACGCCGGCCGAGCTGGAGGTGCTGGTGGATCGCTGGCGGGTGGTGCCGTACTTGCTGGAAGGGGTGTCCTACCGCGAGATCCATGAACGCACTGCGGTGAGCATCACCACCATCGGGCGCGTGGCGCGCTATCTCAACCAGGGCAATGGCGGTTATCTCGCCGCGGCGGCGCGCGCGACGCGCGCCCGTGCTGCAGCAAAAAGGGCGCGCGCATGAAACCACGGGATCGTTTGCGCATCGCCATGCAGAAATCCGGCCGCCTGACCGAACCGGCGCTGGACCTGCTCAATCGCTGTGGCCTCACGTTCCGCCAGAGCCGCGACAAGCTGTTCTGTTTCGGCGAAGGCGAGCCGGTGGATCTTCTGCTGGTGCGCGACGACGACATTCCCGGGCTGATCGCCCAAGGCGTGTGCGATCTGGGCATCGTCGGCCGCAACGTGCTCAGCGAGTTCAAGGGCACCGCCGGCGACGGCGCCGCGACGCTCACCGAATGGCGTTCGCTGGGCTTTGGCCGTTGCCGGCTTTCCATCGCCGTGCCGCAGGACGTGGACTACGCGGGGCCGAGCGATCTTGCCGGCTTGCGCATCGCCACCTCGTATCCGGGCCTGCTTGGCGGCTGGCTGCGGGAGCAAGGTGTGCAGGCCAGCATCATTACGCTGGCCGGCTCGGTGGAAATCGCGCCCAAGCTGGGCACCGCCGACGTGATCTGCGACCTGGTGCAAAGCGGTGGCACGCTGGTTGCCAATCAGTTGCGCGAAACGGACGTGCTGCTGCAAAGCGAAGCGGTCCTGGCCGGCCCCGAGGCGCTGCCCATCGATGAGCGCGGCGACATGATCGAGCTGCTGCTCAAGCGGCTGGATGGCGTGATCCAGGTGCGCGAATCGCGCCTGCTGTTGCTGCAGACCTCGCGCCATACGCTCGAAGCGGTCACCCGCTTGTTGCCCGGCGGCCCGCAACCGACCTTGCTGCCGGTGGCAGGCCAGCCCGACCAGCTGATGTTGCAGGCCTTGTGCGCCGGCGAGGTGAGCTGGCGCCAATTGGAAGAAATCAAGAAGGCCGGTGCGCGCGAGATGTTCGTGCTGCCGGTCGAGAAGATGCTTGCTTAAGAGCCCGACATGAAGCGAATCGACTGGAACATCTTGAGCGAGGCCGAGCGTAACGACGCCTTGGCGCGGCCGGCCCAATCACGCGCCGAAGAGCTGCGCCATGGCGTGGAACGCATCGTCGCCGAAGTGCGCGCCAAGGGCGACGTGGCGCTGCGCGAGCTTTCGGCGCGTTACGACCGCTGCGCGCTGGACGTCATCGAGGTGAGCGACGCGGAGTTCGCCGCCGCCGAGGCCAAGCTGGCGCCGGAACTGAAAGCCGCCATCCGTGAAGCCGCCGAGCGCATCGAAACCTTTCACCGCGCCACCGCGCCGCAGCCGGTCGGCGTGAATACCGCCGTTGGCGTGCGCGTGGAACGCATGCTTCGCCCGATCAGCCGCGTGGGCTTGTATGTACCGGCCGGCAGTGCGCCGCTGCCTTCCACCGCGCTGATGCTGGGGGTGCCTGCGCGCATTGCCGGTTGCCGCGAGGTGGTGTTGTGTTCGCCGGCACGCGCCGACGGTACCTGCGACGAAGCGGTCCTGTTTGCAGCGCGCACGGTTGGCGTGCATCGCGTGTTCAAGCTGGGGGGTGCGCAGGCGATTGCCGCGATGGCGTATGGCACGCAAAGCGTGCCACGTTGCGACAAGCTGTTCGGCCCGGGCAACGCCTGGGTGACGGAGGCGAAGCTGCAGGTGTCGTCCGACCCGAACGGCGCCGCCATCGACATGCCTGCCGGGCCGTCCGAAGTGCTGGTGATTGCCGATGCGCAGGCCAATCCGGTGTTCGTGGCGGCCGACCTGCTGTCGCAAGCCGAGCATGGGCCGGATTCGCAGGTGGTGCTGGTCAGTCCGTCCGCCGCCTTGTTGGACAAAGTGGCGGTGGAAGTGGATCGCCAATGCGCGCAATTGCCGCGCGGCGCCATCGCGGAAAAAGCCCTGCAAGAGAGCCGCCTGATTGAAGTGCAATCCCTGGCGCAGGCCGTCGAAGTCAGCAATCGCTATGCGCCGGAGCACTTGATCCTGCAGGTGAGCGGGGCTCGCGAATGGGTCGCCAGCGTCGAAAGCGCCGGTTCCGTTTTCGTGGGGGCGTGGACGCCCGAATCCGTCGGCGATTACTGCAGCGGCAGCAACCACGTGCTGCCCACCTATGGCTATGCACGCAGCTACAGCGGCGTGTCGGTGGCCAGTTACCTCAAGCAGATCACCGTGCAGGAACTCGACCCCAACGGCTTGCGTGCGATCGGCCCGTGCACGGCCACGCTGGCGGCGGCCGAACAGCTTGAAGCGCATCGCCGCGCCGTTACGTTGCGTCTGGCGGCATTGGAGGCGCGCGCATGAGCGTTCTGGATCTCGCGCGGCCGGAGCTTCGCACGCTGCAGCCGTATTCCTCGGCGCGCATGGAAGCGAGCGGCGGGCAAATCATGCTCAATGCCAACGAATCGGCCTGGGAGCCGACGGGCGACGCCGGCGCCGGCTGCAACCGTTATCCCGACCCGCAGCCGCAACCTTTGTTGCAGGCCTTGGCCACGCTTTATGGCGTGCAGCCCGAGCAATTGTTCGTGGGGCGCGGCAGCGACGAAGCGATCGATCTGCTGGTGCGCGCGTTTTGCCGCGCCGGCCAGGACGCCATCGTGATCCAGCCGCCGACCTTCGGCATGTATGCAGTCTGTGCGCGCATTCAAAATGCGGCCGTGATCGAAGCGCCGCTGGCGGAGGATTTCAGCCTCGATATTCCGGCCTTGCTTGCGGCGGTCACGCCGGCGGTGAAGCTGGTGTTCCTGTGCACGCCGAACAATCCCAGCGGCAAGTCCATGTCGTGCGCGGACATCGAGCAGGTCGCGCAGGCCTTGGCCGGCAAGGCTCTGCTGGTGGTGGACGAGGCGTATATCGAATTTTCCGACCAGGCCAGCGCGATCGGCTTGATCGGGCGTTACGAACATGTGGCTGTGTTGCGCACCTTGTCCAAGGCATGGGCGCTGGCCGGTGCGCGTATCGGCAGCCTGGTGGCCAACCCGGAGGTGATTGCGCTGATCCGGCGGATCATGCCGCCTTATCCGCTGCCGTTGCCGTGCGTGACGGCGGCGCTGGGCGCACTGTCGCTCTCGGGACAGGCGGCGGCGCGCGCGCATATTGCGATCGTGCGCGAGCAACGCGCCTTCCTGCGCCGCTCGCTGGTCGCCTTGCCTGGCGTGCGGGAGGTGCTGCCTTCGGATGCCAATTTCCTTGCCGTGCGCTTCGACGATGCGGCAGCGGTATATCAGCGCCTGCTTCAAGCTGGCATCGTGGTGCGCGATGTACGGCGTTATCCCAGGTTGCAGGATGCGTTGCGCATCACCGTGGGCACACCGGACGAAAATGCCAAGGTGTTGGCCATTTTGGAGAGCATGGCCGTGGATGGCCGGCGTGCAGCCGATGGTTCGGTATAGGTAATGACATGAGCCGCAAGATTCTTTTTGTTGACCGTGACGGCTGCCTGATCGAGGAGCCGGCCGACGAGCAGATCGACAGCTACGAAAAGCTCGCCCTGCTGCCCGGCGTGATCGCCGCCCTGCAGCGCCTGGTGGCGGCCGGTTACGAACTGGTGATGGTGACCAACCAGGACGGCCTGGGCACGGATAGTTTTCCGCAAGCGCATTTCGATGGCCCGCATGCGCTTTTGATGCGCATTCTCGCCTCGCAGGGCGTGGGCTTTCGCGAAGTGCTGATCGATCGCAGTTTTCCGCACGAAGGCCTGGATACGCGCAAGCCGGGCATCGGCATGATGCGCGACTATCTGGCGGACGATGGCTGGACGCGCGCCGAATCGGCGATGGTGGGCGATCGCGAAACGGATCTGCTGTTTGCCGCCAACATGGGCGTGCGCGGCTTTCGGGTCGGGCCCAACGGCATCGGCTGGGAGGCGGTTGCGCATCAGTTGCTCGACCGGCCGCGCACCGCCGAGGTAGTGCGCAACACCAAGGAAACGCGCATCAAGGTGCGCGTGGACCTGGATGCGCAGGCCGAACCGGTCGCCCATACGGGCCTGGGCTTTTTCGATCACATGCTGGAGCAGATCGGCAAGCACGGCGGTTTTGCGCTCCAGCTGCAATGCGATGGCGACACCACGGTGGACGAGCACCACACCATCGAGGATTGCGCGCTCGCACTCGGGCAGGCCATGCGCCAAGCGCTGGGTGACAAGCGCGGCATCGGCCGTTACGGCTTTACGCTGCCGATGGACGAGTCGCTGGCCAGCGCCGCGCTGGATCTTTCCGGGCGCCCGTACTTCGTGTTCGAAGGCGAGTTTCCGCGCGAGCGCGTGGGCGACGTGCCCACCGAATTGGTGCCGCATTTCTTCCGTTCGTTGTGCGACACGCTGGGCGCCAACCTGCACTTGCGCGTGCAGGGCGACAACGCCCATCACATGGTGGAAGCGTGTTTCAAGGTGACCGCGCGCGCCTTGCGCCAGGCGATCCGCCGTGAAGGCGATGAATTGCCGAGCACGAAGGGAGCCTTGTAATGAGCGTGGTCCTGGTCGATGCCGGCGGCACCAATATCGGTTCAGTGCGTTATGCCTTGCAGCGGCTGGGCGTGGATGCCGCTTTAACGGCGGATGCCGAAAGCATCCACGCAGCGGACAAGGTGATCCTGCCTGGCGTGGGCGCGGCCCAGCCGGGCATGGCGCGCCTGCGCGAACTGGGCCTGGTGGACGTGATCCGTTCGCTGACGCAGCCGGTGCTGGGCGTGTGCCTGGGCATGCAACTGCTGTGCGAGCACTCCGAGGAAAGCGACACACCATGCCTGGGCGTGATTCCCGCCGTCGTGCGCAAGTTCCAGGAAACCCCGGAGCTGTGCGTGCCGCACATGGGGTGGAACCGTCTTTCGCCCGTGGCGGGCCACCCCTTGCTGAAAGATCTGCAAGAGGGCGATTGGGCCTACTTCGTGCACAGCTATGCGGTGCCGCTGGGTGATTACACCTTGGCGAGCAGCGATTACGGTGGCGGGTTTTCCGCGGTGATCGCGCGCGGGAATTTTCATGGGATGCAGTTTCACCCGGAGCGCTCCGCGCAGGTGGGGGCGAAGCTGTTGAAGAATTTTCTGGAACTTTAATGTCCCTGACGACCGTCATTCCCGCTTTCGCGGGAATCCATCTTAAGAATAATGGCACTAACTTAAGCGTCATTGCTCCATGGCTTGCCGGGATGTGCCCCCTCCCCTGCGACAGTAGGGGAGGGCTGGGGTGGGGTGCGAGCGCAGCGAGCAGCAAGAGCCTGACGTTGTCACATGGCTTCTTGTTATCAGAAGCCATGGCGACATTCGGCTGCACGCTAAAGGACAAGCAACCCCACCCCAACCCTCCCCTACTGTCGCAGGGGAGGGGCGCATCACTACAAGCGTCGGCATACACGCTTAAGTTGGTGCCATTAATCTTAAGAATGCAAAAAGAGCCAATGGATTCCCGCTTTCGCGGGAATGGCGACCGGATGGGATGGAGTGGTGCGACAAATGTATGCACCGCGTCAGCACATCAGAAATAAGAGCCGAAGAGAATGAACGTTGAGGTCATCCCAGCCATCGATCTGCGCAACGGCCAAGTGGTCCGCCTGCGGCAAGGCGATTACGCCCAGCAGACGCACTACGCGTCCGCACCCGGGGATCTGGCCGCGAAATATGCACAGGCCGGTGCGCGCTGGCTGCACGTGGTGGACCTGGATGGTGCGCGCGGCGGCAACCTCGCCAACCTTTCGACTATCGAAGCGCTCGCCAAGGCGGGCATGCAGGTGCAGGCCGGCGGCGGCGTGCGCGCAGAGGAAGACGTGCAGCGGTTGTTCGATGCCGGCGTAAGCCGGGTGGTGGTGGGCAGCGTGGCGATTCGCGAGCCGGAACGCGTGGCGGAGTGGCTGGGCAAGCATGGCGCGGCGCGTTTCACCATTGCGCTGGATACGCGCCGCCGCGAAAACCGCTGGACCTTGCCCAGCGCCGGCTGGACGGAAGACGAAGCGCGCACGCTGGACGAACTGGCGCCCTGGTACGCCGCACGCGGTGCGCATCATCTGCTGTGCACGGATATCGAGCGCGACGGCATGCTGGCCGGCTTCAACCTGGAGCTTTACCGCCACCTGGCGCAGGTGGTGCCGCAACTGGCGGTGCAGGCTTCCGGCGGCGTGCGTTCGCTGGACGACATCCGTGCGGCCCGCGATGCCGGCGCGCGTGGCGTGATTCTTGGGCGCGCCTTGCTGGAAGGGCGCTTTACGTTGGAGGACGCCTTGGCATGCTAAGAGTCTGTTTACGATCCCTGCGCAGCCCGCGCTCGGCCCAAAGGGTTGCGTCCGAGCGATCGCCATGCGATGGCGCGCGGCTTGGCCGGACGGCCAGTCTGGCGCTGCGCCACGCACCACCGCCTGACGACCGCTCAGACGCAACACGGACTACGTATGGATCGTAAACAGACTCTAAGCCGCCGCATCATTCCCTGCCTGGACGTGCGCGACGGCAAGGTCGTCAAGGGCGTACGGTTTCGCGATCACGTGGTGATGGGCGAGATCGTCGAGCTGGCGCTGCGCTATCGCGACGAAGGCGCCGACGAACTGGTGTTCTACGACATCACCGCCAGCCCGGAAGGGCGCCGCGTGGATCGCGGCTGGGTGGAACGCGTGGCGCGCGTGATCGATATTCCGTTCTGCGTGGCGGGCGGTATCCGCTCGGTGGCGGATGCGCGCGAGGTCTTGCATGCCGGCGCGGACAAGGTGTCGATCAACTCGCCGGCGCTGGAGCGCCCCGAACTGATCGACGAGCTGGCCGCCGCGTTCGGCGTGCAGTGCGTGGTGGTGGGCATCGATTCGATGCGCGATGCGGACGGGGAGTGGCGCGTGCGCCAGTACACCGGCGATCCGTCCAAGACGCGCTCGCTGGCGCGGCGCACGCTGGACTGGATGGTGGAGGCGCAGCGCCGCGGCGCCGGCGAGATCGTGCTCAACTGCATGGATACCGACGGCGTGCGCCAGGGTTACGATTTGCTGCAGCTGACCGCCGCGCGAAGCCTGTGCACGGTGCCGCTGATTGCCTCCGGCGGCGCCGGGGAGCAACAGCATTTTCGCGATGCGTTCACGCAGGCTCGTGTTGATGGTGCCTTGGCGGCCAGCGTGTTCCACAGCGGCGCCATCGCCATTCCTGCGCTCAAGCGTTATCTGCAGCAGGAAGGCATCGTTATTCGCTTGCAAGAGACCGCCGGCCATGCATGACATCACCAACAATTTCGATCCACTGGATCTGGAACAGATCGACTGGAAGAAGTCGGACGGCCTGGTGCCCGCCGTCGTGCAGCATTGGCTGACCGGCGAGGTGCTGATGCTCGGCTACATGGACCAGAAAGCGTTGGCGCTCACGCAGACCAGCAGCAAGGTGACGTTCTACAGCCGCAGCAAGCAGCGCCTGTGGACCAAGGGCGAAAGCTCGGGACACGTCCTGCATTTGAAGTCGATCCGCGTGGATTGCGATGGCGACACCTTGCTGGTGCTGGCCGATCCGCATGGCCCCACATGCCATCTCGGTACCCGCAGTTGCTTCGGCAACGAGGTACGCCCGCCGCTGGGTTTCCTGGCGCAGTTGGATGCGCTGGTGGAAAGCCGCAAAAGAGAACTGCCGGAAGGCAGCTACACCACGAAATTGTTCGACGGCGGCACGCGGCGGATTGCGCAGAAGGTGGGCGAGGAAGGCGTGGAGACGGCGCTGGCCGCAGTGGCGCAGGGCGATGAGGAATTGCTAGGCGAAGCCGCCGACCTGGTGTTTCATCTCACCGTATTGCTGCGCGCGCGCGGATTCGGGCTGGCCGATGTGGCGCAGGTGCTGGTGGAACGCCACGGGTAGGCCGTAGGTTGGTGGTGAGCGCATGCGAACCCCAACGGCGGGACGCGCATGGCAACGTTGGGGCTCACTTCGAACCTACAGCCGCCGTCGCATTACCCGTCGATGGCGGCGGCGGCACGAACGGCACCACCGGTCCCGGTGTCACTTCCTTGCGCCATGCAGCCAGTTGCTGCGTGATGCCCGCGCCGACATCGATCTGCGGTTCGGACGGCGTGAGCTTGTCCTGTTGCTCCCAACTGGAAATATCGTGCCTGGCAAGCTGGAAGGCGTCGACGAAGTTGTCCGTCTTGTTCAGCGCATCCACCAGCCAGGCTTTGCCGAAATAGGTGATGTCGGAATCGCTGCCGCAGCCGAACGAGCTGCGATCCGTGCGTGCGGCGGTCAGCACCAGTGTGCCGGGACCGCGCAGGTCGGGCACGAAGCCGCCGGAGTAACAGGCATTCACCACCACCACTTTCCATTTGAACGGACGCTTTTTGAGAATGCCCGCCAGGTCGGGCGCGCCAATCTGGTCCAGCGGCAGCGGGTCCAGGTCGACCAGCAGGTTGTGGTCTTCATCGCCGTGCGAGGTCATGTACAGCACCAGGATGTCCTGTTCCGGCTTCATCACGGCCGCGAGCTGGTCGAGGGTGGCTTCGAGGTTGCTCCAGCTAGCCAGCGGATGCGCTTGCAAGGTGGTGGGGTTGTTTTCCAGCACCAGCGCGTGCGCGGTCGAACCGAAGCGCTGGGTAAACAGCTGCGCAGCGTATTCCGCTTCGTTGCGGAACACGTCTTCGCCGCCATCGCCGGCAAAAGCGACCAGGTAGAGGTTGGTCTTGTCAGGCACGCGCGGCGATAGTTTCGCCACCGCCTGGTGCACCATGTTGGGCTGCGCGTAGATGACCTGTTCCGGCGAAGGGCCTTGGCTGGGCCAGTTGTCGCTGCTGTCGTTGTCGTCCGTGTCGGTGCTGGAGGAAGCGGGCGCCGGTGATGCGCTGCTGTTGGCCGCCACGGCCGGCGCTGCTGTGGACGCTGGTGGGCGGTGTCCGGTCACCAGCAACATCACCAGCACGCCGGCGGCGAAGGAGAGCAGGGCAGTCAGTAGGGTGCGCATGCGCATGGCGAAGTCACGCTCAGGGCTGGATGGCGTCGAAGCTGGTGTAGGCAGGGTGCCTGGGCTGGGCCGGCATCGCCAGCGGTGGCCGCAGCAGCCAGCCGGTCTGCAGGCCAGCGGCGCGCGCGGCATCCAGCTCCTGCTCGATATCGGAGAGGAACAGCACGTGCTCGGGCCGCTCGCCGATCGCTTCCACGATGCGTTCGTAGGAGAGCTGTTCGCGCTTGGGACCGGTCTCGGTGTCGAAGTAGCCGGCGAACAGCGGGCCGAGATCGCCGGCCTCGCTGTAGCGGAAGAACAGCTTCTGCGCCTGCACGGAGCCTGAGGAGTACACGTACAGGCGCAGCCCGTCGCCGCGCCAGGCGTGCAGGCGCGCGGAAACTTCCGGATACATGTGCGCGCGGTACTCGCCAGCCTCGAAGCCTTCCTGCCAGATCATGCCTTGCAGGGCCTTGAGCGCGGTGGATTTGCGGTCTTCGTCGATCCAGCGCAGCAGCAGTTCGATGATCTCCTGCCGGCTCGCCTCGACGATGCCGGCTTCCTTGGCCGCTTCGTGCAGCCAGTGCTGGACCTCGGGCGTGTCGCCATGGGTTTCCACGTAGGCCGGCAGGCGTCGGCGGGCATACGGAAACAGCACGTCCTTGACGAAGCTGATCGAACTGGTGGTGCCTTCGATATCGGTGACGATGGCGCGGATGGCGGTCATGGGAGCGTCAGGGGGTGGGGGCTCCCAAGCTTAGCGTGGGCTTGCGTGGGCGCAAGCGGTTGATTTCGCAGTTAACCCGGCAGGGTGCTTGGTTTCACGTTTGCAGCAAGCCTGCACGTGGCAACGTTGGGGTTCGCCCCGGCTCAAGTCCGGAGCGAACCCCAACGCGTGGATGCATTGATCCGGGCGACTTACGCCGCGTTAGCCAGCGGCGTCATCCGTGGAAACTGCGTTGCAATGTCCGAGCCCGTAAAGTTGGCGACCCAGCCTTCCTTGTTGGTGAACAGGCGGATGGCCACGAAGTAGGGCGACTCGCTCATGTCGAACCAGTGGCGGGTGCCATCCGGCACGCCGATCAGGTCGCCCTGTTCGCACAGCACGTCATAGACCTTGTCGCCGATGTGCAGGGTGAACTGTCCTGCACCAGCGACGAAGAAGCGCACTTCGTCCTCGCTGTGCGTGTGTTCGCTGAGAAATTTCTGGCGCAGCGCGGCGCGGTCGGGATGATCCGGCGTGAGGCTGATCACGTCGACCGATTGGTAGCCTTCCTCGCGCATGAGGCGCTCGATGTCCGCATGGTAGGCGGCGATCACCGCTTCCTGGCTGGCGCCGGGCGCAACCGGCTGGTTGGCTTGCCATTGCTCGAAGCGCACGCCCACCTCGCGCAGTTCACGGGCGATATTGGCGTGGTCTTCATGCACCGACCGCGGGTGGCGCGGCTGGCACTCGTCAAAAATGCGCAGGCGGCTCATGCGTTCAACCTCCTCAGATCGAGTTCGCAGCCAAGCAGGAACTCCAGCGCCTCCAGGTGGCGGCGCGCCTCGGCCATGTCATGACCCCAGGTATAGATGCCGTGGCCGTTGATCAAGTAGGCGTGCAGGGGCTTGCCGGCATCGATCCAGGCATCTACTTGCGTAACCAGTTCGGGCATGTGCTGCGTGTTGGGGAATACGGGGATGTCCAGCACGCTTTCGTGCGTGCTGTGGCCGCGAATCGCTTTTTGCAGTTCCCAGCCTTGCAGCCGGATCACGCCATCGGCGGCGAACAGACGCGAGGCCACGCTTTGCGTGCGTGAATGCGTATGCAACACCACGTTCACCTCGGGCCAACGGCGATACACCTGCGTGTGCAATTCGGTTTCCGCGCTGGGACGCGCGGCGGTGCCCACGGGCTTGCCTTGCATGTCCACCAGCATGATGTCGTCGCGCCCGAGCCTGCCCTTGTCCCGTCCGGAAATGGTTATCGCGGCGTGGTCGCTGTCCAGCCGCATGGAAAAATTGCTGCTGGTGGCGGGCGTCCAGCCGTGTTGCGCCAGTTCGCGCGCCGCGTCGGCGATGGCATCGGCACGCTCGTAGAAAAGTGCGGCAGGGATGGAGGCGGGCAGGTTTTGGCTCATGGCAAATGGACGTCCAAACGAGCGGGGACTATAGCATGGGCCGCAAAGTGCGAAATGCGAGTTATTCGCGAAAGCGCCTCTATGCGGCGCATGGCGTTACGATGCGGAAAGCCTCGCCGCAGTCCCCGCGGCGAACAACGTGCCAAGAGGGTGGTTATGTCTCAAAAAGATATCGATTCACGCCGTCGTTTCCTCAAGCTTGCCGCCGGCACCGCCGCCGCCGCGGTGCTGGTGAATGGATTGCCGCGCGTTGCGCGCGCCGACGATCTGCCGCATGTTTCCGAATCCGATCCGACCGCCAAGGCGCTCGGTTACGTCGAGGACGCCTCGAAAACGAACAACCCCAAGCACAAGGCCGGCGACACCTGCGCCAACTGCCAGTTCTACTCCGGCGGCGCGACCGGTTACGGGCCGTGTCAGCTGTTCCCGGGCAAAGCGGTCGCGGCGAAGGGCTGGTGCATCTCGCACACCGCCAAGCAAGCCTGAATTTTTGCGTGATACACACAGGGCCGGCCTCGCGCCGGCCTTTTTGTTTGCGCGAAGAGGCGCTCGAAAAAACGCGGGCATAAAAAAACGCCTGTACGAGACAGGCGTTTGTAAAGAAACGAAGGGGTGTTGCTGAAAGGTGCTTCCCGAGCGCGTCAGGTCGAGGAGCTAACTGGCCTGACGCGCCGGGTCGCGATCCGGGGCCCACTGCCAAGTGATCAACCCACGGGCCACTGATGATACTCCGGTTGACCGAAGTGCGGCGGGGCGGGGAAGGAAAATTGTGCGGCCTGAAAAATTTTCTCTTAAATATCAAAAGCTTAAAATGTAAACTTCAGCGTCCACCTTCAATCCATTAAAAGCTTGTTAGTAAGCTTTTGGCGGATATTCACGGCTTTTGCCCGCAGATCGCGTCAAATTACCGACGTTTGGCCCCTGATTGAATCATTGGCAAGTCGCAGGCGACTATGGCGAACCCCATAGGTGAAATAAATCGCAAAGCCGAACAGGGTCCACACCACCATCAGCGCCCAGTTGTACCAGCCCATGGTGGCCAGCAGGGCGCCGCAGCTCAGCGTGCCGGCGATGCACACGAAGTGAGCCCACGGCACGCGGAAGGTGCGCGGCAGCTCCGGCGCCGTGTAGCGCAGGATCAGTACGCCGACACAGACGGCCGCGAAGGCGATCAGCGTGCCCATCGAGGTCAGGTCGGCCAGCACGTCTAGCGGGAACACGGCGGCCAGCACGGCGATGCCGAAGCCGGTGATGAGCGTGTTGATGTGCGGCGTGCGATGGCGCGGATGAATGCGGCTGAACACGCGCGGCAGCAAGCCGTCACGCGACATGATCATGAAGATGCGCGGCTGCGCGATGATCATCACCAGGATTACCGATGACAGGCCGATCATCGCCCCGATCTCCACGATCAGGCGCAGCCAGCCGAGTTCGGGGTGCGCCTTGATCGCCGTGACGACGGGTTCGTCGGTACCCAACTGGGTATACGGAATCAGGCCGGTCAACACCGCGGCCATCGCCAGGTACAGCACGGTGCAAATCACCAATGACACCAGCGTGCCGAACGGCAGGTCGCGTTGGGGGTTCTTGCACTCCTGTGCGGCGGTGGAGGTGGCCTCGAAGCCGATGTAAGCGAAGAACACCATGCCCGCGCCACGCATGATGCCGGCCCAGCCATATTTGTGGCCGCCTTGCGATTCGGGAATGAAGGGATGCCAATTGGCCGGATCGATGTAGCGATAGCCCGCCACCACCACGATGATGATCAGTCCGACCTTGAGCAGCACCATCAGGAAATTGATGCCGGAAGACTCGCGTATGCCGATGTAGCACACCCACGTCAGCGCCAGCACGATGGCGACAGCAGGCAGGTTGAACAGATTGCCGGTGGCGACAAGACCGCCGTTGGAAAACGCCAGTGGCGTACCGGTGAGCGCGGGCGGCAGGTGGATGCCGGCATGATCGAGCAGGCTGGTGAAGTAGCCGGTCCAGCTCACCGCGACGGCCGAGGCGGAAATGGCGTATTCCAGCACCATGTTCCAGCCGATGAACCAGGCGACCAGTTCGCCAAGCGTGGCGTAGGCATAGGAATAGGAACTGCCTGAGATGGGGATCAGCGTGGCGAACTCGCAGTAGCACAGCGCGGTGAAGCCGCTACAGATCGCCGCGAGGACAAAGGAGATCAGTACCGCCGGCCCTGCGTTGTCTGCTGCGGCCTGGCCGGTTACCACGAAAATGCCGGTGCCGATGACGGCACCGATGCCCAGTGCCGTAATGCCCCAGGGGCCTAGCGTTCGCCGCAACGCCGGGCCGTGGCCGCTATCGGTGTCGTCGGAAAAATCGGTTTTGCGGGCGAACAGCTGTTTCAGCATAGGGTTCCCTAAAGAAAGCCGGCACGGTGTGGTTCACCGTGCCGGGCCAGATTCACTCGATAGCGTAGCGTACGACCTCAGGCGGGTTCGGTGCCGTTGGCCAGGTGACTCTTGCGGCGGCCATAGAGGTAATACACCACCAGGCCAAAAATTCCCCAGCCGAAAAACACGGTGAGTGTCCTGGCCGGCAGGTTGATGAAAAGCAGGAGACAGCCCAGCACCGCAAGCGGGCAGACCAGCCACACCATCGGCGTGCGGAAGGGGCGCTTGCGATCGGGCTGCGTTACGCGCAGCACCATCACGCCGACGGCTACCATCATGAACGCGAACAGCGTGCCCGAGTTGGTGATGTCGGCAAGCTGGCCGACCGGATAGATCGCACCGAACAGCGACACGAACAGGCCGGTGATCAGCGTGATCACGTGCGGCGTGTGGAAACGCGGATGGATCTTGGAAAACGCAGCGGGCAGCAGGCCATCGCGCGCCATCGTGAAAAAGATGCGCGTCTGTCCGTAGGTCATGGTGAGAATCACGGAAGGCAAGGCAATGCTGGCTGCGGCGCCGATCACGTCACCCCACCAATTGTGGTGCAGCACGCGCAGGGCATGCGCAAGCGCTTCCTTGCTGCAGACCAGTGCGTCGGAGCCGTTGCAGGCGGCCGCCATTTCCGGCGTGCCAGGTTGCAGCATGACGCCGCCGGGACCGGTCACCGGCTGCGCCCCCACCGAACCAATCGCGCCGTAGCTCACCAGCAGGTAGTAGACCGTGCATATGCTGAGCGAACCGATCAGGCCGATCGGGATGTTCCGATTGGGGTTCTTGGTTTCCTCGGCGGCCGTGGAAACGGCATCGAAGCCGATGTAGGCGAAGACGATGGAGGCCGCCGCACCCAGTACACCGATGCCACCCATCGGGTTGCCCCAGCCGTTGGGCGTGAAGGGATGGAAATTGGTGTCTTGTACCTTCGGCAGCGCGATCACGATGAAGACGGTCAAGGCGATCACCTTGATCAGCACCAGGATCGAATTGACCTTGGCCGACTTCGACGTACCGATCACCAGCAGGAAAGTCACCACTGCGCCGATGAGGAATGCCAGCAGGTTGAAGATGCCGCCATCCATGGGGCCGGCGCGCAGGAACTGGGGCAGTCCGAGTCCGTGGTTGGCGAGCAGGCCGTTCATGTAGCCGGACCAGCCCACGCACACCGTGCTGGCGGCAATCGTGTATTCCAGTATGAGCGCCCACCCGACGATCCACGCCAGGCCTTCGCCCAGCACGCCATAGGTATAGGTGTAAGCGGAACCGGCTACCGGAACCATCGACGCGAGCTCGGCATAAGCCAGAGCAGCCAGCGCGCAGACGACGGCGGCGATCACGAACGAGATCATCATGCCGGGGCCGGCTTTCTGGCCGGCTTCGGCCGTCAGCACGAAGATGCCGGTACCAATGATCGCACCCATGCCAAGCATGGTGAGCTGGAATGCGCCAAGCTGCCGGGTAAGGGCTTTCTTTTCCGCCGTGGCGAGAATCTGGTCAAGTGGCTTGACGCGTTTGAATAGCATTGAGTGGACCCCGTGAGAACGAACGCCTCGCTCATTGACACCTAGAATCAGCCCAAGGGTCCGAGGCATCAGTGAACCATAGCCCAGCCCAGGGCAGTGGTACAAGCTGCATTGCAGTTGAAATCACAGGGTTTGAAACAATCCGACATCGTTTGTCCGACGCCGGATGGCACTTGCGTTTTCTGCTACCGCCGTCCTTCAGAACACCATGTTGAAGGCCGCCATGGGGGTCATGAAAGCATCGTTGTTGCGTCCGGCAAAGCTGAATTGCACGCCGGCAATCAGACCGAAACGATCGTTGAAGTTGTACTCCACCGCGGGCGCCAGACTGTAGACATTTTGCGCTGGATCGCGCCGCACGAACGTGGAGCTGTTTTCGCCCTTGCGCTGCACGCCCGTCAGTTGCGAAGCGGATGTACGGTTATAGGCCAGGTCCAGGGCAAGCGCCCACTTGGAGTCGATGCTGTATTCCACGGCGGTGGAGATACCGAACGCATTGCCCAAGCGAATGCCGCCCCGAAAATCCTGCGGCGTACCGTAGGCGCTTGCGCCTTTTACATCGACGCGGCTGGGCGGCAACGAGTAGGACACCGACGCGCGGAAGCGCAGGGGACGACCGTTCGGCAACCAGGCGTATTGCTGCGCCAGCAGCGAGAAGCTGTCGACATGCGCGCCATTGCCGGTGGCGTTGAGCGGGTTTTCGTTGAGTTCGTCGTAAGCGCCCGTGGGGAACCGGTGCGTGTAGCGCACGGACAACGCCGGCGTGGTGCGCTGCTCGTTATGCGCGAGCAACTGATATTGCCCGCCGATGGTGGTGTCGGTGGCACCCCAGCCGTCGCTGCGCATGCCGCCGGACATGGAGTGCGCCGCACCGACGGAGGCCGTCAGCATGAAACGGTCGGTGACGCTGTAGAAGATCGGCACCAGGGTTTGCCACTGGCGGACGCTGTTCGACTTGGGCTGGGTATCGCCTTGGTCGTTGTAGGCGTACGCACTCTTGTAATACATAAGGTAGGGTTCGATCACCCAGGTGCCCTTGGGGGCCACGTTGGGGCTGGGCGTCAACAGCGGTCCGGTGAGGTTGATATCCGAGTCCGTGGCGCCGGCATGTGCGCACCAACCAGCGGAAGCGAACAGCAGGGCAAAGGTCGTACGTTTCAGGCCGGGTCGTTTCATCGGGAGTCTCGCTCGTGTGAAGGAATAGGAAGGCGCAGTAGGCGGGCACCGACACACGATCGAAACTAAAGAAGGCTTCGCAGCCGATCTATCGAATTACTTTTAAAATCTTCCCTTGGGATGCTCTGATTAATTCAGCGTAGGTCGCAGCGGCCCTGTGTGTTCGCAGAGCACAGGGCCATCGGCGCACGCGGGGAGGGCACATGGATGTGCCCGGCTTTGAGGAGCGAGGAAAGCAGACTGGCTGTCTGTCGAGACGATGGACCGAAGCTATGCGGACACACAGGGCCGCTGCGGCCTGCGGTGGATTAAATCAGAGCATCCCTTGAAGTTATGAGTTTATTTAGGAGGACATGCGTGACCTTGCAGCAGACCTTGAACCGCTATGCGGAAGCCTTTCCCGGCGATCCGCACGCCGCGGCATGCCTGGCGTTTTTGCAGCAGGCGGAGCGCCCATTCGATCGCGAGCATGACTCAGGCCACTTCACGGGTTCGGCCTGGTTGGTGAGCGGCGATGGCGAACGCGTGCTGCTGACGCATCACCGCAAGCTGCAGCGCTGGTTGCAGTTGGGCGGACACGCCGATGGCGACAGCGACCTGGCCGCGGTGGCCTTGCGCGAGGCGGAAGAAGAATCAGGCCTGCAAGGGTTGACCGTGGAACCGGCCATTTTCGACGTCGACCGCCACTGGATTCCGGAGCGCAGGCACGAACCGGGACATTGGCACTATGACGTGCGCTACGTCGTGCGCGCAGGAGAGAGCGAAGCTTTCACCATCAGCGATGAATCGCTGGAGCTTGCCTGGGTGGCGATACGTGAGCTGGCCCATGCGCATGACACGGACGAGTCGCTGCGCCGCATGGCGCTCAAGTGGTTGGCGCGGCCTGCTTGCGATTAGCCGTAACGCGCCGGTGCTGGATTGAGATGGCCGCACGCCTTGCAGGTGCGTGCTTCGCGGGAGGCATAAAAGCGATCGAACACCGGCGGAAAATCCGTTTCGATGCTTTGCAGGGTGAAATATTCCTCATAAAGCTTGTGATTGCAGCGCTCGCAGAACCACAGCAGGCCGTCCTTTTCGTGCGCAAGCCGGCGACGCTCGATCACCATGCCGATCGAATCGGCCATGCGTTGCGGTGAATGCGGTACGCGTGGCGGCAGGTAGAAGATTTCACCGGCGCGGATGGGAATGTCGCGGGCGACGCCGTCGTCCTGGACCTTGAGCACCATCTCGCCTTCGATCTGGTAGAAGAACTCGGGGCCTTCGTCGTAGTGATAGTCGGTGCGGGCGTTCGGGCCGCCGACGATCATCACGATGAAGTCGCCATCGACGATGCACTTGTTGCCGACAGGTGGCTGGAGCAAATGCCGGTGTTCGTCGATCCAGCGCTGCAGGTCGAAGGGAGGTAGCAACGACATAAGCCCGATCCGGTGGAAACCGGGCGTCACCATAACGCCGATGCGGCACTAGAGGGAAGACGCCGCACCCGCGACCTCGCTCACCGGCAGGAATTGCAGGAACTGTCCGCCGAAAAAGCTTTGCCCATAGTCGATCACCGCGCGACGGTATTTTTCGGCGGTGAATTCCGCTACCAGGTCGGTGCGCCCGATGATGCCGCCAAATAGACGTTCGAAGCTGAGGTTTTGCTCCTCTTCGGACAGCGCATTGGAGAGTAGCAGCGGATGGCCGGTGCTGTCCTTGCGCTGCGACAGCAGCCACATGGCAATTTCCACGTTGCGGGCGGCGTTGTAGACCCGCTGCGCATCGAGCCCGTCGATCAGGTACAGCACGCGTTTGCCGCCGTGTGCGGTAATCAGCATGTCGCCTAGCCCGTAGATCAGCGTGGCGACGCGGTCGCCCCTGAAATGCGGATCGAACGCCAGCTGCATGGCCTTGATGTCGCGCGCATCCAGCCCAGCCAGTGGCGTGTGCTGGTCGACGGCGTTGCGTACCCGCGCTTCGGCTTCTTCGCGGCTGGGCGCGCCGCCTTTTTTCCATTCCGAAGGGTTGCGCTTGTAGAGCTTGTCCATCAGCAGGTACAGCGCATCGAGATTGTTGCGTATCTCGAGATTGGCCATGCGGTTGGGGTCGGACTGGACGAGTTGTCCTTTGGTGAGTTTTGCTTCCGGCACGACGTGGCCATTGACGGGTGGCGTGGGCTTGCAGCCCGCGCAAGCCAGTACGAGCAGCGCCAGCCACCATCTCGAATACGTGTCCATGCCAAATGCGCCTGTTCATGTGCGCATAAAAAATGCGCCGCTTGTGGCGGCGCATTGTGTTCGAGCTTTCGCAGCGCCCCTATCGGGCGGATGCCACGCGTTCGTGCAGGTGAACGCCGCGGTGGAGTTCAGACTTCCAGCGTAGCCAGATCGCCTTTCTCTTCCAGCCAGCTTTTGCGATCCGATGCGCGCTTCTTCGCCAGCAGCATATCCATCAGCTTGGCCGTGCCGTCGTTGTCTTCCACGGTCAACTGCACCAGGCGGCGCGTGTCGGGGTGGATGGTGGATTCGCGCAGCTGCGCGGGATTCATTTCGCCCAGGCCCTTGAAGCGGGTGACGGTGACCTGGCCCTTCATCTTCTCGCGCTCGACTTTCTGCAGCATGGCCTGCTTTTCGTTTTCGTCCAGGCAATAGAACACCTGCTTGCCGACGTCGACGCGGAACAGCGGCGGCATGGCCACGAACACGTGGCCTTCGCGCACCAGGGCCGGGAAGTGGCGCAGGAACAGCGCGCTGAGCAAGGTGGCGATGTGCAGGCCATCGGAGTCGGCGTCGGCCAGGATCACCACCTTGCCGTAACGCAGGCCGGAAAGATCGTCCTTGCCCGGATCGCAGCCGATCGCCACCGCCAGGTTGTGCACTTCTTCCGAAGCGAGCACCGAGGTGGATTCCACTTCCCAGGTGTTGAGGATCTTGCCGCGCAACGGAAGGATGGCCTGGAAATCCTTGTCGCGCGCCTGCTTGGCGCTGCCGCCGGCCGAATCGCCTTCCACCAGGAACAGCTCGGTGCGGGTGAGGTCGGTGGCGGTGCAATCGGCCAGCTTGCCGGGCAGGGCAGGGCCTTGGGTGATCTTCTTGCGCACCACCTGCTTGGCCGCCTTCAGGCGTGCGCTGGCGCGCTCGATGGCCAGTTGCGCGATGCGCTCGCCGAGATCGACGTGCTGGTTCAGCCACAAGCTGAAGGCATCGTGCACCACGCTTTCCACCAGCGCGGCGGCGTTGCGCGAGGACAGGCGCTCCTTGGTCTGGCCGGCGAATTGCGGATCCAGCAGCTTGGCCGAGAGCACGAAGGCCAGCCGTTCCCACACGTCTTCCGGAGCCAGCTTCACGCCGCGCGGCAGCAGGTTGCGGATGTCGCAAAACTCGCGCACCGCGTTGGTGAGGCCGCTGCGCAGGCCGTTGACGTGGGTGCCGCCCTGCACGGTGGGAATCAGGTTCACATAGCTTTCCTGCACCAGTTCGCCTTCCGGCAGCCAGGTGAAGGCGACATCCAGGCCTTCGGTGTCGCGCGCCACGTGATGCACGAACAGCTCGGCCGGCAGGCATTCGGCGCCGTCGAGTTCGCCGCGGAGGTAATCGCGCAGGCCGTCCTCGTAATACCACTCGCTCACCTCGCCGCTGGCTTCATCGGTGAGCTTCACGTTGAGCCCGGCGCACAGCACCGCCTTGGCGCGCAGCAGGTGCTTGAGCTTGGAGAGCGAGATCTTCGGCGAGTCGAAGTATTTCGGGTCCGCCCAGAAGCGCACCGTGGTGCCGGTTTTTTTCTTCGGCACCGTGCCGATGGTTTCCAGCGGGCTGGCGCGGTCGCCGTTGGCGAACGTCATGCGGTATTCGTTGCCGTCGCGGCGGATGGTCACCTCCACCTTGTTCGACAGCGCATTCACCACCGACACGCCCACGCCGTGCAGGCCGCCGGAGAAGTTGTAATTCTTGCCGGAGAACTTGCCGCCCGCATGCAGGCGCGTGAGGATCAGCTCGACGCCGGGAATGCCTTCTTCCGGATGGATGTCCACCGGCATGCCGCGGCCGTCGTCGCTCACTTCCACCGAGCCGTCGGTATGCACGATCACTTCGATCGTTTTGGCGTGGCCGGCCAGCGCCTCGTCGACCGAGTTGTCGATCACTTCCTGCGCCAGGTGGTTCGGGCGGGTGGTGTCGGTATACATGCCCGGCCGGCGCTTGACCGGGTCAAGACCGGAGAGGACTTCGATGTCGGCGGCGTTGTAGCGACTGCTCATGCGGATGCTGGATACGTAGGTGAGCGCGGAGGATGGGTGGTGAAGCCAGGCAGGTCAAGGCAAAGCTTGGAAAGTACGCAAGCATAGCATTGGGGCTGCGTGCGCACGGCGCGGGAAGACGGGGCGGAAGGGGCAGCCACGGAGCTCCTTGAAGTGGATTAAAGTCATCGGCCCCAACTCACTGGGAACGGACGCATGCCCCAAGCCGAGCCGCAGATCCAAGCCGAAGCGCTGGCCGAAGACGCATGGCTCTTGCGTTTTGGCGCAACCATCGACGTGGAGGTGAATGCGCGCGTCCACGCGGCGGCCGCGCGGCTGCAAGCGAACCTGGCCGGCGTGGAATGCGTGCCCGCCTATGCCAGCTTGCTGTTGCGCTTCGATCCGATGGCGTGGCTGGATGAAGAGGGACGTTTTTCCGGGCGGCGGCTGGGCGAGGCGATCGATACGGCCGTGCATCAGTCGGGCGCGTTGGCGCCGGCATTGCGTGAAGTGGTCATTCCGGTCTGCTACGGCGGCGAGATGGGCGAAGATCTGCCCGACGTCGCCGCACAGGCGCAGCTTTCGGCGGAAGAGGTTGTCGCGCGCCATATCGGCGTGCCGTATCGTGTGGCCATGCTGGGGTTCGCCCCCGGCTTTCCTTATCTGCTCGGTCTCGATCCTGCGCTGGCCATGCCACGGCGCAGCAGTCCGCGCACGCGCGTGCCGGCCGGGAGTGTGGCGATTGGCGGGCAGCAGACCGGTATCTATCCGCAGGCGCTTCCTGGCGGGTGGCAGCTGATCGGCCGCACGCCCTTGCGATTGTTCGACGTGACGGCAGATTCGCCATCGCTGCTTCAACCGGGCGATGGCGTCCGCTTTCGGGCGATTGACGAAGGCGAGTATCGACGGCTTGCCGCAGACGCATGAGCATCGATGTCATCAAGCCGGGCGTGCTGAGCAGCCTGCAAGATGCGGGGCGCCGCGGTTATGCCGCACTCGGCGTCGGCCGGGCGGGCGCGATGGACCAGCCGGCATGGCGGCTGGCCAATGCCCTGGTCGGCAACCACGGTGGCGAGGCCGCGCTGGAGATCACGCTGGCCGGCCCTACGCTGCGCTTCCAGCAGGATGCCGTGGTGGCTGTGACGGGCGCGATCATCGAAGCGCGCGCCAACGGCCAGCCGCTGCCGCCGTGGACCAGTTGCTTTATCCCTGCCGGCAGCGTGCTGCGCTTCGGCGGCATGCGCCATGGTTGCCGCAGTTATCTTGCGGTGCGCGGTGGATTCGACAGCGCGCCGCTGCTTGGCAGCCGCAGCGCCGATCTGCACGCGTGTATTGGCCAGGCCATCCGTGCCGGCGACGTGCTGGCGATTGGCCCGCATCAGCCGGTTTCCTGGTTTCATTCCGGCAAGCATGTGCAGGCCTTGCGCTGGGGACTGGATCCGCAACCATGGCTCGACTACGCGCAAGCGCCGCTGGCGCTGATGCGCGGCCATCACTACGCCGCGCTCGACGAGCCCGCGCAACGCGCGCTGTTTGCGCAGCGCTTCGTGGTCAGCAAGGACAGCAATCGTACCGGCAACCGCCTGGACGACCTGCCGCTGCGCTTGCGCGAACCGCTGGAACTGATCTCCGAAGCCAGCTTGCCCGGCACGCTGCAATTGCCGCCTTCCGGACAGCCGATCCTGTTGCTGGCCGAGGCGCCGGTGACCGGCGGCTATCCGCGCATCGGCCAGCTCGCCGCCGCCGATCTTCCGCGCATCGCCCAACGCCGGCCGGGCGATGCCGTATATTTCCGCGAGACCTCGATGGACGCGGCCATGCAGCGCCTGCGCGAGCGCGAGGCATCCTTGCGGCAACTGCTTCAACGTGTCGAACAACGTCTGGAATCGCCATGAAACCTTCCTCCGCCAGGACCATCGACCTCAACAGCGACCTGGGCGAATCCTTCGGCGCTTGGCGCATGGGCAACGATACCGCGCTGCTGGCCATCGTCAGCTCGGCCAATATCGCCTGCGGCTTCCATGGCGGCGATCCTGACATCATGCGCGGCACTGTGGCGATGGCGGTGGAGCATGACGTAGCCATCGGCGCGCATGTATCGCTGCCCGACCTGCAAGGCTTTGGCCGCCGCGAAATGGCGGTGACGCCGAACGAAGCCTACGCGCTCACGCTGTACCAGATCGGTGCGCTCCATGGATTCGCGCAAGCCGCCGGCACACGGTTGCGCCACGTCAAACCGCATGGCGCCTTGTACAACATGGCAGCGCGCGACGTGAAGCTGGCGGCGGCGATCGCGCGTGCCGTGCGTGACTTCGACCCCGCGCTGTGTCTATTCGGCCTGGCCAACTCGGCGCTGATCGACGCCGGCAAGGCGATGAACCTGCCGGTAGCGGCCGAAGCATTCGCCGACCGCCGTTATCGTGCCGATGGCAGCCTGCAACCGCGGCGCGAGCCGGACGCCATGATCCAGGAAAGCGACGAGGCCATCGCGCAGGCGATGGGCATGGCGCGCGAGGGACGGGTGCGCGCGGTCGATGGCAGCGTGGTCGCATTGCAGGCCGACACCTTGTGCGTGCATGGCGATGGCAACCACGCCGTGGATTTTGCGCGGGAGCTGCGCGCCGCACTGGAAGCCGCCGGTATCGGCCTCGCTGCCCCGCACGGCGCGGAGCAGCAGGCATGAATTATTGGCCGCTGCTGGGCGTCGCCGTCATCGTCATCGGTTTTGCGTTGCGCTTCAATGCGGTTCCGGTGGTGGTCTGCGCAGCCATCGTCAGCGGTTTGCTGGCCGGGCTGCACCTGCCTGATCTGCTGGCGTTGCTGGGCAAGAGTTTCGTGTCGGCGCGCATGCTGTTGCTGTTCGTACTGACCTTGCCGGCGATCGGCCTGCTCGAACACGCCGGCTTGCGCGAGCATGCACAGCAATGGATGGCGCGCCTGCGCGGCCTTACGTTCGCGCGCCTGCTGATCGGTTACTTGCTGGTGCGCGAAGGGCTGGCGATGCTGGGCCTGACCGGCGTGGCGGGGCCTGCGCAAACGGTGCGTCCGCTGTTGGCGCCGATGGGCGAGGCAGCTGCAGAGAAGATTCATCCGGGCCTCGGCGATGCCGACCGCGACGAAGTGCGCGCCGTGGCTGCAGCGACCGACAACATCGGCCGCTTCTTTGGCGAAGATGTCTTCATCGCCCTCGGCGCCGTGCTGCTTATCCAAGGGTTCTATGCGCAACACGGCATCGACCTCACGCCACTGTCGATTGCGCTATGGGCCTTGCCTACGGCCATCGCGGCTTTCGTGATCCAGTCGGTGCGCATCTGGCTGTTTCAGCGCCGGCTGGCGCGCCGCGCGAGGAACGGAGCCTGAGCATGCTGCGCATCGAGCATGTGTACTGGCTGATCGCGATCTTTCTGCTGTACAGCGCGTGGCGCAATCTGCGCGAGCGCCAGCTTGCGCGTGGCGCGTTCTGGTTGCTGCTGGGCGCGCTGTTCGCCGGCGGCGACGAAGTGCTGGCGCAACAGAAAGCCGGTAACCCGTGGCCGGCCCAGCTCGCCGGGTGCATGGTGATCGCGCTCGCACTGCTGGCGCCCTTGCTGCGCCGGCAGCCGCACCCGGAAACCGCAAGCGCCGCAGCGCGCATGGCGTCGGCCCTGCGGCTTGGCCACAAGTTGTTCGTGCCGGCGTTGCTGATTCCCTTGGTGACGCTGCTGGTTGCGCTGTTGGGTGCGCATCTCGCTATCGGGCACGTGGCGTTGTTTGCCACACCGCAGATGACGCTGACCGGACTCGCGCTGGCCTGCGTGGTGGCCTTGCTCGCCGCCGCTCGCGTCGCGCAGGCCTCGCCGCGGCAAGGTCTGGCGGAAGGCCGGCGCCTGCTCGACGCCATCGGCTGGGCCGCTTTGTTGCCATTGTTGCTGGCGGCGCTAGGCGAGGTGTTCACGCAGAGTGGCGTGGGCGCCGACATTGCGGCGCTGGCGAGCATGCTGCTTCCCGAGGGCAACGCCTTCATGTGTTTGCTGGTGTTCGCGCTCGGCATGGTGCTGTTCACCGTGATCATGGGCAACGCGTTTGCGGCGTTTCCGGTGATGATGGCCGGCATCGGTTTGCCGCTGCTGGTGCAGCGCTACGGCGCCCATCCGGCCATCCTCGGCTCCATGGGCATGCTGTGCGGTTATTGCGGCACGCTGCTGACGCCGATGGCGGCCGACTACAATCTGGTGCCCGCTGCGCTGCTGGAGCTGCGCAATCCTTATGGCGTGATCCGCGCGCAGGCCTGGAGCGCGGCGGCCATCTTTATCGTCACTTTCATTACCATGTGGCTGCTGGTCTTCCGTTGATATCGCTTCCATGAGCACACCGCCACGCATCCTGCTCACCGGCTTCACGCCGTTCGGCAACGAGGACATCAACCCGTCGTGGGAGGCCGTGCGCGTGCTTGACGGCACACCTATCGGCGGCCATGTGGTGGTGGCGCGCCTGCTGCCGACTGCCTTCGCCGAATCGCAACGCGAACTGGCGTTGCTGATGGACGAGGTCGAACCGGCGATCCTGCTGGGCGTGGGGCAGGCGGGTGGGCGCAGCCGTGTTTCCATCGAGCGTGTGGCGATCAACGTGCAGGATGCGCGCATTCCCGACAATGCGGGCGCGCAGCCCATCGATGTCGCCGTGGTGGCGGATGGTCCGGCCGCCTACTTCAGTACGCTGCCGATCAAGGCGATGCTCAAGGCGCTGCTTGCCGCGGGTCTGCCCGCAGAGGTGTCCAATACGGCGGGCACCTTTGTCTGCAACCACGTGGCCTACCTGATGTTGCACTTGGCTGCATTGCGCCGCGATGCGCGCGCGGGCTTCATCCACATTCCGTATCTTCCTGCGCAGGCGGTGCGTTTTCCGAATGCCCCGAGCATGAGCAGGGAGGATGTCGTGCGTGCGCTGTCCATTGCGCTGGAGGTTGCGGCGACGCGACGTGGCGATGACCACTTCGGTGCCGGTACTCTCGATTGAGAGGCGTTGGGCATTATTGCCGTCATTCCCGCGAAAGCGGGAATCCACTTGCTCTAACGCAAGGGCAAAGATGGATTCCGCTTTCGCGGGAATGACGGCCATGAGGTTACGCGGCGTCATCAGCCCACGCTTAGAGCGGCGCGCAATGCTTTTCCAGCCAGGCCAGGTCCGCGTCTTCCAGCAAGGGTGCCAGTGCTGCGCGCACGGTGGCGTGGTAGTCGTCCAGCCAGGCGCGTTCCTCCGGGTTCAACAGAGCGGCTTCCAGCGCGCGGCGATCGAACGGGCAGAGGGTCAAGGTTTCGAACGCGTAGAAGACGCCGAACTCGGTCTCGTCGGCTTCGACCACCACGGCGAGGTTTTCGTGGCGGATGCCGTGGCGGGCAGGCTTATATAAGCCGGGCTCGATCGAGGTGATCATGCCCGGTTCGAGCGGCACCAGCGTGGCGCCGGAAACGGGCGGGCGGATGCCGTGCGGGCCTTCGTGCACGTTCAAGAAGTAGCCCACGCCGTGCCCGGTACCGTGGCCGTAGTCCATGCCGCTGGCCCACAGTGGTGCGCGCGCCAGGGCATCCAGCTGCGGGCCGCTGGCGCCTTTGGGAAAGCGCGCGCGGGAAAGCGCGATCATGCCTTTCATGACCAGCGTGGCGTCGCGCCGCTGTTCGGAGGTGGTCGGCCCCAGCGCCAGCACGCGGGTGATGTCGGTGGTGCCGCCCAGGTATTGGCCGCCCGAATCGATCAGCAGCAGGCCGTGGCGCTGCAAGCTGTTGTGCGCTTCGGGCGTGGCGCGATAGTGCGGCAGCGCCCCGTTTTCCATATAGCCGGCGATGGTGGCGAAACTTTCGCCAATAAAGTTCGGCTGCGCCGAGCGCTCGTCGCGCAGCAGCGCGTCCACATCCAACTCGGTCTGCGCCATGCCGGCGGCGAGCCGTTCTTCCAGGCGGCGAAACGCGCGCACCAGCGCGGCGCCGTCGCGGCGCATCACTTCGCGGATATGCGCCAATTCGCTCTTGCTCTTGATGGCCTTGAACGCGGTGGAGGGGTTTTGCGCTTCAATGCGCCTTACCTCCGGCGCGACGGCTTGCAGCACCTGGCTCACCACGCGATTTGGGTCGAACAGCAAGCTGTCGCTGGCTTTCAATTCGCCGAGTGCATCGGTGAGCGTGGCGTAGTTGGCCAGGCGGATGCCGTCGGCGTTGAGTGCGGCGACGGTATCGTCCTTGAGCTTGTCCCGATCGACAAACAGCGTGGCCGGTCCGGACGACTCCACCAGCAGATGCGCCAGGAATACCGGATTGCACTCGACGTCACTGCCACGCAGATTGGTGAGCCAGGCGACGTCGTCCAGGCTGGAGACGAGGTGATGCGTGGCGTGCTGCTTGCGCATCGCATGGCGCAGCTTCTCGAATTTCTCGGCGCGGGCCGTGCCGGCGTAGGTGAGCGGATGTTCGAACACCGGCGCGTGGGGCAGGGCGGGGCGGTCGCGCCACACCATGCCGGGCAGGTCGAGGTCGACACGCAGCGTAGCGCCGACACTGGCCAGCAACCGTTCGATTTGTCGTTGTGCCGCCACCGAGACGCTGTCGCCGGCAATGGCGACCACGTCGCCCTGGTGCAGATGCTGCTGCAACCAGGTCAGGTGTTCGGGCGCATGCGATACGCGTTGCTTCATCAGCGCAATACCACTGCCTGCAAGCTGTTGTTCGGCCTGCGAGAAATAGCGCGAATCGGTCCACAGTCCGGCTTCCTTCGCAGTAACCAGCAACGTGCCGGCCGAACCGTCGAACCCGGACAGCCATTGGCGCGCTTGCCAATGGGCGGGCAGGTATTCCGACAGATGCGGATCGGCGGTGGGCACGAGGCAGGCGGCGATGCCATGCCTGGCCATCATGTCGCGCAAGGCGGCGATGCGGGCGGGAATCGGGTTGCTCATCGGCGCATGGTAGCAGGCCTTTCGTGCGGACTTTATCCATCGGAATGTGCTGCGCGATGCGCATCTTTTGCGCTGCTCGCGGCTGGATTTTTCTTCCCTGCGCATCGCCCGCGACATTCTGTCTAGCGGCCGCGGCGGCCCGCAGGCTAGTCACACCTTGCTGCAGCGCGATAACATAGTGGAGTCGTGCCCCGCGACACTTCCCAATCCGTCCTTCTCAAGAGTCGTTCGTGAACAAACGTTCCCTCGTCTCCGCCGCGCGCTGGTCGTGCGTAGGCCTCGCTGCGCTATTGCTCAGCGGCTGCAATTTGGAACTGATGTCGCCCATGGGCGATATCGGCGCACAGGAAAAGTCGCTGATCCTGATCGCCACCGGCTTGATGTTGCTGGTCGTGGTCCCGGTCATCGCGCTGACCCTGATCTTTGCCTGGCGCTATCGCGCTTCCAATACCAAAGCCACGTACGCACCGAAATGGTCGCATTCGACCGCGATCGAAGCGGTGGTGTGGATCATTCCCTGCATCATCATCGCGATCCTCGGCACGATCACCTGGCGCACCACGCATGCGCTCGATCCCTACAAGCCGCTGGCGCACGAGGCCAAGCCGCTCACCATCCAGGCCGTGTCAATGGATTGGAAGTGGGTGTTCATCTATCCGGAATACGGCGTGGCCAGCGTCAATGAATTGGCGCTGCCGACCAACGTGCCGGTGCATTTCGAGATCACCTCCGACTCGGTGATGAATGCGTTCTTCATCCCGCAGCTGGGCAGCCAGATCTACGCCATGGCGGGCATGGAAACGCAGCTCCACCTGATTGCGAACCAGCCGGGCACCTATGCCGGCCTGTCCAGCAACTACAGCGGTGCCGGCTTCTCGGACATGCACTTCACGGCGATCGCCACCTCGCAGCAGGGTTTTCAGGACTGGGTCAACAAGGCCAAGGCCAGCCAGCTCAGCCTGGATGACCAGACCTATCACGCGCTGGCGCAGCCCAGCGAGAAGGTGCCGGTGGCGTACTACGCCAACGTCAAGCCTGGCCTGTTCAACGCCATCATCGCCCAGTACATGGGCGACATGAAGATGGACAAGATCGGCAGCGAGCCTGCACAGGCCAGCGCCATCCCCTCGCCCAACGATCACGCCAAGGCTGCGGAGTAGGCCATGTTCGGAAAACTTTCTCTATCGGCCATTCCTTACCATGAGCCGATCATCATGGGCACCCTGTTGATGGTGTGCCTCGGCGGCGCGGCGCTGCTCGGCTGGGTTACCTTGCAGCGCAAGTGGGGCTATCTGTGGAGCGAGTGGTTCACCACCGTCGACCACAAGCGCATCGGCATCATGTACGTGATCCTGGCGCTGGTGATGCTGCTGCGCGGCTTTGCCGACGCCATCATGATGCGCGCCCAGCAGGCGATCGCCTCGGCCGATGCGGCCGGCTACCTGCCGCCGCATCACTACGACCAGATCTTTACCGCCCACGGCGTGATCATGATCTTCTTCGTGGCCATGCCGTTCGTGGTGGGCCTGATGAACCTCGTGGTGCCGCTGCAGATCGGCGCGCGCGACGTGGCGTATCCGTTCCTGAACTCGCTCAGCTACTGGCTCACCGCCTCCGGCGTGGTGCTGGTGATGATGTCCATGTTCGTAGGTGATTTCGCGGCGACCGGCTGGCTGGCTTACCCGCCGCTCTCGGAGCTGAAGTTCAGTCCTACGGTCGGTGTGGATTACTACATCTGGGCGTTGCAGCTATCGGGTCTGGGTACCACGCTCAGCGGCATCAACTTCATCGTGACTATCCTGCGCATGCGCACGCCGGGCATGAAGATGATGCAGATGCCGGTGTTCACCTGGACGGCGCTGGTCACCAACATCCTGATCGTGGCGGCCTTCCCGATCTTGACCGTGGCACTGGCGCTGCTGGCGGCGGACCGCTACCTGGACATGCACTTCTTTACCAACGAGCTTGGCGGCAACGCCATGCTGTACATCAACCTGATCTGGATCTGGGGCCACCCCGAGGTATACATCCTGATCCTGCCGTGCTTCGGCGTGTTCTCCGAAGTGGTGGCCACGTTCTGCGGCAAGCCGCTGTTCGGCTACAAGTCGATGGTGTACGCCACGGCCGGCATCGGCGTGCTGTCCTTCATCGTGTGGCTGCACCACTTCTTCACCATGGGCTCGGGCGCCGACGTGAACGCCTTCTTCGGCGTCACCACGATGATCATTTCGATCCCGACCGGCGTGAAGCTGTTCAACTGGCTGTTCACCATGTATCGCGGCCGCATCCGCTTCACCCTGCCGATGATGTGGACGGTGGCGTTCATGGTCACCTTCACCATCGGCGGCATGACCGGCGTGCTGCTGGCCGTGCCGGGTGCGGACTTCGTGCTGCACAACAGCCTGTTCCTGATCGCACATTTCCATAACGTAATCATCGGCGGCGTGCTGTTCGGCCTGTTCGCCGCGATGAATTACTGGTTCCCGAAGGCATTCGGCTTCAAGCTGGAGGAGCGTTGGGGCAAGGCGTCGTTCTGGTGCTGGGTGGTCGGCTTCTACATGGCTTTCATGCCGCTGTACGTGCTGGGCCTGATGGGCATGACGCGCCGCATGAACCACTATGCGAACCCCGCCTGGCAGCCATACCTGATCGTGGCCGCCGTCGGCGCCGTGTTCATCGCCGCGGGCATCGGCTTCATGCTGTTGCAGTTCGTGGTGAGCATCCGCAACCGCGCCGCCAATCCGGACCTGACCGGCGACCCGTGGGGTGGCCGCACGCTGGAGTGGGCGACCAGCTCGCCGGCGCCGTTCTACAACTTCGCGGTGCTGCCGAAGGTGGAAGAGCTGGACCAGTTCTGGGCCGACAAGGAACACAAGCGCGCCTATCCGCAATACGCGCACTACGACGACATCCACATGCCGCGCAACACCGGCGCTGGCTTGATCATGGCAGCCTTCGGCACGGTGTTCGGCTTTGCCATGGTGTGGCACATCTGGTGGCTGGCGATCGGCGGTCTGGTCTGCATGATCGGCTCGTTCCTGGTGCGCGCCTTCGATACCGACGTGGACTACTACGTGCCGGGTGCCGAGGTCGAGAAGATCGAGCGTGCACGCCTGGTGCCGCTCAGCAAGCTGATCGAAAACGTGGGTCCGGCTTCGGCTGGCGAGAAGGTGGCTTAATTCATGACCGCAATCACTGCTAACCACGGCGCCGTCGCACACGGCGGTGCCCACGAGCATCACGACGACGGTTCCAAGACCCTGCTGGGTTTCTGGATCTACCTGATGAGCGACTGCCTGATCTTCTCGGGCCTGTTTGCCACCTTCGCCGTGCTGGGACACGCCACCGCCGGCGGCCCGAGCGGCAAGGAGCTGTTCGATCTCAAGTACGTGTTCGGCGAAACCATGCTGCTGCTGGTGAGCAGCTTCACCTTCGGCCTGGCCATGCTGAACATGCATGCCGGCAACCGTGGCAAGGTGATCGCCTGGCTGTTCGTCACCTTCCTGTTCGGTGCGGGCTTCGTGGGCATGGAAGTCTACGAATTCCACCACCTGATCGCGGTTGAGCATGCCGGCCCCGACCGCAGCGCCTTCCTGTCCGCCTATTTCGGCCTGGTCGGCACGCACGGGCTGCACGTCACCTCGGGCCTGATCTGGCTGGCCGTCATGATGGTGATGGTGGGCAAGTTCGGCCTCAACGACGCCGTGCAGCGCCGCCTGTCGTGCCTGAGCCTGTTCTGGCACTTCCTGGACCTGGTGTGGATCTGCGTGTTCAGTTTCGTCTATTTGTTCGGAGTGCTCTGAGATGTCGAGCCAGCACGGTCATTCTGATGCCCACGCGCATAGCGCACACGGCAGCCTGAAGAGCTACATCGCCGGTTTCGCGCTGTCGCTGATCCTCACGGTGCTGTCGTTCGGCTGCGTGATGAGCGGGGCAGTGCCGCAGCACCTGGTGGTGCCGGGCATTGTGGTGTTCTGCATTGCGCAGTTGCTGGTGCAACTGGTGTTCTTCCTGCACATGAGCGCGGCGCCGGGGCAGCGCGACAACCTCTCCATCGGCGTGTTCAGCCTGCTGATCATCGCCATCGTGGTGGTGGGTTCGTTGTGGGTGATGCACAACATGAACCTGTACATGATGCATCCGGCCATGCCGTCCACGTCCTCGAGCATCGGCTAAAGGCCTGTTTGCCACCCCGCCCGCGGCAAGCGGGCGGGCGTCGGTTGGGGTGAGCTTGCGAACCCCAATATCGCCATCCCCACGCAGTCGGGATTGGCATCCCAGCCGCCGCCGCTGAAAATTTTCAGTTCTTATTGGCGCAGCCATCTCGCGGCTGGAGCGTTCTGCCGCTAAAATGCCGATTTCCAGCACGGCTGCTTTCCATGACCCCCCTGATTTTCGTCACTGGCGGTGTGGTGTCCTCGCTAGGCAAGGGCATCGCGGCGGCGTCGCTCGCGTCCATTCTTGAGGCCCGGGGCCTCTCGGTCACCATGATGAAGCTCGATCCCTACATCAATGTGGATCCGGGCACCATGAGTCCCTTCCAGCACGGCGAGGTCTACGTGACCGACGACGGCGCGGAGACCGACCTGGACCTTGGCCACTACGAGCGCTTCGTCCACACCCGTCTCACCGGCAAGAATTCCATCACCACCGGCAAGATCTACGAATCGGTGATCCGCAAGGAGCGCCGCGGCGACTACCTGGGTGCAACCGTCCAGGTCATCCCGCACATCACCGACGAGATCAAGCACTGCATCCACGAGGCCACCCGCGGCTTCGACGTGGCCCTGGTGGAGATCGGCGGCACGGTGGGCGATATCGAATCCCAACCCTTCCTGGAGGCGATCCGCCAGCTGCGCATCGAGCACGGCCCGGAGAAGTGCCTGTTCATGCACCTGACCCTGGTGCCCTACATCAAGGCCGCCGGCGAGATCAAAACCAAGCCGACCCAGCACTCGGTGAAGGAGCTGCGCTCCATCGGTATCCAGCCGGACATCCTGCTGTGCCGCTGCGAGCAGCCGCTGCCGGACAGCGAGCGCCGCAAGATCGCCCTGTTCACCAATGTGCCCGAGCAGGCCGTGATCAGCGCGGCCGACGTGGACATCATCTACAAGCAGCCGCTGTGGCTGCACCAGCAGGGCCTGGATGACATCGTCGTCAAGAAGATGGGCCTGGACGCCAAGCCGGCCGATCTTTCCGGCTGGCAGCGCACCGTGGATGCGGTCGAGCATCCCAAGGACGAGGTCACCGTGGCCATCGTCGGCAAGTACGTGGAGCACAAGGACGCCTACAAATCCCTGGGTGAAGCGCTGCGCCACGGCGGCATCAAGCAGCAGACGCGCGTGAACCTGCAGTGGATCGATTCCGAGCAGATCGAGGCCGAAGGCGCCGCCAAGGTGCTGGGTGGCGTCGACGCGATCCTGGTGCCCGGCGGTTTCGGCAAGCGCGGTTTCGAAGGCAAGATCCTGGCGGCCAAATACGCGCGCGAGCACGGCGTGCCGTATTTCGGCATCTGCTACGGCATGCATGCGGCGGTGGTGGATTTCGCGCGCAACGTGGCCGGCCTCACCGATGCCGATTCCAGCGAGAACGACCGTCACACGCCGAACCCGGTGATCGGCCTGATCACCGAGTGGACCACCGCCACCGGCGAAATCGAGCAGCGCAGCGAGCGCTCGGACCTCGGCGGCACCATGCGCCTGGGTGCGCAGGAATGCCGGCTCAAGGCCGGCACGCTGGCACGCCAGCTCTACGACCAGGACATCGTGCGCGAGCGCCATCGCCATCGTTACGAGTTCAACAATCGCTATCGCCAATCGTTCGAAGACCTGGGGCTGGTGATCTCGGGCAAGTCGATGGACGACCTGCTGGTGGAAATCGTCGAACTGCCGCTGCAGCAGCACCCGTGGTTCCTCGGCTGCCAGGCGCATCCGGAATTCACTTCCACGCCGCGCGACGGCCATCCGCTGTTCATCGGCTTCGTACGCGCCGCCCGCGAATACAAGGCGGTGCGCGAAGGCGAGAAGTTCGCCAAAGGGGCGCTGGCATGAAGTTGTGCGGTTTCGAGGTCGGCCTGGACCAGCCCTTGTTCCTGATCGCCGGTCCTTGCGTGGTGGAATCCGAACAACTGCAGATCGACACCGCCGGCACGCTGAAGGAGATCACCGGCCGGCTGGGCATCAACTTCATCTTCAAATCCAGCTTCGACAAGGCGAACCGGTCCTCCGGCACCAGTTTTCGTGGCCCCGGCATGGAAGAAGGCCTGCGCATCCTGGGCGAAGTGAAGCGCCAACTCGGCGTGCCGGTGCTGACTGACGTGCACGAATACACGCCGATGAACGAAGTGGCAGCGGTGGTGGACGTGCTGCAGACGCCGGCCTTCCTGTGCCGCCAGACCGATTTCATCCAGAACGTGGCCCGCGCCGGCAAGCCGGTGAACGTCAAGAAAGGCCAGTTCCTCGCGCCCTGGGACATGAAGAACGTCGTGGACAAGGCCAAGGCCGTGGGCAACGACGCCATCATGGTCTGCGAGCGCGGCGCTAGCTTCGGCTACAACAATCTGGTTTCCGACATGCGCTCCTTGAGCGTGATGCGTGAAACCGGTTGCCCGGTGGTATTCGATGCCACGCATTCGGTGCAGTTGCCGGGCGGGCAGGGCACCAGTTCCGGCGGTCAGCGCGAATTCGTGCCAGTGCTGGCGCGGGCGGCGGTCGCGGTAGGCATTGCGGGGTTGTTTGCGGAAACGCATCCGGATCCCAGCAAGGCGCTCAGCGATGGGCCGAACGCGTGGCCGCTGGGCAAGATGGAAGCGCTGCTTGAAACCCTGCTCGAACTCGACCGGGTCACCAAGCGCCACGGCCTCCTTGAGAGCACGCTCTGAACTTAAGGACGCGCATGGCCACCGACGAATCGTTGATCCGACTGCTGACCGAAATCCGCGATATCCAACGCGAGCATTTGGAGCTGTATCGGAAGCACAGCGAAGAGGCCATCGCCAAGCAGGATCAGGCGTTAGACATAACCCGGCGCTTCCAGAAGTTCTACCGCATGGTGGTCGCGGTGCTGTTCGTGGGTATCGCGGCCCTGATATTTTGGCTCTTCATGCACTAACCGATTAGGGATACGACTCAATGACGACGCAGATCACCCACATTCACGCCCGTGAAATCCTCGACTCCCGCGGCAACCCCACGCTCGAAGCAGAAGTGACGCTGGCCGACGGCGCTTTCGGCCGCGCCGCGGTACCGAGTGGAGCCTCCACCGGCACGCGCGAGGCCGTGGAACTGCGCGACGGCGACAAGTCGCGTTACCTGGGCAAGGGCGTGAAGAAGGCGGTCGGCAACGTCAACGGTGAAATCGCCACTACGCTGAAAGGCTTCGACGCCGCCGACCAGAAAGGCCTGGACAAGAAGCTGATCGACCTCGACGGCACGCCGAACAAGGGCCGCCTCGGCGCGAACGCGCTGCTCGGCGTTTCGATGGCTGCCGCGCACGCCGTGGCCGCGTCGCGCAAGGAGCCGTTGTGGAAGTACCTCTCCCACGGCAAGCCGGGTGCGCTGCCGGTGCCGATGATGAACATCATCAACGGTGGCGCGCATGCCGACAACAACGTCGACGTGCAGGAATTCATGGTGCTGCCGGTGGGCCTGCCGAACTTTGCCGAGGCGCTGCGCGCCGGCACGGAAATCTTCCATGCGCTGAAAAGCGTGCTGAAGGGCAAGGGCCTCAACACCGCGGTGGGTGACGAAGGCGGCTTCGCGCCGAACCTGCGCTCCAACATCGAAGCGCTGGACACCATCCTGGAAGCCGTGAACAAGAGCGGCTACAAGATCGGCAGCGAGATCCTGCTCGGCCTGGACGTCGCCAGCTCCGAATTCTTCAAGGACGGCAAGTACGACCTGGAAGGCGAGGGCAAGGTCTACACGCCGGCGCAGTTCGTCGACCTGTTGGCGAGCTGGGCGCAGCAGTATCCGATCGTCACCATCGAAGACGGCATGGCCGAAGGCGATTGGGATGGCTGGAAGCTGCTCACCGACAAGATCGGCAACAAGGTGCAGCTGGTGGGCGATGACTTGTTCGTCACCAATCCGGCGATCTTCCGCGAAGGCATCGACAAGAAGATCGCCAACGCGATCCTGATCAAGGTGAACCAGATCGGCACGCTGTCCGAAACGCTGGAAGCCATCGCCATGGCCGATGCGGCCAAGTACGCGGCGATCGTGTCGCACCGTTCCGGCGAAACCGAAGACACCACCATCTCCGACATCGCCGTCGCCACCACGGCAACGCAGATCAAGACCGGCTCGCTGTGCCGCACCGACCGCGTGGCCAAGTACAACCAGTTGCTGCGCATCGAGGAAGCACTGGGCGCCGACGCTCGCTATGCGGGCCGCAATGCGTTCCCGAGCCTCTCCCACTTGCCTGGCTGAGCGAGGTTATCGCCAGAATCATGTTGCGTTGGGTCGCCTTGATCCTGCTGCTGATACTGATTGGACTGCAGTTCGAGCTGTGGTCCAGTCATGGCGGCATGGCCGAGGTGACGAGCCTGCGTGCCGCCGTAAAAAAGCAGCAGGACGAAAACGACAAGCTTACCCAGCGCAACCAGGCGCTCGCTGCGGACGTCAACGATCTCAAGCATGGCGAGCAGGCGGTGGAAGCGCGTGCTCGCGGTGAGCTGGGGCTGATCAAGCCGGGCGAGACGTTTTATCAAGTGGTGCCGAGGCCGGCGGCGAGTAGCGCGGCGCCGGCCTCGAACAGCAGCCGTTGATGACGGTATCCATGCGGCGGCAGACCGCTCCCTCCCATACCTGCAGCAGGGAGCTGCATCGCTTCGCATGACAACGTCGGATTCCGAACTTCCCCGCGCCTATGGCACGCCGCCCCTGACGGCCATCCTGCGCAGCATTCCCGAAGACTTCCGCGTCGAAGAAATCCTCGGCTACGAGCCCGATGGCGAGGGCGAGCATGCCTTCCTATGGGTAGAAAAGCGCGAGGCCAATACCGACTGGGTCGCGCGTGAACTGGCGCGTTTCGCCGGCGTCTCGCCGATGCATGTCGGCTACGCCGGCTTGAAGGATCGCCACGCCGTCACCCGCCAGGCTTTTACGGTGCAGTTGCCTGGGAAGGCCGATCCGGACTGGAACGCGTTTCCGCATGCTGAAGTGAACGTGCTTTCAAGCATGCGCCACAAACGCAAGCTCAAGCGCGGCGCCTTGCGCGGCAACCGCTTTGTGCTGGTGCTGCGCGACGTTCGTGGTGACCGCACGCGCGCCGAAGAAGTGTTGAACAGCATCGCCACGCGCGGCGTACCGAATTACTTCGGCGAACAACGTTTTGGTCGCGAAGGCGGCAACGTGGCGCAGGCGCGCGCGATGTTCGCCGGACGCCGTGTTGATCGCGACAAGCGTTCCATCCTGCTTTCCGCCGCGCGTTCGCACATCTTCAACCAGGTGCTGGCTGCGCGCGTAGAGCGCGATGCGTGGGACAAACCCTTGGAAGGCGAAATCTGGTCGCTGGCCGGTTCGCGTTCGTGGTTCGGCCCGGAACCGTTCGACGAAACGCTCGCTGCACGTCTGGCGCAGGGCGACATCCATCCTTCCGGTCCGCTGTGGGGGCAGGGCGAACCGCCCGCGGCGGATACCGCAGGTGAGCTGGAGCGTGCTATTGCACTGCAATCCATGGATCTGGCCGAAGGCTTGTCGATGGCACGCATGGACCACGAGCGTCGTCCGCTGCGCTTGCTGCCCAAAGACTTGCGTTGGCGCTGGCTGGATGACGAAACGCTGGAGCTCGGCTTCGAGTTGCCCGCTGGAGCCTATGCCACCGTCGTTGCGCGCGAGCTGATCGGCTAGCTGTCTGTCGTTTGCGCGGGTGCGGCGCCGTATGAAATCGACTGCCGCGCATCCACATACACCCAGGCCTGTACGCCGGAAACCAAGGTGACCGCCACACGCTGGTAATCGTCGACTTCATAGTCATCGGCCTGCGCGAGTTCGGCGTCGGTGATGTCGAACACGGTGCCGTTGACGCCATCGCCGGGCCGGCCGGTGAAGACGAGCATCGGATGATGCGTCTTGCCACTGGCACGCACGACCTCGGGGTCTTCAATCGCGATCTCGGTTTGCACGAACCCGGTCAGCTGGTCGATTTGGCCGGCAAGCCGGCGGCCGAACGTGGCCAGTTGCACGTTTTCCTGCTGCAGCGTGCCGTAAGAGAAGAGCTTGGGCATGGAAGGTCATTGTCCTTTCAGCAATACCACCACCGCGCCGGTACCGCCCTGCATGGGCCGCGCGGAAGCAAACGCAATCACATCGTTGCGACGGCGCAACAGACGATCGGTGAGGATTTTCAGCACCGGGCCGGCCGCCTTCGAGCGCAACCCCTTGCCATGCACGATGCGCACGCAGCGCAGTCCGCGCTCGTTGGCATGCGCAAGAAATTCGGCAATCGTGGCCTGCGCCGCCGCAGCGTTCATCTGATGCAGGTCGATGTCGTCCTGCACGCTGAACTGACCGCGCTTGAGCTGGCGCAGCAGCTTGGGCGGATAGCCGTCGCGCAGGTAGCTGAGTTCTTCGCCCACTTCCATCAGGCCGGGGTCGAAGGCCATTTCCAGCAGTTCGCCGGGCACGGCGGCCTCGTCGGCTTCGAGCATGTGCGGGTGCGGTTCGGGCCGGGGCAGTTCGGGCGGCGGGGCGACCGGTTCGTACAGGCGGACTTCACCGATGGCCTCGCGAAACAGGCGGCTGTCCTCGTCGCTCACGGTGGCGGGGGTACGGCGTTTCATGCGTGTCATCGTAGCGAAAGCAGCGCTGCGGTGGTGAAAAGAAGGTTGCGCACGCGGGCGAAATCGCCGGTGAAACAAACGGTCGGCTCGGTTAGACTCCCAGGTCCAGGGTGCGCGCCATAGCCTGCGGGCGGCGCGCCGGTCATTAGCTTTGAACGGATCATGATGCGAGTTCTGGTAAGCAACGACGATGGCGTGGATGCCCCCGGCATCCGCGTGCTTGCCGAGCGCCTCGGCGCGGTCGGCCAGGTAACGGTGGTGGCCCCGGATCGGGACCGCTCCGGGGCCAGCAACTCCCTCACCCTCGACGTGCCGATTCGCGCCTCGCGCATGGACAACGGTTATTACCGCGTGGTGGGCACGCCAACCGACTGCGTGCATCTCGCGCTGGCCGGCATGCTGGATCACGAGCCGGACATCGTGGTTTCCGGCATCAACAATTCCGCCAACCTGGGCGACGATGTGATCTATTCCGGCACCGTGTCGGCCGCGATGGAAGGCCGCTTTCTCGGCTTGCCGGCCATCGCCGTGTCGCTGGTCAGCAAGAATCATCAAGGCGAGCACTACGAATCGGCCGCCAAGGCGGTGCTGCTGCTGATGGAGCGCCTGCTGGTCGATCCGCTGCCGGCCGACACCATCCTCAACGTCAACGTGCCGGATCGTCCGTGGCAGGACATTCTCGGTTTTGAAACCACGCGCCTGGGCAAGCGCCATCGTTCCGCACCGTGCATCAAGCAGAACGATCCGCGCGGCCGGCCGATCTGGTGGATCGGGCCGGCGGGCGACGTGGAAGATGCCGGCCCAGGCACCGATTTCGATGCGGTGCGCCGCGGCTACATTTCCGTCACGCCCATCCATGTCGACCTCACCCGGTTCCAGGCCTTGGAGAAGGTGGGCAACTGGGTGCGCGCGCTGAGCGAAGACATGAGCGATCACGCCAACGGTAAGGTCGCATGACGCATCCGCTGCCGCCGTCCGCCCTGAAAGGCGAGGGCATGACCTCGCAACGCGCACGCGACCGGCTTATCGCCAAATTGAAGGAAGAAGGTATCCGCGACCAGCGCGTGCTGGACGTGATGCGCCATGTGCCGCGCCATCACTTCATCGACCAGGCATTGCACTCGCGCGCCTACGAAAACACCGCGCTGCCGATCGGCCATGGCCAGACCATTTCGCAGCCGTGGGTGGTGGCGCGCATGACCGAAGCCTTGCTCGAGCCGTTCGAGCCCAAGTCCGGCCGCCCGCAGAAAGTGCTGGAGATCGGCACGGGTTCCGGTTACCAGGCGGTGGTGCTGGCGCAACTGGTGCCGCAGCTCTACACGGTGGAGCGCATCGAAGAACTGTTGCGCCAGGCGCGCCGGCGTTTCCGCCAGCTTGGCCTGGAAAACATCCGTTCGCGCCATGACGACGGCAAACTGGGCTGGGCGGCCGAGGCGCCGTTCGACGCGATCATCCTCACCGCCGCGGGCGACGCGATTCCTTCCCAGGTTCTGGATCAACTCGCTCCCGATGGCGTGCTGGTGGCGCCGGTGGGTTCCCCCAGCAGTCAAACCTTGATCCGCATGCGCGGCGATGGAAAGGGCGATTTCATACAGGAAGAATTGGCGGCGGTCAGCTTTGTACCCTTGCTGGGCGGGATCGGCTGATGCAGCTCTTCGGCAAGCTTTATGCGCGCGTACTGGTGTGGGCGCGCGACCGCCGGGCGGTGTATTACTTGTGCGGCCTGAGTTTCGTGGAAGCCTTCATCTTTCCGGTCATGCCGGAGGTGATGCTGGCGCCCATGATGCTGGGCAAGCGGCATCGTGCGTTCTTCTATGCGAACGTGAGCCTGCTGTTCTCGCTGGTGGGTTCGCTGGTGGGTTACGCGCTGGGTCACTGGGCCTTTCATGCGTTGACGCCGCTGCTGCAGTCGTTGCACCTGTACGACCCGATCGAACGCGGCGTGGAAAACCTGCGCACGCAAATGAACTCGCACTGGCTGGAAATGCTGCTGGTGCTGATGCTGGCGGCGCTGCAACCGGTGGTGCCGATGAAGTTCGTCACCTGGGCGTCGGGCATCGTCGGCGTGCCGGTGCTGCCGTTCCTGGTGTGCATCCTGCTCGGGCGCGGCAAGCGCGTGTGGTTGCTGGCCTTGCTGATTCGCCTGTTCGGCGAGCGCGCCGAGCGCATTTTGCACAAGCACATCGAGTGGATCGGATGGGCGGCGCTGGCTGCATTGGTCGTGCTGGGTGGTTGGTGGGCACTGAAGCATTAATCGTTCTGTGCCGATCGCATGAAAACTCCGGGCGACCTCGCTATGCTGACGCGCATGAATGGATTGACGCGATGGTTCGCATTCTCCGCTATAGCCTTACTCATGACCGGTTGCAGCACGGTGGTAGTGCAGCCGCCAGCGGGTGCGCCGAGCAGTGCGCGACCTGCGCCGGGACATGAAGCCGGCACCTATACCGTGGTCAAAGGCGATACGCTTTATTCCATCGCGTTTCGCAACGGCACGGATTTCCGCGAAGTCGCCAGGTTGAACGGCATCGCGCCGCCTTACACCATCTGGCCAGGGCAGGTACTGAAGTTGTCGGAGCATGCTGCGGCGCCGGCCATTGTGCACGCGCCGCCGCCGGCCGTCGCGAAAGCGCCACCTGCAGCAGCGTCGGCGCCGGTGTTCCAGACGGTGGAAACCGCGCCCGCGGCGACGACGCCATCACCGCCGCCTGCGCACGCAAGTTCAACCGCTACGACGCCCGTGGCGGTGACGCATCCTGCACCGCCGGCAAGTGTCACGCCTGTATCGCCCAGCAATCCGCCGGCCGTGGCAACAACGGCAACGGCTGCGGCGACACCGGTGGCTGCCAGCGGTGGCACGCGCACGGCTGGCGGCGTGAAATGGCGGTGGCCGGCAAATGGCCAGGTCGTCGGCCGTTTTCAGGCCAGCGCGGCGATCCCGGGCATCGACATCGCCGGCAAGGCGGGTGATCCCGTGCTTGCGGCAGCCGACGGCACCGTGGTGTACAGCGGCAATGGCCTGGTGGGTTATGGCGAGCTGATCATCATCAAGCACAACGACAGCTTCCTGTCCGCCTATGGCCACAACCGCAAACGACTGGTGACGGAAGGGCAGCAGGTCAAAGCCGGGCAGCAGATTGCCGAAATGGGCTCAAGCGGCAGCTCCCGCGACGAACTGCAGTTCCAGATTCGCAAGGACGGCAATCCGGTGGACCCGCTCGACTATCTGCCATCGCGCTGAGCAGGGGTTGGGCACGAGAGGGTTCGGGTGAGGGGACGGCCTGGCGATGAAGCGGTTTTCGGCGCGTCTTGGCTAGACAGCAGCTTCCCGCAAGGTTGCCCCTCACCCAAGCCCTTTTGTTCTATACGGAAGAGGGCGTCTAGCCGGCGGGAAGGATGAAAGCTGCCACCACCCGCCGCCCCTCGCTGGCGAGCAGATCATAGGTACGCGCCGCCGCAGCGTTGTCCATCACCTCGATGCCGATGCCCTTGCGCAGAAACCCGGCCATGAAAGCGGCCGGTGGGAACTGCTGGCGCGAGCCGGTGCCGAGCAGCACCACTTCCGGTTGCAGGTCCAGCACGGCATCGACGTGATCGCCGGTAAGCGCCTGCGCATGGGTGACCGGCCATTGTTCCACCGCCCGCTGCGGCGATAGCAGGAAGCTGGCGGTCAGCTCGCGGTCGACCACGGTAACGGCGCGCTCGGTGACGCGGCGGACGAACAGGTAATCGCCAGGGCGTTCCAGCGAAAAATCCATGGCAGCCTCCTCAGCGTGGCAGGGCCAGCCGCGGATCGTCCTCGTTGCGCCGGAACAACACCGCGACATGGCCGATTTGTTGCACGTTTTCCGCGCCCGTACCTTCAAGCAGGATCCGGAGCTGTTCGTCGCGTTCTTCCTTGTCGCCGCCGGACAGTTTCACCTTCACCAGCTCGTGGTGGGACAGCGTCAGGTCCAGCTCCTTCACCACCGCCTCGGTAGCGCCTTTGGCGCCCAGCAGAATCACCGGATGGAGGTCGTGGGCGAGGCTGCGCAGGTAGCGCTTCTGTGAAGGAGATAGGGACATGCGTTCAGTCTCAATGCACTGCAAATGAATGTTAAAGGGTATCATGGACACCCCCTGTTCCCGGTCCATTTCCCCGACCATGCCTCGCAGCAAGAGCAGTTCCCGCTGGCTGCGGGAGCATTTCGACGATGTCTACGTCAAGAAGGCCCAGGCCGAGGGCCTGCGTTCGCGCGCCGTGTTCAAGCTGGAAGAACTGGTCGAGCGCGACCAGCTCCTGAAGCCGGGCATGCGCGTGGTCGACCTCGGCGCCGCGCCCGGCGGCTGGTCGCAGTTCGTGCGGCAGCGCCTGGGTGATAGTGGTACTGTGGTGGCGTTGGATATCCTGCCGATGCAAGGTATTGCCGGCGTTGATTTTCTACAGGGCGACTTCCGTGAAGAAAGCGTTTTGAGAGCATTGGAACAGCGCCTGGACGGCCAGAAGCTCGATCTTGTGCTGTCGGACATGGCCCCCAATATGAGTGGCGTGGCACTGGCCGACCAGATCCGGGCAATGGACTTGGCGGAACTTGCGCTTGATTTTTCCAGGCACTGGCTGAAACCGGGCGGAGCATTTCTAATCAAGTTGTTCCAGGGAACAGGCTTCGATGATTACCTGCGTACCTTGCGCACCGAGTTTTCGCGCGTAAGTATGCGTAAACCCAAGGCCTCCCGCGCGCGTTCGCGTGAGGTGTACGCGCTGGCCACCGGCTTCCGACCGGCCGGCCGGCAAACTGGCGAGAACCGCGCATGAATGAGACATGGAAAACTTTGTTGCTCTGGCTGGTGATCGCGGTGGTATTGATCACCGTGTTCCAGAGCTTCAACCCGCACGGTGGCGCCTCTTCGGAACTGCCTTACAGCAGCTTCGTGCAGAGTGTGGATAGCGGCAACGTCGCCACCGCCAACATCAGTGCCGAAAACCCGGCCACCATCAGCGGCAAGCTGAAGGACGGCAGCAATTACCGCACCGTCGCCCCGGTACTCGGCTTCTCCACCAACTCGGTGGTCAAGCAGATGCAGGACAAGAACGTCACCGTCACCCAGGATTCCGGCACCGGCTTCTCGCTGATCGGCCTGCTGGTGAACTGGTTGCCGGTGATCCTGATCGTCGGCGTGTTCATCTGGTTCATGCGCCAGATGCAGCAGGGCGGCGGTGGCCGTGGGGCGATGAGCTTCGGTCGCTCGCGCGCCAAGCTGCAGGGCGAGGACCAGGTCAAGGTCAACTTCAGTGACGTCGCCGGTTGCGACGAAGCCAAGGAAGAAGTCGGCGAATTGGTCGAATTCCTGCGCGATCCGGGCAAGTTCCAGCGGCTGGGCGGCAAGATCCCGCGCGGCGTGCTGATGGTAGGCCCGCCCGGCACCGGCAAGACCCTACTCGCCAAGGCGATCGCCGGCGAGGCCAAGGTGCCGTTCTTCTCGATCTCCGGTTCCGACTTCGTCGAAATGTTCGTCGGCGTGGGCGCCTCGCGCGTACGCGACATGTTCGACCAGGCCAAGAAGCACGCGCCGTGCATCATCTTCATCGACGAAATCGACGCGGTGGGCCGTCATCGCGGCGCCGGCCTCGGCGGTGGCCACGACGAGCGCGAGCAGACGCTCAACCAGTTGCTGGTGGAGATGGATGGCTTCGAAGGCACCGAAGGCATCATCGTCATCGCCGCCACCAACCGTCCGGACGTGCTCGACCCCGCGCTGTTGCGCCCGGGCCGTTTCGACCGCCAGGTGGTGGTTGGTTTGCCGGACGTGAAGGGCCGCGAGCAGATCCTCAAGGTGCACCTGCGCAAAGTGCCGATCGCCAGCGACGTGGATGCGATGGTGATCGCACGCGGCACGCCCGGCTTCTCCGGCGCCGACCTGGCCAACCTCGTCAACGAGGCGGCGCTGTTCGCCGCGCGCGAGAACGCCCGCGAAGTGCGCATGACGCACATGGACAAGGCGCGCGACAAGATCCTGATGGGCACCGAGCGCCGCTCGATGGCCATGAGCGAAGACGAGAAGAAGCTCACCGCCTATCACGAAGCCGGCCACGCCATCGTCGGCCGCCTGGTGCCGGAACATGACCCGGTCTACAAGGTCACGATCATCCCGCGCGGCCGCGCGCTGGGCGTCACCATGTACTTGCCGGAGGGCGACAAGTACAGCATGAACAAGACCGCGATCGAATCGCAGCTGTGCTCGCTGTACGGTGGCCGCGTGGCCGAAGAGCTGATCTTCGGCACCGACAAGGTCACCACCGGCGCCTCCAACGACATCGAGCGTGCTACCAAGATGGCGCGCAACATGGTCACCAAGTGGGGCCTGTCGAACGAGCTGGGTCCGGTCACCTACGGCGAGGAAGAAGACGAAGTGTTCCTCGGCCGCTCCGTCACCCAGCACAAGAACGTCTCCAACGAAACCGCACGCAAGATCGACGAAGTGGTGCGCGACATCCTGGATCGCGCCTATGGCCGCAGCAAGCAGCTGCTGACCGACAATATCGACAAGCTGCACATGATGGCCGACGCGCTGTTGCAGTACGAAACGATCGATGCGCGCCAGATCGACGACATCATGGCCGGCCGCATACCGGGTCCGCCGGCGGATTGGTCCAAGACCACGCCGTCCAGTCCCATGCCGCCCCCGCCGCCGCGCAGCGATGCCGGCGCCAAGGTGGGTGATCCGGCCACGCAAAGCCGGATCTGAGCCAAGCCCCAGCAAGCAGAAAAGCCGCCCTCGAGGCGGCTTTTTCTTGGACGGCGGAAAATTTTACCCGGGTGATATTGCGCGATATATTTTTATCCGGGTATTATTGGGTCCTCATCAAGGAACCTGCCATGAGCGCCGCACCATCCACTTCCTACACCAGTTTCCAAGGCCACCATCGCCTTGCGTCCGGGCCGCTGCACGTCGTCGCCCTGGCCATCAAGCTGGCGGCCGAGCGTGAAAACGCCAAGCCGATCCTGCTTTTCGACGACAGTACCGGTCGCTGCATCGACGTGGACACACATGGCTCTGACGAGGACGTGCTTGCCCGCTATCTACCCGCAGGCGCCGGCAATGAGAGCCACGCCGACACTACGCCAGACACGCCGCGCGGCCGGGGACGGCCCAGGCTGGGCGTCACCGCCCGCGAGGTCACCTTGCTGCCACGGCATTGGGAATGGCTGGCCGCACAGCCGGGCGGCCCGTCGGTGGCCTTGCGCAAGCTGGTCGAGGAGGCACGCCGCATGCATGGCGAACGCGACAAGGCGCGCGCGCGCCAGGAGCGTGCCTACCACTTCATCTCCGCCATGGCCGGCGATATGCCCGGTTTTGAAGAAGCCACCCGTGCCCTGTTTGCGAACGATCCGGCGACGTTTGCCCAGCTCATCGCCGCATGGCCGGTCGACGTACGCGACCACGCGATGCGCCTGGCCTTCGCAGCATGAAAGGGGCTGCCGATATGACCCGTTATCTGGAACCCACCTGGGAAGCCGGACGCGCATTCGCCGCGCGGCAAATCCAGGGCAGCGTCGTGATGCTCAACCTGCTGCGTTTTCGCGCCACCGCCGATTACAGCGCCACGCCGGAACTGGCTCCGCCCCAACCGATCAGTGGCGCGGAAGCCTTTCAACGTTACATCGAGCACACGCTTCCATACTTGCGCGAGAGCGGCGGCGAGCTGCTGTTCCTGGGCAGCGGCGGCGATTTCCTGATCGGGCCGTCGGCAGAACGCTGGGACATGGTGATGCTGGTGCGGCAGCATAGCGTTGCTTCGTTCTTTGCCTTTGCCTCGCATGAGGCTTATCTGTCCGGCATTGGGCACCGTACGGCCGCCCTGGAAGACGCGCGCCTGCTGCCGCTGGTGGAGGGCACGTAATCGCTTGTGCGCGCCGCCGGATTTAGCTCAGCTTGATAGCTTCGCATGCGCAATTCAGCACAATTGGTTTCCGGGGCCGAAGCACGATGCAAGCGAAGCACTTGCGCCAGCGCGCAAAAACACCGCTAAGATGCGGTATTCGGCCTGCACGATCGTGCAGACGATGCTTGCATCCCTAGCCAACCTGGCCCGTGTCGCTATGAAGATTTCCGCCGATGAGTTGGAGTCCTTGTTCGACGTCCTGCCGGACGTCGTGTTCTTCGTGAAGGACATGGAGGGGCGCTACACGCACGCCAATCTCACCCTCGTGCGCCGCCTTGGCCTCAAGCAGCGCAGCGACGTGATCGGCAAGTCGGTCACCGAACTGTTTCCGAGTGCGATGGGCGGTTCCTACGCCGTGCAGGACCGGCGCGTGTTGAATGGGGAGATCATCGAGAACCAGCTGGAGGTGCATATCTTCGCCAACCGCGCGCCCGGCTGGTGCCTGACCTGCAAGCGCCCCTTGCGCTCGCGCGGCAAGATCTGCGGCGTGGTCGGCATCTCGCGCGACCTCGGGCTGCCCGACGGTCGCCATCCCATCTACGACCGCCTGAAGCGTGTGCTGGCCTATATGCAGGAGCACTACGGCGACGGCGTGCGCATCCAGGCATTGGCCGAGCAGGCCGAGCTGTCGATCGCGCAGTTCGAGCGGCATTTCCGCCGCGTGTTCCAGCTCACTCCGCAACAAGTGCTGACCAAGCTGCGCATCGAGGCGGCGATGCGCATGCTGCATACCGAAGACAGCGTCGCCTCCATCGGCGTGGCATGCGGGTTCGTCGACCAGAGTGCGTTTGCGCGCCAGTTCAAGGCCACGGTGGGCATGACGCCGCGCGCGTATCGCGCCCTGGTGCAGGGCCGCGGCAGTGTGATGGCCGAGCCCATGGCCCAGTTCGCCGCGGGTTGAAAAACCGTGGCCAACGTCAGGCCGGCCGCTTGGATGTTCGGCACGGCGCCCATATCGCTCTACTGAGCACCCCAAGGAGGCAAGACCATGACGCAATCCGACGTCGGTTCCCGGCCCGTCAAGCTGCCTGGCCCGGATCATCCCATCACCATCACGCCCAATCCGCAGCGCCTCGTCGTGAAAGCCGGCGGCCGCACCATCGCCGACACGCGCCACGCGCTTACGCTGCAAGAGTCGAACTATCCGGCAGTGCAGTACATCCCGCGTGCGGATGTCGATATGTCGATGTTGAAGCGCACAGATCACGCGACTTATTGCCCGTACAAGGGCAACTGTTCCTATTACAGCATTCCTGCGGGCGGCGAGCAGGCAACCAATGCGGTGTGGACGTACGAAACCCCGCACGACGCCGTTGCGTCGATCAAGGAATACCTGGCTTTTTATCCGGATCGAGTCGACGCGATTGAACGGGTCGACTAGGGCCTGTTTACCCTATTGGCGAGCTACGCCAATAGGGTAAACAGGCCCTAGCGAAGGCTGGTGCTGCGTCGATGCTTCGAGGTGCTATTGCATACGCACGGCACCATCGCCGATTCCCATGCACAAGCGAAGCGTGGCGAGCGCCTGGTACGGTCCAGGCGCACAAGGTGGATGCCTGGAATGACCCTGGGCGGAAGATGTCGCGTCAGGTCGCCAAACCAGTTTGCACGGGATAACGTGGCCGCGCAGAAACAACCAATCGACCGAGGGCTTGGCCATTATCGATCCCCTACGACCATGCTCGCAGCGGTATCGACGGTATTGCCATGCAACGCAGTGACCTGCATCGACGGGCGCGCACAGAACTGCGTGTACCAGGATGAAAGCCGCGGCCGCGCCTCGCGAAATGCGTAGACCTGCCGGAACTCGATCCAGCTCAGCGCCGTTGCCAGCGCGATGTCGCCGATATCGGGGGCCGTCTGCATCTCGACATGCGCTTCGAGAAAATCGCAGGCGGCGACGATCTTTTGCAACTGCCCGTCACGCAGCGGCGCCCAACGAACGGCTTCCGGCCGCCGTTCGGTTTCCCAGCGCGCGGCAATGCCCGCATCGGCTATGCCCATGGCCATGGCCTGATGGCGGAGTGCGCGATAGCGGCGCTTTGGATCGGTGGGAATCAGCCTGGCGCCGTCGTGGAGGCTGTCCAGGTACTCGCAGATAACGCACGAGTCGAAGATCACTTCGCCATCGTCGCCAATCAGCACGGGCACTTTTCCCAATGGATTGAGCGCGAATATCTCATCGTTGCGCGCGAGTGGGCTGGTTTCGTGGTGTACCACCTGCAGGCGATCGGCCAGGCCCATTTCGTGGGCGGCAACCAGTGTTTTGCGGGCATACGGGGAGTGCGTCTGATACAGAAGTTTCATGGGAAGCGGTGCCAGGGAAAAAAGAGGGAATGGGCAATCAGGCGGCAAGCAGGCGCTCGCGCAGAGCGGGGGCGATGTTGCCGCCCGTCAAAACGGTGGCGACGTGCTGCCCCGCGTAACGCTTCGGTTGCGCCAGAAGGGCGGCAATTCCGGCAGCCCCCGCAGGTTCGACGACGACGCCGAGCGTGCGATGGATCGTCTGCATGGCCGCGAACAAATCGGCCTCGGAAACAGCAACGACCTCATCGCAACATTCGCGCAGCCGTGCCAGCGTGGAGGCAATCGGTATGCGCACGGCAATACCGTCGGCGATGGTATCTGCGCGTTCGGTGGTCGTGGCCTGGCCGGTTTCCAATGAAAGCTTCATGGCCGGCGCATTGGCGGCAACCACGGCAACCACGCGCACATGGGGTGCCATGGCGCGCATGACACGACCGACACCATCCAGCAGGGCGCCGTTGCCGAGCGGCACGATGAGCATGTCGAACGACGCAGCCTCCAGCAGCTCCAGGGCGATCGTGCCGGCGCCATCGGCGATTGCCGGTTCGGCACCGTCTTCCACCCAGCGTTGATGGGTTTGCAAGGCATGGGCTCGTGCGGCGTCCTTGGCTGCGTCGAAGTCCGCGCCGCTAAGGCGAACCTCTGCGCCCAGGCGGCGCATGGCGGCAAGCTTGGCTGGATTCGCGTGCTTCGACGCAAACACCGTGCAGGCATGCCCACGTTGTTTTGCGGCGTAGGCCAGCCCTTGCCCGAAGTTGCCGGCCGACGCGCAGACCATGGATTCCCCAGGCGTCAATGCCGTGGCGCAGAACAGATCCGCACCACGCCCTTTGAAGCAGCCGATCGGATTGGCCAGTTCGGATTTTGCCAGTACGTGGCAGCCGGTTATGGCGTCCAGCGCTGCAGCAGTCAGCAGCGACGAGCGGAGGAAAATCCGATGGATGTGGCGCCGTGCGTCAAGGACACCGGCGATGTCGCGATCCAGAAGCATGCGCGAAGACCTTTCCGAAGCAGCAGTAGTGGCCACCTATGCTAGGGTTTGCCCGCGCGGCCAGTCCGCGACGATCAGCCATCAAACGCACTTTTTCCCTGTTTATCCACCCGCCGCGCGCACATGCCCATCGAACTGGACAAGCTTGACCGACGCATCCTCACCATCCTGCAAAAAGACGTGCGCCGGTCCGCCGAATTGATCGGGGCCGATGTCGGCCTTTCGGCGTCGGCAGTGCAGCGTCGCATCACACGCCTGCGCGATGGCGGGGTGATCACGGCCGAAGTGGCCGTGATCGATGCCAAGAGCGTCGGCCGCCCGTTGACGCTGATCGTCGATGTCGAAGTGGAGCGCGAACGGCCGGAGCTGCTGGCCAGCCTCAAGCAGTGGATCGCCGCCGAACCGATGATCCAGGAAGCGTGGTATGTCACCGGGGCAGGGGATTACGTATTGATCATCGTGGCGCGTGACGTCGAGGATTTCGAAGCATTGATGCAACGGCTGCTTACCGACAATGCCAACGTCCGCCGCTATCAAACCCGCGTCACCCTGGGCACGATCAAGCGCGGCATGCTGGTGCCGGTGGAGCTGCTGGCGCCATAGCCTGGTGTCGAGCCGGGAGCATGTCGAATTCATCTACGGCCGTTCGTCATACCTACCAGAGGGATTTCCTCTGCGCCCGAGATCAAGCCATGTCCACGCAAACCGTCCGTCTTCACCGTGTGCTCCGCGCCACGCCCGACCGTGTCTATCGCGCCTTTCTCGACGCCGACGCCATGGCCAAATGGCTGCCGCCCAATGGTTTTACCGGCCGCGTATACAAGCTGGAACCGAAAGTGGGCGGGCAGTACAAGATGTCCTTTACCAATTTCACCACCGGCGACGGCCACGCCTTCGGTGGGGAATACCTGGAACTGGTACCGAACGAGCGGCTGCGTTACACCGGCGTATTCGACGATCCGAACCTGCCGGGCACGATGCAGACCACGGTGAGCTTGCGCGCCGTGTTTTGTGGCACCGAGCTGAGCGTGGTGCAGGAAGGGATCCCAGAGATGATTCCGGCGGAGGCGTGCTACCTGGGCTGGCAAGAATCGCTGGTGTTGCTCGCGAAGCTGGTGGAAGCGGAAATTCGCCAGTAAGCGGTAGGCCGGGATGCCATCCCAGCATCGCCATCTTGGTCTTGGTGACTACAGAACGTGGCCGTCATGCCCGCCCTCGCAGGACATGACGGCCACGGGACATGTCGCCGCTTACTCAATGGCCAATGAACTTCTGCCCCTGCTTCAACACCACGTCGCAAGCCTTGGTGGTGATCTTCGACTTCAGGTCGCTGTTGCCGCCACCCACGTTCGACAGGTCGGTGGTGTGGCCATCGCCGCCCTTGAGCATGCCGCTCAGGCCGCTCTGGTAATCGCTATTGCTGGAGCCGCCTTGCGTCTTGCCGAGCAGTTTGCTGGCGATGCCGGAGGCGCCGGAGTCGCCGCCGAGATAATTGTTCTTGACGCAATACTGCAGCAGGCCGGCGACGTTGCCCATGCTGCCCGAACTCATGGAGCCGTTGCCGCCGAGCATGCCACCGAGTTTTCCGCCGAGATTGCCGAGGCTTTGTGCGGATGCCGCGCCGCAGGCCAGGCACAGCGCCAGGGCTGTCGCCACCATCACCGAACTGGGTTTACGGTTCTTGTGCATCGTCATGTGCGTGTCTCCTTGTGGGTCTGGGCGACGATCTTGGCACCAGCCATTCGTGGCTGGCAACCGGGCGGATGCATCCGCGTAACGCCGTGCACGGTTTAATCTACGGCTCACGACTAAAGAGAAAGGCCGTGCAACATGCCTGATATGGCAAGTAACACTCCACCCGTCATCAAGACCAATCTCACCGGTTACGACCTGATCAACAAGCCCATGCTGAACAAAGGCATGGCCTTTACCGCGGACGAGCGTGACATGTTCCGTTTGCATGGGCTGCTGCCGCCGCATGTCGGCACCATCGACGAGCAGGCGAACCGCCGGTTGAAGATCCTGCGCGCCTTCAGCACCGATTTCGAGCGCTATGCCTTTCTGCGCGATCTGCAGGACACCAACGAAACGCTGTTCTACCACGTACTGGTGCATCACCTGGATGAGCTGCTGCCCCTGGTGTACACGCCCACGGTGGGCGAGGGCTGCCAGCACTTCAGCGAAATCTGGCGCAAGCCGCGCGGCTTGTTCCTGAGCTATCCCAACAAGCCGCGTATCCGCGAGATCCTGGCCGATCCGCGCTTCGATCGCGTGCGCGTGATCGTGGTGAGCGATGGCGAGCGCATTCTCGGCCTGGGCGACCAGGGCGCAGGCGGCATGGGCATTCCTATCGGCAAGCTGTCGCTGTACACCGGCTGCGCCGGCATCCATCCCGAACTGACTTTGCCGATCCTGCTGGACGTGGGCACCAACAACCAGGAGCGCCTGACCAATCCGCTGTATATCGGCTGGCGGCACGAACGCATCGTCGGCGCCGAGTACGACGAATTCGTGGAGGAATTCGTCAGCGCGGTGATCGAACGCTGGCCGGACGTATTGCTGCAATGGGAGGATTTCGCCGGCGCCAACGCCAGCCGGCTGCTGCAGAAATACCGCGACCGCCTGTGCACCTTCAACGACGATATCCAGGGCACCGCGGCGATTGCCGCCGGCACCTTGCTGGCGGCCATCAACGTCACCGGCCTCCCGTTACAGCAACAGCGCATTGCCGTGCTGGGCGCAGGCTCCGCCGGTTGCGGCATTTCATCGCTGCTGTTGCGCGCGATGGTGGATGCGGGCCTGAGCGAGGAGCAGGCGCGCCAGGCATTTTTCCTGGTCGATCGCAATGGCTTGCTGGTGGACGGCATGGAGGGCATCACCGCCGCGCAGCTGCCTTTCGTGCAGTCGCGCGATGCCGTGAAAGCCTGGCATGGCAGCACATCGGCTCATATCGGTTTGCTCGACGTGATGCACAACGCCAAGCCGACCGTCCTGATCGGCGTATCGGGGCAGGCCGGTGCCTTTACCGAAGAGGTGGTGCGTGCGATGGCGCAGAACGTGGAGCGCCCGGTGATCTTTCCGCTCTCCAACCCGACCTCGCGCAGCGAGGCGACGCCGCAACAGTTGCTCGAGTGGACGGAAGGGCGGGCGCTCATCGGCACCGGCAGTCCGTTCGCGCCCGTGGCATGGCAAGGCCGCACCGTGCGCATCGACCAGACCAACAATTCCTATGTGTTCCCGGGCGTAGGCCTGGGTGTGCTGGCTGCCGGCGCCAGGCGTGTCACGGATACGATGTTCATGGCCGCAGCGAAGGCCGTCGCTGCCATGTCGCCGACGGTGCAGGACAAGACCGGTTCATTGCTGCCGCCGGTGGATCAACTGCGCGAAGTCTCGATGGCGGTGGCGAAGGCGGTCGCGTTGCAGGCGCAGGCGGATGGCGTGGCGGAGACGTGCAACGAGGCCGAGGTGGATAGACGCATCAAGGCCTTTGTGTGGGAGCCGGCGTATTTGCCATATCAGCTTGCTGGCTAGTGCGCCGGACTCATAGGCTGGGGCGACGATCCTACTCGTCACTCCAAGGCCTGCGCGGTTGCGGCGCCGCCAGGTGCAGACGGTTGTTGATGTCCTTCACGCCAGCGACGCTGTCCACGCATTGCTCCACGCGATGCCGCACGATCGCATCGGCTACTTCGCCCTCGATGGTCACCACGCCGTCGCGCACGTGCAGCGAGATGTCCGGCGCGTCGATATCGGAACGGCTGTCGAGCGCTCCGTAGATGTCTTCGCGGATCAGCTCGTCCGTGCGCTTGCCGCGTCGCGCGGCGCTGCCGGTGTAGTTCGCCACGTTTTCGGCGTCGCGGTCGACATAGCCATCCGGCGACATCTCCAGGTCTTCGGCCGTCAGGCGAAAGCCCAGGTCCGGATCGTCCGGTTCGTAAGCAGGGTTGACGTCGCTGGGCGGCAGATCGGCCAGCAGATCGCTTTGCGTGGAATCCAGGTATTGGGGATTCTGCCTGCCATACGGGTTCTGCCAGATGCCGCCGGAAGCCGGTCCTGGGCTCATGCGCGGCGTGCCTTCCTCGTCCACATAGGCGCTGACTTCGTCGGCGTATTCGTTGTAGCCGCCTTCGGGCAGGGTCAAGCGTTCCACGCTGTAGTTGGTTTCGTCGAAACGCAGCGGGCCTTGCGTCGGCTCTGCCGGGTCGCGATAGCTCAAGTGCTCGGTGCGTCGGTCGGGATCGAAGCTGCGCGGGCCGAAACCGGGCGACGCGTCATTGCGGTCCCATGCGTGCTTATTGGGAATAGCGTCGGTCTCGGCCACGCTGCGCTCCTGCTCCGTCATGTGGGGCTGGTCTGCCGCGTGCGTGCGCTTGTTTTTGGCTTCGCTGGATTTTCGGGTCATGGTGCGCTCCGATCGTGTTCGTCGCCCAAAAGCTACTGCGCGGGAGAGTGGCGAGAGGGTGAATCGGAAGCTAGCTTCATGTCATGCCTGCGCTTCGTTCATATGCGTGACAGCGCATGCGTGCAGCACAAGCACACTCACAGCCGCTTGCCGCATGCATTCGCACGGCATGTCGCGTGCTGTGATGCATTGCAGTCTTTTACGCGGACGATGGCACGGGAAGCACGCCGACATCACACAATCGATGGCATGTTGGCCGCTTGCACAGCCGCGTGAATGCAACGCGACAGGATTTTTGCAAAGCAGCGCAAGAGGTAAAGGCATGAGCAGGAAACAGCGCAACCCGGAGCGGGGCGCCATGACCGTGCGTGAGGCTGGCCGAAAAGGCGGTGAGGCACGCAAAGAACAATTGGGCCCGGAAGGTTATTCGGCGCTCGGCAAAAAAGGCGGTGCCGCACGCAAAGAAGAACTCGGCTCGGAAGGCTACGCCGCACTCGGCAAGCAAGGCGGTGAAGCGCGCAGGCAGGAACTTGGACGAGAAGGCTATGCCGAGCTTGGCAAGAAAGGCGGCCTGCGCAGCCGCACGTCGGCCGATCGCCAGAAAGGTTCGGATCACTCGCAGCATTGAACGGTTTGTCGCAAGCGCGTGAAGACGGCGATGCATGGTGCATAGGAATAGGGAACAAAGCAGGCGTCCGCCAGCCTGGCTGCTTCATGCGGGTCTCCTTTTACGCATTCCCTCACTCATGCATGCAAACAACAGGCATGGACGTGACTATTGACCTCGCGTGCACGTTTTATCGATAGGCCGTATCGGAAGCTTCATTCAGCTCAAGGGAGGATGTGTGAAATGCCGCAAACACGATCGGCGTGGGAGTCCCCCCTGGCCCGGCCGCCAAGCTTGTCTCCTCCGCTTGGATCGTTGAGCGAATTGCGCGAACAGGCGCTGCGCTGTCACGACTGCCCGCTCTGGAAGCATGCGACGCAAACGGTGTTCGGCAAGGGGCCCGCGCACTCGCCCCTGATGCTGGTGGGTGAACAGCCCGGTCTGCAGGAAGACGCCGCGGGCGAGCCTTTTGTCGGGCCGGCCGGCGCGCTGCTGGACCGGGCGCTGAAGGATGCCGGCCTCGAGCGCCGCGAGGTTTATCTCACCAATGCCGTCAAACATTTCAAATACGAGCTGCGCGGCAAGCGTCGCCTGCACAAGCGCGCCAACGCCGCGGAGCAGGCCATCTGCCGCGAATGGCTCGCGGCGGAACTGCGCGAGGTGCGCCCGCAACGCATCCTGGCACTCGGCGCGATGGCGGCGCAGGCATTTTTCGGCACCACCTTTCAGCTCACCATGAGCCACGGACGCTGGTTCCGCTTGAACGGCGGGGTCGAGGTCATGGCCACCTGGCATCCCTCCTCGGTGCTGCGTTCCATCAATCGCGACACGCATGACCATCGCTATCAGCAACTGGTGGAGGATCTGCGTGCCTTCGCGGCAGGTCCGGAGCATGCGCAAGCGGTGCCCGCGGGAAGAAGGGCGGGATAAACCGTTGCCGCAACCGGCGTCGTGTGGATGGGTACGTTCGCCTGCCATGCGCGGCGCTTTTTCCTGCGGCTGGGCAAGCTACGCCATCCCCGTTGCGCAACTGCGTTTGCCGAGAAAACCGGCTACCGCGCGGGGCCGATCGTTACTGGAGATAAAGAACATGCAAGCGAGCGAAATCATGACTACCGATCCGCGCTGCTGCTCGGCGCGTGACTCCCTGCAAGGCGTCGCCAGGATCATGCTGGAAGAAGATATCGGCGAAGTGCCGGTGGTGGACGAGCAAAAGAAACTGGTCGGGGTGATTACCGACCGCGACATCGTCGTGCGTTGCGTGGCGGCCGGCGAATCGCCGGAAAGCTGCGTGGTGGATGCCTATATGACGGCGCCGGCGGTGTCGCTGACGGAAGACGCCAGCGTGGAAGACGTCGCCAACGCCATGGCAAAAGAAGCCGTGCGGCGCATTCCCATCACCGACAAGGAAGGCCGCCTCTGTGGCATCGTTGCGCAGGCAGACCTGGAACATTCCGGCGCACGCTCGCAGAAAGAAAAGGTATCTCAGCGCGTGTCGACACCGCACTGATCGGCATGCCTGCACCATGAATTCATTGATCGAAGCATCGCCTGTTTTTCCCATCGGTGTTCAACCCCAGCCAGCGCCGCCGCCGGACCCGGTAAAACCGCCGAGCCCGGCGCCGCCGCTGCCTGATCCGGGGCCGCCCGTGCCGCAACCCGGCCGTCCTCCGCTGGTCGATCCGACTCCGGAACCGCCGCCGATCGACGATCCGCGTCCGCCACCGAGCTGGCGGCCAGTCGCCTATCTGGTGTGAGTTCGAAGCGCGTCGTCATTCCGGCGAAGGCCGGAATCCATCGTCAATCCGAAGCATCGATTCCGGCCTTCGCCGGAATGACGATTCGCTCTGAAATAACAAAGGCGAAAGACTTGGGTTCGTTTTGCAGGAATAGCGAAAAACTACGGCTACATCGGTGGCAGGGCCGCCACCGATTCGGCGCCGCGCGGGTCCAGCTCTTCGGCCAATTTCAAATGCAGATCCAGGGTCGGCAGCGTGGCTTGCGCCAGGCTGCGAATCTCGGGATTGGCGCTGTGCGCGGCGGCATTGAACAAATCGATCGCCTTGCGGTGGTCCTGCACAATCGCCTCGTCATAAGCGTGATCGAACGCGCTGCCGCGAAGCGCTCGCAATTGGCGCGCTTGCTGCTGCACTTCAGGGTCCGGTTCCGCCGACACGTTCACCCGATACCGCCAAGCCAGGCTGGCCAGCTTGCGGTTCACCTGCGTGCAATCGTCCACGATGCGCTTGGCCATGTATTGCACCAGCGCCGTGGCCGAGGTTTTCAGGGCCAGTTGGCTCAGTGTGACTTCCGTGGCGGACATGCTTGCTGCCTGGCGCAGGAAACGGCGATCGTCTTTGCTGATGTGGCCGTGCAGGCGTACCGGATGGCTGGCGCTGTCTTTCAGCTGGACATAAATCACCAGCGTAATCAGGGCGAGCATGCCGATCAGTAGCGAGAGCTTGGTCAGGTCCATGCTTCTTCGGCGGCTTTGGCAACCTCATCGCGCGGATTGTCGCGGCGGCCGAGCTCGGCCATATGCTTGCGATTTCGGCTGATCTGGCTGCCGCCCTTCTGGCCGGCCTTGCGTGCTTCTTCAGGCGTAAAACGATGGGCACGTCCACGTGCATGGGCAATGCGGCCGCCGAGGCTGGCTACTTCGCGGCGCCGGCGCTCATCCATGGCGGCAAAACCCCGGGGCGTAAGGTTGGTTTCGTCGTGATCGGACATACAGGCACTCATGACGCGAATGGCAGGAGCGCTGAGTTTTAATCCCCGGGCCTCGGAAGGGCGTGAACATATGGAAAAGGGCAGGTGAACGGCCGAGCGTTGGCGGCCCGGCCGGGGGCTAGATGCGTCCCAGGTGGCGCGAATGGCCGAACAGCATGCCCGAGCGCCCGGTCATGTTGCTCTTCAGCGGACGGCTGGCTTTCATCGCCAGCCGGTTGCGCCGCACCAGGCCAAGGGCTACATCCTCATACGCCTGCTGAATCGCGACGCGTTGCTCGCGATGGCGCGCGCACGCCTGCGCGAAATGGTCGATGAAACGTTGCACTTCGGCATCCTTCACCAAGGCCAGCAGCAGGCCCCAGGCTTGCTCGTTGAATTGCTCCACCACCAGCAGCGCCTGCATGGCGGGCAGTACCGGAATATCGGGGTGGCCGACTTGCCGCTCGGCGGCTTTCAGAAGTACCAGAAAAGGTTCCCGGCGTTCTTCCAACTGCTCCATGTCCGCTTTGTCGGCCAGCACGTCCAGCGCCTGGGTGAGCAGATGGGCATGTTCGATGAGCGTGCCGGCGAACGCTTGCAGCGGCGACAGGTCCAGCGCGCGAACTACAGGATCCTTGCTCTCGCGAGCCTTTTCGAGGAAACGCCCGTACATGCCGCTGGTGGCGCGCTCGTAAGCCATGCGCACGCTAAGCAGGTCGATGAGCGAAAGTTGTTCGTTGGCAGATTTCGAATCGGTCTGGGGCGAAAGATCCGCGGTCATGTTTTCACCTGGTGGGGGAGGGGTCGCAAAAGGCTAGCGCAAAGCATCGTGCGCGCATGTTCATTTGATCTTAAAAATAAGCACTTTTCATGCAGCCAGGCAGGCGATTGAATGCGCGAACAAGCAAGGCGATCGCCATGCATGACAGCACTTCACCGATGCGAAATAACGTTCACAGCCAACTCAAATCCATTTGACTGTTGCGCCCCTACAGTGGCTAGCGTCCGTTGCAAGACGGGCATTTGTTCCTCACTGGGAGTAATTTTATGGCCAATGAAAAAAGCAACCGCGGATTCGCATCGATGGACGAATCCAAGCAGCGCAAGATCGCCAGCAAAGGCGGAAAGGCTGGCGGCGGCGATCATGCGACCCATGAGCAACATGTGGCAGCCGGCAGGCAGAGCAGTGGCGGAACCCACGAGCAGCACGTAAAAGCCGGCCAGCAAAGCCACAAGAACACATGAGGTGTTCGGAAAACGGATTTTTCGTTGATGGCTGATGGATGACAGCAAGCCGAGAGCCCGGCGCAGCCAAGTGCCGGGCTCTCGGCATTTTGCGGACTTCGCAGTGCGTCAGTGATTGCGCAACGTCGAGCTCGGTCCGCTCGTGGTGCTGGACACAGGGCTTTCGCCTTCCTCGTTCCACGCGCCGCGTCCCACGCGCAGGCGGTTCTCCACGTCTTTCACACCGCTGATGTGTTCGGCGCAATCCTCGGCGCGGTGTTTCATGTACCGCGCGGGCACTTCACCCTGCAAGCTGACCACGCCGGCCTCCACCGATACGCGGATGGCGCTGGCATCCACGTGCGGATCGTCGGTGAGGCGGTCGCAGACGTCTTCGCGGATGCGTTCGTCCGAGCGTGTGTAGCCGCTGGGCCCGCGGCCGTAATACGTTCCGCCGCCGTTTTCCTCGCGCCAGCGGCGTGGGCCGCCACGGCCCTGTTCGTTTTCGTAGCCGGCCCCGCGATGACGATACGTGGCGCCGAAGGTGGGCCCGTACACGCTGCCATAGCCGTATTCGCCTGGCTGGAAATTCAGGCTGCCCTGGTCGTCGTCTTCGTTGCGCCAGCCATAACGGCCATGCATGCCGGGGCTGATGCGTTCGGCGCCGCGTTGGCGCCAGGCTTCGTCCGGCGCATAGCCTTCCCAGGATTCCTGGAAACGTTGGCCATAGCGCGGGTTTTCGTCACTGCGCCTGTCGCCGTAGCCCTGGGCGTATTCGGAGCGGTCGTAACCGGGGTAGTTGCCGGTGTCGTAGTCGCGTTCGCCGCGGTGCGATGCGCCACCGTAGTGCGACAGCCAGCGGGCCGTCTGTTCGTCGTTCCAATGGGACGCGTTGTCTTCGTAGCGCGATGGATCGTTGTAGCGGGACGAACGGCCACCGGCATAGCGGTCCTGCTCGTTGAAGCGCGACGCATCGCGATAACGCCGGGAATAGTCTCGATTCATGACTGGCTCCTTGGTGGAGTGGATGGATCACGTGCTATGGCTGGGTGCTTTCGCAACGCGATATCCAGCTTATCCGCTGCGTTACGAAGGGGGCGTGATGCCGCAGTGACAAGCGTTTTTTCTTGTGGCGTGAAAACAATCTTCTTTCGTTTGGCGCCGGCCCGACGCAAGCCGCGCACGAACGACAAGCGTTTCACCCGCGCATGGCGGCTCCACGACGATCGGCTGCTTATCTTGTCTTCCTCGTTTCACTGCCGCCGGCAACAAACAGGAGCCCATGTCATGGCCGTAAAATCGATCGAAGACCTTTTCGTGCATGAACTGTCGGACATCTACAGCGCCGAAAAACAGTTGACGCGCGCCTTGCCAAAGCTGGCGCGTGCATCCGCCGACCCGAAGTTGGCCGAAGCCTTCGAAAGCCACCTGGAGGAAACCAATGGGCAGGTCGAGCGCATCGACAAGATCGTCGACACGCTGGAACTCAGGCTCAAGCGCATCAAGTGCGCGGCGATGGAAGGGTTGGTGGAAGAGGGCAAGGAAATCATCGAATCGGTGGAGAAAGGCCCGCTGCGCGATGCCGCGCTGATCGCCGGCGCGCAGAAGGTGGAGCATTACGAAATCGCCTCGTATGGCACGCTGGCCGCGCTGGCGAAGCAGCTCGGCTATGACGATGCGCTGCCTTTGATCCTCGACACCCTGAAGGAAGAGAAGGGTGCCGACGACAAACTGACGAAGCTGGCGGAGCAAGGCGGCAATCAGCGCGCGTCGGAGCAGCGGGAGGCGAAGCGGGCGTAGCCGCGACATTCGCATCGAGTCCTTTCAGCCTGCATCATTCCGGCGCGCCCCGCCGGAATGACGCAGGCGCATGGATGCCCAACTCAGCGCATCCACGGCGTCCACAGACGACTGCTTCACCTGCCATAGGCCATAGTTCGACGTATCGAGCAAGGGAGACATGGTTGCCATGACAAGCACTTCGTTCGAACAGCGCCTGCAGCACCTTGAGCGTCTTTGCGGCCAGCTGCTGGCGCAGAATCATCGGTTGATCGAGCGCAACGCAAAACTGCTCCAGGAGCTGCAGGCGATGCATCGAGAAGGCGGCGTAAGGTTGCCGTTGAGCAATGTCACGCGCATGCCCTTGCGGCCGCATCCGATGCGTTGAGTGCTGCGTGCGGGGTGACGAGCCGGAGCAGGGCAAGCATGGGCACGAACCGCGAAGATATCGCCGTTCTCAACCGCCTGATCGAGGCGACCATCGACAGCGCCGACGGCTATGCCACGGCGGCCGAGGACGTAAAAAATCCTGAAATGAAGTCGATTTTCCAGCGCCGCTCGCGTGAGCGGCAGGCCGCGTGCGCATCGTTGCAGTCGCAAGTGAAGGCGCTTGGCGGAGAGCCGGGCAACGAGGGCTCCATGCTGGCCTCGATGCATCGCGTGTTCATCAATCTGCGTACTGCCGTCCGCGCCGGCGACCTGGCCGTGCTCGACGAAGTGGAGCGGGGCGAAGATTACATCAAGGCCAAATACGAGGACGCGATCAACGAAGCCGGTCTTTCGGCGTCGTCGCTGGCGGCCGTGCAGCATGCCTATGATTCGGTGCGCTCAGGCCACGATGAAATGAGCCGCCTGAAACATTCGCTGCATCGCGTGCATGGCTGATCTGCAGGTTGGCGGTGATAAGAACATCAATGGGCTTCGGCCGTCTTCATGAGCAGGCCGATGAGGCAGCCGAACAGTTCGTGCAGGTGCACCGGTTTCTGCAGGCGTTCCAGATGGGCGTAAGCGGGTGGAATGGCGTCGCTGTCGTAACCGGTGGTAAGCACGATCGGCACGTTTTCGGCCATCAGGCGATCGGCCAGCGGAAAGACGCGCTCGCCGTTCAGGTTCACATCGAGCACGGCCGCATCCACCGTCACGCCCCGGTCCAGCGCCTGCATGGCGCTGGCGACGTTGGGAAAGGGTCCTACCACGCACACGTCTTCCATTTCGAATGCAGAGCACAAGGCATCGGCGATCAGGTATTCGTCTTCCACCATCAGGACCGATTTCCCGCTCAGCAGGTTGGAAATCATGGATGCTTTCCCGTTGCTGACGAACATCCTATTTACATGCGGCTTTGCTTAGATAACGTGTATGCCTTGCGAAGATTGCCATGCAGCAGCCGGACTCATGCAGGTTGGTGGTGAGCGGAGGCGAACCCCAGCATCACATGCTGACCGTGACGTTGGGGTTCGCCCATGACTGCCATCATTGAACCGCGTAGAGCACGCATCCATGTGCCGGCAACTGGATGTTCAGCCGAGTGGACGCTTCCAGGTGATGCCCGCTCCACAGCTCGCGCGCCGCATGCTTGCCGGCGCCCATGCCAAGCTGTTCCCAAGTCGCCTGCAGGGATGCCGGCTTGTCGTCCAGGTTGAACACCGCCAGGTAGCGCTCGCCTGCCTGGCCGGAGGCCACCCACACGCGCGCATGTTCGAAGCCGGGCGGCAGGGTTTCCACCGGGTGATTGTCGTGGCTGTGCTGGTCGATCGCGATGACATCCCGGTTGGTGATCAATGCACGCGTGGGCTCGTCCAGTTGCGTCAGGTTGGCGCCGAGAATCAGCGGCGAACGCGCCATCGCCAGCAAGCTCAGCTGCGTGCGCTCCTCATCCAGCGTGAGGCGCGAGTGGCGCGGGGCGCCCCAGCCGGGATGCGGCGCGAGCACGCCGAACGGCAGCATGTCGGCGTCGGGCCAGCGGCCGTCGTGGGCCTGGCCGACCCAAGGCGGCAGGCGGTCGAAGATGTTGCGCACGCCCATCGGGAAATCGTCGTTGGGATGTTCATGCACGAACGTCCAGCCATCCCACACGTCGTTGGAAATGCGCCACATCTGGCCGTACTGGCGAATCTCAGCGGCATGCGCCGGCTGGGTCGGGCCGGGCGACAGGCTCAGCACGATCGGGCGTCCGGTCTTCTTGATGGCCGCGGCGATCTGGCGAATCTCACTGATGCGATAAGGGTTGTTGGCAATGCAATCGACCTTGAGGAAATCCACGCCCCAATGCGCATACAGCGCGAGCATCGAGTCGTAATAGGCCTGTCCTGCCGCGTTGTCGCGGATGCCGTAGTCGCCGTCGTCCCAGGGACAGGTGTCGGCGGTATCGGCTGCGTCCTTTGCATGGAAGCTGGAGTCGGCAATCGGCAGATTCGCTTCCACCGCCTGCTTGGGAATGCCGCGCACGATATGGATGCCGAACTTCAAGCCTTGCGCATGCACCCAATCGGCAATCGGTTTGAAGCCTTGCCCATCGGCGGCGGAGGGGAAGCGCTTGGTGGCGGGAATCAGCAAGCCGTGTGCATCGATGGCGTAGTCGCGATGCTGCAGCTTGTCGCCGAACGGGTTGCCCATGTACCAGCCTTCGTCGATCACGGCATAGGTCCAGCCGTAAGCGTGCAGCTTGGCCAGTTGCCTGGCGTTGGCCTTGAAGTCGGCTTCGTCGATGGTGAAGCCGTAGGCATCCCAGCTGTTCCAGCCCATGGGCGGGGTAGGGGCCGCTTCCTGGGCGCCGGCGGCCGTGGCGGCGGTGAGCAGGAGGGGTAGCAGCAGTGCACGTTTTAGCCAGGCTGTCATGCGGGTGGTTCCTTTTTTCAAGGCGATAGGTTTGCTTGATCGTGGCGCCGCATAGGCTGCGCCGCTTTCAGAGCGGAACTCTATCGTTTAACCCGGCGTGCATGGCATTGCGAAGAACGCAAGTGATGCTTGTGAAAATTGAAGCTGCGTAGCAGCAAGGGAGGCGCTGGTCGGCAGATACCCCGTCCGGCGGAGGGCGAGGCGGCCTCCGCCATGCCAAGATCCTAGAAAAGCGCCCTCGCCACTAGGCGAGGGCGCAACCGCCCGCTCAGAATCTCTGCGTGTAGCGAAGATAGACGAAGCGGCCATAGTCGTACGACACGTTGTACGAGAACGCGCTGTCGCTACCGGTGCTGCTTCCCGTGGCGCTGTAGATGTACGGCGCCTTGCGATCGAACACGTTATTGACGCCCAGCGACACCTCGCCGCCCCACGATCCTTTCCAGTGCACCTGCACGTCGCTGTATGTCACCGACGGGATCTGTGTCATCGGCGTAGCGCCGAAACCCGGCTGGGCGTAATGGGGCAGCGTGCAAGGGAACGCCGAATACTGCACGTTGTAGCAACTGTCCTTGAGCGGCGAATAGTAGCGAAGCGTCCACTGCGCGCCGAAATTGTGGAGATCCCAGCCGACGGTAAAGTTGGAGCGCAAGCGCCAGGACGAGTTGAGGCCATTCTGGGAGTAGAACGGCTCGCCCGGTCCCGATTGGGTGGCGTAGCGGGTGTTGTAGGTAGACTGCGAGACCAGCTTGATATTGCCGAACGAAAACTTCGGTAACGCATAGGTAAGGTTTACGTCATAGCCCGCCGATTGGAAGCGATTGATGTTTGCGGGGGCCAGCAACAGTGCGCTCACCTGGTACTGGGTGTTCGCAGAACGCTGGAACAAGGCGCAGTCGGCAGTATTGGAATTCAGATAGCACCCATCCAGCACGTCTTCAGCCGATTGGTAGGCGATGACGTTGCTCAACCGGTAGTCGAAGTGGTCGACCGACGCATTGAAGCCGGGCAGGTAGCTCGGGCTGTACACGAACCCGATTTGCGTGCTCTTGGATGTTTCCGGACGGAGCTTCGGATTGCCGGTATCGTAGAAGGAACCATACACCGGGTAGCCGCCGGCGGACGTTACCGGTAAGCCGGCGGCCTGTTCCTGCACAAAGCCGTTCGCGTAAAGACCGCCCACGCCTGCCGCGTTCAATGCGGTAGCGCTCAGGCCGGGCTGTCCACCGATGCCGTTGGCGCAGTTTTTCGCTACCGTGCTGTTGTACCTGGCCAGACCGTACACCACGTCGCAGGGATCGTTATAGGAGGGGTAATCGCCATAAGCGCCCTGGTACAGGTCGTGCACCGTCGGTGCGCGGAAGCCGGCGCCGTAGCTGCCGCGCAGCAACAGATCGTCAATGGGCTTCCAGGTGATCTTGTATTGGTTGTTGTGCGTGTTGCCGAAGCTGCTGTAATGCGAGAAGCGGCTGGCGATATCGACATTCAGCGACCGCGCAAACGGCAGGTCGCTGAGGATGGGAACTTCCATTTCGCCGTAAGCCTCGGTGACGTGATAGCCGCCACGCGTGGGTTGTCCGGCCGTGTTGGTGGTAAGCGTCTCCTGCGCCCTCCAGTCCGGGGTGTCGTAGCCCGAGACAGAGCGGTGCGAAGCGCCAAACGCCACGTTCACTTCGCCTGCCGGCAAGGTCAGGATGTCGCCGCTGACATCGATCTGCGGCCCTTTCTCCGTGCTGCCATAGCGTTCGTACGTATCGGCCTGGATGTAATGGAGCATGGCCGGGGTGTAGCCACCCGGCCCGGACAACGCATTCAATGGCACGCAGCCGGCGATGACGTTATCCGGCGTACCGCATTCCACGTGGCCGTTGGCGGCCATGAAGGAAGGGCCCAGCGCGTTGACCAAGTTTGGAAGATAGAAATTTCCGGTGTTGGTCAGGGTGCCGGCGTAGCGTGTGCCGTAGTAATAAGCCTTCCAGTTGAACTGGCGCTCGCCGAGCGAAAAATAGCCGTCCAGGCCCAGATTGAAGCGGAAATTCTCGCTCTTGTTGATGTTCAGCCGCGGCAGCTCGACCACGCGGCGCTGAAAGAACAGGTCGGTCGGCGTCTGGTCTGGTGTGTTGGTGGGGTTGTAGTAGCTCTGCGCGGAAAGCACGGGCATGTTGTACTGCGCGAACGTGCTGGTGGTGCCGAAACTGGAAAGCGGGCTGCCTCCCATGTTGGCGGTAGAACTGTCCTGGTTGAAGCTGGCGCTGAGGCTCGCGGTGAGATTGTCCGAGACGTTGTATTGCCCCTGCAGGAACAGGTTCTTCATGGTGCTCGAACTCTGCAGGGACACGTCCTTGTAGAGGTTGTAAGTATCCCCGGCGTCGATCACCCTGCCGTCCGGGCCATACACGGGCTGGATTTGCGTGTGATAGTCGTTGATGTTGCGCGGATCTCCACCCGGGTTCAGCACCGACAGGCTGTTATCGGCGTTATAGAACGCACCGTAAGGAACCGTGGGGTCGAGCCCGTTCAGCGGAAAACGGTCGGTCAGCTGATAGGCGCTGAAGGGACGGCGGCTGGCGGCGATGCCGTCCTGGCTTTCAAATTGCGCGGAAAGAAAAATCGATCCGCGCGCGTTGCTTTTGCCGAAGCTGACGCTGTATTGCTTCTGCGTACCGTCGCCGTAGGGCAGGTACTTGCCGTCATAGGTGTCGAGTTGCGCGCCATTGAAATTTTTCTTGGTGATGACGTTGATCACGCCACCGATGGCGTCGGAGCCGTAGATCGCGGAGGCGCCGTCGGCCAATACGTCGATATGGTCGACGATTGAAACAGGAATGCTGTCGAGGTTCGTCACCCCGCTGTAGGAGGAGCCCATGCGCCTGCCATCGATGAGCACGAGCGTGCGCTGTGTGCCGAGTCCGCGCAAGTCGATGTTGCTGCCGCCAGCATCGCCGCCGCCAACGTAAGGATCGGATTTGCTGATGTCAGGGGTGGCGGCCATGGTGATGTTTTGCAGCAATTGCCCAACGGTCGCAAAACCCTGGCGCTGGATGTCTGCGGCACTGATCGTCGTGACCGGCTGTGCCTGCGCCGCATCGACGCTGCGCAGCAGCGAGCCGGTCACTTCGATGACCTGCAGCGATTTTTGCGGCGATTCGGACGCCGTCGACGGGGTGGTGTCGCTGGACGCCGTCTGCGTCCATCCCAGGCCGGAGTAGGTGCTGAACAACGACCCGCAAATGAGCAGGCAAAGAAGTTTCTGCCGCGGATATGGCATGACGGTTTCCCCTTGGATAAATTGCAAAAAAATGGCAACAAGCGGGCTTGGAAAAAGCCGGCGCGCTAAGCTGCGCCATGCTATGGCGCATATGTCCGCCAGTCATTGTCCACGCCGGTACAAACGGAATGCTTTAGCGGCCAAGCTGCTTGTAGGCGGCTTCGATCCGTGCGGTGATGACAGGCGTTGCGTCTCTTGAGACTGGAATGCGGCGTTGCGAAGTGCGGGCGCATGCCCGCACTTCGCATTAACTCAGATCACTGACATGTCATCGGTACAACTCTTGTTGGAACGACGAGAGCGAGCTGCTCCACGACGATCGGTTCATGTCGCCCATGATGTCGATGATGATGTAGTCGGGGCGAACGCTATCCACGAAGTGCTGCTTCGCCTGACGCGCGTTGAAGTTGAAGCCTGCAGCACGCGGATTGGTCGATTGCCGCGTGTAGTAGGTGCAGGACCTGCCTTCGCGCCGCCCGGCATCGGGGTTCGGAACGATGGACATGGTTTGGCGGCCATTGTGGCGCGCCCAGTTGATCGCTTCCCATGCGCCCTTGGTGGCCGATGCATTGTTCCACGGCACGCTGGCGCTCACGATCGGCATCTGGGCGGAAGTGTTATCTCTGTATAGGCCACCAAATTTCGGTGATCGAGGACGTATGAAAAAGTTGCGATTTACGCTCTCGTGCTACTTCGCAGGGGCGGGGGTGCATCACTGCAAGCGTCGAGATACACGCTTAAGTTAGTGCCATTGTCCCCAAGGATGCTCTGATTTAATCCACCGCAGGCCGCATCGACCCTGTGTGTCCGCATGGCTTCGGTCCATCGTCTCGACAGACCGCCAGTCTGCCTTCGTGCGAACACACAGGGCCGCTGCGGCCCACGCTGAATTAATCAGTGCATCCCTAAGGCGACACGGCATCGAGATAAACCTGTCGCATCGGCAAACCATCCACATTCACCTGCACCACGATCGGTCCCGCACGCAAGCCAGCGCGAACGACCGCTACCACTCGCCCATGGAACGTCTTCCACGTCCCCGACTGGAAGCTGGTGACGTCATCGGGCTTGCCATTGCCCATGCCGGCGAGTTCGCCCGCGCCAACGACGCGAACGCTTACGCGGCGGTCGTCTTCCTGGTTGTACACCGGTGTACCGTTGTCGTCGGCGAGCGTGATGGTGAGGTAGGCAAGGTCTTCGCCGTTGGCGTGCAACTGCGTTCGATCAGGCGACACTTCGATGCTTGCCGGCTTGCTCGCCGTGCGCAATGTCCATTGCCCAGCGGCGTGGCCGTCCTGATAGCCCACGGCAACCAGACGCCCCGCGCGATACGGCACCGCGTACGTCGCCTTGTATTCGGTACCCACGTTGACGTGCTTGCGTCCCAGGCTCTTGCCGTTGAGGAACACTTCCACTTCCGGATATTCGGAATACACCACCACGTTCAGCGGCTTGCCTTCCTGCCCGGGCCAGGTCCAGCTTGGATGCACGTCGTCCAGCGACCAATCGGTGTGCGGCTGGGTCACGGTAAACATGTGGCGATCGGGCAGGTCTTCGGTGCCTGCGGGTTGCTGCACGAACATCGAAATGGGATTGATGCCGGTTTTCCAGATCACTTCGCGATAGTACGCAGCCGGACGCTTACGTCCTGTCGCATCGATCTCGCCGCAGTAGGCGAGGTGCCAGGGATACGCCCCGAGTTTTTGCCAATCCTGGCTGTAACCCATCCAGCCGATGCCGGTCTCGCCCAGGTAATCCACCGCGGTCCAGACGAAATCGCCGATCACCCATGGCATCGTCTCCGCCGCGCGCCGATAGGTGAAGGCGCTCTTGGGCGTCGATTCCGTCGTGAGCATGACGCGCTGCGGATAGGTTTGATGATCCCGAGCGAAAAGCGGTTCGTTGTAGTTGTATCCCGCCACGTCGAGGATGGCGAACTGATCGGCGATGTGCGGCGTGTCGACGCTGATCGCCTCGGTGATCGGCCGGCTTGGATCGAGCGTACGCACACGTTGCGCCAGCTTGCGGCCTGTTTCCACCCCCAACGGCGTGCCTTGCTCGGGAATCTCGTTGCCGATGCTCCAGAACAGCACGCTGGGATGATTGCGTCCGCTGATCACCAGGCTGTCGAGATCCTGCGTCCAGTCCTGCTTGAAGAAGCGTGCGTAGTCCATCGGCGTCTTGCTGGTGTTCCACATGTCGAACGCTTCGTCGATGACCAGCATGCCCAGTTCATCCGCCGCATCGAGCGTGGCCTGGCTGGCCGGGTTGTGCGCGCTGCGGATAGCGTTGTAGCCGGCGGCCTTCATCAGCGCCACCTTGCGAGCATCGGCATCGGGCCAGCCCGCGCCGCCCAGCATGTAGTTGTCGTGATGGATGTTGCCGCCGCGCAGCAGCACCTGCTTGCCGTTGATGAGCAGGCCATGCACGGCATCGACGCTGATGGTGCGCGCACCGAAGCGTGTGCGCCGTTCGTCGGTGGCGGCGCCGTTGACGTAGACGTCCTGCACCAGCGTGTACAGGTTGGGCGAGTCGGGCGACCACAGTGCGGGATTTGATATTGCAAGCGTTGCGTCCCAGTCCGCTTTCGCGCCTGCGGCGAGCGATTTGGTCTGATGCGACTGCGCAACGACGTCGCCATTCGCCGCCAGTATCTTCGACACCACATCGACATTGCGTGCTTGCGTGGAATCGTTCACTACCGCGGCATGCGTGAGCACTTGCGCAAGTGCCGGGCTTGCCTCGGGTGTTCTTACAAAGATGCTGTCCGGGTCGAGATGCACGCGATCGAGCACGTCCAGGCTCACCGGGCGAATCAAACCCGAGCCGGCATACCAGCGGGACGAGGGATCGGCATGATTGACGCGGACGGCGACCACGTTGTCGCCCGCATGCACCTTGCCGGTCAGATCGACGCTGAAAGCCGTATAGCCGTAATGATGCTGCGCGATGTGCTGGCCGTTGAGCCAGATGTCCGCATCCATGTAGATCGCTTCGAAATTCAAGCGGACGATGCGCGAAACATCCGCGGCGCTGAGCATGATGTGCCGCCTATACCAGCCGATGCCGCCGGGCAAATAGCCGGAATTCTGTCCCCCTGGCGTATTCGGATCGTACGGCGCGCTGCCGTCGGGCTTGCTGGCGATGGACCAATCGTGCGGCACCTCGACCATGGGCCATGCATGATCGTCGTAGGCCGTCGACGATGCGCTGGCGATGTCACCCTGGTGGAACAGCCAATCCTGCGACACGTTGCGTTGCTCGGCGCGAAGGGGCAGGGCGAGAGCCAGGAAGATGAGGGCGGCAAATGCGTTGCGCACCGATGTGTGAATCACAACCATGAAACGCTTTCCCCAGGCGAAGTCGAGTGACGTAGGCTGGGATGAAATCCCAGCTTTGTTCCGGATTAGCGTCGAGTCTCAGTTCGCCGGATCTGCTCCCTCCCCTACGTGGAGTAGGGGAGGGTTGGGGTGGGGTGAAGCAAGCTCGCGACAAGTTCAAATCATGCGGCAAGCTCGAACAACCCCACCCCAGCCCTCCCCTACTTCGCAGGGGAGGGAGCTATATGTCGCGTAACTGAGACATGGCGCTAATCAGAAGCTTTGTTGAGGTTGCCATGCTGGGATTTCATCCCAGCCTATGCCGCAGCGGTCAGGCCGCGTCCCATGATCTTGAAGGCCACGGCGTGCTCTCCCGGCACGTCATGGGGAAGTTCCAGCGTAAGCCCAGATGCGTCGCGCTTGAACCGCAACGGCGCGGACGAGCCAAGCATTTCCACGCGCTCGACGTTGCCGGCCACATTCGACGCCAGCGATTTCACCGTCAAATGCGATGCATCGGGGTGCCCCAATGCAATGGCGAACAGCGTGTCGCCCTTGGCGGTGAAGCGGATGTCCTGTGCGGTGAAGGTCTGCGTCTTGTCTTCCAGGAACATGCCGGCGGCGACCTTGGTGGGGCCTTCCCCGAACATGCGCCACGGCCGCGTGCCGAAAATCGCTTCACCATTGACGGCCATCCATGCCGCCAGTTGCTCCAGCACCTTGCGCTCATCCGAATCGATCGTGCCGTCGCCGCGCAGCGGAATGCTCAGCAGCAGATTGCCGTTCTTGGAAACGATGTCGCAGAGCCGCGTGATGACGGTGCCAGCCTGCTTGTAGCCATGTTTTTCGAACAGCTCGCGCGAATAGTGCCACTCGCCGATGCAGGTATCGGTCTGCCAGGGCAGGGCGGTGATCCCGTCGTTGACGCCGCGCTCGATATCTTCGACCAGGGCGGAGCGTTGCGCCGGCGTGAGGCGCTTGCCGTTGAGCACGGCTTCCAATTGCCCGCCATGCCATTGGCGGCTGGCGTTGTAGTAATAGGCGGCGATGTCGAGGCCAGCCTGGCCGAGCGGCAGGCCGGTATCGTCGAAATACAGCAGGTCCGGACGATATTTATCCAGCAGATCCTTGCAGCGCAGAAACCAGCTCTGCACGAACTGGGGGTTGTGCGGCGGGGGATTTTCGTCCCACAGGCCGTCATGTTGTTCCTGCCAATGCCTGACGGCAGCCGCCCCGCGAATGCCATCCGGCAACACGATGTTGGGGCCGGTGTACAGCTCCTGCGGGTCCAGCCCATCCCACCACTTGCCGCGTCCATCCGCCTTGGAGAGGCGTGCTGCGTCATACCGCACGCCTGCCAGCGGACCTTCGCCGTCGTAACCGTAGGCGGGTTGCAGCCAGTGCCATGCATGCGCGGAGTGATTGCTGACGCCGAACCGCAACCCGTGCTCGCGCGCCGCCTTGGCCCAGCCGCCGACGATATCCTTGCGCGGCCCCACCTTGACCGAATTCCAGGCGTGGTGCGCGGAGTCGTAGGTGTCGAAGTTGTCGTGGTGATTGGCCAGCGATACGAAATACTTCGCGCCGGCCGCCTTGTACAGACGCATCAGCGCGTCCGGATCCCAGTGTTCGGCTTTCCACAGATGATCGATCTCCATGAAGCCGAATTTGGATGGATGGCCATACGTGCGGCAGTGGTAGTCGTATTGCGGGCTACCCTGCAGGTACATGTTGCGCGCGTACCAGTCGCCTTGTTCGGGCACGCACTGCGCGGTCCAGTGTGCCCAGATGCCGAACTTGGCATCACGGAACCACGTTGGTGCCACGTAAGCTTGCAGCGAATCCCACGTAGGCTGGAACAATCCGCTGCTGGTCGATGCGGCCCTGCTGGCACGCGGCAACCAATAAGGCGAGGAAAGCCCTAGGGCCATTCCGGTGAGAAAGGATCGGCGAGTGAGAGGCATGATCGTTCCGCGTGATGAGTCCGGCCAAGCTTAGGCAATGTCCCTGATGCCATGCGGTTGAATGAGGAAATTCGTAATGCGCGTTGAAAAAAATCATCAGCGCCGTGCGCGTGCACGCATCCTTCGATCGATCCAAGCGTCCGTGGATCGCCGACCACGCGCGACACGCCGCCCCATTGATGCTGAGCATCGTTGATCTGCACGCAGGTGGCGCCGGCGTCGGTGGAGCGGAACCGGCCAGCACGTCATTGCTACTGTGCCGACGCGAGGGTCGTTGGCGGTGAGCCCCGGACTTGATCCGGGGTGAACCCCAACATCGCCATCGACATGGCAACGTTGGGGTTCGCTTGTGCTCACCACCAACCTAGGCGAGTGCGGCGCATGGCAACCCCGTCAGTCCTTCTCCTTGCCATAGATAATCCCCCGCGCTTCGCCCGGCACCAGGTAAACCATGCCGAACACGCGGGGATCGCCCACCACCAGTTGCACGCCGCCCCATTGATGCAGCGTGTCGTTGATCTGCACCCAGCTTGCGCCGGCGTTGGTGGAGCGGAACAAGCCGGTGACGCCATCGACGGTGCCGGACAGATAGATGGTGGGGTAATGCGATCCGGCTGCTGCCTTGCCGAAGCCGACCGACACCGCCGAGGTCACGCTGGCCGCGTCAAATGGCGACCAGGTGGCGCCGTAGTCGGTGCTGCGGAACAGGCCCGATGGCGTGGTGATCCACACCTCGCCTTCTTTCGCTTCGCCCGGCAGGCCCGTCACCGTGGCGGCCTTACTTGTCAGCCAGAACGGCACGGAAGGCAGGCCCGTGTTGGTGGATGCCTGCCAGGTCACGCCCTTGTCGGTGCTGCTGTAGAAATTGCCGGTGCCTGGATTCCATGCATAGAACACGTTATTGCTGTGGCCATCCGACAGCACCTGCGCGCCGACCGGCAGTGATGGCAGTCCACTGCCGCTGGCCTGCGTCCAGGTGGCGCCGCCATCGTTGGAAACCACCGGTGCGACATCGCTCGGCGCCCACACGATGGACTTGCCGTCGCCGGAAACGGCCACGGTGCCGCCGCCGGCGGTGGAACCGGCCTTGCTGGCAAACGGCGTCCAGGTGGAACCGCCGTCGTGCGAGAGCGTGCCCAAGGTGTTGTCGCCGGCAGCGCCGACGCGGACGATCGTCGAGGGCGAGTTCTTGGCAAAGTCGATGCCGGTGCCGTTGCCATCGCCGCCTGAGCACAGCGGCGTGCTCTGCGCGGGCGGCGGCGCGGTAAGGCTGGTATGCACGAAACCGCAGACGTCGCCCAGGCCGCTCACCAGATGCACGCCGGCGGTGGGCGAGATCAGGGTGATGCCAGCCGTTTCCTCGATGCCGCTGGCGCCGACCGACCAGTACGTCGGCTTGCCGGCATCGGCGTCGGTCAGGTCGGAAGTGGTCCACAGCGTGCCGCCCGTGCCGTACATGGCATGCGCGGAATCGAACGGATCGATCACCACTTCGCCCCAGTTGCCGAAACCCGTCTGCGTGGCGCCGGGCGCCACCATCCACGGTTGCACGCTGGCATCGCGGATGGCATACGTGCCGGAAGTGGGAGTAACACCGTTCCACGTCGCACCGCCTACGTCGATCCAGCTGTTGCCGCCGTCGGTGCTGCGATACATGGTGTCCATCGGCCACCAATGATCCATCGTCATCACCACCAGCGTGCCCGGATGCGAGGGATCGATCGACAAACCGCTGTAGCCGGAGGGATAGTTGAAGGGATCGTGCGGCGTGATGTCGGCCCATACGTGGTTGACGGTGTCGTACTTCCATACCGCGCCCACGGTCATGCCGTTCGGGCCGGCAGGGTAGGTGTAGTTGCCGTTGCCGTCGGTGCCGTTACCGTAGGTGACGTAGAGATTGCCGTCCGGCCCGATCTCGCCACGCTGCGGCAATTCGTTGGCGGGGCCGCCGGAAACCGGGTTCCAGGTGACGCCAGCATCGTCGCTCACGTAGAGCGTGGTGGTGTTGGTGGCTGCGGCGCGCGTCGACACGCCGGCATAAATGGTCTTGGTCGGCTTGCCCTTTGCTTCGCCCGCTGGCGCGAAGGCGACGAACGCGATGCCGGCGCCGGTGCCGTCGCTGGTCAGCGCGGTGAAGCCGCTTACCTGCGACCACGTGGCGCCCTTGTCCTTGCTGGTCCACAAGCCGTTCATGCCGGTTATTTGCGTGGCGCTGTTGGAGGTGCCGTAGAACAGGATGGCGCCATCGTTCGGATCCACCTGCAAACGCTCGCCGGCGTTGCGTCCATCTTCATTGCCGCCCACGCGGAAGCTCAGCGGATAAGCGGTGAAGCTCTTGCCCCGGTTGGACGACACCAGCACCGCGCCGTTGGCGCCCCAGCTTGCGGTATACAAACCCGTCACCATGAAAAGCATCCGGGGATCGCGGGGGTCGATGGCGATGCTGTCGATGCCTGTCCATGCCTGGTCGGCAGGTGGCGTCCAGTCATTCAGTGCGATCCACTTGCTTTTCTTGGCGTCATAGCGATATGCACCGCCCACGTCGGTGCGCGCGTAGAACAAGCCTTGTTGCTTGGGATGCGCGATGATGCCGTCGATGTAACCGCCGGCGACGATGCGCACGTTCTTCCAGGTGTAGGGCGCCGCGGTTTGCGCGAAGCTTGCCAGCGGCGATGCCGAAAGCAGGGCGAGCGTGCTGCACATCAATCCCCGGGCGATGGCCCGGTGCAAGCGTGTCTTCATGGTCCCCTCCAGTTTTTTGCGTGTTGGATCGTTGCGGTGCATGGCCGCTCCTGTTCCATCAGGGCATGACTGGCGGACGATGCCTCGCACCGTGGTTGCATAACGAAAAGCAGTCCCGTCTGCCGCGGCCCCGTTCCGCGGCAGTACTGCGTTGTGGCTTGCTTGCTCCATGCTGACGTCGCACGCAATGCCGGTATTGCGTTGTTCCAGGCGCAGCACTTTAGCGCTCGCCGTAGGGCGAGACATTGCGAAGAACGCTAGGCGCGCTTGCGAAAATTAAAGCTGCGCAGCAGCAATGTTTGCCGTGAAATTTATGTGTTTTTGGGTTGCCTGGGCATGGTGCGCAAGATCATATGTGCTGTTTCCCATAATGATCATGTGACCAAAATTGAAGTTGGTTTGCCCTGGATAGACATGCGCATGGGGCGCCGATTTGGGCATGCTTCGCGCAATTCTAAAGATCGCAATTGCCTTTGTGTGCGCGTATCTGGAGCGAAATAGCCGCAACACAAAGTGACACGCGGTTAAAGCTTCCATCGGGTGATGTGAGCGGCAGGGTTTGCATCCAACCTACATGACAACCCTCCCCTGCAATGGCAGGGGAGGGAACACCCATCAATTTTGCGACGTACCGTAAATAACGCCACGCGCCTCACCCGGCCCGATATACACCGTGCCGAACGTCCTAGGATCGCCCACCACCAACGCAACGCCGCCCCATTGATGCAGCGTGTCGTTGATCTGCACCCACGTCGCGCCGACGTTGGTGGAGCGGAACAAACCATTCACGCCGTTCACCACGCCGGCGAGGTAGATGGTGGGGTAGTGCGATCCCGTCACTGCCTTGCCGAAGCCGACCGAGACCGCCGACGTCACGCTGGCGGCATCGACCTGCGACCAGGTGGCACCGTAGGTGGTGCTGCGGAACAAGCCCGATGGCGTGGCGATCCACACGTCGCCCGCTTTTGCTTCGCCAGGAATGCCGGTCACCGTCGCCGCGTGGCTCGACAAGTAGGAAGGCACGGAAGGCAGGCCCGTGTTGGTGGATGCATGCCAGGTCACGCCCTTGTCGGTGCTGCTGTAGAAGCTGCCGGCCCCCGAATTCCAGGCGTAGAACACGTTGGGGCTGTAGCCATCCGACAGCAGCTGCACGCCGACCGGAAGCGGCGCGCTGCCGTTGGCCGTCGTCCAGCTTGCGCCGTTGTCGTTGGAAACCACCGGCGCGATATCCGTGGGTGCCCACACGATAGTCTTGCCGTCGCCGGAAATGGCCACGGTGCCGCCGCCAGCGGTGGATCCGGCCTTGCTGGCAAACGTCGTCCAGGTGGAACCGCCATCGTGCGAGAGCGTACCCAGGGTGTTGTCGCCGGCAGCGCCCACGCGAACGATCGTCGAGGGCGAGTTCTTCGCAAAGTCGATGCCGGTGCCGTTGCCATCGCCGCCCGAGCACAGCGGCGTGCTCTGCGCGGGTGGCGGCGCGGTAAGGCTGGTATGCACGAAACCGCAGACGTCGCCCAGGCCGCTGAGCAGGTGCGCGCCGGAGGTGGGCGACATCAGTGTGAGCACCGCCGTTTCCTCGATGCCGCTGGCGCCGACCGACCAGTACGTCGGCTTGCCGGCGTCGGCATCGGTGAGGTCATACGTGGTCCAGATGCCGCCGCCCTGTCCGTACATGGCGTGATTGGAATTGAACGGATCGATCACCACTTCGCCCCAGTTGCCGAAACCTGCTTGCGTCGCGCCGGGCGCAACGATCCATGGCGACAGACTGGCATCGCGGATGGCATACGTGCCCGAGGTCGGAGGAACACCGTTCCACGTCGCGCCGCCCACGTCGATCCAACTGGCGCCGCCATCGGTACTGCGATACATGGTGTCCATCGGGTACCAGTGATCCATCGTCATCACGACAAGTGTGCCGGGATGCGAGGGATCGACCGACAAGCCGCTGTAGCCGGAGGCATAGTTGAAGCGGTCGACGGGCGTGATGTCCGTCCAGGTGTGATGCACGGTGTCGTACTTCCATACCGCGCCCATCGTCATGCCGCCGGGACCGACCGCATACGTGTAATTGCCGTTGCTGTCCTTGCTGTTGCCGTAGGTGATGTAGAGATTGCCATCCGGCCCGATCTGCCCACGCTGCGGCAACTCGTTGCTGGGGCCGCCAGCTACCGGGTTCCAGGTAACGCCCGCATCGGTACTTACGTAGAGCGTGGTGTTATTGACGGATGCGGTGTCGGTCGACACGCCTGCATAGATGGTCTTGGTCGGCGTGCCCGCCGCTTCACCCGCTGGCGCAAAGGCAATAAACGTGATGCCTTCGCCATTGCCGTCGGCGTTCAACGCAGTAAAGCCGCTTACCTGCGTCCACGTGGCACCTTTGTCCTTGCTGGTCCACAAGCCATCCTTGCCCGTGACCTGCTCGGTACCGTTGGGATTGGAGTAAGAGGCGTTGCTCGTGCCGTAAAACAAGACCGAGCCATCGTTCGGATCCACCTGCAAACGTTCGCCGACGTTGCGTCCGTCCTCATTGCCGCCAACGCGGAAGCTCAGCGGATACGCGGTGAAACTCTTGCCCTGGTCGGAAGAGACCAGGATTGCGCCGTTGCCGGCCCACGGCTTGACGTACAAACCCGCCGCCAGGAAAAGCATGTTGGGGTTGTTCGGATCGATGGCGATGCTTTCGATGCCCGTCCATGCCTGGTTGGCCGGCGGCGTCCAGTCGTTCAGCGCAATCCACTTGTTCTGGCTTGAATCCCAGCGGTAGGCACCGCCCACGTCGGTGCGTGCGTAGAACAAGCCCTGCTGCTTGGGATGCGCGATGATGCCGTCGACGTAGCCGCCGGCGACGATGCGCACGTTGTTCCAGGTGTACGACGGCGCGGTTTGCGCGGAAAGCGCGCCGGCGTGCGACAGCGAAAGTACGGCGAGCGCGCCGCATGCCAATCCCCGGGTGATGGCCCGATACAAACGTTTCTTCATTGCCCCTCCAATCGATGTGTCGGATCAACGCAAGGCGTAGCGCCCCTGGTTCATACCTGCGTCCATCGGGGGCGGCTCGTCCCGGCGTTGTCTTAGCGACTGCATCGATTGCCGATGCGCGTTCGCTCAAGTCGGCGGCACTCTACTTTAAAAGCTGTTCGCATCGCCTTGTCCATAACGGACCATGACTGGCCCGTACAGACATTCGTGACGTGCAGCAAAAAAAGTATCCGCAAACAGTTATCGCATTGGCGCGATTGGTTATCGACTTGTCCGGAGGATGCCAAAAACAAGTCATTCGCTCATTTTATTTTTTCATGTGGCCTGATCAGATATTGCGTGTGGTCGTTATCCTATGCGCAAGAAACAGCGCGCCTCGTTGCGCTGCCTTGACTCGATGGCAGCGCGTAGCCGGCTGATTTTCCGCAGGGAGCCCAACCAGTGCATTGTCGACGCCATGCGCCGACATGTACGGCTGTGCGTTCTTCGTAGCGCCTGCGGAGCAGGGGACTAACATTTAATGCAGGACATATTCGTGAAGCATGTAGCAACGCGCATCATCGCCTCGTCCGCCATTCTTGCCAGCCCGTTCGTCGTCGTGAAAACGGCGCTGGCCAACTGCATCAGCCAGGGCCTGAACAGCTCCGCGATAACTTGCGACAGCACTGCACCCAATCCGTACACCACGCAGATCGGCGCGGGTAGCAGCGAAACCACCATCACCACGGTCAACGTGCAGAACGGCGCCACCGTCGACGCGGGCGCCACACAGAACGCCATCAGCCTGGGCGACAACGCGATCATCAACCTGCAAGGCGGCGCCACCGTCACGAACAGCCCCACCACCAACAGCAGCAATGTCGGTGGCTACAACATGGGCTACAGCACGATCGAGTTCCGCAACAACGGCAACCTGACCGTCAACGCCAATGCGCAGGTGACGCAGACCGGCAGCTCCAGCACGTCCGAAGCCGTCAACGTCGTCGGCTACGGCAACACCATCCTCAACTACGGCACCATCCGTTCCAACGGCGCGCCGGCGATCTGGTTCCAGGACCAGGTGACGAATTCCAGTTTTGTCAATACCGTGGACAACTACGGCAGCATCCAGACTGGCGTGAACGGGGGCAACGCCACCGTGATCGGCAACGCCGGCAACGGCAACCTGTATTTTTTCAATCACAGCGGCGCCAGCGTGACTGGCAACATCAGCTTTGGCAGCGGCAATGACAACGAAGTCACGCTCTACACCGGCTCCAGCGTCAGCGGCAGCATCGATGGCGGTAGCGGATCCAGCAGCATCACGTTGGCAGGTGAGGGCACGGGCACGCAGCAGGGCGCGCTGCTGAACTTCAGTTCGCTCACCAAGGTGGACAGCGGCACCTGGACGCTGGGCAGCGACATGGTGAACACCAGCGCCAACCCTTCCGCGCAGCTGGCCATCAACGTGCAGGCGGGCACGCTGGTGCTGGCTTCCAACAATGCCAACTTCAACGGCACCGTAACGCTCACCAATGGCGCCATCTTGCAGCTCGGCAATGGCGGCACCGCGGGCGGCATCAACAGCGACATCGCCGCCAACGACGCCGACAGCGGCGGTGGCGGCACGGTGGCGTTCGATCGCACCGACACGTATACGTTCAACCACGTCATTTCCGGTTTGAACGGCGTCAACCAGCTTGGCAGCGGCACCACCATTCTCGATGGCAACAACACCTACACCGGCGACACCAACGTCAGCGCGGGCACGCTGGCGGTAGGGGACAGCAGCAACACCGGCGCGGCCTTGAGCGGCGGCGGCACCACCACGGTGGCCTCGGGCGCGACGCTGGGCGGCTATGGCAGCATCACTGGCACCGTCACCAACAACGGCACCATCGCGGTGGCCAATGCGTTGTCGGCGCTGGGCAGCAGCAACGGCAGCTTCACCGTCAACGGCACGTTGAACAACAACGGCCTGGTGCAGGTGGGTGGAACCGGCACCGGCAACAAGCTCATCGCCAACAGCTTCGTCGGCGGTACCGGGAGCGTGGTCGCGCTCAACACATATCTTGGCGGCGACGGTTCGGCATCCGACATGCTGGTGATCAACGGCGGTACGGCCACCGGCAGCACGGCGCTGCGCATTACCAATGCGGGCGGGCCGGGCGCGCTGACCAACGCCAATGGCATCGAGGTGGTGGATGCCATCAACGGCGGCACCACGTCCGCCGGTGCATTCAGCCTGGCGAATGCGGTCGCGGCGGGGCCTTACGAGTATTCGCTCTTTCGTGGCAGCACCGATGGAAGCAGTGCGGAGAATTGGTATCTGCGTTCGCAGCTGGATTGTTCGCTGATGCCCAGTGCGCCGGTGTGTGCTACGCCGACGCCAGCACCGACACCGGCACCGACACCGACACCGACACCGACACCGACACCGACACCGACACCGACACCGACACCGACACCGACACCGACACCGACACCGACACCGACACCGACACCGACGCCGACACCGACGCCTGCGCCTGCGCCTGCGCCTGCGCCAACGCCAACGCCAACGCCAACGCCAACGCCAGCACCGACACCGGTGCCGACGCCGACGCCTGCGCCAACACCGGCACCGACGCCTGCACCGACGCCTGCGCCAACGCCAACGCCGGCACCGACACCTGCGCCAACGCCGGCACCAACACCTGCGCCGACGCCGGCACCAACACCTGCGCCGACGCCGGCGCCAACACCTGCGCCGACGCCTGCACCGACGCCGGCGCCAACACCTGCGCCAACACCGGCACCGACGCCTGCGCCAACGCCAGCACCAACACCAACACCAACACCAACACCAACACCAACACCATCTCCATCGTCCGGTTCAGGCGGGCAGCCCGGCCAGAACGTCGTACCGCTCTATCGTCAGGAGGTTTCGCTTTACACCGCCGTGCCTTCGATGGCGTTGTCCTACGGGCAGAACCTGATGGACAACCTGCAGGAGCGCAGCAATCAGGACGTTCAACCCGACGCCTATGAGAACGGCAGCTGGGCGCGCGTCACTGCCCGGCACGACACGCGTGACGGCGGTCCGTTCGGCATCTATGGCAACAAGGGGCCGAGCTACGGCGCCGACATGTTCACCTTGCAGGCCGGCGTGGATCTGTATCGCGGCCAGAACGACGCCGGCAGCGATGTTTCCGGCGTGTACGTCGCGCTCGGCCAGATCGCCGGCAACGTCAAGAACTTCGATGGCAGCAACGCCGGCCATAACCAGTTGCAGAACGCCACCCTCGGCACCTATTGGACGCACTTCGGACCGTCGGGCTGGTACGCGGATGCGGTGGTGCAGGGCACCGGTTACAGTGTCAAGGCCAGTTCCACGCGAATGGCCCCGCTGAAGACGGACGGCATCGGCGTCGCCGCATCAGTCGAAGGCGGTTATCCGATTCCGTTGCACAACGGCTGGGTATTCGTGCCGCAGGCGCAACTGGTGTATCAAGCCGCGTCGTTCAACGATGCTTCCGACGCGGCCTCCAGCGTGTACTTCGGCAATGCCCATTCGCTGGCCGGCCGTGTCGGCAGCGAGGTGAAGAAGAGCTGGTTCTACGGCAGCGATCCCGCGCGCCCCAAGTTGATCAGCGCCTGGCTGCGCGTCGACATGTGGCGCGAATTCATGGCCAATCCGGGCGTGTCGTTCTCCACGCCGACTACGCCGGTGAGCTTCCACTCAGACCTCAAGCGTTCGTGGGCAGGTTTGCGCACGGGGATCAGTTCGCAACTGGCGCGCAATGTGTTCGTGTATGGAAGCGCGGGGTATGACGTGGGTATCAATGGTCGTGACCGCGGGTACAGCGGGAAGGTGGGGGTTCGTATCAATTGGTGAGGGGCGTGGCGACAGATGCATGCTAGCGAGGATCGGTTCCCTCCCCTGCGAAGTAGGGGAGGGCTAGGGTGGGGTTGTTCGCGCTTGCCGCATGATTTGAGCGTATCGCGAGGTTGCTTCACCCCACCCCAACCCTCCCCTACTACACGTAGGGGAGGGGGCAGAGCCTATGTATGGCCGTCATTCCCGCGAAAGTCCGGTAGGCTGGGATGAAATCCCAGCATCGCCGTGCACATCGAAGCTGGGGTTTCATCCCAGCCTACGTTGCATGTCGCGTACGAATGGATGTATGGCGAGGCGGTTATACGCGGCGCCGGCTGCGCCGATACTGATCGAACAACACCGCCAGCAGCAGGATGCCGCCGCGGATCAGGTATTGGTAGAACGTGGGTACGTTCATCAGGCTCATCACGTTCTGCACCGTGCCCATGATCAGCACGCCCACCAGCACGCCAAGAATCGTCGCCACGCCGCCGGTAAGCGACACGCCGCCAAGCACGCAGGCGGAGATCACGCCAAGCTCAAGCCCCACCGAGGTCTTCGGGTCGCCCAGGCTCATGCGCGAGGCCAGCATCACGCCGGCAAAGCCCGTCACCAATCCCTGCAGCACGAACACCATGATCTTGATGCGCGTCACCGGCAGGCCGGCGAGCAGCGCCGCTTCGCTGTTGCCGCCGACGGCGAGCACGTGCTTGCCGAACACGGTCTTGTTCAACAGAAAACCGAACACCACGAAACCGAGGATGTTGCTCCAGATCGGATACGAAACGCCAAGGAACGAACCGCTGCCCAGCGCGAAGAAACTTTCCTGCGAAATCATCACGGCATCGCCGTTCGAGGTGAGGTAGGCGAGGCCGCGCACCGCTTCCATCATGGCGAGCGTGGCGATCAGCGAGTTGACCTTGAAGCGCGCCACCAGCACGCCGTTGACCAGCCCGACCGCGCCGCCGGCGAGGATGCCCGCGACCACGCCCAGCACCACGCTATGCGATTGCGTGATCACCGTGGCCGCCACCACGCCCGCGAACGCCACGATGGACGCGACCGACAGATCGACCTCGCCCAGCGCCAGCACGAACATCATGGTGACGGCGATCGAGCCGATCAGCGTGACGGACAACAGCAGGCCCTGCATGTTTCGCGTGGTAAGAAAATCGGGCACGGTCGCGGCGAGCACCACGAACAGCACGACGAACGCCACCGCAATGCCCGAGCGGTTGACCGTCTCCCACATGCGTACCCGCACAGGCTTGGCGGGCGGCGAGGCGGTTTCGGCGGAGGGCAGTGGCTCAGGTGGCATGGCTAGGCTCATCGGTGGCTCTTCTTGGGTGCATCAGCGCGGCAGCGCCATCTTGATCAATTCGCCGGGCGTGGCCTCGGCCTTCGGTACGTTGCCCACGATGCGCCCTTCGCGCATCACGATGATGCGGTCGGCCACGCCGATCACCTCGGCCAGGTCGCTCGACACCATCAGCACGCTGCGGCCCGCCTCGGCGAGGTCATACAGCAGATGATAGATCTCCGCGCGCGCACCCACGTCGATGCCGCGCGTCGGCTCGTCCATCAGGAACACCTCGATGCGCTCGGCCAGCCAGCGCGACAAGATCACCTTCTGCTGGTTGCCGCCGGACAACGTGCCGATGACGGTGTCGCCGTCGCGCGTCTTGATCGCCAGCTTGCGGATGTATTCCTGGGTGAGCGTGCGCTCGCGTTTGGCATCGAGCAGAAAGCCGCCGCGGCAGAAGTGGCGGCGCGCGCTGAGGTTGAGGTTGTCGGCCACCGAGGCGATCGCGACGATGCCTTCCTTCTTGCGGTCCTCGGGGCAGAGTGCGATACCGGCCCGCACGGCATCGCGCGGGCTGGCGAAATGCATGCGCTTGCCGGCGAGTTCGATATGGCCCGCGCTTGCGCGCGTGGCGCCGTAGATCAGCTTCATCAGCTCGGAGCGGCCGGCGCCCACCAGCCCGAAGAAACCTACGATCTCGCCGCGGCGTGCGGTGAACGAGGCGGGTTCGGCCAGTCCCGGGCCCATCAATCCTTTGGCTTCGAGCAGCACGTCGCCGGCGGGGCGCGGGCGGTAGCCGTAGACGTCCGCAATCGGCCGGCCCACCATCGCGGTGATCAGCGCATGGCGATCGACGTTGGCCATCGATTCGAACGTCTCCACACGCTTGCCGTCGCGGAACACGGTGACGCGATCGCACAATGCATCCACTTCGTCCATGCGGTGCGTGACGTAGATGATGGCGCGGCCGTCCGCGCGCAGCGCCTTGATGATGCGGAAGAGATTCTCGGTTTCGCGCGCCGACAATGAGCTGGTGGGTTCGTCGAAGGCGATCACGCGCGCATCGCGCATCAAGGCCTTGCCGATCTCGATCATCTGGCGCTGGCCGATGGACAGATGCTTCACCGGCGTGCGCGGGTCGACGTGTTCGCCGAGGCGTTGCAGCTCATCCACCGCACGCTGGATCAGCGCGCGCTGGTCCAGTACGCCGAAGCGGTTGGGCAATTGCCCGAGCATCAGGTTGTCGGCCACCGTCAGCTCGGGAACCAGGTGCAGTTCCTGGTAGATGATCGCGATGCCGGCGTCGATCGCCGCGCGCGTGTTGGCGAACTGGTGCGTTACGCCGTTCAGGCGCAGCGTGCCGGCCTGCGGATGGTTCACGCCGGAGAGCACTTTCAGCAGCGTGGATTTGCCTGCGCCGTTTTCGCCCATCAGGCCATGCACTTCGCCGGCGCGCACTTGCAGCGATACGCCATCGAGCGCGCGCACGCCGGGGAAGCTGACGGTGATGGCGTCGAGTTCCAGGTGGGCGTGCTCTTGTCGGTGAACCGCTGTGTTTGCGCCTGTCATGGTTTGATGCTCGCGTGCGTGTCTATCTGAAAGCTTCGCGCTTGATCATCATCGCAGCACTTTTCGCTACGGGAGCATACTGGTAAGCCCGAAACACTTTTGCCGTCATTCCCGCGAAAGCGGGAATCCATTTGCTCTGATGCAAAAAGCAAAGATGGATTCCCGCTTTCGCGGGAATGACGGCCATAGGACTAAAGGCTGCGGCGAGATTCAAATCCCCAACTCCTCCCGCACCTTCTGCCAATTCTCCCGCGTCATCAAGGCACCCGCCGTCTGCGTATCCGCCGGCGGCTCCTTGCCGGTGCGAATCCAGTCCACCAGGTTCTGTGCGCTGTCCCGTCCGTGGTTGGTCGAGCTCACGGCGATGGTGCCGTAGAACCCGGTGGGCTGCTTTTTCTGGAACTCGGCAAACGCTTCGCCGGCACCGTTGATGCCAACGCCGATGACGTCCTCGGCCGGAATATGCAATTGTTCGGTCGCGCGCACGGCACCCAGCACGGTTTCTTCGTTGAGCGCGTAGACCACCCACTTCTTGATATCCGGATGCTGGGCAAGCACCGGCGAGGCGGCGTTGAAGCCACCTTCGTCGTCGGTGGTGCGCTGGGGCGCTTCGAAAATGTTGGCCTGCTTGAAGCCGTTGGCGAGCAGGGTTTCGGTGGCGCCGTCGGTGCGTTGCTTGGCGGTGGGCAGCTGGTCGTCGGTGATGCGCAGCGCGCCCACTTCTTCCGGCTTCCAGCCGCGGCGCTTCATTTCATCGGCGATGGCCTGGCCGACCTGGTTGCCGATCTTGAACGAGGACATGCCCAGGTGCGGCACGCCTGCCAGCGGCTTGCCGGAGCTGTCGACCAGGCGATCGTCGACCGTCACGAACTTCATGTTGTATTGCCGCGCGCGCGCCTGGATCGCCGGCCCCAGCCGCACGTCGGGCGGGCAGATTACAAAGCCCTGCGCGCCTTGCGCGCCGAGATTGTCGATGGCGGCCAGCACTTTTTCGCCGTCCGGCGTGCCGATGCTCACCACCGAGAAACCTTCCTTCTGGCCAAGCGCGGTGGCGGCTTTCTGCTCGTTGATGAACCATGCCTGCTCCGGCATCTTCACCAGGAAGCCGATCTTCAGCGGCGGCGGCGTGCGGTTGCATGCGCTGATGCCCAGCACGGCGATGGCGACGAGCGCGGCACAAAGGGTGCGTCGGCGGATGGTGCGGATCATGGTGCAGTCTCCCAATGTGTTGCTCAATGGCCGAACGCTTCGGTGGCGACGTATTTTCCAAGCAGGAAGGCATCGGCGACCAGGCGCAGCGGCCGTACGTCCACGTCGTCGCTGTGTTGCGAAATCAGTGCGTGGAAGCGCTCGTACAGCGCCGGATATTCACGCTCGGCGCCGAGTGCGACCGGTTCGCCGGCAATCACCAGGCGCTTGCCGCCTTCGTCGATCGACAGCAGGCCGTCGTCGGTGTCGACGTCGATTTCCCATTGCTCGACCGGACCATGGCGCCAGTCGAATTCCGCGCGCACTGGCGTGCCGTTCGCGTCGATGCAATCGAGTTCGGCGGCGATCGGCGTGGCGCAATCGCTGGGAACGTGCAGCGTGGCGCCGCGCAGCAGCACTTCGCTGGGCAGGATTTCCGTCACGATCGAAAGCGCGTTGATGCCCGGGTCGAATACGCCCAGACCGCCTGGTTCCCAGATCCATTGCTGGCCGGGATGCCAGCGGCGCACGTCTTCCTTCCAGCGCACTTGCACGCTACGCAGCGTGCGGTTGGCAAGCCACGCACGCGCCGGTTCGACCGCGCCGGCGTAGCGCGAATGCCAGGTGGCGAACAGCGTGCGCTGCTGCTTTTGCGCGAGCGCGCGCAAGGCTTCCACTTCGCTCACGCTGGCGCCGGGCGGCTTTTCCAGCATCACGTGCTTGCCTGCGAGCAAGGCGGCGCGCGCTTGCTCGTAACGCACTTGCGGCGGTGCGCACAACGAAACGGCATCGAGCTCCGGTTCTGCCGCAAGCAGCGCGTCGATGTCGGCGTAGTTGCGCACGTGATCGACCTGCGCATGGCGGCTGGCGGCGGCGACGAGCTGAAAGCCCGGATTGTTGGCGATGGCCGGCAGGTGCTGGTCGCGGGCGATCTTACCGACGCCGACGATGCCTACGGTGTAGCGCGCGTTGTTCGCGGTCATGAGCTTATTTTCCCCAACGCAGCACGAGCGGATCGAGCCGGCGTGCGATGTCGATCAGTTCCGCGCGCGTGTTCGGATGCATGACGGGCAGGGGATGGCGCGGCAGCTCGCAGGCGATCACGCCACCTTCCTTCATCAGTGCCTTGCAGGCGAGCATGCCGGCCTGGCGGTTTTCGTGGTTGATCAGCGGCAGCCAGCGCTGGTAGTGCGCGAACGCGTCGTCGATGCGGCCTTCGCGATGCGCTTCGATGATCGGGCGGATACCATCCGGATAGCCACCGCCGGTCATCGAGCCGGTAGCGCCGGCATTCAAATCCGCGAACAGCGTGATGGCTTCCTCGCCATCCCAGGGACCTTCCGCGGCGTCGCCGGCCAGGCGGATCAGCTCGCGCAGCTTGTTCGCCGCGCCGGGTGTTTCGATCTTGAAATAGGCGACGTGTTCGATCTCGCGCGCCATGCGTGCAAGAAACGCGGCCGAGAGTACCGTGCCGCTTGCCGGTGCATCCTGGATCATGATCGGGATGTCGATGGCGTCGGACACGCGCGCGTAGAACTCGTAGATCTGCGGTTCGGGCACGCGGAAGGTGGCGCCGTGATAGGGCGGCATCAGCATCACCATCGCCGCGCCCTGTTCCTGCGCGCGCTTGCTGCGCGCAGCGCTGATGGCGGTGCCGTAGTGCGTGGTGGTGACGATCACCGGCACGCGGCCGGCCACGTGTTCGAGCACGGTGCGCGTGATGAGCTCGCGCTCGTCGTCAGAGAGCGAGAATTGTTCGGAGAAGTTGGCCAGGATGCACAGGCCGTCGGAGCCGGCGTCGATCATGAAGTCGACAGCGCGCTTCTGGCTGGCCAGGTCCAGTTCACCGGTTTCGGTGAAGGTGGTGGGTACGACGGGGAAGATGCCGCGGTAGCGGGGTGGGCGGCGAGTTGAGGTGGTTTCTGTCATCCGGGTTCCTTTACTGATCGCGCCAGATCTACCTTGCCGTCATTCCCGCGAAAGCGGGAATCCATTTGCTCTGATGCAAAAGCGAAGATGGATTCTCGCTTTCGCGAGAATGACGGCCATGAGGGAAGGTGGATTTCATGGCAACTGCATAGTTCGTTATAGCGCCTTCGTCGCTTCCGGCTTCCCCGCAAACCGGCGCCGAATATGCAGCGGATTGCCATCACGCAACGCCTCCGGCAGCAACTCGCCGGCAAGGTTCTGATAACACACCGGCCGCAGGAAGCGCTCGATCGCCGCCGTGCCCACCGACGTGCTGCGTCCATCCGACGTCGCCGGAAACGGACCGCCATGCACGATCGCATCGCACACTTCCACGCCGGTCGGAAAACCGTTCGCCAGCACGCGGCCGGCCTTGCGCTCGATCAGCGGCAGCAGTGCGCGTGCGAGCTCGGCGTCGCCGGGTTCCATGTGCAGGGTGATGGTGAGCTGGCCTTCGAGCTTGCGCAGCAGCGTGCGCAGTTCGCTCACGTCCGCGCATTCGACCAGCAGGCTGCTGGGGCCGAACACTTCCTCGCCGAGCGAAAGATCGGCGAGCAGATCGCTGCCGCGCACGCGCAACAGCGCGGCCTGCGCGCGACCGGGTGCAGCGGCGCCACGCGCGAGTGTGGTGACTTGCGCATGCTGCGTGAGGCGTTCGATGCCGCGTTCATACGCGTGGAGGATGCCGGGGGTAAGCATCACGCCGGCCGGCACCGCGCTGAATTCACGCGCGGCATGCGCGGCGAAGGCGTCGAAGTCGCTGCCGGCAAGACCGAGCATCAAGCCCGGGTTGGTGCAGAACTGGCCGCAGCCCAGCGTGGCCGAAGCGGTGAACTCGCGCGCCAGCGTTTCGCCGCGTGCGGCCAGCGCACCCGGCAACAGCAGGTTGGGGTTCACGCTGCTCATTTCGGCGTAGACCGGAATCGGCTCGGCGCGCGCGGCCGCGAGTTTCATCAGCGCCAATCCACCCGCACGCGAACCGGTAAAGCCGACCGCGCGAATCGCCGGATGCCTGACCAGGGCGCTACCCACGTCATGTCCCGCGTCGAACAGCAACGCAAACACGCCCGGCGGAAGGCCGGCCGCGGCGACGGCTTGTTGCAGGGCGCGGCCGATCAATTCGGAAGTGCCCGGATGCGCGGGATGCGCCTTCACCACCACCGGGCAGCCCGCCGCAAGCGCAGACGCCGTATCGCCGCCCGCCACCGAAAACGCGAGCGGAAAATTGCTGGCGCCGAATACCGCGACCGGGCCGACGCCGATGCGCCAGAAGCGCAGGTCGGAACGCGGTGGTTGACGTTCCGGCAACGCGGGTTCGATGCGTGCATCGAGCGCGTCGCCGCTGCGAACGAGCGTGGCGAACATGCGCAACTGGTTGGCGGTGCGTGCGCGTTCACCCTCAAGACGCGCGCGCGGCAGGCCGGTTTCGGCCATGGCGCGTTCGATCAACGTGTCGCCGAGCGCTTCGATGCGCGCGGCGCAGTCATCCAGGAAATCGGCGCGCTGCGGCAAGGGCAGGGCGCGGTAGACGTCGAACGCTTCATCCGCCAGTTCGCAGGCTACCTCGACGTCGGCGCCCGATGCGCCATGGAACACCGGCTGCGCGATGGGCTCGCTGCGCGCCGCGTCGAACGCCTGGAACGACGCGCCTTCGCCGCGGTGCGTGTTGCCTGCGATCAGCGATTCGCCCGTAAGCGGTACGGTCATGCTTCACCTCTCAATGCGAATGGCGGGGGACGGCGGCGCCGCGCTTGCCCACCAGGAAATCCAGGTCGCAGCCTTCGTCGGCTTGCAATACGTGGTCGACATACAGGCGAGCATAGCCGCCTTTGCCTTGCTGTTCCGCGACGCCCGGCGCGGCGGCCGGATCGATCTCGCGCAGGCGACGCGCGAGTTCCTCGTCGCTGATGTCCAGATGCAGGCGGCCGGCTTCGCAGTCCAGCTCGATCCAGTCGCCATTGCGCACCGCTGCGAGCGGCCCGCCGGCTGCCGCTTCCGGCGCGACATGCAACACCACCGTGCCATACGCGGTGCCGCTCATGCGTGCATCGGAAATGCGCACCATGTCCTTTACGCCCTGGCGCAGCAGTTTCGGCGGCAGGCCCATGTTGCCGACCTCGGCCATGCCGGGATAACCCCGCGGGCCGCAGTTTTTCATCACCAGGATCGAATCCTTGTCGACGTCCAGCGCCTCGTCGTTGATTGCCTTCTTGTAGTGATCGAAGTTCTCGAACACCACCGCGCGGCCGCGATGCCTGAGCAATTCGGGCGTGGCCGCGGACGGCTTCAATACCGCGCCGTTGGGCGCGAGATTGCCGCGCAGGATGCAGATGCCGCCGTCGGCGATCAGCGGCTGGTCGAGCGGACGGATCACGTTGTCGTCGTAGATCGGCGCTTCGCGCACGTTGTCCCAGATCGACTTGCCGTTGACGGTCAATGCATCCGGATGCGGCAGGCGCTTCGCCTCGCCCAGCCGGCGCAGCACGGCGGGCAGGCCGCCGGCGTAATAGAACTCTTCCATCAGGAAGCGGCCCGACGGCTGCAGGTCGACCAGGGTAGGGATGTGGCGGCCGATGCGCGTCCAGTCTTCCAGTTCCAGCGGCACGCCGATGCGGCCGGCGATCGCCTTCAAGTGGATCACCGCGTTGGTGGAGCCGCCGATCGCCGCGTTGGTGGCGATCGCGTTCTCGAACGCCTCGCGCGTGAGGATCTTCGACAGTGTCAGGTCTTCCAGCGCCATCTGCACGATGCGGATGCCCGACATGTGCGCAAGCACGTGGCGGCGCGCGTCGACCGCCGGAATGGCGGCGTTGTGCGGCAGCGACACGCCCAGCGATTCGGCCATGCAGGCCATGGTCGAGGCCGTGCCCATGGTGTTGCAGGTGCCCGCCGAGCGCGACATGCCCGCTTCGGCGGAAAGAAAATGATGCAGGTCGATCTCGCCGGCTTTCAGCGCTTCGTGCAGGCGCCACACCGCGGTGCCCGAGCCGATGTTCTTGCCTTCGAGCTTGCCGTTGAGCATCGGGCCGCCGGTCACGACGATGGCCGGCACGTCGACGCTCGCCGCGCCCATCAGGAGCGCTGGCGTGGTCTTGTCGCAACCGCACATCAGGACCACGGCGTCGATCGGGTTGCCGCGGATCGCTTCTTCCACGTCCATCGAGGCGAGATTGCGCGTGAGCATCGCCGTCGGGCGCAGGTTCGATTCGCCGTTGGAGAACACCGGGAATTCGACCGGAAAACCGCCCGCTTCATACACCCCGCGCTTGACGTGCTCGGCCAGCTTGCGGAAATGCGCGTTGCACGGCGTCAGCTCCGACCAGGTGTTGCAGATGCCGATGATCGGCCGACCGTCGAATTCATGATCGGGAATGCCCTGGTTCTTCATCCAGCTTCGATACATGAAGCCGTTCTTGTCGTTGGTGCCGAACCACTGTTGAGACCGCAGTTTGGGTTTGCTTTCCGGCATGGTCGGTCGTTCAGGTAGACAGGTCCGCTGCAGTCTAGGAACAAGGCTGATAACCTACCAATGAGAAATTGGACCCCATCGATATACAGATTGATATCGATGCCGGTGGCCAGCCCAGGTTGGAATACCGGCCCATGGTACGTCCGCGCCGCGCTGGAAGCTTGCGTCGCTTGGCCACATGCCGCGGCGCCTCGCCATGGCCGCGGCAACATGCATGGGTTACGCTCCACGCATGCTGCGGATCGCCCGCGACAACTCCGATCCATGAGCGCGACGCCCACCACCATCCTGGTTGCCGACGACCACCCGATGTTCCGCGCGGCGGTGGTGCATGCGCTGCACGCGGCGATCCACGCCTGCCGGATGCTGGAAGCCTCCAGCCAGAGCACGCTCGAAGCCTGCCTCGCTACGACGCCCGATATCGACCTGGTGCTGCTCGACCTGACCATGCCGGGCGCGATCGGTTTCTCCTCGCTGCTGTGGTTGCGCGCCGAACGGCCCGACGTGCCGGTGATCGTGATTTCTTCCGATGACCGGCCGCGTACGGTGCGCCGGGCGCAACAGTTCGGCGCCGCCGGTTTCGTGCCCAAGGCCGCGCCGGTGGAGGATTTGAGCAAGGCCGTGCAACGCGTGCTGGACGGCGGGCTATGGTTCGAATCCACGCGCGCCGAACGCAGCGAGCAGGACGCCGCGCTGGCCGCGCGCTTTGCGCAGCTCACCCCGCAGCAATTCCGCGTCTTGATGCTGATGGCCGAAGGCCTGCTCAACAAGCAGATTGCCGATCGGCTCGGGCTGGCCGAGAACACCGTGAAGATCCACGTGACGGCGGTGCTGTCCAAGCTCGATTGCCGCTCGCGCACGCAGGCGGCGGTGCTGGTGAAGTCGCTGGATATGGAAGAGGGCGGTGAGGATGTGGCTTCCGGGATCTCGTAGGCTGGTGGCGAGCGTATGCGAACCCCGCCGTTCGCCATGCGGATGGCGATGTTGGTCTCTGCCTCTACGAACCAAGCAGCAATTGCGTCAACATCGCCCGCAGCCGTGCCGGTGACACCGGCAAGTTGGTCGTGTGGACACCCGCTTGCCTCAACGCATCGCGCAGGCCGGCGTCGTCCTTGCCCAGGAACGCGACCATCGGCGGCCGGCGATCGTCCTTGCTGTGTTTGAGCAAGGCCAGGATCGGTTCCCACTGGCCGTCGACCAGGATCACGTCCGGTTCGGGCGATGATGCACCGAGCGCTTCATCAACCTTGGCCCATTCGCATATCTCGCAACCCCACGTGCGCAACATGCTTGCCGTTTTCTCGCGCAGGTGCGCATTGTCCTGCACCAGCCAGATGATGCGGTGCTTCAGCAGCGAATCGCCATCGTCCTCGCCATCGGCTTGCGTGGCGCGCTGCGGCGGCGCCAGCGGCACCGTAATGCCGAACACGCTGCCGTGGCCGGGCCAGGAGCGCACGCGCAGCGGGTGATCGAGCAAATGCGCGATGCGCTCGACGATGGAAAGCCCCAGGCCGGCACTGCGCTCGTCTGCGTCCACCGCGGTATCCAGCCGCCTGAATTCCTGGAAGATGATGTCGAGGCGGTCGGCCGGTATGCCGATGCCGGTATCCCACACCTCGATGCGCAGGGCCGAACCGACACGCCGGCAGCCGAGCAGGATGCGTCCCTGCGGCGTGTAGTGCAGGGCATTGGAAAGAAAATTCTGCACTGCCCGCTGCAGCAAGGCAGGGCTGCTGCGCACCCAGGCCGAGGTCGGCACGAAGGAAAGCCGCAAGCCTTTCGCCTGGGCCATGATGCCGAACTGGCCCGCCAGTTCCTGCAGCAGCGGCGACAACGCGAATACCTGTACCTCCGGGGTGATGGCGCCGGCGTCCAGCCGGGCCAGGTCGAGCATGCTGGTGAGCTGGCTGTCCAGCGCCTGCAGCGAGCGTTCGATGCGCTCCACCACGCCGGCATCGGCGGTATCGGATTGCTTGAGCGAGCCGGCGAACAGCCGCGCCGCATTCAAGGGTTGCAGCAGATCGTGCACGGCGGCGGCGACGTAGCGCGTCTTGTTGCGGTTGGCGCGCTCGGCTTCGGCCTTGGCGGCGCGCAGATCCTGCGTGCTGGTTTCGATGCGGTGTTCGAGCGTGTGCGTCAAGGTGCGCAGTTCGCGCGCGGCCTCCTTGTACAGGGCGATATCCGCGTAGCTGGTGACGAAGCCGCCGCCCGGCAGCGGCCGGCCACGGATTTCCAGCAGCACGCCGTCGGGCCGCTCGCGCTCGACCATGTGCGGGCTGCCCTGGCGCAGGTAATTCAGGCGGCGCTGGATGGCGTCTTCGATGTCGCCCGGACCGAGCAAGCCGCGCCTGGCGTTGTAGCGGAACAGTTCTTCCACCGGCTGGCCCGGCGTCAGCAGCGAAGGCGGGTAGCCGAACAGTTCCGCATAGCGCTCGTTCCAGGCCACCAGCCGCAGTTGCGCATCGATCACGCTGACGCCTTGCGGCAGGCGCGCGAGCATCTCGGGGTGGCCGGCCATCGCTTGCAGCGCGGCATGCACCAGGCTGTCTTCTTCCGAACGCAGCGCGCTGGCGTAATGCGAAATCAACTGTTCCAGATCGCGACGGCTGCGCCGGTGCAATTGCGCGGCGCGCACGCGCTGCTGCAGGAACAGGGCCAGCAGAATCATCACCAGCCAGCTGCTCAGCGCCAGGATCGCGGCGCGATAGGCGGCCAGCGTGGCCGGATGCGCGTCGCGCAGCAGGTGCAAGGTCCATGCTTGCGAGGGCAGCGCCATGGATTGCCACACCACATCATGCGGTACGCCAGGCTGGTCGACGCGCACCAGGCGCCCGCCCGACGCAAGCGCCGACACGTTGTGCAGCACGGCCGGCGGCAACAGGCTGTTGCCGTATTGGCGGGTACGCGCGAGCGTGGATTCGACGTTCGGCCCCAGCGACGTCAGCGGCCGGTAGATCCATGCCGGCTGGTTGCTCAGAAACACCACTTCGTTCGCATCGCTCAGCAGCACGGTGTCGCCGCTGCTCACCCATTCCTGTTCGAGCGTGTCGAGCGGAATCTTGATCACGATCACGCCGATGCGCTGGCCCTGGTCGTCGTGCAGCGCTTCGGAAATGAAATAGCCGGGCAGATTGGTGGAAATGCCGATGCCGTAGAACTTGCCCACGTCATGCTGCATCGCCTGCTGGAAATACGGCCGAAACGCATAGTGCAGCCCCACGTTGCTGGAAGGTTCGTTCCAGTTGCTGGCCGCAATGGCCACGCCGTGGCGGTCGATCAGGGTGAGCGTGGAAACGTGCGTGGCGCCGTTGGCGCGCGTCAGCTTGCGGTTGAGCGCATCCACGTCGACGGCGGAGGCCGGTTCCGACAGGGCTTGGCGCAATGCCGGGTCGAGCGCCAGCACCGTCGGCAGCACGCGATAGCGGTCCACCAGGCGCTGCAGGGCGAGCGCGCGGATTTGCAACTGGTTCAACGCCTGCTCGGACAGTTGCGCCAAGACGCGTTGTTGTTCGTACCAGGCGATGCCCCAGGTGCTGGAGGTGATTGCTGCAGCGAGTGCCAGCGACAGGACGATTTTCAGCGTTTTGGGATGGCGCGTTGGCATGGAACACATGCTAATCGCAATCCGGGGCCCGTAGGCTGGATGAAATCCCAGCATCGTCGCGCATGTGAATGCTGGGATTTCATCCCAGCCTACAGGCCTGCACTAGCCGGAAAGTATTAGCCGCATGGTGTTATTCAAGCGCGTGCCCGCCGGCGGCATGCTGTTCCCCGGGGACAACCATCACATGCCGATGGGCGCAGATCCATCGGCACGAAGCACTTTTACGGGGAGAGCTGCACATGCCGAACACCAGGTACACCATCAGCGCATTGGCGATCGCTTGCGCATTGGCCTCTTCGCCGTCCTGGGCCGGTACCGATACCGATCCGTCGGACACGCTGACGAAGTACGGCATCACGTTGTACGGCACGGTGGATGTCGGCGTGTCTTACCAGAGCCATGGCAGCGCGTTCAGCGATGCGGCCGCCACCAACGTCAACAATTTCCTGGTCAAGGCCAGCAACAAGCCGAACACGTCGCTGGCTTCCAACGGCATGAGCATTTCCACCATCGGCATCCGCGGGCGCGAACCGCTGGGTGGCGGCTGGTGGGGCATTTTCCAGGCCGATACCGGTTTTCTGCCGGCATCGATGACGCTGATCGATGGTCCGCGCTCGCTGGCGGTGAATAACGGCGTACCGCTGGCGCAGCAGAAATCGTGGGGCGATTCCTCGCGCGCCGGGCAGAACTTGAACGGACGCGCCTTTGCCGGCGTGGCCTCGGCGGACTATGGCACGCTTACTTTCGGCCGCCAAAGCACGCTGCTGAATGACGAAGTGTGCAAATACGATCCGCTGAGCTGTTCGCTGGCCTTTTCCTATGTCGGCTTTTTCGGTTCTACCGCCGGCGCCGGCGATACGCAGGACCGGGCGCTCGATGGCGTGCTGAAGTACACCCTGACCCATGGCATCTTCCATGGCGGCGCGATGTACCAGTTCGGCAACGCCACGAAACTTTCCAGTTCACCCGGCATCGCCTATCAGGTGGACCTGGGCGTGACGGATGGCCCGTGGTCGGTCAATGCCGTGCTGGCGCACAAGAACGACGCCATCCTGTTCGGCACGCTGTCGGCGGCACAGGTGGCGGCGCTGTACGAACCGGGTTCGTCCAGCTATGGCCTGCCGGTGGGCAAGACGCTGCCGGGCACGATCTCCGACAACACCTCTTATACCTTCCTGGGCGAATACAACGCGGGCAGGGCGAAGTTCTTCGGCGCCTACGAGCATATCCGCTACACCAATCCTTCTTCGCCGCTGTCGGTCGGAACGCAGACCATCGGCGGTTATTTCGTGGTGCCGAACAACGATGCATTCCCGCGGCCGAAGATCCTGGAAGTGGCCTGGGCCGGCATGCGCTATGCGCTGACGCCATCACTGGACGGCTTTGCGGCGTACTACCGCGCCATGCAGAGCAGCTACGCCAAGCTCAGTTGTTCGGATGGCAGTTCAGCGCTTTGCAGCGGTCATTACGACGTGTTGTCGCTGGTACTCGACCAGCACTTCGGGCGGTTTGTCGACGTGTATGGCGGCGTGCAGTGGTCGAAGGTGTACGGCGGCATGGGCAGCGGCTATCTGCAGCGGGCGTCGTTCGATCCGACGGTGGGCGTGCGGGTGGTGTTCTGAGCCGTAGGTTGGCGGTGAGCGCACGCGAACCCCAATGCCGCCATGCAAGCGGTGATGTTGGGGTTCGGCTGCGCCTCACCGCCGACCTACGGTTGAGAAGGCAAGTGGTTAAGCAGATTTTTTGATCCGTATCAGCAGGAACATTTATGGCCTCCGTACCCGACATTGATCTCGCCCGCGCGCGCAACACCGTGATCGCCGCATTCCTGGGCTGGACGCTCGATGCGTTCGACTTCTTCATCCTCATCTTCACTTTCGACGAAGTCGCCAAGACCTTCGGCGTAAGCATCACCAGCATCACGGTGGCCATCACCTTGACGCTGGCGTCGCGTGCGGTCGGTGCGTTCGTGTTCGGCCGGATGGCGGACCGCTACGGACGCAAGCCGACGCTGATGCTGGTGATCGTGCTCTATTCGCTGTTCGAATTCGTCAGCGGCCTGGCCTGGTCGTACGTATCGTTCCTGGTGATCCGCACCTTGTTCGGCATCGCCATGGGCGGCGAGTGGGGCGTGGGCAGTTCGCTGGTGATGGAGACGATCCCGGCGCGCTGGCGCGGCTGGGTGTCGGGACTGTTGCAGGCGGGTTATCCGGCCGGTTACTTCCTGGCGACGCTATTGTTCGGCCTTTGCTACGCCACGCTGGGCTGGCGCGGGATGTTCTTCGTCGGCGCGGCGCCGGCGCTGCTGGTGTTCTTCATCAACGCCAAGATCCACGAAAGCCCGGCCTTCGAGGCGATGCAGCGGCGGCCGAGGCCTTCCTTGCCGCAGATCATCAAGGCCAATGCGAAGCTGACGATCTATGCGATCGCCATGATGACCGCGTTCAATTTCTTCTCGCACGGCACGCAGGACATCTATCCCAAATTGTTCCTCGGCAAGCAATTGGGCCTGTCGCACGCCTCGCTCACCAATATCGTGCTGGTCTACAACGTGGCGGCGATCTTCGGCGGCCTCTTCTTCGGCATGCTCAGCCAGAAGATCGGCCGCCGCCGCGCCATCATCCTGGCTTGCGTGCTGGCCTTGCTGGCGGTGTATCCGTGGTCGCACAGCCGCGACGTGTACATGCTGTGCGCGGCGGCCTTCGTGATGCAGTTCGGCGTGCAAGGGGCGTGGGGTGTGGTGCCGGCGCATCTGAACGAATTGTCGCCGGCGGAAATTCGCGGCACGTTCCCAGGCTTCGTCTATCAGCTCGGCAATTTCCTCGCCGCCATCAACCCGGTGCTGCAGGCGGAGATCGCCCAGCGCAATGGGCAGGACTACGGCTACGCCCTGATGTGGGTGGCCGGCAGCGTGGCGGTCGCGCTGATTCTTCTGATGGCGTTCGGGCCGGAGGCGCGCGGCGTGGCGATGGCGCAAGGGGCGGTGGAAAGCGCGAAGTTGCCGGCCGGCGCTGTTGGCGGGAAGGCCTGATATTCAAGTAGCTGGGCGACCATAGGCTGGGACGAGGCGTAGCCGAATCCCAGCACAGGCATGCATGGCGATGCCGGGATTGTCATCCCGGCCTACGACACCCCATCAATGCGTCCGCGCCCCTTCGCGCACGTTCTCCATGTACTGCCGCGGCGTGCAATTGAATTCGCGCCGGAACACCGCGTACATGTATTGCAGCGAGGTAAAGCCGCTGCGTACCGCCACTTCGCTTAGCGGGATGGCCGGATCGGCCAGCATGTGCCGGGCCATTTCCAGCTTGTGCTCAAGAATGGTCTGGTGCACCGACTGCTTCAATTCGCGCTTGAAGTGCTCTTCCAGCAAAGTGCGCGAGATGCCGACGTAATCGGCCACCTGTTCGGTCTTGATGCCCAGGCAGGCGTATTGGCGGATGTAATGCTTGGCGCGCATCACGTAGGCGCTCTTCAGCGGCTGGTGCAGGCTGGTGGCCTGTACGTTGATGCCTACCGGCGGCACCAGCACGCGGGTGGTGGAGCAGTCGCCGCCGTGCAGCATCTGGTGCAGCACCTGGGCGGCCATGCGACCCATTTCTTCCGCGCCCTGGATCACCGAGGTGAGCGGAATGCGGCAGAGCAATTGCGCGATGGGGTCGTTGTCGATGCCGACGATGGCGATCTGTTCGGGAATCGGCACGTCCGCCACGATGCAGGCCTGCAGCAGGTGCCGGGCGCGCGCATCGGTGGTGGCGATGATGCCGATCGGCTTGGGCAGCGAGCGCACCCATTCGACCATTTCTTCCTGCGCGCGGCCCCAGCCGCCGGCGCTGGTGGAGGAACCGCGGTAGACGCTGCCTTCCAGCCCGTCGGCGCGGACCATCTGCAGGAAGGCCATCTCGCGCTCGTGCGCCCAGCGGTTGCCGGGGCAGGGCGGCAGGCCGTAAAAGGCAAAGCGCTGCAGCCCTTGCTCGATCAGATGGTCGTAGGCGAGCCGGACCAGCTTGTGGTTGTCGGTCGCCACGTAGGGAATGTTGTGCGGGTATTGCGCTTCGTCCGCGTAGGAGCCGCCGACGGCCACCACCGGAATAGGCATGGAGGCCAGCGCCTCGCCCACCACCGGATCGTCGAAGTCCGCAATGATGCCGTCGCCGCGCCACTGGTGGATGCCCACCGTGCGGCTGCGGAAATCCTCTTCCATGAACAGGTCCCATTTGACGCGGGTGGAGGTGAGGTATTGACCGATGCCGGCGATGACCTGCCGGTCATACACCTTGTTGGCGTTGAAAAGCAGTGCGATGCGATGTGGCTTGCTCATGATTGCTGACAGACCCGGCACGGCCGCGTGTGCCGTAACGCGACGCTAACAGTTCGCAGGATCAGGCACATGACGCAACGCGACAAAGAAAAACCCAGCGCCGCTGGCAGATTTCGCAATTGCGATGGAAAGATGTCAATTGCAGCATCCTGGGGGTACATAGGAGCACCACATGAGCTATTTCAACCACATCAACCCCACCCAACAGGCCGGGGCGGCCAAGGACGCCCTGGCTTTTCGTCATTACGATCCGGCGCGCCTGGTGCTGGGCAAGCGCATGGACGAGCACCTCCGCCTTGCCGTGTGCTACTGGCACAACTTCGTGTGGCCCGGTACGGACATGTTCGGCCACGGTACGTTTGGCCGCCCCTGGCATGAAGCCGGCGATCCGATGCAGCGCGCCCGCGACAAGGCCAACTCGGCGTTCGATTTCTTCAAGCGCCTGGGCACGCCGTTCTACACCTTCCATGACACCGACGTGGCGCCGGAAGGCAGCAGCCTGTCCGAGTACGTGAGCAATCTTTCCGCCATGGTCGACGTGCTGGCCGCCAAGCAGGCCGAAACCGGCGTGAAGCTGCTGTGGGGCACCGCCAACCTGTTCAGCCATCCGCGTTATGCGGCGGGCGCGGCCAGCAATCCGCAGCCGGAAGTGTTCGCCTGCGCCGCCACCCAGGTGTTCCATGCGATGGGCGCCACGCAGCGCCTGGGCGGCGCCAACTACGTGCTGTGGGGTGGCCGCGAAGGCTACGACACCCTGCTCAACACCGATCTCAAGCGCGAACGTGCGCAGCTCGGCCGCTTCTTCCAGATGGTGGTGGAGCACAAGCACAAGATCGGCTTCAAGGGCACCATCCTGATCGAGCCCAAGCCGCAGGAACCCACCAAGCACCAGTACGACTACGACACCGCCACGGTGTACGGCTTCCTCAAGGAGTTCGGCCTGGAGCAGGAAATCAAGGTGAACCTGGAGGCCAACCACGCCACGCTCGCCGGCCATTCCTTCCATCACGAAGTGGCCACCTCGATCGCGCTGGGCCTGTTCGGCAGCATCGACGCCAACCGTGGCGATCCGCAGAACGGCTGGGATACCGACCAGTTCCCCAACAGCGTGGAAGAAATGACGCTGGTGATCTACGAGATCCTGCGCCACGGCGGCTTCACCACCGGCGGTTTCAATTTCGACACCAAGGTGCGCCGCCAGAGCAGCGATCCGGCCGATCTGTTCCACGGCCACGTCGGCGCATTCGATACGCTGGCCATTGCGCTGGAGCGCGCCGCCAAGATGATCGAGCGCGACGCGCTGGCCGAGTTCAAGTCCAAGCGTTATGCCGGCTGGGATGCCCCGTTCGGCAAGCAGATCCTGGAAGGCGGCTTCACGCTGGAATCGCTGGCGCAGGAGGCCGTCAAGCGCGACCTGCATCCCGCGCACGTTTCAGGTCAGCAGGAACACCTGGAAAACCTCGTCAACGCTTACATCTATAGCTGACGCATGTTTCTCGGAATCGATCTGGGGACCTCGGCGGTCAAGGCCGTTTTGATCGATGCTGCCGGCAAGGTGCGTGCGATCGCCTCGCACGCACTGAGCGTGTCCAATCCGCAGCCACGCTGGTCGGAGCAGGACCCGCACGCGTGGTGGCAGGCGGCGCAGGCAGCCATCGAGCAGTTGCTGGCCGAGGCGGGCAGGGCGGGGATTTCCCCGCGCCAGGTCGCCGGCATCGGCCTGTCCGGACAGATGCACGGCGCCACCGTGCTGGACAAGGCCGACCAGGTGCTGCGTCCGGCCATCCTGTGGAACGACGGCCGCTGCGACGCACAGTGCGTGGAGATGGAAAACTGGCCGGGTTTCCGCGAGATCACCGGCAACCTCGCCATGCCAGGTTTCACCGCGCCCAAGTTGCTGTGGCTACGCCAGCATGAGCCGCACGTGTTCGAACGCATCGCCAAGGTGCTGCTGCCGAAGGATTACTTGCGGCTGTGCCTGACCGGCGAGTACGCCACCGACGTTTCCGATGCTGCCGGTACCTTGTGGCTCAACGTGGCGGAACGCCGCTGGAGCCAGCGCATGCTGGAACTCACCGGCCTGCCGCAGGAGGCGATGCCATCGCTGCACGAAGGCAATGCCGTCACCGGTTATCTGAGCCAGGCGTTGGCCGACCGCTGGGGCATGCAGCGCGTGCCGGTGGCAGCCGGCGGTGGCGACAATGCGGCGGGCGCGGTTGGTGTCGGCATCGTGCGGCACCAGCAGGCGATGCTGTCGCTGGGTACCTCGGGCGTGTATTTCGCCGTCTCCGACGGTTATCTCGCGCGCCCCGAGCAGGCCGTGCACAGTTTCTGCCACGCCTTGCCGGGCACCTGGCATTTGATGTCGGTGATGCTCAGCGCGGCCAGCTGCCTGGATTTCACCGCGAACCTCGCCGGCTATGCCGATGTGCCCGCCTTGCTGGCCGACGCGGAACACACCGCCACGCGCAGCAACGCGCCGTTCTTCCTGCCGTATCTCAGCGGCGAACGCACGCCGCACAACGACGTGCATGCGGCCGGCGCCTTTACCGGTTTGCGTGCGGACACCGCGCGCGCGGATCTGGCCAACGCCACGCTGGAAGGCGTGGGCCTCGGCTTGCTCGACGGCATCGAGGCGGTGGATGCGGCCGGCTTGCACGCCAACGACATCACCGTGATCGGCGGCGGTTCGCGCAGTGCGTATTGGACGCAGATGCTGGCCGACATCATCGGGCGGCCATTGACCTTGCGCGCCGGTGGCGAAGTCGGTGCGGCCTTGGGTGCGGCGCGTCTTGCGCATCTTGCCGCCGAGCCGGGCGCCACGCTGGAAGATGTGTGCGAAATGCCTGAAATCACCGCAGTGCGCGAACCGGATGCGGCGCGGCATGCGTATTATCGCGAGCAACGGCAGCCGATGTTCCGGGCGTTGTATCGCCAGCTGGCGGGTGTGTATCGGGTAAGAGGGACGACATGACGAAGCGGGGAGTTTTTCTTCTCCCTCTCCCCTCCGGGGAGAGCACACTGATGGCAGCGAGGGCGCTCGGCGTGAGCCTGTTCCTGGTCATGACGACGTTTTTCGCACCGGCCGCCCACGCCAGCAAAGCCCACCCCGTCATCGGTTTCTCCATCGACGACCTCCGCCTGGAACGCTGGGCGCACGACCGCGACTACTTCGTCGCCGCCGCCACCAAGCTCGGCGCCACCGTCTACGTGCAATCGGCCGACGCCAGCGAAGAGCGCCAGGTGGCGCAGTTGGAAAACCTCATCGCCCGCCAGGTCGACGTGCTGGTGATCGTGCCGTTCAACTCCAAGGTGCTGAGCAACGTCGTCGCCGAAGCCGAGCGCAACGGCATCAAGGTGGTCTCCTACGATCGCCTGATCCTCAACGCCAACGTCGATGCCTACATTACCTTCGACAACGAACGCGTCGGCGAGCTGCAGGCGCAGGGCGTGCTCGATCGTGCGCCGAAAGGCAATTACTTCCTGCTCGGAGGTTCGCCCACCGACAACAACGCCAAGATCATTCGCCAGGGCCAGATGAAGGTGCTGCAGCCGGCGATCGACAGCGGCGCCATCAAGATCGTCGGGCAGCAGTGGACGCCGGACTGGGATGCTTCCAAGGCGCTGCGCATCGTAGAAGATGCATTGACCGCCAACGCCAACAATATCCAGGGCGTGGTCGCTTCCAACGACGGCACGGCCGGCGGCGCGATCCAGGCGCTGGCGGCGCAAGGCCTCGCCGGCAAGGTGCCGGTGTCGGGACAGGATGCGGACCTGGCCGCGGTCAAGCGCGTCATCGACGGCACGCAGGCGATGACGGTTTACAAGCCGATCAAACAGATCGCGACGGATGCGGCGCAACTTGCCGTGCAACTGGTGCGTGACGAGCAGCCGCACTACACCACCCGGTTGAACAACGGCACCAAAGACGTGAATACGGTGCTGCTCACGCCCATCCTGCTGACGCAAAAGAACGTGGACGTGGTCATCAAGGATGGCTTCTATACGCATGACCAGGTGTACGGCCACGGAGCGGACAAGCCATGAGCGATTATCTGTTCGAGATGCGCAACATCCGCAAGTCGTTCGGCGGCGTCAAGGCGCTGGACGGCATCGACCTGCAGGTTCGTCCCGGCGAATGCCTGGGGCTGTGCGGTGAAAACGGCGCCGGCAAATCCACGCTGATGAAGGTGTTGTCGGCCGTGTATCCGCACGGCACCTGGGAAGGCGACATTTTTTGGCAAGGCAAGCCGTTGCACGCGCGCTCGGTACGCGACAGCGAGCAGGCCGGCATCGTCATCATCCACCAGGAACTGATGCTGGTGCCGGAGCTCTCCGTGGTGGAGAACCTGTTCCTGGGCAACGAACTCAAGCTGCCCGGCGGCCGCATGAACTACGAGGCGATGTACGCCCGCGCGCACGCCTTGCTGAAAGAGCTTGAGCTGGAAGACGTGAACGTGGCGCTGCCGGTGAAAGCCTTCGGCGGCGGCCACCAGCAGCTGTTCGAAATCGCCAAGGCGCTGGCCAAGGATGCGCGCCTGTTGATCTTCGACGAACCCACCTCGTCGCTCTCCGGCAAGGAAACCGAGGTGCTGCTCGGCATCATCGAGCGGCTCAAGCAGCGCGGCATTGCCTGCATCTACATCTCGCACAAGCTGGACGAAGTGGCGCGCATCTGCGACACCGTCAGCGTGATCCGCGACGGCAAGCACGTCGCCACCAAGCCGATGCAGGAGCTGGACGAAGACAGCATCATCGCCATGATGGTCGGGCGCCGGCTGGAAACGCTGTATCCGAAGGTGGAACACGCCATCGGCGAAGTCGTGTTCGAGGCCCGGCACGTCACCTGCTACGACGTGACCGATCCTTCGCGCCAGCGCGTCAAGGATGTTTCCTTTTCGCTACGGCGTGGCGAGATTCTCGGCATCGCCGGCCTGGTCGGCGCCGGCCGCACCGAGCTGGTCAGCGCCATTTTCGGCGCCTATCCCGGGCGCAGCCATGCCGAGCTGGTCATGGACGGCAAGCCGCTCAAGATCCGTTCGCCCCGCGACGCCATCCGTGCCGGCCTTGGCCTGGTGTCGGAAGACCGCAAGCGCTACGGCATCGTGCCGCTGCTGGGCGTGGACCAGAACATCACCCTGGCGACGCTGCAACACTATGCCAGCGCCGGCCACCTCGACAGCGGGCGCGAATGGAGCGTGGCCGAGGCGCAGATCGCTTCGCTGCACATCAAGGCGGCCAGCGCCGCGTTGCCGATCGCCAACCTGTCCGGCGGCAACCAGCAGAAGGCCTTGTTCTCGCGCATGCTGCTGACCAAGCCGCGCATCCTGATTCTCGACGAGCCGACGCGCGGCGTGGACGTGGGCGCGAAGGCGGACATCTATCGCCTGATCTTCGAGCTGGCGAAAGAGGGGATTTCGATCATCCTGGTGTCGTCCGAGCTGCCGGAAATTCTCGGCACCAGCGACCGCGTGCTGGTGATGGGCGAGGGGCGCCTGTGCGCGGACCTGCCGAACGACGGGCTGACGCAGGAGCAGGTGATGGCTGCCGCGATTCCGCAGGCGAAGCGGGCGTAGGTTCGCTTTTTTTGCAATGCTCAATCTTGTCTTGCCGTTGTTCCGGCGAACGCCGGAATCCAGTACGAACATGCGTCCGAAGGAAACAGCAGTGGCTTTGAGTGCTTCGCACAACGTACTTGAACTGGATTCCTCGCTCCTCAAAGCCGAGCACATCCTTGTGCTCTCTCCGCGTACCGGCGTTCGCCGGAATGACGAACGCTTCGAACAAGCCTCTTAGTCGGGCTTGAGTGACATTCAATTAGGGAAATGTGAGCTTGAACATGCGCGCACAAGAACTCCGCACACTTTTCGTCCGCTACAAGATCCTCGCGCTGCTGCTTGCGCTGGCGGTGATCTGGGTGTTCTTCCACATCGCCACCGACGGCGCCTTCATCAGCTCGCGCAATCTTTCCAACCTGCTGCGCCAGACGTCGATCACCGGCATGCTGGCCTGCGGCATGGTGTTCGTGATCATCGCCGGCGAGATCGACCTGTCCGTCGGTTCCCTGCTTGGCCTGCTCGGCGGCGTCGCCGCGGTGCTGACGGTGAACCTGCAATGGGGATCGTGGCCGGCGGTGGCCGTGGTGCTGCTGATGGGGCTTGCCGCCGGCATGCTCAACGGCTTTATCGTCACGCGGTTGCGCGTGCCGTCGTTCATCGTCGGCCTGGGCGGCATGCTGGCGTTTCGCGGCGTGCTGCAGGGCATTACGCATGGCGCCACCATTGCGCCGGTGCCGGCAGACTTGGTGTATCTCGCGCAGGGCTACGTGAACCCCACGCTTTCGAGCTGGCTGGCGGTGATCATCTTCGTGGCGCTGGCGGTGATGACGATCGCCCGCCGCCGCCGCCGTGCGGCCTTGTCGATTCCGCAATCCGCCGCATGGCGGGATGTGGTCAAGGTGGTCGCCATCGGCACAGTGATGGCCGGTTTTCTGGTGATGCTCAACCGCTACAACGGCGTGCCGCTGCCGGTGATGATCCTGCTTGCGTTGCTGGCGATCTTTACTTACATCGCTACGCAGACGGTATTCGGGCGGCACATCTACGCGGTGGGCGGCAACATGGAAGCCAGCCGCTTGTCCGGCATCGACGTATCCGGCGTGAAGATGGTGGTGTTTGCGCTGATGGGTTTGATGTGTGCATTTGCCGGCATCATCAACACCGCGCGGCTGGCGGCGGGTTCGCCATCGGCCGGCACCAACGGCGAGCTGGATGCGATCGCGGCGTGCTTTATCGGCGGTGCTTCCATGCGTGGCGGTGCGGGCACGGTGCACGGTGCGCTGATCGGCGCGCTGGTGATGGCCAGCCTCGACAACGGCATGTCGATGATGGACGTCGACAACTACTGGCAGTTGATCGTGAAGGGCTCGATCCTGGTGATTGCCGTGTGGGTGGACGTGCTGTCGGGTACCAAGCGCGATTGAGTGCGTATCCGCGAAACGATTGCGCGTGACGAAAAGAGGGGACATGGCCAATGGTGAGCACGAGCCGCCGCAACATTTTCAAAATGGCGCTCACCAGCGCCGCCGCCGTGCCGTTCGTTGCGAAAGCAGGCGCCGCACCCTGCGCCCCTTACAAGCCCCAATGGGCACGCGGCGCGGAAAACCAGCGCAAGGCCGACCTTGGCAACGGCGCTTATCTCAACCCCATCGTCGCCGGCGATCATCCCGATCCCACCATCCTCAAGGATGGCAGCGACTACTACATGACGTTCACGTCATTCTGTTATTACCCGGGCATCGTGATCTGGCATTCCACCGACCTGGTGAACTGGGCGCCGATCACTGCCGCACTGCATAAACCGCTCGGCACCATCTTTGCGGTCGACCTGTGCAAGCACAACGGCCGCTATTTCATCTACATCCCCGCCGACACGGGCAAGGGTTGGTCCATCCACGTGATCTGGGCGGACGACATCAAGGGCCCGTGGAGCGATCCCATCGACATGAACATCGTGGGCTGCATCGATCCGGGCCACGTGGTGGGCGAGGACGGCAAGCGCTATCTGTTCGTCAACGGCATCCGCATGGTGCGCCTCACCGACGATGGCCTGGCGGCAGATGGTCCGCTGGTGCATGCCTACAGTCCGTGGCGTTATCCGGAAAACTGGGTGGTGGAAGACTTCGCGCCGGAAGGCCCGAAGCTTTTGCGTCACGGTGAATGGTTCTATCTCATTACCGCCGTCGGCGGCACCGCCGGTCCACCGACCAGCCACATGGTGATTGCTGCGCGTTCCCGCTCCATCCACGGCCCGTGGGAGCATTGTCCGCACAATCCGCTGGTGCGCACGGTCAGCGCCGACGAACCGTGGTGGTCGCGCGGCCATGCCTCGCTGGTGGAAGGTCCCGCGGGCGACTGGTGGATGGTTTACCACGGTTACGAGAATGGTTTGCGAACGCTGGGACGCCAGACCTTGCTGGAGCCGATGACGTGGACAGCGGACGGTTGGTTCCGCGCCACCGGCGGCGATCTGTCCAGGCCATTGCCTGCGCCCAAAGGCGGTGCGCGCGGTCCAGCCGGCGCCGCTTTGTCGGATGACTTCAGCAGCAACCGTCTCGGCGTGCAATGGACGTTCTACAACCCGGCACCGGAAGACATGCAGCGCGCGCGTTACGAGGCCAACGGCTTGCGCATCGCCGGCAAGGGCCAGTCGCCGGCCGATACCTCGCCGTTGACCTGCCTGGTTGGCGATCGTTGCTATGTCGCCGAAGTTACGCTCGATCTGATCGGCGATGCCGAAGGCGGCCTCCTGCTGTTCTACAACCCGAAGGCGTTCGTCGGCATCGGCTTTACGCCGGAGCAGATGAAAACGTTCGAGTACGCCTCCGAACTGAGCTGGGCGCGCAAACCGATGCGGACGTCCAGCGTGCGCATCCGGCTGGCCAACGACCGCAACGTGGTGACCTTCCATTACTCGCACGACGACGGCAAAACCTGGACGCTGCTCGACCTGCGCATGGAAGTCTCCGGTATCCATCACAACGTGTTCGGCGAGTTTCTCAGCCTTCGGCTTGGCATCTACAGCGCCGGCCAGGGCAGCATACGCGTGCGCAATTTCACCTACCGCGCCGTCGCCTGAGCGTGGCCCATTAATACAGTTTGTTGGATCACTCCTGCCCTCCCGGCATTGGGCTTGAGGCTTTAGCCTTTGCACATCGTTCGCAGCCCCAGACTGCGGGCGCACAAGTGCAGGCAGCGGCATACCAACCCCTGGTGGCGCTGGTTGGACGGCGCCGGTATGGACGCAAGTCCATGCCGGCGTTTTTTATGCGGGTGCCCAAGCGTAGGTTCGCCGCATGCGTCATGACGCAACATTCACGCCCATTATCAAAACAAGAATCACTGCTTACGAAATTGGATGTTCAAACGCATATCCGTGATTTTTGATTTGACCTGATGCGCCCGCGCGACTATCGATAGCGTCGGTCATGCAGCGATACCGCTGCATGTGTAGAGGGGAGTGACAATCCGTCCATGCATAAGGGGTTCGACTCCCCGCAGGTGTTTGCACGCAAAAAACGGGAGAACGACATGAAGAAGACGCTTGCTTCGATGTTTGTCGGGATGTTGCTTTGCGCAGGTGTGGCCACTGCTGCACACGCCGGCGCCTACAATCTGTATCCGCCGTATTTCGCATGGGACAACAACTTCAACAACAGCAACATCGCGTGGAGCCCGTCCAGCGGCCAGTATCCGCAATGGACGGCATCGTTCAATTTCTCCAGCAATAGCTTGTACGGCTATCCCGCCAGCATCCGCGGCTGGCACTACGGCTGGAACCCCACCGGCGATACGCTGTTCCCGAAACAGCTTTCCACCGTCAGCACGATTCCTGCCGCGTTCTCGTATGCATCCGGCGGCAGCAATATGGCTGGCGATTTTGCCTATGACATGTTCCTGCGCAACGACAATCAGAAATCCACGCCGCAGCTGGAAGTGATGATCTGGGCCGGCAACAATTCCTATCCCATCGGCCAGCCGATCGCCACCGGCGTCATCACCGAAAACGGCGTCACCTACGACCTGTGGTACGGCGACAATTCGGCGGCCGGCTACTACGTCTACACCTTCCTGCCCCAGCGCAGCAGCGTGCCGTCGAGCCTGCCGACCAGCGGCAGCGCCAATATCGACATCATGCACTTCTTCAACAAGCTGGTCGGCCGCGCCAGCTTCAGCAAATCGATGTACCTGGACGTGGTGGAAGCCGGCTGCGAGATCGTGCGCGGCAATGGCTGGGTCAGCACCACCTGGTTCCAGGTGAACGCCCAGTAATCTGCCTGGTTCTTTTTCTCCCTGCATGGCGCAGGGCGGGCCATAAAAAAACGGCGCCGAAGATGTGGGCGGATACATCTTCGGCGCCGCGAGTCAGACAACGGTTGCAAAGGGAGGAAAACACAACCGTTGTGCATGCCACCCATCGCTGCTGCATTGTCAGGCAAATCCAAGGGTGGGTCGCCTTTCGCAGCATCGTGCGGATGCCCTTGCAGTCTCCCCAAACCTTCCGGCCATGCCCATGGCGCAAAGGGTCAAATGCTGGTGCGAATGGGCCAATCTCAGTTGAGGACCTCCCGCCAATTGGCGCGGTTGATCTTGAACAGAGTCGTGTTGCTGTTGATTGGCGCCAAGTTGGGTGGGCCATTGACGGTGTTGGTGCCGATCACGGGATTGCCACCGTTTTGCAGGATCGACACGCCGGTGGGCGCCGATTGCGTATTGAGGTACTTCACGCCGTTCTGCAATACGGATACGCCAGCGTAGTTGGTGGCGTAAATCGCGCCCTGCAGTAAACAGGGATCGCTGGACGGAATAACCGAGACCCAGGCCAACACGTTCAGGCCGGCGGTCGCTGCGGGATTTATTACGATACGCTCCGTGCCGCCGTTGCTGCCGCCTGCCGAACCGGTCAGGTCGTAATACCACCCCGACGAGCTGTCGCCGAGGGAAACGCCCTGGGTGAGATCGGTTACCGCAGTCAAGGAACTGCGCGTGAGCGGCAGGTTGCTGGTGGAAGGCGTAGTGCCCGAGCCGTCGCGCAAGGCATACATGGTCTGCTGCTGCGTGGTGGTGAGATCGGAGATGTCCAGGAACTGGCCTGTACCTACGAACACCCAGCGCAACGTGCTCAAACCCGTGGCACTGATGCTCAGTTCGATGCGCGGCGCCGTGGTGATGGGTTGCGCCTTGCCGGACGGATCAGCGAGCGTGGCAAGCAGCGTCGGCTGCGGATAGTCGCCGGTGGCATGGCCGGACGAATCCGTCACGCCCTCGGTCAGATCGAAGCGCCACACGTTGCCGAGCAGGTCACCGGCGTAGATCTGGTCGACGGTGCCATCGGTAATATCTTGCGAATACGCGGTTGCCTGCGTGAGGCCGGCCGGCGTTGCAGCACTGCCCACGCCGGTATCGATCTTCTGCAGCAGCTTGCCGGTCTGCGCATTGAGGATGTACAGGATGCCGTGGCCGGCCAGCGTCCCGCCGGTGTTGTTGTAGCCGGAAGTCATGGCCACTACCCAGCCGTATTTGCGCGTCTTGATGATCAGGGGCGCGCCATAGCTGTAGCCCATGTCCGCGTTGGTGAATTCCCACATCACGTTGGCGGCCTGCGCGGTTTCCACCGACGAACTGCTGGTGGTGTCGACGGCTTGCGGCACGTTGGTCACGTCCAGCGCGTAGATACCCTTGCCGCCCTTGCCGAGGCCGCCCACCAGGATGGTGTGCCAGTTCGACGTGTTGGCACTGGTGGTCGGCGCGGTCGTGCCATCACTGATATAGGTGAAATCTACATCGGCCACCTGCGGCGTGGCATCGACATAGAAGTGGTGCGCGAACACGTTGGCCGATACGCCGTTGAGGTTGGCCAGCGCAGGCAGGCCGTCTACCAGCGGCGTGTTGTTGGGGCCGTTGAATACCATGCTCGGCACATAAGCGAACAGCTCGCTGCCGCCGCCGGTGACGGAATTGGTGCTGGTGGCGCCCAGGAAGTCCGCTTCGAATGCGTGCAGCATGCCGTCATTGGCGCCAACGTAGACCACCGGCTGGCGATTGGCGATGGTTTTGCTGAAAGCGGTATAGCCGGGATTCGCCGCCTCGGAATAGGAGGGCGACAGCGCGTTTTGCAGCAGCGTGGCGCCCGAATTCACGATGTCGCCGAGGATGTGGCCGCGCGTGCGGAACAGCGAGCCTTCGTTGCTCTTGTCGCCGCGCAGGTAATCCACCAGTTGCGAGCCGTGCGCGGTGGCATCCACGGCGGCCTGTTCGGCGCTGGAAAGATTCGTGTAGTGGAATGGCACGCCCTTGCTGCCGTCCCACGTCACGATGCGGCGGCCGGTGCTCCAGCCGACGGGGCCGCTGGTGCTGCTGGTGGCGGCCTGGGTCAGCGTGTCGAGCTGGATTTGCGCATGCCATGGCGTACTGCCGGTGGCGGCAGTGACGGACGTGCCCGAGGTGGTCGCGACGAAGCCGGTAACGTCGCCGGTCCATACCACCGGCGTATAAGCCGTGGTGTATGCGGGGAAGCCAGCGACAGGTGCGTAGTAGGGCGCGGTGTTGGCCGTTACGTTTGCCAACACGCGCGAGGACGACACGGTGAGCCCCGTGCCGGTCTGCGAGGCGGTAGATGCGACGTTGTTGAAGATCTGCTTCAGGCCGTTCTGAATCAGGCTGGCCTGGTTGCCTGGGAAGTAATTGTCCGGACGCAGGTCATTGGTGGAGGCAGCGGTGCTGTTCGTGTGCCAGGTAAGGATGTTGGCCGGGATACCATCGCCATTGACGTCATTGAAGCCGCCGTACTTCGCTGCCAGCCAGTACATGTCCGGGCCGGAGCCATTCGCGAGGCCGGATGGGTTGTAGGTCGGGGTTTTGGTGCTGCCGTCGTAGGAACCTGGTTCCAATACGTCAACCGTGTAAGTGGTGATCTTCTGATTACCGCTGAGGTCGGCGCGAATGTCGTTGATGTGCGCGTAATAAGCCATCCCCGCCATGTTGTAGGTGGCATATTCGTTCGGACCATTGATCTCATAGGTAGAACCCAGCGCCGTCGCGCCGAGGTACTGCGCCATGGTCTGGGAAGCGGGGGTGCTGCCCTGGGCCTCGATCAGCGGCAGATTGCCCAGTTGGGTGACATAGCTGGATGCGTCCAGCGCGTTCGCTACCGTGCCGCCTGTGCTCAAGACCGGAAGTGGCGTGCCGGCAGAGCCATTCTCGCTGGCAGGACCGGTCGTAGGCACGCGTGTGTCGTACCAGGTATGTGCGTCGCCAATGGTGACGATGGCATTGTTCTGACACCGATACTGGATGGGATCGTTGACTGTCGTGGTGGACGTGGCGGTGGCGGCGTTGGCTGGCACGCCGGTGAATACCGGGAATGTGGGGTCCGTGCTGTTGCTTTGGCTGAGACCGGTGGTGTAGCTCGAATCCAGCGGCACTTGCATGTAATAGGCCAGCGTCGCCCAATACAGGTCGCCGATATTGTCGTACTGCTCGTAGTTGCTGCCGTAGCCGAACTTGTTGAGGTAGTTGATCGTGCCGCTGTCGGTGAACGTCGCGCCGCCGGGCGCGGTGGCATAGGTGGAATCGGCAGCATCGGGGTTCTGGTAGAAGACGCCGGTCGTCGCGTCCCATTCCGAATGGCTATTGGCTTGCGGCGCGCCGTAGCCGTTGTAGGTGGTAGGGCCGTTATCGCGCAGCAAGGCGCGCACCGCGCCGTTTGGCTGCGCATCGCCTTTCAGGAAGGCATAGGCCGACGCGCCCACGCGGATCCTGGTGTAGTTCTGCTGGATCAGCCCTTCCGGCTTGTTGTAGGTGCCGGCGCCGACGTAGTCGGTGGCGGCATGTGCTTTGTTGCAGTTGGGTTCCAACATGCCCGGCACGCATACCTGCACCTGCGCGTTGTAGGTGGTGGTGAAATTCGTGGCCCCGTCGTTCACGACCGTTGGTGGCGTTTTGGTTTTGTTATTGGGCGGCGTGTAGTTGTTGGAAATGATGAATTTGGAGCCTTGCTGGTACGAGAACAGGTACACCTTGCTCAGCGACGAATATCGGCTGTCACCGACCACGGTGTTTACCGCCGAGCTGATTATCTTGATCGGAAAATTCGTTATGTTGGTTTGCGAATTGAGGTTGGAACGCTGCAGCACCGTGGTCGATGCAGTATCGATCGATCGATTGCCGCCGGTGAGCGCCTGCCGGAACTCATCCAGCGATGTCATCAGCGCCCAGTTGAGCATGTTGCCGCTCCAGTGACCGGTGCATATCGGACCGGATTTGCTGGCCGGGTCCACTGGCACGAAATAGCCATCAGTGCTGTCGTAGTCATAGCACTTGGCTGGATCGAAGTAGCCCAGGTACGTCGTTGCCGAGGAATAGCTGCCGCTGTCCTTATAGGCCGCCACCGTCCCGGTGGGATATTCCACCGACAGCGCCAGCATCAGGTTCGCCGGGACGTTCGAGGTGCTGTACACCGGCGTGTCTGATAGTGTCGTCGTACTGGCGAGCACGTTGCCGCTCGCTGTCAGCGCCAACACACAGGCAAGCAGCTTCACGTTGAAACGCAATGGGCGTAGAGACATGAACATGGCCATTTCCGGATAGTAGATGGTGAGGAAGCGCGCCATCCCGTGCGCTTCAACGCAGGAAGCTTTGCGCGTATGCCACGGACCCCTTCTTGCCTTTCACGCGCACGGTAAGACGGAAAGCGGCATTGGCGCCGTTGTTGAACGGTTCGTTCTGGTCGGACGTCTGGTTGGACACGGAAGCGCCGAGGATCGACGGGCCGGGCGCGATGCAACCGGTCACGGTGGCCGGCCCTGCGACTTGGCAGAGCCGTTCCACGACGTAGTAGATGTCGTCATCATTGCTGCCCGATTTCGCTACTTGGGCGATGCTGCCGCTGGTCAAGTTGATGAGCACGTCGGGTATGTCGCCGGCGGAGCGCGACGTGGCAGGTTGCGGTTCGGCGTAATAGCCCAGCATGGGCTGGTCGTTATCGCTGACGGGCTGGGCAAACGTGATGTGCTGCTGTGCATCCACGTAAGCGCGCTCTGCCGATTGCAGTGCACTCTGCCGGAACGTCATGCTGCTGGCGATGGTGTTGCTGGTGTCCACCGAACGCATCAAGGCCAATGCCGCGAGCAGTGAAACCACCAGCACGATCAGCGCAATCAAGGTGGAAACCATGCCTTTTTGCCGGTGCCGGCCACCGTGACGGGGCGAGGTGGTGAACTCGATCATGTCGCGTCGCCTAGTAATACGTGGCAATCAGCGCGTTGCGCACGGGGATGGTGGTGTCGTACACCTGATAGCGATACTGCGTGCTGGTGCTGACCTGGTACCGCAGCGTCGGGTCCTGGTCGCGGAACAGCACCAGACTGGTACTGCCGGTGGTGTAGTCGGTCGAGCGCTCCGGCAATCGGCTTTGCGCCACGATCGCCACGCGGATCGCCTTGATCTGCGCCATGGCATTGCTTGCTGCGGCGGTGCTGGCGGTAAGCGTGTCGATCGACCAGCTGCCGGTCGGCTGCACCCATGTAAGGCTGCTGGAGCCGCTGGTCTGGATGCCATATAGCGCCTTGATCTGCACAATGCCATCGGCGATCGGCGTAACGGCGGCGGCATTGCCGTTGACCGGACGCTGCAACAGATCGTAGGACACCAGCGAATGGCTGGTGGGGTCGATACCGAACAAGGTGAAAGCCGGCGCAGGACCGAAATCGAACAGATCGGTGGCGGTCTGCAGGCCTTTGGTCGGGCTGTTGCTCGCGCTTAACGCGATGGACGTGCCACTGACTTGCGCGGTCGGCGTCGTCGCAGGCACTTGCGCCAATGCGCAGGTGCTGTCCGATAAAGTGCCGACAAGATAGTCGCCACTGAGTATGCCGAGGCTGTTACCCACCACCACGCTGCTGGCCGATGAAGCGCTGTTTACCGCGATCTTGAACACCTGCTGCGCAGGATCTCCCGCGACCACGCCGATAACGTCCGGGTTGTCGCCGCCGGCTGCGATCAGCACCGGTACCAGGCGCGTGGTAAGCGGCCATCCCGACGAGGTAAACGGTGCGGGCAGGGAGGCTGACGGCAAAGTCTGCGTGCTATTGGTATAGGCGGTAACCGGACAGCCCCACAGGCCATAGTTGCGGCCCTGCACGATGCCGGAACCCGCCGTGCGCAATTGCCGTTCCAGCGTGTAGAGCGCGTAGCTGCCGTTCTGCTGCGCGTCGTTGCCGCTGGTGGTGGTGCGCTTCTTGCCTTCGTACACGGCGAACGCCGCCATGATCGCCAGCATGCAGATCAGGCTCACCAGCATGCCTACCAGCAGCTCGATCAGCGAAAAGCCGCCCTGGTGCGGGCGCACATGCCGTTGGGCACAAGCAGAAAAATCAGTTGCCGATCGCGGTGGTGGATGCATAGGTATGCGCGCTGTTGTCGCCGGGAGCCTGCCATTGCAGGGTCACTGTCACCTGGTATTGGACGGTGCCGCTGCTGGAGATGGTTTGGGGACTCACCACGATGGTGGGGGGATTGGCGTTGACGCCGGGAAGGCAATTGAAAACCCTTGAGGTCGAACTGCAATCGAGCGTGTTCAACCAGTTGGTGTAACCCGTACCACCGGTACCTTTGCCGTCCTTGCCGCCTTGTCCCGCGAATAAGGTGGCAAGCTGCGTGAAATCGGGCGTTGCCCACATCTGGGCGATCACCTGGTCGGTCAACATGGCCGCGTTGATGCGATAGTTGGAGGCGCTCGTCATGTCGATGGCCGAGCCTTGCAAGGACACCAGGCCAATGATGCCGATCGAAAAGATCAGGACGGCGACCAGCGCGTCGATCAGCACGATGCCTCGCGCCGATCGTGTGCGTAAAGGTTGGTATACGCCACTGCGTGGTTTTTTCATGGGCATCCCATCGGGTTGTTGCTGAACTGGAGTAGGGGATCGCACATGCTCACCATGCCCCCGGCGGAGATGGTGGTGACCAGGCGACGGCTGGTTGCCTGCAGCGCCGTTTGCGCCGCGGTGACGTCGATGCGCAGGATGGAATTGTTGCCGTAACTTATCGGGCGTCCCAGCGCGTCGAAGGTGATGCCGGCCGGTAGGCCACCGCTGATCAGGGTGCTGCCGAACTGGCCGGCAGCGACACTGGTGACCGCCGTGGATGCGCCCGCCTGCACGTTGCTTGCGCCGCTGGGCGAGTTCCATGTCTGCACGATGCTGGTGGCGTTGCTGCAATCGGTCGCGGCTGCCGCGCTCGCCGCACTGGCCGGCAGCAGGCACACCTGCCAGCTGCTGGCCGACGTCAGTTGGAAGCGGACGTCGTTTGCGCGTTGCGCGGCTTCGTTGCGTGCCAGTCGCAGCCCGTTCTGGATCGATTCGCTGACGGTACGGATGCGCGTGTTCAAGATCCATTGCTGGAAACTGGGAATGCCCAGCACGAGGAGGATCGCCAGGATCGCCAGGGCAACCATCAGCTCGATCAGGCTCACGCCGCGCTGGGACGCCCATTTCATTGGCAGACTCCCTTCGCGGTTACCCAGCAATTGCCCATCGTGCCGGTGTACCAACCGTTGGCGCCGGTGGTGGCATGCGTGTTGTTCTGGTCGATGGTGAACGCGAAGCCGTTCGTCTGGGTGCCGCTGATGCCGGTGGCGGTAAAGGTGTAACCCGGCAGGCTGTTGACGGTGGTGAGCGCGCAGCTATAAGTGAAGTACTTCGTATTGCTGGGCGTGATGCCGCAGTTGCCGCCGCTGCCGTATTGGCGGTTGTCCTGGTAGTACTGCTCCATCGCTACGCGATAGGCGCTGAGGTTGTTTTGCGCATCAGTGAGCTTGCTGCGCGTGATGTAGTTGCTATAGCTCGGTATCGCAATCGCCGCAAGAATGGCAATGATCGCCACCACGATCATCAATTCGATCAAGGTAAAACCCGCCGCCTGCCCGCGACGCGTGCGTAACATACCCATGGACCGCCCCTGTACGGTGTGGAACCTGCGCAAGGTTCCGGAAGGTTGCCGTGAAGAATGCTGACTGCGTTCGGTCATTCTCCCCAGTTGTCAGCACCGTCCGCTCGCGGATGGTGCTGACGGGGATGATCGGGATTTGTATGCGCAATGCCCATTTCCGAAGAGGACAAATTGCTGTCCGCCAGGGACAGTGCATGCAAGGGGTGATACACGCCACATGTCTTTACAAGGCAGGCGTGCGCCATTGATGACTGTTGTCGTGAGCTGTGCGGCGAACTCACCTGCAATGGCATCGAGCATCGATTGCGCAGGCCGGCCGTTCCATCCCGTTCTCGGTATGGAACAGGGCGGGCAAAAAAAGCAGCGCCGAAGATGTGGGCGGATACATCTTCGGCGCCGGGAGTCAGGCTAGGCTTGCAAAGGGAGGGAAACTCAACCGTTGTGCATGCCGCTCATCGTTACTGCAATGCTGGTGCGAATGAGCCAATCTTGGGCATTCTCAGTTCAGAACCTCCCGCCAGTTCACGCGTTTGACCGGCGTGTTCGGCGGGGGTGTGCCGGACGTTTTCTGCAGGTTTTTGCCGGTGGTGTCGGTGGTGTTTACGCCGATGCTGCCGTTGGAATTCTTGACCAATTGCACGCTGGTCAGTGCGGCGGCGTTGGTGGTGAGGTATTTCACCGGCGCGCCGTTGCTGAGCAGCGCCGAGGCGCCGGCATAGTTGACCGCATACAAGGCGCCTTGCAGGGAGCAGGGGTCGGAAGCCGGAATCACCGTGACCCAGGCCACTTCGTTCAAGCCGGTGGCGGTGCTGGGTGCCACCACGATGCGTTCGGTGCCGCCATTGCGGCCGCCGGCCGAGCCGGTAAGGTCGTAGTACCAGCCGGAGGCGTCGTCACCCAGCGTGGCGCCGGTGAGCAGGTTGGTGATCGGCGTCAATGCCTTGCGCGTAAGCGGCAGGCCGCTGCTGGCGGGCGCGCTGCCGGAGCCATCGCGCAGCGCGTACATCGTCTGCTGACCGGTATCGGTGAGGTCGGTGATGTCCAGGAACTTGCCGGTGCCCACGAACACCCAGCGCAAGGTGCCAAGACCGTTGCTGCTGATGCTTTCTTCCACGCGCGGCACGGTGGTGATCGGCTGCGGGTTGCCGGCACCATCCGCGAGTGTGGCCAGCAGGGTGGGCGATGGATAGTTGCCGGTCGGGTGGCCGGATGCATCCACGGCGCCTTGGGTAAGATCGAAACGCCATACGTTGCCCAGCAGGTCGCCGGCGTAGATCTGGTCCACGCTGCCGTCCGTCACGTCCTGCGTGTACGCGGTGGCTTGCGCCAGCCCCGCCGGCTTGGCGGCGCTGCCTGCGCCGGTGTCGATTTTCTGCAGGATCGCGCCGGTCTTGATGTTGAGGATATACAGGATGCCGTGGCCGGCACGCCCGCCGCCGGTATTGTTGTAACCGGAGGTCATGGCCACCACCCAGCCGTATTTGCGCGTCTTGATGATGAGCGGCGCGCCATAGCTGAAGCCCATGTCGGCATCGGTGAATTCCCACAGCACCTTTTTGGCCACCGCGCTTTCCACGCGCGCGCTGTGGGTGGTGTCGATCGCATCTGGCACGTTGGTAACGTCCAGCGCATAGATGCCCTTGCCGCCTTTGCCCAGGCCGCCGACCAGGATGGTGTGCCAGTCTGCGCTGGTTGCGCTGGACGTCGGGTTGCTGTTGCCGTCGCTGGTATAGGTGAAATCCGCGTCAGCCACCTGCGGCGTGGCGTCGACGTAGAAGTGGTGGTTGAACTCGTGCGCCGATACGCCGTTGAGATTGCCCAATGCCGGCAGGCCGTCCACCAGCGGCGTGCCGCTGGGGCCGTTGAACACCAGGCTGGGCACGTAGGCGAACAATTCGTTGCCGCCGCCGGGGATGGCGCCTGCCTTGCCGGTGAAGTCCGCCTGGAACGCATGTAGCATGCCGTCGTTGGCGCCCACGTACACCACCGGCATGCGGTTGGCGACGCTGGTGCTGAAGCTGGTGTAGCCGGGATTGTGCGATTCCGTATAGGCGCTGGACATGGCGCCTTGCACCAGCGCCACGGCGGAATTGACGATGTCGCCAAGGATGTGTTCGCGCACGCGGAATTGCGAACCTTCGTTGTGCTTGTCGCCACGCAGGTAATTGACGAAATCGGCGCCTGCGCCGGTGGTGTTCATCGCCGACTGTTCGGCTGCCGACAAGCGCTCATAGCGGAACGGCACGCCCTGGCTGCCATTCCACGTAACGATGCGCCGGCCGGTGTCCCAGCCCACTACGGGGCTGGACGCGCCGCCGGACGTGGCCTGGGTCAGTGCGTCCAACTGCAATTGCGCGTGCCAGGGCGCGGTACCGTCGACGGCATCGATGCTGCCGTCGCTGGCCACGGCAGCCACCATGCCCTTCACGTCGCCAGTCCAGGTAACGGGGGTGTATTGCGTGGTGTAGGCCGGAAAACCATCTTTGGGCGCGTAGTAGGGTGCGGCACCGGCGGTGATGCTGGTGAGCAGGCGGCTGGTGTTGACCGTCAGGCCCGAACCGGTGGCCGACGAGGTGGACGCGATGTTGTTGAAGATCTGCTGCAGGCCGCTCTGGATCAGGTCGGGTTGGTTGCCGGGGAAATAATTGTCCGGTCGCAGGTTCTTGTTCGCCGCCGTTGTGTTGTTGGTGTGCCAGGTAAGCATGTTGGCCGGTATGCCATCGCCATTGGCGTCGTTGAAGCCGCCGTACTTAGCGGCCAGCCAATACATGTTCGGGCCGGTCCATCCCTGGGGCAGCTTGTCTGGGGCATAGGTGTCACGGCCAGGGCTGCCGTCGTAGGTACCCGGTTCGAGTACGTCGACGACGTAGCTGGTGATCTTCTGCTTGCCGTTGAGGTCGGCGCGAATGTCGTTGATGTGCGCGTAATAGGCTAGGCCGGCCATGTTGTAGGTGGCAAACGTCGGAAAACCCTTTTGCAGGGTTTGGCCCAGTGCGGGCACCCCGAGGTATTGCGCCATGGTTTTGGAGGCGGCTGTGTTGCCCTGGGCTTCGACCAGCGGCAGATTGCCCAGCGCGGTAACGTAGTCGGATGCATCCAGCGGTGCGGCGACGGTTCCGTTCGCGTGCAGCGGCGCCAGCGGTACGCCGGCATCGCCGTTGCTGCTTTGTGGCGCCGTCGACGGTACGCGCGAATCCAGCCAGGTATGCGAGTCGCCGATGGTGACGATGGCGTTGTTCTGGCAGCTGTACTGGATGGGATCGTTGACGGTCGGATGGTTTGACGCGTTGGCGGGTATGCCGGTGAACACCGGGAAGGTAGGGTCCGTGCTGTTGCTCTGCGAGAGCCCGTTGGTGTAGCTCGGATCAAGCGGCACCTGCATGTAATAGGCGAGCGTGGCCCAGTACAGGTCACCCACGGTGTCGAATTGCTCGTAGTTGCCGTTGTAGCCGAATTTATCGAGGTAATTGATGGTGCCGCTGTCCGTAAACGGAATGCTGCCCGGTGCTTGGGCGTAGGTGGCATCGGCCGTGTCGGGGTTTCGATAAAAGATGCCGGTCTTTGCATCCCATTCGGCATTCTTGTTCTCGGTACGGGAGCCATAGCCGTTGTAAGCCGTGGGGCCATTGTCGTGCAACAAGGCCCGCACCACGCCGTTGGGGTTCGACCAGGCGAACAGAAACCCGTAACCGGCCGCACCCACGCGGATCTTGGTGAAGTTCTGCTGGATCAGGCCGTCCGGCTTGTTGTACACGCCTGCGCCGACGTAATCGTTGGCGTTATGCGCTGCATTGCAGTTGTTCTCCAGCATGCCGGGCACGCACACCTGCACCTGCGCGTTGTACGAGCGGGCGAACTGGGTGCCGTCGGCGGAATTGGCGAACAAACTGTTGTTGGAAATGATGAAGCGGGAACCTTGCGCATACGAGCGCAGGTACACCGTGGGCAACCCGGCGTATCGGCTGTCGCCGATCACGGTCGCCGGCGGTACGTTGGTGCCCGAGCCGTTCGGGGCCGTGCCGAGGATCTTGTCCGGAAAATTCTGCAGGTTGCTTTGCGCGGGATTGAGATTGGAACGCTCCAGCACCGTCGTGCCTGTCGTGTCGATCGAACGATTGCCGCCGGTGAGCGCTTGGCGAAACTCGTCCAGCGAGGTCATCAGCGCCCAGTTGAGCATGTTGCCGCTCCAATGGCCGGTGCAGACCGGGCCTACGCTACTCACCGGCGAGAAATAACCCGCGCCGGTATGGTCGTCGTAGTCGTAGCACTTGGCCGGATCGAAATAGCCCAGATAGGTGTTGGCGGCCGAGTAGCCGGTGCTATCCGTATACGCCGCCACCGTGCCGGTGGGATATTCCACCGACAGCGACAACATCAGGTTGGCCGGCACGTTGGAGGTGCTGTACACCGGTGTGTCGGCAAGCGTGATGGCGGCGGATGCGCCCGCGCTGAAGCTCAGCGCCGTCATGCACGCCAGCAAGCTGCCATGGAGACGAGTTTTGCGAAGGGACTTGAGCATGGCCGTTTTCGAAGTCGAGGTGGAGAGGCGGCATGTCGCGCGAGGCGTGAAGCCAAGCGCTCAGCGCAGGATGGTTTGCACGTATGCGGTGGTGCCCTTGGGGCCATCCACGCGCACTGTCAGGCGGAACGCCACATTGGGTGAGGTATTGAAGACGTTGTTGTCCGAGCTCTGGTTGGACACATTGCCGCCGCGCGTGGTCGCGCCCGGCACGATGCAGATCGCCGCGGTGGCGGCGCCGGGGCTGGGGCACAGACGTTCCACCACGTAGGAGATGGTGTTGCCGTTGTCGCTCGCTACCGTGGCGTAGCCGGCGCTCTTGCTCAACAGCATGTCCGGAATGTCGCCGTCGGCGCGTGCAGTGGCCGGTTGCGGCGCCGCGTAGTAACCAAGCTTATCGTGATCGATGTCGCTGTCGGGCGGGGTGAACGTGATGTGCTGTTGGGCATCCACATACGCGCGCTCGGCCTCCTGCAACGCGCTCTGGCGAAAGGTGAGCGTGGTGGCGATGGTGGTGCTGGTATCCACCGAACGCATCAGCGCCATCGCCGCCAGCAGCGACACGACCAGCACGATCACGGCCATCAGGGTGGAAATCATGCCTTGCTGCCGAAGGGAAGCGTTCATCTCGTGTCGGCCTAATAAAACTGGGAAACCATGGCGTTGCGCACCGGAATGGTGGTTTCGTACACCTGGTAGCGAAACTGCGGGTCGATGTTCAGGGTGTACCGCACGTCACCGGGCAGATCCTTGAACAGCGTGAGGTGGGGATCGCCGTGGTAATCGGAGGCGCGTTCCGGCAGGCGGCTTTGCGCCACGATCGCAAGGCGAATCGCCTTGATCTGGCCTATTGCCGTGACGGCGGCGGCGCTTCCGTTGGTCAGCTGGCCGATGGCCCACTTGCCGGTGGGTTGCTTCCAGTCGAGGTTGCCCGCGTTGTCGGTGACCCCGTACAGCGCCTTTATCACTACGATGCCTTCGGCCAGCGGCGTCAACGCCGCGGCCTGGTCGTTAACCCTGCGCTGCAAGAGATCCCACGCCACCAGCGCATGGCTGTTGGCATCCACGCCATACAAGGTCAACGCAGGTGTCTGGCCGATATCGAACACACCGGTGGCGCTGCGCAGGCCGGTTGCCGGGCTGTTGGCGGTATCCAATAGCAAGCTGGTGTCGGCCACCTGCGTGGCCGCGCTAGTGTTGCCGGGCTTGACGCGTGCGATCGCGCAGGTGCCGTTGGAAAGCGTGCCGACCAGGTAATCGCCGCTGAGAATGCCCATGGCATTGGCAACCACCACGCTGTTGTCGGAAGGTGTGCTGCTTACCGCAACGTTGAACACCTGCAGCGCCGAATTGCCGCCGACCACGCCGATCACGTCGGCTCCCGTCTTGCCGCCGGAAGCAATCAGCACTGGCACCAGCCGCGTGGTGCGCGGCCAGGTCGAGGTGGTGAACGGCGCGGGCAGGGCGCCGCCCGGCAAGACTTGCTTGCCATGGGTGTAAGCCGTGACCGGACAACCCCACAAACCGTGATTGAAACCCTGCACAATGCTCGCACCGGCGGTGCGCAGCTGGCGTTCCAGCGCATACAGCGCGTAGCTGCCGTTCTGCTGCGCGTCGTTGCCGCTGGTGGTGGTGCGTTTCTTGCCCTCGAACACGGCAAAGGCGGCCATCATCGCCAGCATGCAGATCATGCTCACCAGCATGCCTACCATCAGCTCGATCAGCGAAAAGCCACGCTGGCGCGTCATCGTGGGCATGGCGTGCTCAACGGCCGATCGCGGTAACGGATACATACTTGTGTGCGCTGCTGTCACTGGGGGCCTGCCAGTAGACGGTGACCGTCACCTGGTATTGCGTGGTGCCGGAACTGGCGATGGATTGCGGCGCGATCCCGATGCTCGGCGGATTGGCCGTTACGCCCGGCAGGCAATTGAAGACATGCTGCTCGGCCGTGCAATCGATGTCGTTGAGCCAGCTCAGATACGCCGCGCCGCCCTTGCCGCCGCTGCCCTTGAACTGGTCCGACAGCGTGGATGGGTTGGACGCCCACATCTGCGCGATCACATGGTCGGCCAGCATGGCCGCGTTGATGCGGTTGTAGGAAGCACCGGTCATTTCGATCGCCGAGCCTTGCAGCGCGACCATGCCCAGAATGCCGATCGAAAAGATCACGATGGCGATCATTGCATCGATCAGCACGATGCCACGCTGCGGCGAGGCCATTGAACGCGTCATCCGTTTCATGGACACCCCATGACGTTGTCTTTCAGTTTGAAAGCGGGATCGCACATGTTCACCATGCCGCCCGGTGAAATCGTGGTAACGAGACGCCGACTGGTGGCTTGCTGCGAAGTGTTGGCGGCGGTGGCGTCGATGCGCAGGAGCGAGCCGCTGCCGTAAGCAGTGGGGCGCCCCAGCGCGTCGAAGGTGACGCCGGCCGGCACGCCGCCGCTGAGGATGGTGGCGTAAGCATTGGAGCCGGATGCGAAGGTGGCCACCATGCCGGGGGCCGATGATGCACCCACCTGCACGATGCGCGCGTTCGATGCATTCCATGCCTGGATGGTGGCGGTGGCGTTGCTGCAATCCGTCGCTGCCAAGGCGCTCACTGCGCTCGCGGGCAACTGGCACACCTGCCAGCTGGTGTCGGCGTTCAATTGAAAACGTACATAGCGCGCTTGCTGCGATGCTTCGTTGCGCGCCAGGCGCAGCCCGTTCTGGATCGACTCGGTCACTGTCCGGATGCGCGTGTTCAAGGTCCACTGCTGATAACTGGGAATGCCCATCAGCATGAGAATGCCGAGGATGGTCACCGCCACCATCATCTCGATCAGGCTCACGCCGCGCTGGCTTGCCGCAGTCACTGGCAGACGCCCTTGGCGGTGACCCAGCAATGGGTCGCGCCGGTGTACCAGCCGTTGGTCTGGGGGGTGGCGCGGTTGTTGTTGTTGTCGATGGTGTACTGGAAGTTGGCCACGGGCGTACCGCTGTTGCCGGTGGCCGTGATCATGTAGCTGGTGGCGGTGGCTTCGCAGCTATAAGTGAAGTACTTGGCGATGCTGTTGCCGCCGTTGGCTAAAGCTGGCGTAGGCATGAGGGCGCGGCACGCTGTACTGGTGTACTGGCGGTTGTCCTGAAAATACTGCTCCATGCTCACGCGCAAGGCGCTCAGATTGTTCTGCGCTTCGGTCAGCTTGCTGCGCGTGATGTAAGTGCTGTAAATCGGCACCGCGATCGCCGCCAGAATGGCAACGATTGCCACCACGATCATCAATTCGACCAAAGTGAAACCCGCCGCGCGTGCGCGACGCTCGGATAATGTGCCCATGGACCGCCCTGTACGGTGTGGAGCCTGCGCGAGGCTCCTGAAGATTTGCGTCGACACGCGACGACGGTCGCGTTCGAATCATCCTTGCGAGTTGTCGGCATCATCCGTGTCGAATGCTGCCGATGAAATGATGCGTATTTATGCGCGCACTAGCCATCGCAGAAACGTACAAAATTGCTGTCACGCAGGGACAATGCGCGCATGCTGCAATGTGCTGCACATGTCTTCATGAGGCGAGTGCGTGCAATGAGGATAGGTGTCGCGTTGACCGCATCGCTTTTTTTGCAAGCGCATGGTGGTGATGTCGCCGCCAGCGGCCATCAAGTTTCTTGCGTTGCAGTCGACAACATCTTCTCGTCTTCTTCACGGGCCACGCGCTGGCCTGGTTTGCATGTCGCGAGAGAGTGGCTTAACGTGTCGACCCGAATCGTTTGTGACACAGAACAAGCAATCGGCATCTGCTCAGGGGTAGCGTACGTTGATGGTGCATAGGGAAGCTCGCTGGACCTCGCTGCGCATGTGCATGCTTGCGGCGGCCTTGCTGATGGCCCTGCTGGCCGGCGGCTGTGCAAAGGTCAGCATCAAGCCGAAGACCTTTGAGACACCTGCACCTGCGGCGCCGGCCGCACCGGAAGAAAACGTCTCCAGCGAGGCGCAGGCGCCTCGCCTGTCGCTGTCGGCCATCGTCAATCGCGACCTGCAGAACGGCCATTACGCGGAAGGCGAGAAGGCGCTGCGGCGCTATCTGCAGGATCATCCCGGCGACCGCGCGGCGCAGTTCTTCCTGCGCCAGCTGACGGAGGACCCGAAGAAGCTGCTGGGCGACGCCTCCACACCGCACATCGTGCAGCGGGGCGAGTCGTACAGCACGCTTGCGGCCAAATACCTGGGCGATCCCAATCTGTTCCTGGCGCTGGCGCGCTACAACGGTTCGTCCAATCCTTCCTTGTTGCGGGTTGGCTCCGCGCTGAAGCTGCCAGCGAGCGCTTCCGCCGCGGTGGAAGCGGCGCCGCCTGCGGGCAATGCGCCCGCACCCGGGGTGGCGCCGGCGGTTCCCCCGCCGTCCCCGTCGATGCCGCCGTCACAGCGCGCCCAACAGCTGGAAAACCAGAGCCTCGCCTTGTACCGGCAAGGACATAAGGACCAGGCGGTGGCCGTGTTCGACCAGGCGCTGGCGCTGAACCCGCAATTGAAATCCGCCGATCCCGATTTCCCCGCGCTGAGCAGGACCTGGGTGGCCAACACCCACCAGCAGGCGATGCTGTTGTACCTGGACCAGCATCTGGATCAGGCCATCGCGCTATGGAACCGCATCCTGGTGGTCGACCCGGGCTATGAGCCGGCGGTGGTGTATCGCACGCGGGCGTTGGAGCTCAAGCAGCGGTTGCAACAGTATTGAGCGCAGCAGATAGCTACGTGGATTGCCGGTCCAGCATTCCCGGCACAGTGTAGGTTGGCGTAAGGCGACGCCGTACCCCAACATCGCCATCTGCATGGCAACGTTGGGGTTCGCATACGCTCACCGCCAACGAAAGATCGCGCTACTCCTGCGCCCCCGGTACGGGAACGATCAGCGTCGGCTGCGGCGTGACCTCCGGCTTGGAAGCATTGGAAACCCCCGCCGCTTTTCCTGGCGGGGTGCCCAATGTTTCGCCCATCAGGTTGAACGCCGCAAACAACCGCCCCAGTTCATCGCGGCGGGCAATGCGGATGCGATGTTGATAATCGCCGCGCGCCACCTTCAATAGCGACGCAACCATCAAATCGAGTGCGCCGCGCAGGCGGCGGAACAGCCAGTAGGCGGTAAGCAGTACCGCGGCCAGCGTCGTCAACAGCACCAGCCCGATCACGCCCAGCGCGGTGTTCTGCGCCGTGCGCAAGGGCGCCTGGCTTACGCCAAGACGCAAGCTGCCTACGCTCTTGGTCTGGTAGCGGATCGGTACATCGAACACCAGCGCATTCTGCAAACCGTGCGTACCGGCGAGGCGGGCGTGGTAGCTGTGGATGCCGTTGGGCCATTGCCGCGTGGCGACGGTCGGCGCGGGCAAGGTTTGATCGCTTTCGCCAGCATGCGTGCTGGCGAGGATCTTGCCGTCGCGATCGGCAATCGCCAGATAATCGAGCTGCTCGTTGCGCGCCATGTCCTGCACCAGCGCGCGGGTGGCGGCGCGGTCGCCCATCACGATGTTTTCGGCGGCGCCGCGGGCGATGATCTGCCCCAGCGAGCCGCCGAAATCTTCCGCCAGGCCGGTGACCGCCACATGCTGGACGCCGTAGATGGCCAGCATGCCGAGCAGCAGCACGGCGACCACCGTGGCGCCCAGTGCAACCGCCCATTGCAGGCCCAGCGATTGCAGGCGAGGGTGGGGCAGTTCTTCGCGGGATCGTTCGTAGCTGCGGCGCGCCAGCCGCAGGTCGTCGACCACTTCGGCGCCGGATTGATAGCGCGCTTCCGGCGCGGGCGCCATGAGTGTGCGGATGATGTCGACCAGGATCGGCGGCGTGGCCGGATCGTGTGGTTTGATCGGCGGTTCCGGCAGCCGTTGCCGCTGGCGCAAGTAGCGCTGCACGTCGCCGGAATACGTCCACGGCAATCGGCCAGTAGTCAACCAGAACAACACCACGCCCAGTGAGAACAGGTCGCTGCTGGCGTCCGCCGATTCGCCGCGCAGGCGCTCGGGCGACATGTAGTTGGGCGTGCCGCCGATCTTGTCCGGCATGGCGGCGGTGGGCCTGGCGCGCGCCGAGCGGCGCTCGGCGATGCCGAAATCGGCGATCTTGGCGTGCCAGCCATCCAGCAGCATGATGTTGTCGGGCTTGATGTCGTGGTGGATCACGCCTTGCGAGTGCGCGTAGTGCAGGGCATTGGCCAATTGTGTGGCCAGTTCCAGCAGCGCCGAGGCGGACGGTATGCCATGCGCCGCCACGTGCGAGCTCAGCGTTTCGCCGGACAGGCGCTCCATCGCTATATAAGGGTGCCCATCCTCGGTTTCGCCGGTGTCGAACAGGGTGACGATATGCGGGTGGGTGAGGCGGCCGGCGGCGCGCGCTTCCACCAGAAAGCGCCGGCGGTAATCGGAGTCTTCAGCGAAGTTGTCGTGCAGGCATTTGATCGCTACCTGGCGCTGGATTTCCGGATCGAAGCCGGCGTAGACGATCGCCATCGCCCCTTCGCCGAGAACGCCCTCGATGCGATAGCGCCCGATGGTGGCGGGTGCGGTTTGGCTCAGAGTACCCACCAGACGACACCGGCCAGCACCAGCAATCCCAGCACGGCCGCGGCGGCGTAGCCGGCCACGCGCCCTTTCCCTCGGCCTTGCTCGTGCGTCAGGAAGGAGAATTCGGCCTGGCCGAAACGCAGGCGGTCGCCGTGCACCAGCACGGTCTCGTGGATGCGCTTGTCGTTGACGAAGGTGCCGTTGGTGGAAAGCGTGTTCATCAGCACGTAGTGGCCGTGCTGGTTGACGATCCATGCATGTGTGGCCGATACGCTCGGATCGTTGATCACGATGTCGTTGTCCACACGGCGGCCGATCGTCTGGCGACCCTGGCGCAAGGTGAAGCGCTGACCCTTGAGCGAACCTTGCGCGCCTTCCAGCACCGGCTCGCGCGAGGTGGCGCGGCCGTCGGAAGCGGGCGCATCGTCCAGCGCCAGCTGCTGCATTTCTACCGCGGACAGCAACTGCGTGCCCTGCGGGCCTGCGCGAAGCTTGCCGGCCTTGGTGGGCTGCGGCTCGCCAGTATTCATAGACATTCCAGATCCCCTGTTGCAGGGAAACTATAGCGAAATCAGGGAGGGTTGCGGCGTTCGGGCCAGGAACCTGCCAGGCGTCGGGGCCGGCTGCCAAGCCTGCACCTGCTTGCAACGACCTGGGCGATGCGCAACCGGGCGTGGGCGGAAATCATCGGATGCTGCGCCGTACTGGTTCCTAGGCAGCCCGGCGCAGCATCCGATGACGGGCGAGACCATATCCCAAGGCACTATGCGTACTTAAGAGCTGCAAGGGCCCAATGGCTGTCGCTTCGGGCCAGCGCGCGCCAAGGCATGCGGGCGCGGCGGCAGGCAACTGGCACGAAAGCCGCGAACGCGCTAGCTTTCCATCTCTGCCCCGCCGTCATGGCGGGGCTGTTCACACTTGTAATGGGAAACGCCTATGCCGACCCGCATCAAGCCCACTCTCACCGTCTATCCCTGCCGCACGCGCTCGCAGCCCGCCGAGGCCTCACCGGTGTGGCTCACCTGGGAAGCCATCGAGCGCGAGCATTTCAAACCCGATGGCGCGCTCGTCGCCGACTTCTCCCACCCGATCGAAGTCGATCCGGCGCAGGTGAAAGGCCACCGCTACGTGCCGGCGCCCGGCGAGGTCACCTGAAGCGCTGCACCATCCGCGTTCAACGGTGGTATTCGTTCCGTTGCAGCACGCGAACGCCGAACCAGCCCCAGTAGACGCAGTGCCGCTGGATAAGGCCGTCATCGTTGATGTCCATCACCTCGGTGAAATCCATCTGTTCGCCCTGGCCGGCATCGCGCGGATATTCCCAGATCAGGCGCTTGCCATCGGTCAGGTAAGGCGTGCGGTAGTACTGCCGTACGCTGGGCTTGCGCTCGGCCAGCATGGCAAACAGCGGCCGAAGCTCATTGTGTCCATGCAGCACGCCGCTGTCGCCGCCAAGCAGATGCGGCGTAAGCGGGCTCTCGAAGTGCGCGTCGCGGGCGTAGAGCGCCAGCAGCGCTTCGGCATCGTTGCGCGAAAGCGCGTCGTTCCAGTTGAAATACATGCGTTCGATCGGCGTTGATCCACTGGCCATGGGGCGACTTCCGGTTTTGCTGGGGGATGCCCAGCACGCTAACCGGCGTACCGTTTTGCGGCGGTGATCGAAAAGTGTGAGCAGCGGCAAAGCTCATCGCGCTTAACTACCTGCCGTGCTCTGCCGTAACGCGTTGAATTGATGAGATAGTCAGCGCTCCATTGCGTCAGGTACTTGTAATCTCTTTCCGACTATCGGTACATTCCGCAGCTCACGAGTGAGCAGGGTGTTTCGCATTCGTTACCAGGGCATCAGTGATGGTGCTCTTGCCGTCGCACGAGTTCGCACGTGCCTAGTCAGGGATGATCATGACCAAAGAAGAAGCCAACGTTGCCGCGTTTTTCAAGTTTGCCCGCTTTGCGGAGCGTTGCAGCGGTAGCGATGCCTCCATGACGCCTGCGTCTCAAAGCGTGTAGCAGGCAAGCCATGAAGCTGCCATTTCCCCAGGGATTTTTTTGCGTCATCCTGGTTGCCGCCGGCGCGCATGCCGAACCGCAATCGGCCGCGCCCAAGCACGTGACGGTGATCGGTCACCTGAGCTGCGGCGGCGTCACCCTAAAGGCTGAAACGGTATACCTCGACGTGCCAGATCGGGATTTCCAGCCGCTTTCGCAGCGCATCACGCAGCAGCGGGCTAGCCAGAGTCCCACGGTATTGCACCACGATGGTCGCCCATTGCATCAGCCGTTTTTGCAAGGCACAGCGGTTCTCGATGCGGCCGTGAGTGGCTGGGCCTGCCTGAAGTCTACCGACGGCAAGGCATACATCTACGTGCTTTATATCTGCACCGAAAGCGATCTGCGGCCCCAGTGTGCCGGCACGTCGCGTGAGTGGGGGCGGTTGTTCGATCCGCAAGGCAAGGAACTTACCGCAGGCTTTCTGCACGATGGACCACGCGGATCGGCGCTGATGAAGCGGCTGGGCCTCGGGCGTTACGAGGATGAGCCCATGCCCATGCGCAGCATCGACGACTCGGCCAACCCGCCATGACCATGATATGCGCTTGCGACGCAAGCAAACTTGCGAACAATCAAAGGGTTCGTTACGGATGAAAGCTCTGGGGTTGATATGCCTTCACCATATTTTCACGCGTGAAAATAACATTGCCAGTCGGCTCGATTGAGCATAAATTTAAAGGGGTAACAGGGACTTTTTCTTTCGCGTCGTTACATGCCTCGTTTTTTGTGGCGATTCGACGCGTGCATTTCGCTACGCAGGCTCACGGGGGAGGGCTGCACAAGCCGTTTTGTTTCACCTTTGATGCCGGTTGCAAGCATTGCTCCGTCGGGTGACGCACGTCTGTCATATGGCTGTAAACCGCTTAACCCGGCGGCGGATTGGAATAGCGCAGTTCCACTGAGGTTTGATCCTTAATTCAAGGAGACGTCGTATGGCCAAGCAGAGCAGTCAGAAATTCATCGCGCGAAATCGCGCGCCTCGGGTGCAGATCGAATACGACGTCGAGGTCTATGGCGCACAGAAAAAGGTGCAGGTGCCCTTCGTGATGGGCGTGATGTCCGACCTCTCCGGCGCCAACAACGCCGAGCTGCCGGCGATCGAAGAGCGCAAGGCGCTGGAAATCGACGTCGACAACTTCGATACCCGCCTGCAGGCGATGAAGCCGCGCGTGAGCTTCGCCGTGCCCAACACCTTGACCGGCGAGGGCAATCTCAGCGTGGACATCACCTTCGAAAGCATGGACGACTTCTCGCCGGCCGCCGTCGCGCGCAGGGTGGCGCCCATCGCCAAGCTGCTGGAGGCGCGCACCCAGCTGGCCAACCTCGGCACCTATCTGGATGGCAAGGCCGGCGCGGAAAAACTCATCGCCCAGGCCATCAACGATCCGGCCCTGCTGCAATCGCTGGCCTCCGCGCCCAAGCCGGAAGGGGAGTAAGCAATCATGGCAACCGAGAAACTGGCCGAACAAGGTGGCGCGGTACAAACCGTCGATGCCGGCGACTTCGCCTCGCTGCTCAACAAGGAATTCAAGCCCAAGAGCGAACGCGCCCGCGAGGAAGTGGAATCGGCGGTGCGCACGCTGGCCGAGCAGGTCCTGAACAAGGCGGACATCGTTTCCGACGACGTCACCCAGACCATCAACGCCTATATCGCCGAGCTGGATCGCAAGATCAGCGAGCAGCTCAACCTGGTGATGCACCATGCCGATTTCCAGAAACTGGAAAGCGCCTGGCGCGGCCTGCATTACCTGGTCAACAACACGGAGACGGACCAGCTCCTGAAGATCCGCGTGTTCAACATCTCCAAGAAGGAGCTGGGCAAGACGCTCAAGCGCTACAAGGGCACGGCGTGGGACCAGAGTCCGATCTTCAAGAAAGTGTACGAAGAGGAATACGGCCAGCTCGGTGGCGAACCGTACGGCTGCCTGGTCGGCGACTACTATTTCGACCACAGCCCGCAAGACGTGGAAATGCTCACCGGCATTGCCCAGGTGGCCGCCGCCGCGCATGCGCCGTTCATCAGCGCCGCCAATTCCACCCTGATGGGCATGGACAACTGGAACGAGCTGGCCAACCCGCGCGACCTGGCGAAGATCTTCTCCACGCCCGATTACGCCGCCTGGCGTTCGCTGCGCGAATCGGAGGATGCCAAGTACCTGGGCCTGACCATGCCACGCACGCTGGCGCGCCTGCCGTACGGCGCCAAGACCAATCCGGTGGATGAATTCGATTTCGAGGAAGACACCGCCGGCGCCGATTCGGCCAAGTACACCTGGCAGAACGCCGCCTATGCGATGGCGGTGAACATCAACCGCTCGTTCAAGGAATACGGCTGGTGCTCGCGCATTCGCGGTATCGAATCGGGCGGCGCGGTGGAAGGCCTGCCGGTGCATACCTTCCCGACCGACGACGGCGGCGTGGACATGAAGTGCCCCACCGAAATCGCCATCACCGACCGCCGCTCGGCGGAACTGGACAAGATGGGCCTGATGCCGCTGGTCCACCGCAAGAACTCCGACATGGCCGCCTTCATCAGCGCGCAATCGCTGGCCAAGCCGGAGGAATACGACAACCCCGACGCCACCGCCAACGCGGCTCTGGCTGCACGCCTGCCGTACATGTTCGCCTGCTGCCGTTTCGCGCATTACCTGAAGTGCATCGTGCGCGACAAGATCGGCTCGTTCAGCACGCGCGAATCGGTGGAGAAATGGCTCAGCAACTGGATCAGCCAGTACATCGACGGCGACCCGCAGAACTCCAGTGAAGAAACCAAGGCGCGCAAGCCGCTCTCCGCAGCGGAAGTGGTGGTGGAGGAAGTCGAAGGCGCGCCCGGCTATTACAGCTCCAAGTTTTACCTCAAGCCGCATTACCAGCTTGAGGGTTTGACCGTGTCGTTGCGCCTGGTCTCGCGTCTGCCGTCGGCGGCGAAGGCTTGAATCAGGAAGTAGTGCAGTAAAAGGAGCCGCCAGTTCGGCGGTAGCCATCATCAATCAGGTAACCGAGGAGATGTTTCATGGCATTCGACATGCATATCAAGTTTGAAGGCGGCAGCGTTGCGATCAAGGGCGCTTCCAACCACAAGAAGCACAAGGGCGAAGTGCCGATCCTGGCCTGGTCGTGGGGTGTGAGCAACACCGGTGACCTGCACTCCGGCGCCGGCGCTGCCAGCGGCGGCAAGGCGCACGTGCAGGACATTTCGATCACCAAGTACGTGGACGGCTGCTCCAACGCACTGATGCAGGCGTGCTGCACCGGCGCACGCGTGGAAAAGGCCACCCTGTACGTGACCAACGCCACCGGCGAGCAGACCGACTTCCTCACCATCGAGCTGAGCGAAGGCGTGCTGATCACCTCCGTGTCCACCGGCGGCAGCGGTGGCGAGGATCGTCTCACCGAGAATGTCACGCTGCATTTCGGCAAGTTCAAGTACTCGTTCCAGCCGCAGGACGACAAGGGCGGCAAGGACGGCGGCGCGAAGGACTTCACCTTCGACATCCAGCAGGTCGCCAAGAGCTGAGCCTGACCCGGCTTTGGCACTGATCTTGGTGACAACTGCCGAAGGTTTTGCCGATGAAGTTTGGCCTTGCGCGCAACCGCGTGTTCGAGCAACGCCAAACCATTGGCCATGATGACGGTTATCCGGGGGCGTCATTCCCGCGCAGGCGGGAAGCAATCAGAGCACGACGGATGCCCGCTTTGGCGGGCATGACGTCCTTAGGTTGCACGCCGGCGTCATGGCAGCCCGACCCTCTCCTGCATGCAGGAGAGGGAACGGGTGTTCGTCGCGGCAAAAACCACGGTCCTTCCGGAATGCAGGGCTTAGGACATGACTCCCGAAAACATGCTGAAAGAAGGCCGCCTCGACGAGGCGTTGCAGGGCCTGACCGCCCAGGTGCGCGGTAACCCGGCCGATGCCAAGGCGAGAGTATTTCTGTTTCAGCTGCTGTCGCTGTTGGGGCAGTGGGAGCGCGCGCAAACGCAGCTGAAGGTAAGCAGCGAACTGGACCCCGGCAACGCGCTGATGGTGGCTGCCTACAGCCGCGCCCTGCAGGGCGAGCTGGAACGCCACGCCGTGGTGAGCGGTACGCGGCCGCCGCTGGTGATCGGCGAGCCGGCGCAATGGCTGGCGCTGCTGCTGCAATCGCTGAAGCTGGTGGGCGAGGAGCGCTACGCACAGGCCTTGCCGCTGCGCGAGCAGGCTTTCGACGCCGCCGATGCGGTAAGCGGCACGATCGACGGCCAGCGCTTCGAATGGATCGCCGATGCCGATCCGCGTTTCGGCCCGTGCCTGGAAGTGATCGTCAACGGCGGCTATTCATGGGTGCCGTTCGCACGCATCCGCCAATTGAAATTCGAAGCACCCACCGACCTGCGCGACAAAGTGTGGGCGCCGGTGCAGATCACCTGGAGCAACGGCGGCGAAGCGGTCGGCTTCGTGCCATGCCGCTATCCGAATTCCGAGCGCGCCGCCGACAGCGACGTGGTGCTGGCGCGCAAGACCGAGTGGATCGATCTTGGCAGCGACTGCTATGTGGGCGCGGGCCAGCGCATGTTGGCGACGGACGGTGGCGAATATCCGTTGCTGGATGTTCGCACCATTACATTCGACGTGTGATCCATGGCCGAGCTGACCACCCAGGAACGCCTGCAGCCCTCGCTGCTGGACCGGCTGGCCGATGACGAGCCGGCGAAAGCAGAGGAAAGCCGCGAGAAACGCGTGATCTCCGCCTCGCGCTTGCGCGATTGCGTGGCGCGCGATATTTCCTGGCTGCTCAACTGCGTGAACCTGGGCATCGATGACGAACTGGCCGAGTACCCGGAAGTGGCGCGCTCGGTCGTCAACTTCGGCATTCCCGATCTCACCGGCGTGGCGGTGGCCGGCATCGACGCCAAGGTGCTGCAACGCAAGCTGCGCGACGCCATTCTCGCCTTCGAGCCGCGGCTTACGCCCAATACCTTGCGCGTGGTGGTCAACGCCGACCTCAAGCGCATGGACCGGCAATCGCTCACCTTCAACATCGAATCGGAAATGTGGGCGCAGCCGATTCCGCTGAATCTTTATCTCAAGACCGAAGTGGACCTGGAAACAGGCAAGTTCAACGTGTCCGACAGCTTCGGCTAAGAAGGAACCCATGGACCCGCGACTGCTGCGCTACTACAACCGCGAGCTGCAACACGTCCGGGAGATGGGCGCGGAATTCGCGCGCGAATACCCCAAGATCGCCGGCCGCCTGGGGCTGGAGGGCTTCGAGTGCGCCGATCCGTACGTGGAACGCCTGCTGGAAGGTTTCGCCTTCCTGGCCGCGCGCATCCAGCTGAAGCTGGACGCGCAATATCCGGTGTTCACACAACACCTGATGGAGATGATCTACCCGCACTATCTCGCGCCGATTCCTTCGATGGCGGTGGTGCAACTGAATCCGGATACGAAAGAAAGCGCACTGGCCACGGGTTACACCGTGGCGCGCAACACCGCCTTGCGCAGCCTGATCGCCAACGACGACCGCACCGCCTGCGAATACCGCACCGCGCACGACGTCAGCTTGTGGCCGCTGGAACTGGTCGAGGCGAAGTACTTCGAAACGCCGGCCGCCATCGCCGCGGCGAGCATTCCGATCCCGGCCGGCAAGACGGTGCGTGCGGGCTTGCGCCTGAAGTTCGTGATCACCGCTGGCGCGCAGGCCAACATGCTGGCGCTGGACGAGCTGCCGATCTTCATCGCTGGCGCCGACGAGCTGCCCAAGCGCCTGTACGAACAACTGCTCGGCAACGCGCAGGGTTTCGTGGTGCGCATGCCCAGCCCGAGCGGCATGCTGGTGCAGCAGTTCGATGCTTCGGCCATCCGCGACAAGGGCTTTGCCGACGACGAAGCCTTGCTGCCTTATTCCGACCGCTCCTTCAGCGGCTATCGGCTGTTGCAGGAATACTTCGCCTGCCCGGAGCGCTTCTTGTTCGCCGTGTTCACCGGCTTGCAGCAGGTGCTGGCGCGTTCGCAGGCCACCGAGTTCGATCTCACCGTGTTTTTCGATCGCAGCGTCAGCCGGCTGCACAACGCCGTCGACACCAGCAATTTCCGGCTGTTCTGCACGCCGGCCATCAACCTGTTTCCGCGCCGCGCGGACCGCATCCATCTGCAACAGGGCAAGGTGGAGTATCACGTGCTGGCCGACCGCACGCGGCCGATGGATTTTGAAGTGCACAGCATGAGCCAGGTGGAAGGCTTCGGTGACCGGGCCGAGCCCGAGCAACGCTTCCAGCCGTTCTACGGTTGCGACGAACGCGTCTGGCACAGCGGCAGCGCAGCTTTCTATACCTTGCGCCGCGAGCCGCGCATGTTGTCGGCGCGGCAGAAATTGCAGGGCGCGCGTTCCAGCTATGTCGGCAGCGAAGTATTCATCTCGCTGGTGGACGCCAACGATGCACCGTATTCCACGCATCTGCGCCAGGTGGGCATGATGCTGATGTGCACCAACCGCGACCTGCCATTGCAGATGCCGGTGGGCAAGTCGCGCACCGATTTCACGCTGGAAACCGGCGCGCCGGTCGCTTCCATCCGCTGCGTGGCCGGCCCGACCAAGCCGCGCGCGCCGACGGCGAACGGCGAAACCGCATGGCGACTGCTTAGCCATCTGCAGCTCAACTACGTGTCGCTGCTGGGCGAAAGCGGCGAAGAGGGCGCGGCGGCATTGCGCGAAATGCTGACCTTGTACTGCGATGAATTCGACGCCAGCGCGCGCCGCCAGATCGAAGGCGTCAAGGCGGTCGGCTGCCAGCCCGTGGTCAGGCGCATTCCGATCCCCGGACCGATCGCCTTCGGGCGTGGCCTGGAAATCACCTTGACCTGCGATGACGGCGCTTTCGAGGGAACCGGGGCGTTCCTGCTCGGTTCGGTCATGCAGCATTTCTTTGCGCGCTACGTCTCGGTGAATTCCTTCACCGAAACCGTGCTGCGCACCCTGGAACGCAACGAGGTGGCTCGATGGCCGGCCCGACTCGGCAAACGCCAGATCTTGTAGCGCTGGAAAACGCGCTGCGCGATCAGCCGGAGCTCTTCGAGTTCTTCGAGGCGCTGCGCTGGCTCGAATGCGCCTATCCCGATCGCCCGCGCTTTGGGCGCTCCACCAAGCCGTCGGAAGATCCCGTTCGCCTGTGCCAGACACCGTCGCTGGCGTTCGCGCCGCGCACGGTGGATCGCTTCGAACCGCAAGCCGACGGCAAGCCGCCGCGCATGTACGGCCTGTTCTTCGGCCTGTTCGGCCCGAACGCGCCATTGCCGCTGCACCTGACCGAATACGCACTGGACCGCAAGCTCAACGCGCGCGACGACACCTTCGTTGCCTTCGCGGACATCTTCCACCATCGCATGCTGAGCCTGTTCTATCGCGTGTGGGCCGATGCACAGCCGACCATCCAGCTCGATCGTCCCGGCGAAGACCGCTTCAGCCTCTACATGGGCGCACTGGTAGGCTTGTCCACCGGCAACCTGCAGAGCCGCGATGCCTTGCCGGACCGCTACAAGCACTTCTTTGCCGGCCGCTTGCTGGCGCAAGCACGCAATGCCGAAGGCTTGAAACACCTGCTGGAGCATTTCTTCGGCATTCCGGTCAGCGTGATCGAGTTCACCGCCGAGTGGATGCGCCTGCCGGATTCGGCGCACCTGTGCCTGGGCCAGTCACGCGATGTCGCCTGCCTGGGTTCCACCGCCGTGCTCGGCGAATACGTATGGGGCGCGCAACAACGCTTCCGCCTGCGGCTGGGGCCGCTGACGCGCGCGCAGTTCAACAACTTCCTGCCCGGCGGCGAAGCACTGCGCCAGCTGATGGCGGCGGTGAAAACCTATGCGGGCGAAGAAAAAGCGTGGGACGTCCAACTTGTGCTCAAGCACGACGAAGTGCCGACCACGCGGGTGGGGCAAAGCGGGCGGATGGGTCTGACCACGTGGCTGGGAAAACCGCAGCGCAAGGCGGACAACGATGATGTGGTGTTGAGGCCGGTGGGGTAGGGCGATGACGCAATGCTTGCTTCATTTCAAAGCGGGGCGTCATTCCGGCGAAGGCCGGAATCCATTGCCAATCCGAAGTATGGATTCCGGCCTTCGCCGGAATGACGACTCGCTTCAGTTCGTAGGCTGGAATGCATTCCCGGCCGCCCAATGGATACCTGCCGCTGGGATTGCCATCCCAGCCTGAAGATGAAGAGAAGTCGGTGAGCTGGTTGGACCTCGCGCGTTGCGAGCATCAAAAATTTCAGGGGTAGTCGTCATGGCAGAAATCAGTCGCAGTGCACTGTTCGGCAAGCTCAACAAATTGGCCTACCGCGGCATCGAAAGCGCCACGGTGTTCTGCAAGCTCCGGGGCAACCCGTACGTCGAGCTGGTGCATTGGATCCACCAGATCCTGCAATTGCAGGACTCGGACCTGCATCGCATCGTCAAGCAGTTCAATCTCAATCCGTCCAACCTCGCGCGCGACGTTACCGATGCACTGGATCGCCTGCCGCGCGGCTCCAGCAGCATTTCCGACCTCTCCGCCGACGTGGAGGAAACCGTCGAGCGCGCCTGGGTATTCGCCACGCTGATGTTCGGCGAGGCGCAGGTGCGCAGCGGTTATCTGATCTTCGGCGCCCTGCGCACGCGCAACCTGCGCAATAGCTTGCTCAACATCTCCAAGGAATTCGAGAAGGTCAAGCCGGAGATGCTGGCGGAGAAATTCGCCGAGGTGGTCAGCGGCTCGCCGGAAGATGGGCAAAACGCCAACGATGGCTTCCGCCTCGGCACTGCTGCCGCACCGGGTGAAGCCAGTGGCGCGATGCCGCCCGCGCAAATGGGCAAGCAGGAAGCGCTGCGACAATTCACCGTCGACCTGACCGAGCAGGCGCGCAACGGCAAGATCGATCCCATCGTCGGCCGCGACGAAGAAATCCGCCAGGTGGTCGACATCCTCATGCGCCGCCGCCAGAACAACCCGATGCTGGTCGGCGAAGCCGGCGTGGGCAAGACCGCCGTGGTGGAAGGTTTTGCGCTGCGCATCGCCATCGGCGACGTGCCGCCGCAATTGAAAGACGTCGAGCTGCGCACGCTCGACGTCGGCCTGCTGCAAGCCGGCGCCAGCATGAAAGGCGAATTCGAAAACCGCCTGCGCCAGGTGATCGAAGAGGTGCAGTCCTCGCCCAAGCCGATCATTCTGTTTATCGACGAAGCACACACTTTGGTCGGCGCGGGTGGCGCAGCCGGTACGGGTGACGCCGCCAACCTGCTCAAGCCCGCACTGGCGCGCGGCAACCTGCGCACTGTCGGCGCCACCACCTGGGCCGAATACAAAAAGCACATCGAAAAGGATCCCGCACTCACCCGCCGCTTCCAGACCGTGCAGGTGGACGAGCCCAGCGAAGAGAAGGGCATCCTGATGATGCGCGGCGTCGCCAGTGTGATGGAAAAACATCATCGCGTGCAGATCCTGGACGAAGCGCTGGAAGCGGCGGTGAAGCTGTCGCACCGCTACATTCCCGCCCGCCAGTTGCCCGACAAGGCCGTGAGCTTGCTCGACACCGCTTGCGCCCGCGTCGCCATCAGCCAGCATGCCGTGCCGCCGGAAGTGGACGACACGCGCAAGCGCATCCAGGCGCTGGAAACGGAATTGGCGATCATCGCCCGCGAGAAAACCGTCGGCGTGAACGTAGCCGAACGCGAAGCCGCCGCCACCGAGAAACTGGCCGCGCAAAAAGCACGACTGGAAACACTCGACGCCAACTGGCAAGCGGAAAAAGCGCTGGTCGAACAGATTCTCGCCATCCGCGCCAAGCTGCGCGGCGACCACTTGCCAGTGGAAGGCACCGGCAGCAAGCTGGAAAAAGCCGCGGCCGCCGAAGTGCAAGCGGAGCACGTACCGCAGGAACTCAGCGATGCCGAACGTGCCGCATTGCTTGAGCAATTGCATGGCTTGCAAGCCCAGCTCGGCGAGCTGCAAGGCGAACATCCGCTGATCCTGCCCACCGTCGACTACACCGCCGTGGGTTCCGTCGTCGCCGATTGGACCGGCATCCCGGTGGGTCGCATGGTGAAGAGCGAACTGGAAACCGTGATGAACCTGGCCAAGCTCATGAGCCAGCGCGTGATCGGCCAGGATCACGCCATGGAAATGATCGCCAAGCGCATCCAGACCTCGCGCGCCGGCCTGGACAACCCCAACAAGCCTATCGGCGTGTTCATGCTCGCCGGCACTTCCGGCGTCGGCAAGACCGAAACCGCGCTCGCGCTGGCCGAAGCCCTTTACGGCGGCGAGCAAAACCTCATCACCATCAACATGAGCGAATTCCAGGAAGCGCATACCGTTTCCACGCTCAAAGGCGCACCTCCCGGCTACGTCGGTTACGGCGAAGGCGGCGTACTCACCGAAGCCGTGCGCCGCAAGCCGTACAGTGTGGTGCTGCTGGACGAAGTGGAAAAAGCGCACCCCGACGTGCACGAAATCTTCTTCCAGGTATTCGACAAGGGCGTGATGGAAGACGGCGAGGGCCGCCAGATCGACTTCAAGAACACCCTGATCCTGCTCACCACCAACGCCGGCACGGATTTGATCGCCAGCCTGTGCAAGGACCCGGAGCTGATGCCCGACCACGAGGGCATGGCCAAGGCCCTGCGCGAACCTCTGCTGAAAATCTTCCCGCCCGCATTGCTGGGGCGCCTGGTGACGATTCCGTATTACCCGCTGAGCGAGCAGATGCTGGGCGAAATCGTGAAACTGCAGCTTGGCCGCATCAAGAAGCGCATCGAGGCGCGCTACAAGATTCCGTTCGAGTACAACGATGATGTCGTGAAGCTGGTGGTGAGCCGTTGCACGGAGAGCGAGTCGGGCGGGCGCATGATCGACGCGATTTTGACCAACACGATGTTGCCGGACGTCAGTCGTGAGTTCCTGCTGCGAATGATCGACGGCAAAGCACTGGCAGGCGTCAACGTAGGCGTCAATGGGCAGGATTTCCAGTACGGATTTGCATAGTCGACGTCAGGACAGTCAGGCCGGGCGGCGCGCCGCATGGCTTGCGATAAAGGAACTTAAACGGGAATTCTGAGCATGTTCAACGGCAATGGCCTGATTGTGAACCCGAATAACCCGCGGCCTGCGCAGCCTGCGGGTGATCCGTATGGGCCGGCATATACGCCGCGAGTGCGATTCGACAGCCTGCGCGATCGAAATCAACGCAATTTCAATATCGGCCAACCGAACGGTGGCATGCCGGCGATGACGGTTGATCTGGCATGCCATCACGTGATCGGGTGGGACATTCTTTGGGGTTTCTGGAATCGGCTGATCGGCGATGAAGCATTCGAACTGGCACGCAAGCACCTGGCGCTGTTCGGTGTCCCGCAGACGACTACCAAGAACATGGCCAAAGACATGGGCAAAGGGACTTGGGCCGATCAATGGGGCTGCGAGGCGAAGATGTGCTGGAAGCCCAACAATATTGTGCGCGGACCCAATGACCGCTCGGACGATCCCAATATCAATCCCGAGCTGGAGAACAAGATAGATTTCAAGATGGTCAGCGATTCGGTGTACAAGGGCCGGCTGCCTTTGCTGTGCGAAACCGGACGGTACATGGTCCGTTTTATCACCGACGGCGCCGTTATGTACGCCGAGAAGGCAATCGATTACCTGCATTCCATCCGGGCGGCAAAAATCATGGAGTGGAGCGAGGATTTATGGGTGGTCGATGAAACGTTTCCTGGTTACTCGAACACGCCGGCCATCGGCGGCGGCTTCGCCGTGGTCAGGCCGACGTGGAAGATTCATGCAAGCAGGACGTAGTGGCGATAAGGAAGCGAAGGGAAACGGCCAAGGATGTTTGGGCCGGTAGTTGCGCAAAAGAAAGGAATCTGCCGCTCTGTTCACCGTGGGCCGAAGGAAGTTCGCATTGCCCACTGTTTCGGTTTTCTTCCCGTGAAGCAATACGGGCCTGAAGCAGTTTGTCCGGACAACGAGGTGAAAATATGGCTGTTCTGAGCCCGCTGGTGCGTCATGTCCTTGGGAGTCTCACCAACGGATTGCACAACTGTCTGTATCAGGCCGGGGACATGGGGCAGGAGGCCTGTTGGAACTGGGCGTTGACCGGCTTCTATCACAATGCTGTATGGCCCAGCTATATGTTCGATTTTGTAACCAACGGCATCGATCCCTCGAACGTCCTCGATCACCATGGCCGCTCCTGGTTCAGAGCCCCGGCCAACCGGCAAAGTTTGGACGACATACAAAATAACTGGCTGGATGCCGTGCCTGTCAACGTGGATCAGGCGAGGACTGATGCGGTCGTTGCCGTGATGACATTGGCCGCGGAAGCCAACGGGCTCACGCTTTCCGCCGCAGGCGGCACGACCGTTACGCCCTATCGTTTGTTCGTCGAGTACAAGGTTCAGCCTGACAGAGCAGGCCAGCCTGATGTATTGCCTTCCTTTCATCATGTCTGGATCGATGTGGATGGGTGCGCCATCGAGATATTTCCCGGTCGGCTGGACATCCAGATCTATCGAGGATCACAACCCATTGGGCCGAGGTTCCGAACCTGGAGTTGTTATCTCGTAGGATTGCATCAACGACAAGTGGATCGGATTTGCAAAGTGCTCAGGCTGACACGTGCGCATTGGGCTGGCGTGCCTGCTGTCCCTGCGGCCAGGCAAGCGTGGATCGCCGATGACCAGCGTGCTTCTTGCGTATGGTGTGGCGCAGACTTCGGGGTGCTGCGCCGAAGGCATCATTGCCGCCGCTGCGGAGAGATCTTTTGCAGCACCTGTTCCGATTTCACACGTAACGTCGCCAATCCGGCGACCCGTCCGAACAGCCAGGCGTCGGTTTTGGAAAACGATGCGCGGGTGTGCGTTCGCTGTAATGGCTGAGGCCCCGGGCGATGCGGAGTCTAGCTATTTTTGCCAACTACATTGATTTGTTGATTCGGCCCCCGGTTCTTTGAACGAAGCGGATGCCGGACTCAGCCAGGGAGGAGATATGGGAAGGTCATTGCGCGCGCAAAAGAAGGTGGATTACGCGGGAATTCTCCACAAATACGACAAGTTCACCTTCGTTTCGAGCAGGAAGCCGAAGACCAAAATCATCCGGATCAACGCCGCCAACGGGCGGGCGCATGCGGCGCCTGCGCTTACAACGTGGCCCTTCCTGGGCATGCATCAGGACGTTACGTATTACGACGACCTGAACAATGCCCAAGGTTGGAACCAGCGTACACAAGACGAGATCTTCCTGCCGTTTGCTTGGCTGGACGTGCATGGGCGAGCCGTGTGGCAGGGGCTGGAACAGGAGGTTGCGGGCTTGGGCGCCGATGCCTTCGCATGCCAGCACTTCGATCAGATCACCATCGACCTGCGTCAGTTGCTGGCCAATACACGGATCACCGAATGCGTGGGCGAGGCGGCCGCTGCGATCTATGTGCTTGAGCGACATCCTGCATTCCAGATGATCTGGGGCTACCACGTTCATTCGGGTACGGGCATAGACCAGATCTGGGAGCGGCCAAATCAAGCCGGGGGGACCGACTTTCTGATCGTCGAGGCCAAAGGACCGGGGGCCGGCTTGAATTTTTCGGGGTTCGTGCCGCCTGGCTACAGCCAGATGCAGGAAGGTTGGGTAGCGAACCACCTGTACAGCATGAGTCAAAACCACCATGCCGCCGGCCTGAGGATCGTCAATGCATTGGGTCTGCAATTCGTGAATACCCATCCCAACTATCTGGGCGCCACCAAAAGCTACTACGGCCTGGCCCCGACGAGCGGGCATAAGCAGTCCGCTTCACGAGTGTTCGGTACGGTGGTGCAAGCGCAGTGGAGTGCCGATGGTCGTCTAGGCCATAACCACAGCGCCTGGGTTCGCTATTTCACTTGAGACGTGAACGCGGTCCGCGCTTTTCAGGACTTTTTTTAACGACTGGCAACAGGGAATGATTCGGTTATGACTTGGCGTCGCATCAAATGTGCTTCATGCGGGTTCAAGGTAACGATTGAGAGCACGGAGCTGCTGGATATCCTTAGGACCCAGCAACGCGTGAACTGCTGCGTTGAGAATTGCCCGGGTGAAATGCGAGCCCTTGGGCCGGTCATTGTCCGACCCTCTACGGTGAGGCGTGGTGCCACTTACGATTTCCAGATTAATCGCCAGAAGATTCGCCGGCCGCGGCCGGCGCAGTACCAGGTCGACGACGATGACGGTGGCGACGAGGATGGCAGCAGGCGGAAACGAGCGAAAGTCGACGAGGACATGGACTATGCGCCATCGGAGGAATACACACCTTCGATGCGGTTCACCACCGTCGACATGGAAACAGGTCTGCGCCAGATTGCGCCACGAGGGCTGACGATCAAGACCACCGGTCGTTTACCCATCAAGGCCGCCGTGCCCGGCGAGCGCGAAAAGAGTACGAACGCGCAGATGAATAATCAGCCGGCGTGGTCTTATGCGCAGAGTTGCGGAGCGCCCAACGCCAACGCGTTTCAGCTTGGTGGCCAGGGCCATTACGAATGGTGCCACATGCAGGGAGTGTCGCTGGGCGGCTACACCATGAGAGCCAATCTTGTGGCGGGCCACTACGCTGTCAATACCTACATGTCGGTCATCGAGGAATACCTTCGCGGCAAGACGGCTTACCAAATCGAAGTCATTGCCTACTGCCAGCATGATAATGTCGCCGACTTCATTTCCTACAAGATCCATCGAATCCTCGATGGATCGTTGGCCATGGAGTTGGCGATTGACGGGTCCATGAAATTTTTCAGCGCAAACGATCGCGATCGGGTTCGGGATGCGATGAAAAGAAATAACCTTTAGGGCGGTCGGGCGAAATGGATATTTCCCTGTCCGAGAGCATCCCTAAGGCAACGTCACGACGAGCGATTCTCGCGGAGGTGAAGTATGTTTCCAGACGGAATAGGATTGCTTTTCAGCAATTGCGTTGACACGCTTTGTTATTACGCGAGCAAAACAAAGACCCTGCTGGTCAACAATGCAGGCGCCATGACGGTCATCGCCTTGGGCGGCTACTTTTTTCCCGGCGCGTCAGCGGCGGCCTTCGGCGGCGTTGTCGCATCCCGTGGCGCCACCTGGATTGCGCGCGAGGTGGACGCTCGGTATCACACCCATATTGCCGATATCCACGATTGGGTCCTGGCACAGCTGCCGGGTTCGGTCAGGCCCTACTACCCCCAGGTAGTGCGTACCATCGCGAGGCCCTCCAGGGAGGTCATGAATTACGCCGGTAACCCAGGGCGGCAGTTTTATTTTATCAACGACAACTTCGTCACCGAGCTGTTTGCCCCGATCTATGAGGAATTGGTTTACCGCTATGCCGGACAGGAACTGCTGGCCGGGATGCTGATGTCGATCGGTGTTCCAAGCCTTGCGGCAACGTCAATTGCCTTGACGATTTCTGATTCCGTTTTCGCGGCCTCCCATAATATCGATCCGCGTAGCGAACAGTTCAAGGATACCCTCATCGCCGGCGCTGTCTTTGGGGCGATGATGCATTTCTATGGGCTTCCGGCGGCCATGCTTACGCACTCTTATCACAATGCGACAATGCGGCTGCAGGAGGAACTGCTGTCGTGAGGCTTGGCGCCGTCGACAGAACGGTATCGTGGCAAACGGTTGGCGGGCCTTTCCCAAGGAGCCGCTGATCATCAGGTGTACGTTTTTGCGTAAAGGCTTCAATGAAATAAGCAATCAAAAAAATGGTCGGGGGCTAGGAGGATGCCAAAAATGTCGATGAAGCCTGCTGGACAAGTACTGGCTCTGCTAAGAAAGCAGCCCGCAACCGCTTGTGCGGCGTGGGGGTTCATGTGCCGTGGTGCGCCACTCAACAGCGCGCTGGGCGGCAATTGCACTCGTGTCTGCCGCCAAATGCAAGGCGATTTCGCATCGCGACCATTTCACTGGAAAAACGGTCTTGAAGAAGGGAAGATTGTTTGCAGGAAAGAGTGAGGTTGCCGTCGATCAGCGTTGCCGGCCGTCTGCCCCTGGCGGCAAGTAAGTTGTCAGAAGACATCATCGTTACAAGCGTTTGGAGAAACCCATGCAACCTGCAGCCCGCCTCACCGACATGCACACCTGCCCGATGACCACCGGCCCAGTGCCCCATGTCGGCGGCCCCATCGCCGCACCCGGCGCGCCGACCGTACTGGTTGGGGGGCTACCCGTCGCTTGCGTTGGCGACATGGCGGTTTGCGTCGGCCCGCCGGACGCCATCGCCATGGGTTCCCCAAAGGTACTGGCTGGCGGCCGCCCCGTGGCGCGCATGGGCGACAGTACGGCCCATGGCGGCGTGATAGTGCTGGGGTGTTTCAAAGTGCTGATTGGTTGAGAGGCAGAGCATAGGGAGTCTTGAACAGGGCAACGGGCGGAATGCGGCATGCATATAAGGCCATGGTTGGTTTATCTGGTGATCGCCTTTCTTGGCGTGCTGCCTCTATTGATCGCCTTGCTCGCGGGCGCCATTGCAAATTTGGCAAAGTGCGAGCTGGACGAAGGGAGCGTGCATCCCTGCGTGATCGCAGGGAAGGATGTGGGGAACCTGCTTTATGCGATGGGGGTTGGAGGATGGTTCACGCTGATGACCCTGCCAGCGGCCTTCTTTCTGGCGCTGATCTATTCGGTTTACTTGCTGGTGAGCAAGTGAAGGGTGGTATGTGATGCGCAAACAGTGGGGGATGCCGCGTTCGCTCCGCAAGGTTTGGCTTATCGTGGTTCTGGTTTGGCTGTCGGGGTTGTCGGAGGCGCATGCGATGGGCGTGTTTGATCCGCTGGTGCTGTTTTCCGAAGTGCACGGTACGGTGCTGAATAATGGCAGGCCGGTTGAAGGCGCTGAGCTGGTGCAGAAGGTAGTCTGGTCGGACAACGACAAGGAAAACCCGGCGCAGCATGCATTATCGGACAGAAGCGGCGCGTTCCGGTTTCCGCCGATTGAGCGTAGCGCTGGGTTGCTACGCCTTATTCCTGCCCAGCCGATCATGCTTCAGTCCATTACCATCCGATATCAGGGCGTTGAGTACGAAGCATGGAAGCACAGCAAGGGCTCCTACGATCCGAATACGGAACTCGATGGCAAACCTATCTGGTTGGTTTGCGAGCTGACTCAAAAGCCTGACTACGAAGGCAAGCACTATGGCATATGTCGGGTGATGCAACATGGCTAGCGGCGAGGGAAGGTCGGTCTGGGTCAAATCGAATTTTTGGCGCCGAAGGTCTCGTAAAAAGCGGCGCCTCATGCTGCGTACTGTCATATTTGCCGTTGTAATTTCTTTGTTGTCCAGCTTGTCAGAGGGATGCGCTATGGGTACGTCGGATAGTTGGGTTCTCTTTTCGGAAGTCCACGGCACGGTGCTGAAAGACGGTCAGCCGGTGCAGGGCGCCGAGCTGGTCCAGAAAGCCCAATGGTCTGAAAACGAAGCGGATAACCCAGTCCAGCACGCCACCACCGATGAAAAGGGTCGGTTCGCGTTGCCGCCGCTTGAGCGCAAGCGGGGATTTATGCACCGCTGGCTGCCGACTCAGCCGATGGTGAATCAATCCATCGTTATCAAATACCAGGGCGTTGAATACACGGCCTGGATGCACGGCAAAGACAGCTACGAAGCAAATACGGAGCTTGACGGCCGTCCGTTGAACCTCGTGTGTGAGCTGACTCGCCAGCCTGATCGCGAAGGCACGCACTACGGCATCTGCAAGGCAGTTTGAAAGCTAACCTTTCAATTTTTCAGGGGATGACATAGACCATGGCCATGGAGATTTCACCGCCGCAAGTGGCGGAGATTGCCAGCAGCACTTATGCGTTGCGCACGTCGACCGATATGCGCACTGCGTGGACGTTGATGCCGACCGCAAGCGAAGGCTTCGACGTGCTTGCCGGCAAGCGCCTGGTCGGGGCTACCGGCGCCGTCGTGCAAAAGCGCTCCGGGTTCGGTTATGTGGCATGGGGACAAGGCGCGCGCCAGGGCGAATGCCTGATTGCCGTGCGCGGCACCGATAGTGGACCCGACTGGCTCAGCAATTTTCGATTCGGCGCGGTGATCGGGCCCAGCGGTTACCCCGTGCATGTGGGTTTCTGGCGAGGTGCGCAGTCCGTATTGCCGCAAATCCAGCAGCAATTGCGTGGCCGCAGCCCCTCGACATTGCACGTGGTGGGCCACAGCCTTGGCGGCGCGATGGCCACCTTGATTGCCGACAGCCTGAGCAACATGGGTTGCTCCATGAAGCTCTATACGTTCGGCGCTCCGCGCTGCGGCGTGGAAGAGCACGCTCAATACCTGACTTCCACGCTTGGTGCGGAAAACATCTACCGCGCCTACCACGATACCGACCCGGTACCTATGGTGCCTCCGTTCCCCTATACGCACATACCTTACGGCAGCAACGCCTACCGGTTGAAAGGTGCGGGGACGTTGGTCAGCGTTCCCTCGCATCTGATGCCCTCGTACCGAAAATCGGTGGCGGGCTGCACGTGGGCGTCGCTGCCGGTGATTTTGCCCAAGCACAACAGTTTTGAAGCGGCCAGCGAGTGGCTTGCGGAAGCCTCGAAAGACAAGGGGCATTTCGTGATGATGTCCGCCATGGCATTGCGCATGATTCTTTCCGCGCTTGATTGGATCGTAAAGCAGATAGGCAGAAGCGTTGGCTTGCAGTTGTTTGCGGGTGCGACCCTGCTCGACGGCCTCGCGCGGCTGCTCTATAGCGGCGCGCTGCTGTCCATCGAGATCGCCGAAGCCATCCGCAACCTGATGAACGCATCCCTGCGCTTCATGGGGCGTGCCGCCATCGCCACTACGAACATGACGGTAGCCTTTATCGAATACGTGCTTGGATTATTGTTTCACTTTATCGCCGTGATTGCCCGGCGGGCGATCGACATGCTGGATTGAGCATGGGCCGGGACCCGATCAAAGGGCAGGTTCGACAGTCCACAACCACGGCGGACTATCGCCCCGTACTTAAACAAGCCATGCAATCCCACCAGGCCGGCGACCTGGACACCGCCGAACGCCTCTACGGCGAAGTGCTCGAACTGCGTGCCGGCCAGCCCGATGCCATGCATTACCTGGGCGTGCTCTGCCATCAACGCGGGCGCAGCGACGAAGGCGTGCGCCTGATCGAGGCAGCGTTGAAGATCACGCCCAGGCACCCGGATGCGCATAACAATTTGGGCAATATCCACAAGGAATGCGGAAGGCTGGCCGATGCTGAGCGTTGCTATCGCAAGGCGCTGGCATGCGGCCCGCAGCACTACCACGCGCAGAACAACCTGGCCGTGGTGCTGGAAGCGCAGGAACGCCTGGAAGAAGCCTTCGAGGCCTATGCCAAGCTGCTGCAGCAGGCGCCAAAGTTTGCGCAAGGGTATTACTTGATGGGCATGTTCCTGCGCAGTCATGCGCAGAGCAGGGAGCACGTCGAGCAGTCGGTGGAATGTTTCCGCACCGCCTACGAGCTGGACGCGCGCAACGTGCGCGCGCTGGAGTCGCTCGGCATGTCCTTGTATGCACTGCAGCGCTTCGACGAAGCGGCGCAGGTCTATCGCGACTGGCTGGCGCGCGATCCGGATCACCCCGTGCCGCGGCATATGCTCGCTGCGTGCGGCGGTGCCCAGGCCCCGTTGCGCGCGGCCGACGATTATGTGCGCGAAGTCTTCGATGCCTTTGCTGACAGCTTCGACGAGCAGTTGTTGAAGAACTTGAGCTATCGCGCGCCACAAGTCCTGGCAGAAGCGTTGAACGTCGTATTGCCGGGTGCGGTGGGCGATCTGCATATCCTGGATGCCGGCTGCGGGACCGGTCTTTGCGCGCCGTTGTTGCGCCCTTATGCCAGGCATTTGGTTGGCGTGGATCTTTCCGGCGGCATGGTCGACAAGGCGCGCCTGCGCGGTGGTTACGACGAGCTGGAGGTGGCCGAACTGACCGCTTATCTGCAGGCGCATCCGGATGCTTATGACGTGGTGGTTTCCGCGGACACCCTGGTGTATTTCGGCGAGCTGCGGGAGGTGCTGGCGGCGGCGCACGCCGCGCTGCGTCCAGGTGGTTGGCTGGCCTTCACGGTAGAAGTGGCGCAGGGCGAAGACGACCGCGTCGAGCTTTCGCCCAGCGGCCGTTACCAGCACACGCGCCGTTACGTGGAGCGCGTAGTGGCGGCGACGGAGTTTTTGCGCCTCAGCATCGGCACGGATACGTTGCGCAAAGAGGGTGGTCAGCCGGTGATGGGCTGGGTGGTGTTGGCGCAGCGCGCTGGCGGTACGGATTCGTAGTTCGTAGCTTGCGTGACTCGTTGGTTAGGCGCGCATGCGCATGCTAATGTTTCGCCCGCGGCAGCGCGGTAAGGGTTTTGGCGTTTGATCTAGGCGATGCCCTTCTTAGATGGGGCGTAAAAGGGGAAAGGGATGTCCGACGGAGGGCTGCATAGCTTCTGGAGTTCGCTGCAACGAGCCGAGCAGCGTATGGAAGCCGAAGCCAAGGCAACGGAACGGGACCTGTACCGGACCGTCTACGGCTACAAGAGCCGCGTGATGCGCCTGCGTTCGGCCCTGGCCAAATCCGGCCCCATCGCCTTCCAGACGGTGAGCCGGAAGCTGGAAGGCATCGACCTGAAAGCCATCTGGCCGATCCTGTTCTCCGCCGTGCGGGACATGGCGCTCTACTACGGTGGAAGCGTCGTGCTTGGCACGGCCGTAGGCGCCGGCTTGGGTTCGTTGGCCTTCGGGTTTGGCGCCATACCCGGCGCGGCCATCGGTGCCGAAGCAGGGAGCGTGGTGGGTGATTGGGTCTTGATCTACCTCGGCTTGCAAATGCTTGCGGAGGGGCTGGTCAACACCATCCCGCCAGCACTGCGCCTATACGTACAAGGCTTCCGCCTGGCCTGGGGGCCGGTCGACAGCGACCGCCCCGACGCACGCTACAGCGCCGATTATCACCAAGGCGAAGACATGGCCGCGCACCGTTTCGCCGACGGGCACGTGTTGATGATCATCGCCATCCTTATGGCGATGGTGGCTTATCTCACGCGCGGCAAGAGCGAGGAAGCGTTGATGCAGGCGGTTCGCAAGAGCGAGCGCCTGGGTACGAAGATGGCGGACTGGCTGGCGGATAACAGGGAGAGGTTGCTGAAGGAGGAGAGCCTGAAGCCGAAGGTTGTTGAGCGGGCGTCTTCGCAAGAAAAAGAGGCGGACCCGCTTAGAAAGCGAAATGTGGGAGGTCCCCGGAAGGATTCTGAGGCTGCAACACGGGTTGTTCACCTTCAGACGCGCTCAGCTGAGGTCGTGAATAATGAGATGATTGCAGCCGGCAATCAGCCAGCGTGGATGCCCAATACAAATGTAGTGACACAAGTCGTACCGACTGGTACTCGATATCAAATGGTGGTAAGTGAGGCGCAAGCTCAGGCGCTTGCACAGGGTGAGCCATGGTTTGGCGGTTGGGCTACGCCTGATGCTGTGCCGAGCCAGGCATTTGCTCGCAATGACCTTGCTATCCTTCCAGAGTTTAAGCCGGATGTATCCTATGTCGTTACGGTTGAAACCACTGCTCCGCAGACGGTTAATGCCGGGTTTGCAGGTCCGTTGGGAGATTTAGGTGGTGGCGGCTCTCAAGTTGAGTTTGTTGGACAAAGAAATCTGCAATTAGTCGGCCAACCCCAGTCTTTGCCTGAGTGATAGGTGCATGGTAGCTATTGAGAACTTCAAAAGAATACGTGCGGATGGAAAGGTCATTGATGAGTCAATGAAAGCCTCCGATATATTTGCTCTGGGTGCGCCCGAGAAAGTAGTTGAGATCAAGTGGGATAGCCGTGGCGAGGAAGTGTCCTTGCAGTTTCCTCATGGCGTACTTGCGGCAGTGGTTGAAGGTCGAAATTTTGTGGTGATAAATGAGAGTGACGTGCATGGTGTGCGCAGCCTGTGGGTACTTAACTCGGATGGTTCAAGAAGATTCCAGGTCTCGGATGTGCAAAAGATAGGTGAAAAAATTGGAACTGGTGCTTACAGATGGTTTGAAGGTGCACGCAAGAACGGCCTGGACGTTTTTGGTGTTGTCTTTGAGCGTTTTGGTGACAAGTCAATGTTTCAATTCGATGTTGATGCCAGGAATGGCAATATTGAAGCAATATATCCAATGAGATGATTTTTCTGGTTATCGTGTATGCATGTATTCAGGCATGAACGGTTTTCTGTCGGTATCGATGAGGCGACCGGGAAATATTACTTATCTATTCCCGTGGCGAACTCGTACATTGAGTACGAGGAATACTATGAGATCGATGCTGCCCAATATCAGGCTTGCCCTGAGAACGTGGACGAACTGAGGTTGATCGCGGAGAAAAGCCGCGCTCGGCAGAACGATGCACGGCTGATCGTGCAGCCCGGGAAGTTGAGGGGTAGTCCGATTTAGGTTGCTTGCTGTGCGAATGAGACTGGAAGGACACCCTCAAGTATTTCAATTTTCTTAACCCCCAGCCGCTCCCGTGCACGCCTGAAGCCCGGTGCCTCCCGTCGCACTTTTCGTTAAAAAAATCGCTGGATTAACCCGCGCCACTAAGCGAAACTTTACGCCTCGGGGGGATTGGGGAGTCACGGCAGGTTCCACCCGCTACGCCGCCGGTTTGGGTGCGTGGGGCCCCTCGGACATGAGTGCACCATGGAAACGTATCGAGCCGGGCAGGCTCCGAGGAGATTCGCATCATGACCGCCCAGATCACCATTTCCTCCGCCAATGTCAGTGGCTTGCTGTTTCGCAGCATGACCGCGGACGAGCGTCTGGGGCGGCTGTTCTCCTTCCATCTGCAGTTTGAAAGCCAGGACCCCAACATCGACCTCAGCGCCATGCTGGGTACGCCGATGACGGTGAAGATCGCCACCGAGGACGGCTTTACGCGCTACTTCAACGGCATCGTGTGCGAGGCGCAGCAGACCGGGGTGGAGACGGTGGACAGCCTGGTCTACGCGCAGTACGACGTGCGGCTGGTGCCCAAGCCCTGGCTGCTGGGCCAGAAGGTGGACTGCCGCATCTATACCGACATGACGGTGCCCGACATCGTGAAGTCGGTGCTGAGCGATGCCGGCTATACCGATGTGAAGGTCAGCCTGAGCGGCAATTACACCTCGCGCGAGTATTGCGTGCAGTACCGCGAGGATTGCCTCAACTTCATCAGCCGCCTGATGGAGCAGGAAGGCATCTATTACTTCTTTACGCATGACGCCACCAAACACACCATGGTGTTGGCCGATAGCGTCAGCGCGCATGCGGTAGGCAAGGATTTTGCGCGCGTGCCGTATCTGCACAACACCGACAGCGTGCTGCGGCGCGAGGCAACCGTCACCACCTGGGCCTCGTCGCGCGGCATGGATTCGGCCAAGTATCAGCTCACCGATTACGACCCGATGGCGCCCAAGACTTCGCTGCTGTCCACCGGCACCAGCGACGGCCACGGTAGCGCCGGCACCAACGGCGTGGTGGCGTTCGATTTTCCGGGCGCGCACCAGGTGGCGGACGTGGGACAGCATTTTGCGCAGGTGCGCGCCGAGGCGCTGACCGTGGCGCGGTCGCACTACACCGGCACCACGGCGGCCCCGGGCGTGGAAATCGGCGGCCTGTTCACGCTCAGCGACTACCCGCGCCAGGCGTTCAACCGCGAATACCTGATCATCGGTACCACCATCCACCTGGCCGGCGCCGCCGCTGCGTCGGGCGGCGGCGACAGCGAGCCCTCGTTCCAGTGCAGCTTTCAAGCCATCGAGAGCAGCCAGGCCTTCCGCAGCCTGCCCACTGCGGTGAAACCCACCGTCGTGGGCCTGCAGACCGCCGTCGTCTGCGGCAGCAAGACCGACGAAGACATTGCGGTGGACGAGCACGGCCGCGTGCAGGTCACCTTCCATTGGAACAAGCCGGACAAACCCAACGCCAAGAGTTCCTGCCCGGTGCGCGTGGCCACCTCGTGGGCGGGCAAGAACTGGGGCGCCATCAGCATCCCGCGCGTAGGCCAGGAAGTGGTGGTGAGCTTCCTGGAAGGCGATCCGGACCGCCCGTTGATCATCGGCAGCGTGTACAACGGCGACAACGCCGTGCCCTACAGCCTGCCGGACAACAAGACGCAAAGCGGCATCAAGAGCCGCAGCCTGCTCGGTGGCGCCGCGGATTTCAACGAGCTGCGTTTCGAAGACAAGAAAGGTAGCGAAGATTTCTTCATGCATGCGCAGAAAGACATGCATGAAGAGGTGGAAAACGATCACGTGGTGACCATCGACCACGATGAAACCGTCACCATCAAGAACGATCGCCACCACACCATCAACAACAACGACACGCAGGACGTGGGCAAGGTGTTCAAGCTCACGGCCGGCACGGAGATTCAACTGGTCACCGGCTCGTCGAGTATCATTCTCAAGAGCACGGGCGAGATTCAGATCACCGGCATCAACGTCACCATTACCGGCAATTCCTCGGTGAAAGTGGAAGGGCAGGTGCAGGTGGGCATCAAGGCGGGCGCCACCATGGACATAGGCGCCGGCGCCAGCCTGAAGGTGCACTCGGATGCGATGCTGGATGTGGAAGGCGGCGCGTCGACCAGCATCAAGGGCGCGATGGTGACCGCCAGCGGCGATGCGATGACGCAGGTCTCGGGTGGGATCATCATGATCGGGTGATGTAGATGGATGACGCCGGTGCTGTACTGGCGGCAAGTTCCGGCTGAGGCAGGGAATTTCGAAAGCGGACAAGGATTGCCGAAGGGTAAACGGCAGCGCAGTAACACGGATCAGTAAAGGGGAACTGGATGTCGGTCGTTACGCAGGCTTCGATGCAAATGGGCTTGTCGGCCCTGGCCAGCGCCAGGCTGCGCCCGGAGATGGCGCCGCAATTGGCGGTGCAGACGCTGCTCGACGCCGGCGATACGCAGGATGCGCTCAAGTTGCTGGCCCGCTTGTTGCCCAAGCGCTACGCCGTGGCCTGGCTGCTGCAATGTGCACGCGAACAACCGCTGGGCCTGGAGGACAAGGCCGGCGCATCCCTGGCCGAAAAATGGGTGCGCGAGCCGAACGAAGACAATCGCCGCGCCGCCTTCGAGTTCGCCAACGCCGGCGGCTACCGCTCGCTGGGCGCGTGGCTGGCCGCAGCGGCGGGCTGGTCCGGCGGCAGCCTGGCGCCGGCCACGCAGGAACAAGCCGTGCCGCCGCCGGAACACCTCACCGCGCGTGCCACCGTGGCCGCCATCAACCTGATGGCCGCGCTGGTCAGCGAAGAATTTGAAGTACGCCGCACCGCCTTTATCGAGCGCGCGATGAGCTTGCTCAACAGCAGCGGCAATCGTTAGAGCAGGGGATTCACATGTCGACGCCACAGACATTGACGCTTGCCGTGCAAGGCCAACAGGCAGCGCAATTCGGCAGTCGCAGCCAGAAGAGTTTTCATGCGAAGGACGGCAGCATCGGGCGCTCGGAGGATTGCGACTGGGTGCTGAGCGCCTCGGGCGTGTCGCGCGTGCACGCCATGGTGCGCTATCTCAACGGCATCTATTTCATCGAAGACCGCAGCACCAACGGCATGCTGCTGAACGGCTCGCCGCTGATCAAAGGCGACCCGGCCGCGTTGAAGCACGGCGATCGCCTGCAGATCGACACTTTCGAGATCGCCGTGCGCATGGAGGCGGACAGCGAAACCATCGTGCAGATCGGCACGCCCGCGCCGCATCCCATGCCGGCTCCGGCGCCAGCATCGCCGCCGCTGGCGTTCAACAGCGATCCGCTGGATTTCGATTTCCTCAATCCGCTGCCGTCCGCGCCGGCGCCATCGCGTGCGTCTGCCATCGATAGCCTGATTCCGGGCGTGCCGCAAACCGCCCCGGCCCGCGCCGACCTCGATCCGCTGAGCTTTCTGGACGAGCCGTTTGGCGCGCCCGCCGCGGAGCCGGCACCCGCGCCCGGCTGGAACCACACGCCCGGCATCAGCGACCACTTTCGGCCGCCGACCACCGACGTGCGCAAGCAGGCCAACACGCTGCCGGAAAACTGGGATCTGACGATGGGCGATTTCGCGCCGCCGGCCGCGGCGCCCGCGCCACCGCCTGCGCCGGAACCCATCGTCGCATCGCCTGTGCCCGCGCCCGTCATCGCGCCGACGCCGGTAGCCGCAGCCGCCACTGCCTTGCCGCAAGACATGGAGCAAATCTTCCGCATCGTGGTCGACGGCGTGATGGACGTGCTGCGCGCCCGTGCCGAGATCAAGAACACCTTCCGCCTGCCGGTCACGATCATCCAGCGCACGGAAAACAATCCGCTGAAATTCGCGCTCGGTACGGACGAGGCGATGCAGAAGATCCTGGCTGCGCCCAACCCCGGTTTTCTATCCGGCAGCGCGGCGTTCCAGGATGCCTTCGAGGATATCCGCCTGCACCAGATGGCGATGCTCGCGGGCGTGCGCGCAGGCTTCGAGGCCTTGCTGATGCATTTCAATCCGGATCGCTACGAGAACGAAGTGGATGGCGGCAAGCGCGGCGGCGTGGCGTTCGGCGTCAAGGGCAAGTACTGGGACAAGTACCGCGACCATTTCGAGGGCCTGGTGAAGAACCCGGACGATACGTTCCGGCGCTTGTTCGGGGATGAGTTTGCGCGGGCGTACGAGGAGCAATTGGCGCGGCTGAAGGGGAGTCGTCGCAAATGAAGGCGCGTCCGTATCGCATTTGCGCAAGCCACGCAGCTTGGCGTTCGCAGCGATCTGCTCCCTCCCCTACGTGTAGTAGGGGAGGGCTGGGGTGGGGTGTAGCGAATCTCGCGATCACGCTCAATCGTGCCTCAAGCACAGTCCGGCCGTGCCGGACGCTCGCTTCGCTCGCCTTACCCCACCCCAACCCTCCCCTGCACGCAGGGGAGGGAGCCTAAACAAAGCCGCAAGACAGACGGACCCGATACATGACGCAAAACAACAAAGTGGTATGGAGCGAAGGCCTGTTCCTGCGGCCCCAGCACCTGCAGCAGCAGGAGCGTTACCTGGAGCGCTTCGTGGAAGTGCGCGCCGGTGCTCTGCGGCCCTACGCCTGGGGCTTCCACGAACTGGAACTGGAGGCGGACCTGCTGGCCATCGGCAAGCTCGGCATCAAGCGCGCGCGCGGCGTGTTTCCCGACGGCACGCCCTTTTCCATGCCCAACGACGACCCGCTGCCACCCGCGCTGGAAGTGGACCCCAACTGGCGCGACCAGACCGTCTACCTCACCTTGCCGCTGCGCTCGCCCACGCAACCCGATAGCGGCCGCCCGGAAGCGCCGCCGGAAAAGCTGTTCCGCTTCCGCGTGCGCGAAGCCGAAGTGCGCGATGCCTCCGGCAGCATGGATGGGCTCACCGTGCTGGAAGTCGGCGGCATGAGCAGCCGCCTGCTGCCGCAATCGCAGCCGATGGAAGGCCTGGCGCAGATCCCGCTGGCGCGCATCGTGGAATGCCGCGCCGATCGCCGCGTGGTGCTGGACGATGCGTTCATGCCGACCGGGCAAACCTGCCAGGCGGTGCCGCGGCTGGTCACCTTCCTGACCGAATTGCTCGGCCTGCTGCATCAGCGTGGCGAAGCGCTGGCCAGCCGCGTGGCGGTCACCGATCGCGGCGGCGCAGCGGAAATCGCCGATTTTCTCTTGCTGCAAGTGGTGAACCGCTATCAACCCCTCATCGCGCACCTGGCCTCCGCGCCGATTGCGCATCCGGAAGATCTTTACCGCATCGCCGTCGCCATGGCCGGTGAACTGGCGACCTTTACCGCGCCGAGCAAACGCGCACCGGCGTTTCCGCCTTACCGGCACGAATTTCTGCGCGAGAGTTTCGATCCGGTCATCATGGCCCTGCGCAACAGCCTGAGCGCCGTGATGGAACAGACCGCCACGCCGATCCCGCTGCAGCAGCGCAAGTTCGGCGTGTGGGTGGCGGTGGTGCCGGACCTCACCTTGCTCGATACCGCCGCCTTCGTGCTCGCCGCCAAGGCGGACATGAAATCGGAAGACCTGCGCCGCCAGCTGCCCGCGCAGTCGAAAATCGGCCCGGTGGAAAAAATCCGCGACCTGGTGAACCTGCAGTTGCCCGGCATCGCCGTGGCGCCGATGCCGGTGGCACCGAGGCAGATTCCGTACAACGCGGGTTTTCTGTATTTCGAATTCGACAAGAACTCGCAGATGTGGCGGATGTTGAAGACGTCCGGCGGCATCGCGTTCCACTTCGGCGAGGAATTCGCGGGGCTTGATCTGCAGTTGTGGGCGATTCGGGGCGGGACATGATTGACGCCTATGTAAAGGCCACTCCAAGCCGAATCGTCATTCCGGCGAAAGCCGGAATCCAGTCAAGTGCGAGGTGGGAGCACACAATTAAAAAAGTTTGGTGTGCTACGCACGCCATATTCAAACTGGATTCCGGCTTTCGCCGGAATGACGGCAGGTAAAGCCATGCATCTCGGCGAACTCCAAGTTCGGAGCATTGACCCATGAGCCAGAACAACGGCCCCAACGACGACATGCGTGATGCCACCATCGTGCGTCCGCATGGCTCCGCACCGGCGCCAGCACCGGCCGCGCCGCCGCCGTCCGGCGCGCGCGCACCGGCTCCCTATGCGCCGCCCGCGGAAATCAACCAGTTTCTAGACGGCGGCCCCAATCCGCTGGTGCAAGCGGCCAGCCCCTTGCTGCTGCTGGCCGTGCAACTGCGCCACAGCGTGGCGCCGCCGGATGCGATGCATCTGCGCGAACAAGCCATCGCGCAGATGCGCCGCTTCGAAACCATCGCCCAGGCGGCCAATATCTCCCAGCAAACCATCCTTGCCGCGCGCTACGTGCTGTGCACGATGCTGGACGAAGCCGTGCTCAATTCGCCGTGGGGCGAACACAGCGGCTGGGCGCAGAAAACGCTGCTGGTGACCTTCCACAGCGAATCCTACGGCGGCGCCAAGTTCTTCCAGATTCTCGAGCGCCTGTGCTCGGATTTCGCCAAGCACATCGACCTGATCGAGTTGATGTACATCTGCCTGGCGCTGGGTTTCGCCGGCCGCTACCAGATCGAGGCGGGCGGGCGCGCCAAGCTCGCCGACATCCAGGAAGACCTGTACCGGCGCATCCAGGCGCAGCGCGCCAAGCCGGCGGACGAGCTGGCGCCGCACTGGCGCGGTATCGAAGACCGCCGCAATCCGCTGATCCGCTACGTGCCGCTGTGGGTGGTGGCCGCGTTCGCCGCAGTGATCCTGCTTGGCGCGTTCTTGTTCTTCTACACCCGCCTCAATGCACTGTCCTCGCCGATCAGCGGGCAGCTCGCGCAAATCGGCCTGGAAAACGGCACGCCGCCGGATACCGCGCGGCAGCCGCACCCGGTGCGCAAGAGCCTCAAGCAATTGCTCGCACCGGAAGAGCAAGCCGGCTTGCTGACGATCGACGAAAAACCCGATGGCGAGGCAATGGTGCGCCTTGCCGCCACCGGCATGTTTCCTTCCGGCGGCGTCGACGTGAGCGTGGGGGAAATCCCGCTGCTGCACAAGATCACCGCCGCGCTCAACCAGGTACAGGGTAGGGTGATCGTGGTGGGGCATACCGACGACCAGCCGATCCGTTCGCTCAAGTACAAGGACAACTTCGAGCTGTCCAGCGCGCGGGCACGCAGCGTGGCGCAGATCCTCAGCGATGGCCTGGATAACGCCGCACGCATCGAATCCAGCGGCGCAGGTTCGTCGCAACCGATTGCGTTACCGCCCGATACACCCGAAAACCGCACGCGTAACCGGCGCGTGGACATCAAGTTCATTCCGGAGGATTGAACCCTGTGAAGATTTTTGCGCTGTTCAAATCCGGTTGGTTCATTGCGCTGATCGGCATCATCCTGTTGTCCATCCTGATCTGGCTGGGCGGCCCGTACCTGGGCATCGGCGACTCGCAACCGCTGGCCGGCGCGGTGGCGCGCCTGGTCACCATCATCGTGATTCTGGCGATATGGGCGATCTGGCTGCAGGTGCAGCAGCTGCGCGCGCGCAAGAAAGCGCAGCAGATGTCCGGCGACATGGTCTCGCAAGATGCCAAGCCCGCCGGCAACGATCAGGACGAACGCAGTACCGCCGAACGCACGCAACTGCAGGGGCGTTTCCAGGAGGCCGTCGACACGCTGCGCAAGACCAAGCGCGGTGCCAATCTCTACACGCTGCCTTGGTACGTAGTGATCGGGCCGCCGGGTTCCGGCAAGACCACGCTGCTGCAGAATTCGGGGCTGAATTTTCCGCTCTCCGAGCGCTTCGGCAAGCAAGCCCTGCGCGGTGTCGGCGGCACGCGCAACTGCGATTGGTGGTTTACCGACGAGGCGGTGTTCCTGGATACCGCCGGCCGCTACACCATGCAGCAATCCGATCAAGCCGCGGATGCCTCGGCGTGGAGCGAGTTCCTCAAGCTGCTGCGCAAGTACCGCAAGCGCCGCCCGATCAACGGCGTGCTGATCGCGATGAGCATGTCCGACCTGCTCACGCTGGACCAGAACGGCATGCAGGAACACGTGCAGGCGATGCGCCGCCGCCTGGATGAGCTATCCACGCAGTTGCGCATCGGCGTGCCGGTGTATCTGGTGTTGACCAAGTGCGACCTGATCGCCGGCTTCAGCGAATTCTTCGACGATCTCAGCCCGGAGCTGCGCAGCCAGGTATGGGGCATGTCGTTCCCGGTCGAGCAGACCATGAACGGCAGCTCGGCCAAGCAGTTCGGCGGCGAATTCGAGTTGTTGCTGAACCGGCTGCACACGCGCATCCTGAGCCGCCTGCATGCCGAACGCGATGCCAACCGGCGCGCGGCCATCCTGTCGTTCCCGCAGCAACTGAGCGCCTTGCGCGAAACCCTGCGCCAGTTCGTCGAAGGCGTGTTCACCGGCTATGCCTACGGCACGCCGCCGTTGTTGCGCGGCGTGTATCTCACCTCCGGTACGCAGGAAGGCACGCCGATCGACCGCATGATGGCGGCGGTGGCGCGCACCTTTGGCCTGGACGCCGCGCAAGTGCATGCCCCCGGCGCGCAGCAGCGCACCTTCTTCGTCGAGCGCCTGCTCAAGGACGTGCTGTTCCGCGAATCCGGCTTCGCCGGCACCGACCCGAAACTGGAACGGCAGAAGATCCTGCTGCAGGCGGCGTCGTACCTGGGCGTGCTGGTGGTCACCGTGCTGCTGCTGGCCGGTTTTGTCGAAAGCTACGGACGCAACAGCGCCTATCTGTCGCAGGTGGAGGATGCGCTGAAGAACTATCCCGCGACCAGCGACGTATCCGGTGCGGCCACGCAGAAGGATTATTTTGCGCGCGTGCTGGAGCGGCTGGAAGGCTTGTCCGGCGTACAGGACATCGCGCAGCAATACAACGGCAGCGTGCCGCTGTCGATGCGCTTTGGCCTGTACCAGGGGCACGCGGTGGGCGATGAAGTGCACGGTGCCTACGTGCGCGAACTCAACGGCCTGCTGCTGCCCGGCGTGGCCTCGCAGTTCCGCGGCGGGCTCACCGGCAGCGCGAGCGATCCGCAGGCGCTGTACTACTACCTCAAGGGTTACCTGATGCTGGGCGAACCCAAGCATCAGAACCCGGACGAGCTGGTCGCGCTCACCGATATCGAATGGCGCAAGATTTTCCCCGGCGATCCGGTGCTGCAAAAAGCGCTGGCCAAGCATTTCCACGCGCTGGTGGAGCAGCCCGGGCAACTGCGTCCGCTGCACCTGGATGACCAACTGGTGGAGCAGGCCCGCAGCACCTTGCGCACGGCCGATCTTTCCACGCTGATCTACGGCAGCCTCAAGCTCAGCATGGACAGCTCCGATCACCCGCCGCTGCAGTTGGACAAGGAGCTGGGCCTGCTCGGCAACGTGTTCCGCCGCAGCAGCGGTGCGTCGCTGTCCGAGCCGATCCCGGCGCTGTACACCCAGCCGGTGTTCGCGATGGAAGTGAGCAAGGGCATCGAGGAAGCGGTGAAGCAGTTCACCCAGGACGATTGGGTATTCGGCGCCGGCAAGATCGACGCGATCCAGCAGGCCAAGCTCGCGCAGCAAGTGCTGGCGCTGTACCAGCAGGACTACATCAAGGTGTGGGACGCACTGCTGGCCGACCTGCAGTTGCAGCCCATCAGCAACATCCAGGACGCCAGCGCTACCGCCGCGAAACTGTCCGGCCCCAGCTCGCCGCTGAAGTCGCTGCTGATGGTGGTGCGTGACAACACCCACGACCTGCTGCGCGCGCCGCCGCAAAGCGATGCCGACAAGGCCGAAGGCGCGTTGAAGAAGGCAGCGGAAAAGCGTGCCGAGCAACGCGCCGAACAAACCGCGGTGATGCGTGCGCTGGCCGGCGCCGGCATCAACGGCAAGGGGGAGGGCGGGCAGGCGGACGCCAAGCCCGGCGATGCGATCAGCGCGCACTTCGATGCGCTCAACAAGCTCACCGATGGCGGGCCCGGCAGCGCGCCGATCGATCACACGCTGAGCGTGCTCGACCAGCTCAGCAAGACGCTGCTGACCATGACCGACTTCAGCAGCGCCGCCGGCCAGCCCAATCCGCAACTGCTGATGGCGCAGCAGGAAGCCTCGCAATTGCCGCCGCCCGTTTCGGCATGGGTGGCCGCCTTGACCGGCAAGAGCCAGGCGCTGGTCGCCACCGGCACCAGCGGCGCGCTCGGCGATGCCTTCCAGCAGGCGGCCGGCAAGGATTGCGCGGACTTTACCCGCGGCCGCTATCCGTTCTCGCCCAACAGCGCCACCGATATTCCGTTGCAGAACTTCGGCGAGCTGTTCGGCTACGGTGGCCGCTTCGACAGCTTCTACAAGCAGACCCTGGACAAGCTGGTGGATGCCAGCGGCCCCACCTGGAAATGGAAAACCGGCCCTGGCGCGGTGAGCGGTTCGCCCGGCATGCTCGCGCAGATGCAACTGGCCGACGCCATCAAGCAGATGTACTTCCGCAACAACGGCGCCACGCCGGAGGTGGATTTCACGCTGGCGGCACCGTCGCTCGATCCCGGCATCGGCAAGCTGGCCATCACCATCGATGGGCAGAAGTTCGAATACCAGCCGGGCAGCACCAGCAGCATGGGCATGAAATGGCCGGGCCCGCAGCCCGGTCACGTGAGCATTTCCGCCTGGGATGCCAGCGGCAACCTGCTCAGCACCTTCGATTACCAGGGCGATTGGGCGTTCTTCCATGCGCTGCAGGCGGCCAATCTGCAGCGGCAGTCGGATCTGCGTTACCTGGCCAGCTTCAATTTCGGCGGACACGTGGCCAAGCTCACCGTGCAGGCGGATAACCTGAAGAATCCGTTCCTCAATACCGTCGTGCAGCGCTTCAGGTGCGGAGGTTAGGCGGCAGATGAATCCGACAGGGGCGGGATTCTTCGGCAAACTTCCCAGCGCGGGCGACTTCGTGCAGCGGCGGCTGCCGTCGTCGTTCGTCGATACCTGGGACCAGCACTTCGAGCGCGCGGTGGATGCCAGCCGCCAGGCGCTGGGCAACGCCTGGCAGCATGCGTATCGCAGCAGTCCCGCGTGGCGGTTCCTGTTGTCGCCCGGCGTATGCGGCGCCGGCGCCTGGACCGGCGTGATGGGCCCGGCCGGCGATCGCGTTGGGCGCAGTTTTCCGATGGTGATCGCGGTGCCGATGGATGATCCCTCCATGGCCACGCAAGCTCTGCGCGATGGCGAACGCTGGTTCGCCGCCATGGAGCACGTGCATGCCGCCGCGCAAGCCGATCCGTCGACCAGCGTCGAAACCTTCGACGCGCAATTGCTTGCCTTGGCCGGCATGCCGCTGACGGCGCCCGCATCCTGGATGGTGGATGGCCTGGAACATGTTGCGTTCCATCACGCCAGCCAATGGCGCATGCCGCTGCCGCGCGCGCGCGCCGATGGCGATTTTCTTGCGCGCCTGTGGGCACGCGTCAGCGAAAGCGGCAGCGGTTGGTGCCTGTGGTGGACGCAAGGCGGCGGCCACGTGCCGGCCAGCGTGCTGGTCACGCGCGGCTTACCGGAACCTTCCAGCTACGCCGGCTTTCTCGATGCACGGTATGCGGACGCCGGCTGGCAGACGCTGGGCACGTTCGAAGACACGCCACACCAGGACACGCTGCACCAGCATCGGCATGCGCCGCATGTGTCCGTGACGGCGCCAATGGTTGCGCCGCCGCAGCGCAACGTGCTGCCGGATGATTTGAGCGAACTGTTCGCCGATCTGGTGTCGCCAGTGTCGATGTCGGTGGCCACCGGCGTGGCCGAAGCGGACGCAGCGCCGTCGCCCACCGGCAGCGCCACGACGACCTACCGCAGCGATATCACGCTGGCCCTGGTCGCGGCCGATGAAGGCGCCACGGATGAGCGCCGGCAGGCGGCCGCGGCAGCGAATCAAGTGGCCGCGGAGTTGCGCGCCGAAGAACTTGCCGGTGACCTGAAGGTATTGAGCCAGCGCCTGCTGGCCTTGCATCCGCGCCTGCGCGAACGCAGCGAAGACCTGATCAATCCCGTGCCGGAAGACGGCTCGGTGATCGCCGTGCACATCACGCGGCGCTGGGCCAACCTGTTGCGCATCGGCACCGCCGCGGCCTGGCATTGGCACCAGGGTACATTGCAATCGCTGTTTGCGACCGCCGCCACACCAGGCGAAGGCAATGCGCTCGGCGGCGACTTCGACGATCTGCTGTTCACGCGTGCGGCGCCGGTAGCCTCCGGCCTGGGCGGCCCCAGCCAACCGCTGTGCGACGAAGTGGTGTGCGCGGTGGAACCGGGCGATCGCCTGCTGCTGGTGGTAACGCAAAACCTGGTGCAGCTTGCGCCCGATGTGTATGCGCGCGCGCTGGCCATGCCTTCCTGCGATGAGGCGCGTGCGCGCATCGCCGCCGTAGCAGGGTTGGGCAGCGAACCGGCCCGCTGGCCGCTGGCTGTGATCGAGGTGACTTCATGACGCTACGCTACGAATCGGTCGGCCACACCGACACCGGCAAAGTCCGCGCGCACAACGAGGATGCGATCCTGGTGCGCGAGGACGTCGGCCTGTGGGTCGTGGCCGATGGTTTGGGCGGCCATACCGCCGGCGACGTCGCCAGCGGCATGATCGTGGACCGCCTGCGCAGCCTGCCGCGCCAAGGCGACGTATTCGATTTCGTGGAAGCGATCGAAGACACCCTGGCGCAAGTCAACACCGACCTGCGGCGCGTGGCGCGCGAACAGAACGTGGACGTGATCGGCTCCACCGTGGTGGTGCTGGTGCACGACAAGGATTTCATGCTGTGCGGCTGGGTCGGCGACAGCCGTGCGTATTGCTTCGAGGACGGCCATCTTCGGCAGATCACGCACGATCACGTGCACGGCGCCAAGAGCGACGTCACCCAGCTCGGGCAGGCGCAGCCGGCAGCCGGCGCCGGCGTGCTCACGCGTGCGATCGGCGCGGAAGAAAACCTGTTCGTCGACTGGGTGGTGACCGATAGCCGCCCCGGCATGGCGTTCCTGTTGTGCAGCGATGGCATCAACAAGGAGCTGTCCGATGCCGAACTCGACCAGGAATACCGCACGCACAGCGATCCGCAGATGGTGCTGGCGCGGCTGTTCGAGCTGTCGCTGAATCGCGCGGGGCGGGACAATATTTCTGCGGTTGTGGTGCGGTTGCAGGATTAGCGTGCCCATGTCCCCAACCTATCTATCAACGCCGACATCCGCTTTCTCTGCCCCGCTATTGATCAAAGACGGGGGAGAGGGAGTAACACCGCGCAGCAGGTTTAAGCCCACCCCATGACCCTCCTCGCCGATCTCCTCGACGACTTCACCGCGCGCCGGCGCAAACTGCCGGAGCTGTTCCACGCGCTCAGCGAACGCGGGCCGCAAGCGGAGGATGTGCACCTCGAAGACCTGGCCTTGCTCGAACGTCGGCAGCAAGAGGGCACGCTCTCGGCCGACATCGCCCGCGCACTGGCCGCCAAGCTCAACGCCGTACAGCAGACGGCGCCCGCAACGCCCGACGATGCGACCGTGGTAAAGCCGCCGTCACCGGTGGAAGCGGAGATCACGCAAGTCAAACCCACCGTGGCCACCGCCTCGGGCGATGCCGAAGCTACGGTGGTCAAGCCCGCTTCCGGCCCTTCGTCCACGGCGCAGGACACCGGCCACAACACCAGCAGCAACTCCGGCAGCGCCAGCCGCGATACCTGGGCACGCGTCGCGCAGGCCGAAGTGGGCGAATACGCCACGGTCGGCATGCTGCTGAAAGGACGCTTCCTGCTCGAGCGCGAAATCGGCCGCGGCGGCATGGGCGTGGTCTACCTGGCGCGCGACGAACGCAAAGTGGAAGCGCGCGACCGCGATCCCTATGTCGCCGTCAAAGTGCTGAACGACGAATTCCGCCGCCATCCCGATTCGCTGATTGCGCTGCAACGCGAGTCGCGCCGCTCGCAATTGCTGGCGCACGACAACATCGTGCGTGTGTTCGATTTCGACAAGGACGGCACCATCGTGTTCATGACGATGGAGTACGTCGACGGCCAGGACCTCAAGGCCCTGATCCGCGAGCGCTACAACGGCATGCCCTTGGCCGAAGCGCGGCAATTGATCGAAGGCATGGCCTGGGCGCTGAAGCGCGCGCATGGCGCCGGCGTGGTCCACTCGGACTTCAAGCCCGGCAACGTGATGGTGACGCGCGATGGCATACCGAAAGTATTCGACTTCGGTATCGCGCGCGCCGGCAAGCATGCGGGCGATGCGGCAGGCGAGCAGACCTTGTTCGACGCAGGCACGCTGGGCGCGCTCACGCCGGCTTATGCCAGCCTGGAAATGATCCATGGCAAGGAGCCCACGCCCAGCGACGATATCTACGCGCTGGGCTGCGTCGCGTTCGAGCTGCTGACCGGCAAGCATCCGTTCGACAAGGTCAGCGCAGAAGTGGCGCAGCGCGAAGGGCGCAAGCCGCCGCTGGTGCCGGGCCTCACCAAGCGCCAATACAAGGCACTGTGCGACGCGGTGGCGTTCAACGGCGAACAGCGCCTGAAAACCGCCGCCGAGCTGGTGGAAGGCTTGCGTGACATCAGCCTGCGCGAGCGCGTCGGCCCGCAGCTGGCCTATGGCGGCGGCGCCCTCGTGCTGCTGGTCGGCGCGGGCTGGGGCCTGACGCAATACCTGCATACGCGGCAGGTGCAGCATATCGTGGCGCGTTTTGCATCCACCGCCCCCGATCGCTACACGAACGAAGACCAGGCCGTGCAGGCCCTGGATACGCTCAACGACGACGAGCGCAAGCGCATCGTGCTCGACCAGGGCGATACGATCCAGAATTACCTGCTCAGCCGCATCAACAGCTATTGGGATCCGGCCCAGCACCACTACGACTACGCCGCCACCCAGCACGTGTTCAAGCTGCGCGACGAACTGAAACTGTATTCGCCGGCACTCGACACCAAGCGCAGCGCGATCGATGAGCAGAAGAATGATCTGCTAAATACCCTCGATACCCAGCTGACCCAGCGCATCGACGCCGGCGCGATTTTCGAGAACCAACCGAACAACGCGGTTGAAACCCTGGCACAGATCCGCGCCATCGATCCGCACAGCGACCTGCTCAACAACGCCGAGCTGGAGCTGAAATACGACATCGCCATCGGCCAGGCGCTGGGTGGCAACCAGATCGACCAGGCCAAATCCGAGCTTGCACTCGCCACGCGCCTGTTTCCCGCTTCGGCGCGCCTGAAACAGCGCGAAGCGCAATTGGCGGCCCTCGGCGGAACCCTGGCGACCACTTCCGCACCGCCGGCAGCACCGGCGCAAAGCCTGCCCGAAGCACGCAAGGCGTTGGCTGCGCTGGTTGCGCAGCCGGCGATGAGCGCCGAATGGCAGCAGCGCGTGGCCAATGCGATGAGCGCGCTGCGCAACGACAACGCACCGGAGACGCGCAAGCTGGTGAACGACCTGGCCGGCGCCATCGCCGTCAAAGCCGGTCAACAAAACGATCCGCTGCAACTGCAGCAGGCCAGCAACCTGGTCAACCTGGGCTTGCAGTACGTACCGCAATCAAGCGCACTGCGCGCACAGCGCAGCCGCCTGGACAGCTTGCTGCAACAACAGCAGGCGCAGCTCAACCAGGAAAGCATCGCCGCGGAAGTCACCTCGCGCATCGAATCGGTCAAGCGCGCCGCGGCCGCCAACGACATCGGCAAGGCGGAGGAATCGCTGGCGCGCATCCGCACCTTGCAGCCGGACAATGCCTTCCTTTCCCAGGAAGGTCCGCAGCTGGTGGCGGCGGCCTATCTCGACCAGGCGCAAACGGATGTGCAACGCGGTCGCTATCAAGGCGCCGCCGAACTGCTGGCCAAGGGCATGAAATCGCTGGGCGCGCGCCCGGATCTGCGCAACGCAAAAGGACGTTACGACCTGCTGGCCACGGTGATGAATGCGCGTGGCAAGCCGGTCAGCGCCGGTGACCTGGACCGCATGCAGAGGCAGCTGGCCGATGCGCGCAAGGCCGACCCGGATGGCTTGAAGCAGTTGGAAGCAGGCTTGAAACAACGCGGCCAGTTGCAAGGCACGCTGGCCGACCTGATCGACAGCATGAAGGCGAACGCGGCGGCTGCCGCCACGCCGTCGGCCACGCCGCTGCCGAACAATGCCGTGCAGCCGGTTCCCGGCACGCCGAACCAACCGGCGCCGACACCGGGCGCGCCGGCGGCAAAAACCGCAGCGAACGGCAAGCCGGCGACGGCCACCAACGGCGCCACTGCTTCGGCCAACATCCCGGCGCCGAACACGCCCACCACGCCCAGCAGCGATCCTTGCAACCAACCGGACCTGATCGGCAAGGGCAGGGCGTGTTTCGACACCTTGGGCCAGCGTCGCGGCCCGTCGCTGGTGGTGGTGCCGGGCATATCCGGCGGCAAGGCCTATGCCTTGTCGCGCGCCGAAATCACCGTCGCCGAATTCAACCGCTTCTGCAGCACCACCGGGCAATGCTCGCCCAAGGCCTCCGACGATCCGGATGGCAACAACCTGCCCATCAGCAACATCACCATTGCCCAGGCCAGGGCGTATGCGGCATGGCTGAGTTCGGCCAGCGGCTACGTGTATCGATTGCCCACCGATGCGGAATGGACGCACGCGGCGAAAAGCGGCGGCAGCTGGTCGCAAGCTTCCGACAGCAACTGCATTCCACCCACCGCCGGCAGCGGCGACGACAACAGTGGCGCACCTATCTCCGCACGCGGACGCGAAGCCAATCCCTGGGGCCTGGTGAACATGACCGGCAACGTGTGGGAATGGGTGACCAGCGGCGGCGGCGTGGCCGTGCGCGGCGGCAGCTATACCAGCTACTGGTCCGACTGCACCGTCAACGCCCATCGCGACGACAGCGGCGCCGCGCAAAAAGATGTGGGTTTCCGAGTGTTGAGGGAACTGAAATGAGCGACCGCGAGCATCACGTCAACCAGAGCCTGCACGCCCTCGACGAAGCGCATCGCCTCGGCCGGCTGACGCGCGAGGAATACCGCTCGCGCCGCCGGCATCTGCTGGGCGCGTTGCGTGACAGCCACGTGGTGACGGCGCGCAACGCCATTGTGCGCTCGGCCACGACGGAGCGGCGGGAATCGGTGCCTGTGGCAAGCAACGCTGTATTGGCCGACATGTTGGCGCCGCGACGCGCGATGTGGAAATGGATCGTTGCGCTGGCGTTGCTTGCCGTCGTCTGCGCCGGGCTGGCGTATTGGCTGTTGGCGCTTCGTAGGCTGGGATGAAATCCCAGCCTAAAAAAATTAGCGTGCGTTTTCGAGAAGGATGGATGATCAACGAAGAAGCCACACCTATCGTCATTGATCTCGCACGACGCTTTATATCCCTGATTCAGGATATTGATTCAGGTTGGCATAAAGGATATTTGCGGGTCTGTGTGGGAGAGGGCATTTCCGAGGCGAAGGCGTCTTATGCGCATCAGGCTGGTGTTGAGATCATTGATGTGCTGAAGCATAAGGAATTTTTTCATGCAGCCCAGGCGATGGGGCGCGACCTGTTGGTGGCGTTAGAGAAATCCGGTGGCCTCTTTGTGCTTCTCGTAGATGCACGTTTTGATTATGAAATAAAATTTGAATATGAAAATATGGGCAGATGGCGGATCAGTAAGCTGAAAGGCGGGTCCGGTATTCCAGAGGGTCTGGAGCAATAGGGGCGTAGGCTGGGATGCAATCCCAGCATCGAGACGCCACACCAAGCTGGGATTGCATCCCAGCCTGCAAACTGAAGTATCACGAGTACATGGAGACAAGGAAAGATGTACGTAGCAAGCGATCCCAAACAGTTCTTGGGACAGTCTGTAGGAAACGGCCAATGCGTGGCTTTTGCCAAGGCAGCAGCCGGCATGCCGCAAACCCGTCTTTGGAAACGAGGCGTTCTGGTGCAGGGAAATTTCAGTATCAAGCCGGGGACCGCCATCGCTACCTTTGATTCCAATGGCATCTATGGAAACCATACGGACGGAAGCTCCCATGTCGCCATCTATCTTGGACAAGATGTGCATGGTATTCGTGTGCTTGATCAATGGGTGGGCACGAAGATCGTGGGCGGCAAAGCTGTGAAAGTACCCGTTGGCGTCCATGAGCATGTTATCTATTTCAGAAAGGCACCTCGAATCGAAAACGACGGGAGCAATTATTATGTGGTCGAGTAAATACGCACTTGCTCTCGTGCTGGCTTGCGCATGTCCATGGACATGCGCTGCACCATCGATAAGTTGCCCTGTGGCTATCAAGGACGGAACGCACTCTTATCCTTTGAATTACGCCAGTCTTTTCGATGGCCCCCCCGCCAAGTTGGCCGATTTGATGCCTGATAGTGATAAGGAAACCGTCTGGACGTTGCCTCTTTATCAGAAAGGTGCGCAGGATAGGGGCGAATCGCTTTACTTCGTTTGCCGTTATTCCAAGACCGGAAAGACTATAACGCTTCAAGTGCCGAAGACTGCAAAGAAATGCTCTGTCTATGGCGACGAGAAAGGGCGAACTACTGCGGTCTGTAAATAAGGAGCGTAGGCTGGGATGCAAAATTGCATTGCACCCCATCGCGTGCGGATGTGTATTGCACAAGCCGACGGAGGCTGCCAAACTTTACGCAAGGAATATCCGATTGATGCCGGCTCCACAGCCGCTGCAGATTCACGATGACACGCGCGTTGCGTTCGGATGGTTTGCCAAGGTGAGGCCATGACATTCTTGCTGATGTTCGTTCTACTGGGTTCGGCCGCGGCTTATGGCGCCGGATCAATGCTTGAACGTGCCGCCTCGCTTGACGCAAGCAACCTGGCATCGCCCGCCGCGAGCCTGCAAGTTTTCGAAAGTATTGAAGCTCACGCCCCTAAACGCGTGGGCTTTCGCATGGGCTTGGTATGCAAGCCCGTGCCCGTCTCCAGGTGGCCATCCGGGTAAGCAAGAGTGGTGCCGCCATCACACTTTCGCCGTAAATTTTGAGACTTGGAACACGACATGGAACAGGGGCATCATAGGCGCTCCCGTCGCGCCCGGTGAGGCGCAGCAGGGGGAATCACATGTTCGAATGCAGGCTCCGCGACACCTGTCATCCCGTTGCAGCGGGGGATGCGGTCAAATGCGCGATGCCTGGCACGCCGGTTCGATGTCGGGTGTCTGGCGCAATGCGTTCGTAGGGCGTCGAGCAAGGCCGGATGCAGGCGCATGAACCTGCGATTCGGCAGCAAGGGGTTTCGCAAAGCAGTTTGATCGACGAGGAGTGCATGGTGCGCTCCTCCAACCACAAGCACCACCGCGTTTCGATTCAGGGGACAAGTATCGTGCGGATTGCATGCATGGCAGCAGCGTTGGCTTTGGCATTGGGTAGCGGCTCGGTCTGGGCGCAAGGTAGTGCGCCAGCGCCGGGACAGATCCTGATCAGCGGCGTCCCGGCTTCGGCGCCGGACGTCCAGAAAATCATCGACACGGAATATCAGAAGGCAGCCGGAACGGGCGCGCCGGATCATGCGCAGTTGGAGACGCTGGCCGCGCGGATTACCGCGGCCCTGCAGAAGGCCGGCTACCCGCAAGCGCACGCCTATCTGGCCGACCAGTTCGCCACCTACAGCCTGGGGCCGGCAGCCAAGACCGCCGCGCCGGCGAATGCGGAGGCAGCCGCCAGCGCAGTGGCCTCGGCGGGCGAGGAAGGCAGCCATGCGGCGCTGGCTTCGGCGCCCAGCACGGCGGGCGTGGTGCCGCCGGTAAGCCAGCGCGAGAGCAGCGCGCAGAAGATTGCCGTACGCGGCTTCCGCATCGACGGCGTGGGCGATCACCCGCAAGCCGGCATCACGTATGACAGCATCCAGGCACTGGTCAACGACCAGTACCGCAAGCTGGGCGGCAGCGCCGCGCAGCCGGCAATGCTCAGTTTTGCGCAGATGCAGGGCGTGGCGGACAAGATCACCGAGCGCTATCGCAAGGCCGGCTTCATCGTGGCCGATGCCTTCCTGCCGGCGCAGACCATCGGTGCCGACCAGATGGTGCAGATCCAGATTCTGGAAGGCCGCGTCGGGCGCATCATCGTCAAGGGCAACAAGCGTTATTACGCGGACGTGATTGCCGCGCCGGCGCAGCAATTGAGGGACAAGCCGCTGCAAAAGAGCACCGTGGATTCCGCGCTGCTGTACGTGCGCGACCTGCCGGGCGTGACGGTCGCCTCCACCTTCCAGCCGGGCCGGCAAACGGGCGACACCGACCTGATCATGGTGGCGCACGAGGCGAAGAATCCCTTCACCTTCACCGTCGGCGCGGACGATTACGGTACCGCGCTCACTGGACGCTACCGCGCACTGGCCGGCGTCACGTGGAACAGCCCGCTGGGCATCGGCGACAGCCTGTCGGCCAACGTGGACTATGCGCTGGATCCGAACCAGAACGTCTACGGCTCGCTGGCCTATACCGCGCCGCTGGTAGTGGTGCCCGGCTTGAGCATGACCGGTGGCGTGACGCGCAGCCAGCTGCAGATCAGCTCCGATGGCTTTGCCGCCTTGAAGGTGCGCGGCCCGACCACGACGCAATTTGCCGGCAGCGATTGGAAGTTCCTCAACACCGACGACATGAAGATGCAGGCCAGCCTGCATGTGATGCGCGAGAAATCGCAGTTGAGCACGCAAGGGATGGAGCTGTCGGACGAACGGTTCAACGTGCTGGACCTTGGCTATGCGATGAACCACACCGACCGCCGCTTCCATGGCGTGGATCTGTTGCAGGTGAACGTGCGCAAGTCGCTCGCCGACCAATCGCACGAGCCGGACCTGGTCAGCCCCAACCACGCGCATGATTTCACCGTGGCGAAGGTCTCCTACACGCGCCTGCAGTTCCTCACGCCGTCGCAGCGTCTGTACTTCAAGTTCAATGGCCAGTGGACGCCGGATGCGCTGGTGCCGATGGAGCAGTTCGTGATCGGCGGCCCGGACAGCGTGCGCTCCTACCCGATTGCCGACGGCCTGACTGATCGCGGTTATTACACCTCGCTGGAATACCACGTGGATGCGCCGTTCATCGGCAGCAAGCCGTCGCCGTTCTACGCGCGGCCGTGGCGCGAAGTGCTGGAGCTGGAAACCTTCCTGGATTACGCGCGCGGCTTTACCGCGGGTGCCAACCACAGCAGCACGGTGCCGCCGGTGAACTACAGCGGCTTCGGTGCCGGTTTCATCTTCCGCATTCCGCAGTTCCACCACTTCGAATTCCATCTCGACGGCGCGATACCCCTGGGTAGCCAGGTGGCAACGGACCGTCACGGCTATCACGTATACGGACGTATGGGCTTGACGTTCTAGGAGACAGTCAATGAATACGACTATTGGCAAGCAAGAGCACACGTCACGTCACTCACATGGATTGCCGGCCCTGCGGCGCAAGTTGCTGCCGGCCAGCCTGATTTCGCTGCTGGGGCTTTTCGCCTGCGGCGGCGAGGCATGGGCAGGCGGCCACGTAGCGGCAAATACCACGCCCAGCGGCGGCACGATCGTCGGCGGCAGCGGTTCGATTGCGCAGAACGGCGCCAACACCACCGTCGTGCAGAAGTCGCAGATGCTGGCGCTGAACTGGCAGACCTTCAACGTCGGCGAAAATGCGTCGGTGGTCTTCAAGCAGCCGTCGTTCACTTCGGTGGCGCTCAATCGCATCCTCGACCAGAACGCCAGCCAGATCTTCGGCCACGTCAACGCGAACGGCCAGATCTTCCTGATCAACACACACGGCATCATCTTCGGCCGCAATGCGCAGGTGAACGTCGGCGGCCTGGTGGCGAGCACGCTGGACCTCACACCCAGCGATTTCCTGGCCAACCATTTCAACCTGGATGCGCACGGCGGCAGCGCGGGCATCGTCAACCACGGCACCATCGAAGCGGCCAGCGGCGGCTCGGTAAACCTGATCGGCGGGCAGGTGAAGAACGACGGATTGATCGTGGCCAACTACGGCCACATCAATCTCGACGGCGCCGATCGCGCGGTGCTCGATTTCGACGGCGACGGCCTGATCAACGTGCAGGTCACCGGCGCTCTGCAAAAGCGCCTGAATGCCGACGAAGCTGCCGTCACCAACAAAGGCTCGCTGAAGGCCGACAACGGCACCGTGGTGCTGCAGGCCTCGGCGGCGAAGGAACTCTTTACCGATCTGGTGAACAACGCCGGCGTGATTCAAGCCGGTGGCATCAGCACGCAAGGCGGCAAGGTGCAGTTGATCGCCAGCGGCGGCAACGCGGTGACCAGCGGCACGATCGATGTGTCCGGTGCGGAAGGCGGCAGCGTGCAGGTGTTGTCGGATCAGAATGTGGCCGTTACTGGCAACATCGATGCATCCGGCACGCAGGGCGGTGGTAGCATTCGCGTGGGCGGTGGTTATCAGGGTGGGGAAGGGCTGCAGACGGCCGCGGTGACCTACGTCGGCCAGACAGCGGCATTGAATGCCGACGCCACGCGATCCGGCAACGGCGGCTCGGTGGTTGTATGGGGCAACCAGGGCAACAATTTCTACGGAACCATCAGTGCGCGCGGTGGCGTGCTGGGCGGTAACGGGGGGAAGGTCGAAACATCTGCGCATCAAGGGCTCAACGTCCTGGGGCAGGTGGACGCTTCTGCGCCCAAGGGGGCGGCGGGTACTTGGCTGCTCGACCCCTACAACGTCACCATCCAGACAGGTGGCGCCGCCTTCAGCAATCCCTTCACCGCCACCAGCACATCCACGATCAGCCCCACCAATATCAGCTCTGCGCTGACGGGTGGCACCAACGTGTTCGTGTTCACCAATACCGCGGGCAACGGCACGGATACGGGCAATATCACCGTCAACAATTCCATCACCGCCAGCGGTGCCGGTTCGCTATACCTGCAGGCCGTCGGCAGCATTTTCCTCAATGCCAACATCCGTAGTGACGGCTCGGATGCGCTCAACGTGAACTTGTGGGCCAATTACGGCGGCGCTGCGCAAGGAACGAGCTATGTCAGCAGCGCAGCCTGCTCGACATGCCAGGTAGTCATCGGCAATACATCCAGTGCCACCATCAGTACCACCGGTGGCAATCTGGACATTGAAACGGGCGACGCTACCAATGCGGGTGGTTCGGTGTCGATTGGCCACAGTACGCATAGCGGAACGATCAATCTCGGCTCGGGCACGCTGACGGTCGATGCGACAGGTATCACGCAGACGACCGGTGGCGGCAGCATCACGGCCGGCAACGCCACCCTCAATGCCGGCAATGGCGTCATCAGCCTTGCCAATACCAGCAACGACTTTTCCGGCACGATGAGCCTGAGCAACAGCGGCGCGAACAACGTCACGATCGACAATGGCGGCAATGACTTGACGCTCGGCGCCGTGTCGATGGGCAGTGGTGCGTTAAGCGTCGCTGGCGGCTTCTTCTCCGGCATCACGCTCGACAACAACATCACGACCGCGGGTACGCAGACATACAACAGCACCGTGACGCTCGGCGCCAGCAACATTGCGCTGACCGGTACGAGCATGAACTTTACCAACGGCGTGAGCGGTACCGGCGACAGCCTTACTGTCAACGGCAACGCGATATTCGCAGGCAGTTCCAGCAGCCTGGGAACGTTGTCCGTTACCGGCACCACCGAGCTTGATGCCGACGTCACCACCAGCGGTACACAAACTTATACGGGCAACGTGTCGCTGCCCAACAATAACGTGACGTTGACCGGAACCAGCATCAGCTTGAATGGCGGCGTCGACGATGGCGGTGGCGGCAACGGCCTGACCATCACCGGCAATGCGACGCTGGCGGGCAACAGCAGCCTGCAGGCGCTGTCGGTGAGCGGCAGCAGCGCGCTGAGCGGAACGGTCGTCACCACCGGCACGCAGCACTATTCCGGCGCGGTGACGCTCAACGGCGATACCACCCTGACCAGCACCGGCTCCGGCGGCGGCCTTACGTTTGGCGGTACGGTAGACGGCGTCAGTCCGACCCAGACGCACGCGCTGACCATCAACGCGGGCACCCACACGGCGACGTTCAACCAGGCGATAGGCAGCCTGGCTCAGCTGAGCGCGTTGACCAGCCTCGGGACGGGCAAGGTCGTACTCGATGGCAACGTCACCGCGGGAACCCAAAGCTACGCTGGCAACGTACAGCTCGGTAGCGGTGTCACGCAGTTGACCGCTGCGAACGTGACAGTATCGGGCGGCATTACCGGCAACGCAGGCACGCCCAATGCCCTGGCCATCACCGGCAATGCCAGCCTGGCCGGCACCACCAGCAGCCTGGCGTCGCTGGTGGTCAGCGGCACCAGTACGCTCAATGGCAGCATCACCACCAACGCCACGCAGACCTATGCCGATGCGGTGACGCTGGCCGGCAACACTACGCTCAGCGGCAGCACCGTAACCCTGCAGAACACCCTTACGGGGGGCACCCACAACCTGGCAGTTACCGGCAACGCGGTGCTGGATGGAAATACTCTCGGCCTGGGCACGCTTTCGGTCAGCGGCAGCACCCTTCTGAACGCAGACGTCACTACCAGCGGCACGCAGACGTATACCGGTGCAGTAACCCTGGGCCAGGCCATAACGCTCGACAGCACCGGCGCCAATGTCGCGTTCGGAAGCACGATCGACAACGCGACAGCAACCCAGCAGAGCCTCACGGTCAATGCACTGAGCGGAAAGGTGAGCTTTGGCGGTGCCGTGGGCGCCGGGTCCAACGGGGCGCTGGCAATGCTGACCACGGGCAGCAGTACCTTCAGCGCGGGCGCGCTCAATGTCGGCGCAGGTGGCCTGTCGGTGACGACGACCGGTGGCGCCATTACCCAGGGCGGCGCCTTTACCGTAAGCGGCAGCAGCCATTTCAACGCGGGCGCCAATGCCATCACCCTGACCAACGCGGGGAACGATTTCATCGGCAACGTGCTGCTGACCAACAGCGGCACGAACAACGTGACGCTCAGCAATAACGGTAATCCACTGCTGTTGGGGAATATCAGCGTGGGAAGCGGCGCACTGGATCTCACCGGCGCGGGCATTACGCAGGCGAGCGGCAACATCGTGCAAGCGTCCGGCGCCGGTGGCGCGAGTTTCCATGCCGGTACCAATGCCTTGACGTTGAACAGCGCCACCAACAGTTTTACCGGCGCGGTAAGCCTCACTGGCGGCAACACCCAGATCGCCAGCGGCAGCGCCTTGAATCTGGGTGCCGGTACCATCAGCGGTACGCTCACGGTCAGTAATACAGGCGCGATCAGCGAGAGCGGTGCATTGGCTGTGACCGGCGCAGCAAGCTTCACGCAGAACAGCACCACGGCCGGCAGCAGCCAGGACATTGCGCTGGACAATGCCGGCAACAATTTCCAGAACGCCGTTACTTTCAGTGCGGCAACCGGCGCGCACATCAACAACCTTGCGCTGACCAACACCAATACCGCGCCCGGCGCCTTAACCTTGCCGGCCAGCATCACCGGCGGCCTTACCCTGGATTACACCGCCGCAGCGCTGGCCTTGCCGGCCATCCAGGTCGGCGGCAACCTGAGCGCGATCAGCAACGGCGCCACCGGCGGTATTACCCAGAATGGCGCGCTGACCGTTACGGGTACCAGCGCCTTCGATGCAGGCAGCAACGCAATTACGCTGACCAACGGCGGCAATGACTTCGGTCAGGCCGTTATGCTGACCGGCGGCGTAACGCAGATCAACAACGGTCCGTCGCTGTTGACGCTCGGCACGCTCAACACCGGCAGTCTCACGGTAGGCAGCGATGGTGCGCTGGATCTCGGTAGTGGCTCCGTCAACGGCGCGCTGACGGCAACCAGCAACGGTGCGATGACCCAGGATGGCGCGCTGACGGTTACCGGTGCAGCCAGCTTCACGCAGAGCGGCAGCTCGGACATCCTTCTCGGCGACACCGGCAATCATTTTGAAAACACGGTGAGTTTTGCCGGCACGCAGATCCGCAATCTGTCGTTCGCCGATGGTTTCGGCGCGTTTACGTCGTTAACCCTGCCGGCCAGCATTAGCGGCAACCTGACCTTGAACGAAACCGGTGCGGCCATGACGCTGCCGGCCACGCAGGTGGGCGGCACGCTGGACATCACCGACCCGAACGGCATCGACATCACAGGCACCGAGACGACCGGTGGCGGACAGACCTATCACAACGCGGTAACGCTGACCGGCAATGCCACGCTGAACAGCACGGGCAGCGGCGCGATCGATTTCAAATCGACGGTTACCGGCCCTTATACGCTTACCCTCAACACGGGCGGTGCGGCCAAGCTGGAAGGCGTCGCGTCGCTGGCAAGCTTGAACAGCACCAGCGGCAGCTTCGACTCCAAGGCGCTGACGCTCACCGGCGACCTGTCGATCACCACCACCGCGGGCGCGATCGCCCAGGGAGGGGCTTATGTTGTCAATGGCACCAGCGCGTTCAACTCGCACGGCAACGCCATCACGCTGACCGCGGCCGGCAACAGCTTCACGGGTGCGGTGAGCCTGACAGGTGGCACCACGCTGATCGACCAGGGCTCTGCGCTGACCTTGGGTACGCTGAACACAGGAGCGCTGACGGTCGCCAGCCAAGGCCAATTGAACCTGGGCAGCGGTACGGTGGGCGGTGCGCTCAACGCCACCAGCAACGGCAACGCGATCCTGCAAGCGGGTGCATTGACAGTCACCGGCCTCAGCAACATCAACGCGGGCAGCAGCACCATTACGCTGACCAGCGCCAACGATTTTGGCAGCGCGGTAACGCTCACGGGCGGCACCACACAGATCAGCAACGGCGCAGCGCAGCTCACGCTTGGCACGCTCAACACCGGTGCCCTGACTGCCACCAGCGGCGCAGGCTTGAACCTGGGAAGCGGGACGGTGGGCGGTGCGTTGACCGCGTCTGGCAGCGGTCTGATCAACCAGAACGGTGCGCTGACCGTGAACGGCGCGGCCACCATCACGCAAAACGGCAGCGGCCAGGACGTGCTGCTTGCCAATACCGGCAACCAGTTCAAGAGCACCGTGAGCTTTGGCGGCGCGCAGATCCACAACCTGACGTTTGCCAATGCGTATGCCACGTCGAGCAGCGGCCTGTCGCTGCCGGCCAGCATCACCGGCAATCTCACCCTGATCTATCCCAATGCCGGCCTGACGCTGCCTGGAACCGTCGTCGGCGGCACGTTGACGATCACTGCGGGCAATGGCATCACCATCAACGGTAACGAAACCACGGGTGGCGGGCAGGTTTACAACAATGCCGTGACACTGGCGGCCGATGCGACCTTGCGCAGCACCGGTAACGGCGATATCGACTTTGCTTCCACCGTCAGCGGCGGTCATGTGCTGACGCTCAACACGGGCGGCAACGTCTTGTTGGGCAATGCGGCGCTCAACGGGCTGGCCAGTACAAGCAATACCTTTACCGCGGGCACGCTGAACATCAACGGCAGCCTGTCGGTAATCACTACCGGCGGCATGATTACGCAATCGGGTGGATTCGTCGTCAGCGGCGCCAGCAACTTCAACGCAGGCGGCAATGCCATCACGCTGAAGGACGGCGGCAACGCCTTTGCCGGCGCCGTATCCCTCACCGGTGGCGACACGCAGATCAGCCAGGGTTCCGCGCTCACGCTCGGTGTCTTGCATACCGGTTCGCTTACAGCAACCAGCCAGGGCAATCTGAACCTGGGCAGCGGCACGATCAGCGGCGACCTCAATGCCACCAGCAACGGCGGTGCGATCAGCCAGGGCGGCGCCTTGTCGGTGAGCGGCAACAGCACGATCAATGGCGGCAGTGGCGCGATCACGCTGGCCAATGCGGGCAATGCTTTCGGCGGCTCGGTAAACCTTACCGGCGGCGCCACGCAAATCACCGATGGCTCCGCCTTGAACCTCGGTACGCTGAGCACTGGCGACCTGACAGCCATCAGCACCGGCAATCTGAATCTCGGCAGCGGCAGCATCGGCGGCAATCTGGCCGCCACCAGCAACGGCGGTGCGATCAGCCAGACCGGTGCGTTGACCGTCGCCGGCACCACCATGCTCAACGGCGGCAACGGTTCGGTGACGCTGACCAACAGCGGCAACGTGTTCACGAACGCCGTCACGGCAACTGGCGCGGGCGTATCGCTCAACGATACCGGTGATCTCACCGTGGCATCGCTTACCGACAACGCCAATGGCAGCGTCAACCTTACCGCCGGCGGCACGCTCACGACTTACGGCATCAGCGCAGGCAGCGGCGATATCGCGCTGGCTTCCAACGGCGGCACCTTGTCGACCGGTGGCGCGATCAGCGGCGGCAATATTGCGTTGACGGGGCTCAGTGGCATCACCTCCAGCAACACGATTACCGCCAGTGGTGCGCTGACCATGAACAGCGCACAAGGCGGCATCAGCAGCTCGGGCGGCATCACGGCCGGTACGCTGACCGGATCGTCCGGCGGCGCCACCGCCCTCAACGGCAGCAACGCGATCGGCACGCTGGGTGCTTTCAGCGCGAACGGCTTCAGCCTGAGCAACGGCCAAAGCCTGACGGTGAGCGGCCCGGTGACCGGTAATACCAGCGCCGCGTTGAACGTGACCAGCGGCGATCTGATCCTCAACAACACGGTGAGCGGTACCAATACAACGCTATCCGCAGTAGGCACGATCAACGAAGGCAGCAGCGGCGGCGTGACGGCCAGTACGCTTACCGGCAGCGCCGGTGGCGCGGCAACGTTGGACGGTAGCAACCAGGTTGGCACGCTGGGCAATTTCAGCGCAGCCAACTTCAGCCTGATCGACGGGCAGGCGCTGACTGTCGCCGGCACCGTCAATGGCGGCGCCGGCACATCGCTGACCACCAACGGCGGCAGCCTTGCCATCAACGGTTCGATCAGCGGTACCAGCACGGCGCTGCATTCGGCCGGCGGCATCAGCGAAACCGGCAGCATTACCGCTGGCACGCTGAGCGGCAGCGCCGCCGGTGCCGCCACGCTCACCGGCAAGAACCAAGTGGGCGCGTTGGGTAACTTCACCGCTGCCGGCCTCAGCCTCACCGACGGACAATCGCTGACGGTCAATGGCGCGGTGAACGGCGGCAGCAACGCCACGCTGACCACCACCACCGGCAACATCACCCTCAATGGCGCGGTAAACGGCGACACGGTGGCGCTGTATTCGGCCGGCGCCATCAACGAAGGCGGCAATGGGGTGAATGCCGGGATGCTCACCGGCAGCTCCGCTGGCGCAACCATGCTCACCGGCATCAACAAGGTGACCACGCTCGGCAACTTCACGGCCAATGGTTTCAGCCTCACCAACGCGCAGGCGTTGACCGTCGCTGGTCCCGTCAATGGCGGCAGCAGCCTGACCTTGACCACCACCAGCGGCGGCATCGCGCTCAACGGCGCGGTGAGCGGCGCGGCGGCCAGCCTGAATGCCGCCGGCACCCTCGCCGAAGGCAGCAACGGCGTGATCACCGCCGGCACGCTGAGCGGCAATGCGGGCGGCGTCACCACGCTGACCGGCTTGAACAAGGTGGATACGCTGGGCGATTTCCGCTCGCTGAGCGGTTTCAGCTTCGACAACGACAAGACGCTCACCTTGAGCTCCGTCAACGGCAGCAGCTATGTGGTGGATGCCGGCAGCGCGCCGGTGTCGTTCGCGATTACCCATGGCAATCTGTATCAGTCCGACCACACCTGGACGTATGACGGTACCGGCTCATGGTCGTCGACCGGCGCGATCGGCACGCAGGCCAACCCGATCTACGTGACGGGCACCACCACGCAGTACGTGCCGCTGGTCGGCAGTCCGCCGGCGTATTTCTATGCGGTGGATCCGGCCGGGGCGATTTTGCCGATCGTCGGCGACAGCGTGAACATTCCTACCTCGCTGTTCTCCAGCCGCGCGCAGAACGTCAACAATCATCTGGATTCGTATATCGACGCCAGCGTGATCACGGCCAACTATCGCTCGTTCGGCATCGTGCCTTCCGGCATTCTGTTGCCGCCGGATCAGCAAAGTTGCCAGGCCGGTGGCGGTGCGGATTGCCCGGATGAGTGAGCGAGGAAAATAGATGCGAAATGCACGCGGGGTGTTGTCGCTGGGTTGCGGCCTGTTATGGGCCATGGCCGCCACGCATGCCTCGGCGCAGATCGCGCCGCGCTTGACCGGCGAGGCGGTGATCGCCCGCCTCGATACCGCCAAGCAGGATCTGGCGGCGCGTGCGGCCACCGCGCACGACGATCGGCTCACTGCGATAAGCGCGCGCTTGGGGGAGATGGCCGACGCGTTGCGCAAGACGCTGGGTGACAAGTCCAGCCAGCCGGCCGACATCATGGACGACAGCCGGCGCGCCGCCGTACTGCGCGGCGATGCTGTCGTGCAGCGCGTGCGGGCATATCTGGATGAGGCGCCGAGCTGTCCGGGTGGCGACGCCAAGGCGCTGACGGACGCCTTGGCCGCCACCGTCGACACGCTGGCCAAGACATCCAGTTCGTCGAAGGCAACGCCGGTGATCGGCAGTGTCGAGACGATCGATCATCGCCCCGTGTTCGCGCTGCATCCCGGCCATGCGCCGGTAGTCCTGGCGCTGGTCGGTACCAATCTCTCCGATCCGCAATGCGCCGATCCGCAGCTCACCGCCACCGACGACAAGGGCAAGCTGCTCGACACGCAGCCGGTCATCACCGGCGTATTGCCCACGCGCGTCGAACTGAAATTTCCCGAAGGGGCAGGGAGCACGTCCGGCCCTGTGCTGCTGCATGTGATCCCCAAGCACAAGGTGTTTTTGCGAGGCTGCACCGCGCAGCCGGAAGCCATGACGGCGCTGCAAGTGACGTCGCCCATGCGTGTTTCCGTCAGCTACGAGCTGACCACCACCTGCAGCAACGGCCAACGCATACCCAGCTCCGGCACCCTGCCGGACATCACCGCTTACGGCACCACCTCATCGCGACAAGTGGAAGCGGCGGCGTGCGAAGCGGCGCGCTACGCGATCAGCGCCAAGCTGACGTTCGGCGACGGCAACGGCGCCTCGGTGGGGCCGGTGGAGCAGACGGCCGCGGCGGACATCACCATGGGATTGCCCGCAGGGTTCACGCTGAGCTGGAGCCCGTCGACGCGGACGGTGTTTGTGCGGTCGGCGGCGAATGTGTGCAAGGGCGTGTATTAAGGAAGCCGTGGGCTGGGATGAAATCCCAGCACCAGGTGCGTCATGAATGCCGGGATTTCATCCCAGCCTACTCACTCTCGCCGGAAATCACCTGCAACTCGCTCATGCCGCCCGGCGCCAGGTCCTTCATCAGGTCCACGAAACTCAAGCCGACCAGCCGCTGCGCACGGCGCAACAGCAGCGGAATCGGGCTGGAAGGCTCGCACCGCGCGTAGTAATCGCAGATTTCATCCAGTTTGCGAATCACATCCTGCGGGTTCTCGATACGACCGCTTTGTGCCGGTCGGGCGGAGCCCGGCGCAGCTGAATCGGCTTCATCCGCAGCATCACCGACAGCTTCCGCCGCCTGCGGCGAACGCTTCGCCAACTGCGGCTCCAGAAACTTCTTCACTTCGAAAATATCGCTGAGCAGCGGTTTCAGCTCCGGCCCGGCGGTGCCTACATACTCGTTGAAAATGGCATCGATCGCCTTGACGTGATCGAGCGCAGCGGTGATGGCCACCACGTTGCCGGCCAGCTGTTCCTCCGGGCAATCCATGCAGCAGGCTTCGATCTGCGTCAGTCCGGGACGCTCGGCGTTTTCGTCTTCGTTGTCGCCGACCTTCAACGTACCGTTGGCAATGCGCAGGTCGCGCAGCGTAAACCGCCCCATCCGCGGCGACTGCACGAACGGCGTGCTGCGGAAAAAGCGCAGCATGCCCTGCAGGTCGGCAATCGCCGCCACCGCGTTCACGCGTGCCGTGGGGTCGTTGTCGTCTTCGGCATCCAGTTGCGGATGCACCCCGTCCCAGAATTGCTCCAGCAGGCTGCGGATCAACAGCAGGCCATCGCTCCAGCCCGGCAGGCCGGAGGTACGCATCCAGGCCGTGGCCAGGTGCACCGCCACGCGCAAGTCCTTGGACCGCCCCAGCAGTTCTTCCGCCTGGTTGGCCACCTTGTCCCAGTCCGGCTCCTCCGGCGCGATTACCTCATCGCCGATACCCCGCTCCGCCTTGGGTGCTGCCAGGCGCTCCAAGGCCATGAAATCAGGGTCGTACTCAAGATTGGCCCCCGTGGGCGATTCACCATCCAGGGGCAACAACAACGACTCCAGGGCAGGGCTGGTCATAGGTGTGTGTGAGGTCCTTGAGGTGGTGGAAATCCTACCGCAATTGGCGGGGTGTGAAGGCGATTTTTAGGCGAAGGCCTCAGCGCTACCTCAAAGCTGCCGTTCCGATGCCGCAGGCAAGAAGTCCGCTTTATGCGCTTTCATGTTTTCGCCTATGCATTACCGCGGATTTCCAGCGGCTGGAACACCCCTGGGTTTTGGAGGCATTGATCATGGCCATATCCGAAAAAAAAGGGGCTGAATTTGTCATACGGCCGAGATCCCTGCTCAAAATCGTAAAGCCCTTTCTATGGAAATCGCTAGCCGATCTTTGTTGCAGTCCATGGCTTGATGCATATCGCATGCGTGGGGAGAGGCGTCATGAAAGCAGGTATCCGGAAATGGCAGCGCGGCTTTGCGGCCATGCTGCTGCTCGCGTGTAGTTATGGCTGTGCGGCCGCGCAGGCCGAGCAGGGTGTACGCCATATCGCCGTCGACGTGCAGGGGCCATCGTCGCCGCTCGATCGCTTCTACAACTTCTCCGTCGGCTCCGATTACCCCGGCACGCTGATGCGCGAGGACAGCCTTGCCCAGCTCAAGACGGTGCGCAAAGAGCTGGGTTTCCGCTATATCCGCTTCCACGCCATTTTTCACGACGTGCTCGGCACATACCGCGAAGTGGACGGCAAGCCGGTGTACGACTGGACCAAGATCGACGCGCTCTACGACGACTTGCTGGCGATGGGCATCCGGCCCTTCGTGGAATTGGGGTTCACGCCGGAGGCGATGAAAACCTCCGACCAGCACATCTTCTATTGGAAGGGCAATACCTCGCATCCCGTGCTGTCGAAGTGGACCGCGCTGGTCGATGCCTTCGTGCGCCATCTCGAACAACGCTACGGACAGCAGGAAGTTCGCCGCTGGTATTTCGAAGTCTGGAACGAACCCAACCTGGCCGGGTTCTGGGAGGGCGCCGACCAGAAAGCGTATTTCCAACTGTTCGATGCCACCGCACGCACTCTCAAGCAGATCGATCCCGCCTTGAAAGTGGGCGGCCCGGCCACGGCAGGCGCTGCATGGGTGCCCGACCTGATCGCGCACGTCACGCAGGCGCATGTGCCGCTCGATTTCATCAGCACGCACACCTATGGCGTGGATGGCGGTTTCCTCGATGAAAACGGGCAGAGCGATACCAAGCTGTCGCCGTCGCCGGATGCGATCGTCGGCGACGTCCGGCGCGTGCGCGAGCAGATCAGCCATTCGTCGCGCCCGGATCTTCCGCTGTATTTCACCGAGTGGAGCACCAGCTATACGCCGCGCGACGCGGTGCACGATTCGTACGTGAGCGCCGCCTACGTGCTGAGCAAACTCAAGGCCAGCGAGGGGCTGGCGCAAGGCATGAGCTATTGGACCTTCAGCGATCTGTTCGAAGAACCCGGCCCGCCCACGGCGCCGTTCCAGGGCGGCTTCGGCTTGATGAATCCGCAGGGTGTCCGCAAGCCGGTGTATTTCGCGTACAAGTACCTCAACGAGCTCGGCGACACGCAGCTCGGGACCACCGATGCGCAAAGCTACGCGACGTGGAACGATGGCGTGCTCAAGCTGGTGGCCTGGGATTTCGAGCAGCCCAAGCAGGACAAGAGCAATCGCTCGTTCTATACCAAGCTGTTGCCGGCGCATCCGGCACAGCCCCTCCGCATCGATCTCAAGCATCTGGCGCCGGGCAAGTACCAGGTCGCCATCCATCGAACCGGCTTCGACGCCAACGATGCATATTCGGCTTATTTGCGCATGGGTTCGCCCAAATCGTTGAGCGCGTCACAGCTGCAGCAATTGCAGGCGGTGACGACGGATCGTGCGGAGACGCGTTCGCTGGTGGTGGCCAAGGATGGCAGCGCGAGCCTGTCGGTGCCGATGCGGACCAATGACGTGGTGCTGGTGGAGGTGGTGCGGAGTCATTGAGGGAACGGCTATGCGGGCGAACCCCAGCGTTGCCATGCGGAATGCAATGTTGGGGTTCGGTTTCGCTACGGGTTCCCCTGCAAGGCGTGCCAGCTTACGGCTCCATCCACGCCCCCTCGTCCGCCGTACCCTCATCCGCCACCGTGCTGATCGCCTGCGTATCCACGTCAAGCAGGTTCACCGAGTTGTAAACGCCCTTGTTCGAACCATCCACGATGCGCAGCGTGCGATTGAGCAGGATATGCGAGTCGTCCCGCGACCACTCGACCGGATAATACGCATCGAAACCATCCGGGTGGTTGGTGAGCTGGCGTACTTCGCCGCTGACCGCGCACATCACGAACACGGCGACGAACGGAAACGGCGAGCCTTGCACCGCAATGGTTCGGCTAAACGCAAAGTGCCGGTTGTCATGCGACCAGCTTGGCGAGCCGCCAAGAAGATTGCCGAACTCTCCGCCGGTGATCTTGCCGGTCTTGAAATTCACGATCGCCATCGCGGACGTGGTATTCCACGTATAAATCCCGCGCGTGCCATCCGGTGAAATCGCCAGCGTGGCGGGATCGGCGGACGCCATATGAAAAATGCGCGTGGCCTGTCCGGTGGCGGCGTCGACGCGATAAACATCCGAATAGAGCGGCGGGTTCAAGCCCACGGTGCCGGCATAGTGGATTTCGACGAATAGCTGCTTGCCATCGAGCGACCACTGCGGCGCCTGGAACGCGCCATCGGCAGGACCGGGGCAAAACAGCGTGTGCTGGTCGCCGCCGTTGGGGCGTACCAGGGCCAGGCATTGGTGGTTGTCCACGCCGCCATCGATAAAGGCGATCCATCCGCGCGGTCCCCATACGGGAAATTGATGGCGGCTCTTGCCGATGGTGATTTGCTGGACCCTGCCATGGGCGCGGTCCAGGCGATAAATCTGCGATTCGGTAAACCAGTCTGCCGTGGCGACGCGTTCGAAGACAATGTCGAGCCCGTGCGGAGACCAACGTGCGCCCAGGTCCAGCGTGCCGATCGTCAGCGGCGTCAACGACATGGCGCGGCCGCCGGCCGCCCGTGAAATATAGAGCGCGGTGGCATCGGTGATATCGCCGGGAACGACATGGCTTTGCGAGAACAGCACCAGGCCATGTGACGTCTGTTCGGCTGCTTGGCTGCCGGGCGAATAGGTGGCTGCGCATAAAGCGGCCGCGACAAACGATAGCGCCGCGGCCCAGCGACGCGCGATCTGCGTGACTTTCATAAGGTCTTCCTCTGTGACGTCCTATCCGATCCCCTGCGCTGGCGATGCTACGGCCGGGCGCGTGAAGCAGCGGAAAAAAACGTGATGGCCGTGCGCAGGTGGCGTGACCCTGCGCGAACCTCGCGTGTGTTTACGAATTTTTCTTCATCCTTGCTACACACTCGCGGCTTCGTGGATTCCGTCAAGGTACCGTCATGGCTCGGCGATTCGATGCAGTAGTAGTGGGTGCAGGGCAGGCGGGGCCTTCATTGGCCGATCGGCTGGGCAAATCCGGACGCAAGGTTGCGGTGATCGAACGCAAGCTGGTGGGCGGCACCTGCGTCAATACCGGCTGCATCCCCACCAAGGCGATGGTGGCCAGTGCCTATGTCGCGCAGCAGGCACGCCGTGCGTCGAGCTATGGCGTGCAGGTCGGCGACGTCCATGTGGACATGCAGGCGGTGTGGCAGCGTACGCAGGCCATCTCGGGGCAATCGCGCAGCAACGTCGAGAAATGGCTGGACGGCATGCAGAATGTTTCCCTGCTGCGCGGGCACGCGGTATTCGAATCGCCGCGCAGCTTGCGCGTGGGCGATGCGCTGATCGAGGCCGGCGAGTTCTTCCTCAACGTCGGCGGCCGTGCCGTGGTGCCTGATTTTCCCGGCATCGACAGCGTGCCTTACCTTACCAACACCAGCATCCTGCAACTGCGGGAATTGCCCAGGCACCTGGTCATCGTCGGTGGCAGCTACATCGGGCTGGAGTTCGGGCAGATGTTTCGGCGATTCGGCGCTGAGGTCACCATTGTCGAACGCAGCGATCGCCTGTTGCCGAAAGAGGATCCCGATGTATCTGCCGCCGTGGTGGATATCCTGCAAAAAGAAGGCATCAAGCTGCACCTGGCGGCCGAATGCATCGAGCTGCATGGCAACGCCGGCGAGATAAGCATCGTGGCCCGCTGCGCCAAGCCGAGCTTGCAAGTACATGGCACGCACCTGTTGCTGGCCGTCGGCCGCCGGCCCAACACCGACGAGCTGGGCCTGGATAAAGCTGGCGTGGTCACGGACGAGCATGGCTACATCACTGTCGACGATCAATGCCGCACCTCGGTCGATGGCATCTGGGCGATGGGCGAGTGCAATGGCAAAGGGGCCTTTACGCATACCGCCTATAACGACTATGAGATCGTCGCCGCGAATGTGCTGGATGGCGAGCCACGACGCATCTCCGATCGCATTCTTGCCTACGGACTGTTTATCGACCCACCGCTCGGCCGCATCGGCCTCACCGAACAGGAGGCGCGGAAAAAAGGCCACGACGTGCTGGTAGGCGTGCGCCCGATGACACGCGTAGGGCGGGCAGTCGAGCGCGGCGAAACGCAGGGCTTCATGAAAGTGATCGTGGATGGAAAAAGCGAGCAGTTGCTTGGCGCCGCCATCCTGGGCGTCAATGGCGACGAGGCCATCCATAGCCTGCTGGACGTGATGTACGCCAAGGCGCGCTACCAGACGGTAACGCACGCCGTGCACATCCATCCGACCGTTTCGGAATTGCTGCCGACCACGTTGCAGAGCCTGACGCGTTCGCAGCGTGGCTGAGATTCGCATCCAGCCTGCAGCCAGAATGGGAACGCGTAGGTTGGTGGTGGGCGTATGCGAACCCCAACGTTGCCATGCAGAAAGCTCAATAATGTTTCAGCTGCCGAGATCCAACATCTGTCATTCCGGCGAACGCCGGAATCCAGTAAAAAATGACGTGCGACGCACACGACATAAAAGAATTTTTGTGTGCTTCGCACAACGCATTTGAACTGGATTCCGGCGTTCGCCGGAATGACAGCCCGCTTTGGAATGGCGTCGGCGCAGACCTGAGCAATTCGCCTACAGCGGTATCAACATCCACAACGCAGCCATGCCCATGGTCAGCGTGGTGATCCAGCCAAGGCCAAGCAAAACTTTCGGTGCCGTAAAGCGGCCCATCACCGACTTGCGCGAGGCGAGCAGGGTAATCAATACCAGCAGAGGCACAGCCACCACGCCATTGATGACGGCGCTCCAGAACAGCGCCTTCATCGGCGGGATTGGCGAGTACTGGATGATCAGCGCTGCCAGCACGCTTACGGCGATCACGCCATAGAACCCGCGCGCATCCTTGGCCTTGCGTTCCAGCCCCCATTGCCAGTCCATCGCCTCGCATAGGGCGTAGCTGGCCGAACCGGCGAGCACCGGCACGCCGATCAGGCCGACGCCAAGGATGCCCAGCGCAAACAGCAGATACGCCAGATCGCCGGCCAACGGCCGCAAGGCGCTGGCAGCCTGCGCAGCGCTGGTGATGTCGATGACGCCTGCTGCATGCAGCGTCACGCCCGTCGCCAGCATGATGAAGTAGGCGGCGATGTTGGAATAGAACATGCCGTTCCACGTATCCCATTTGATGCGCACCAGTTCGGCCGGCCCCGCAGCCGGGTCTTGCTCCAGCGGTTTCTCGCCTGCGTTCAAGCGCATGTCTTCGACTTCTTCGGAGGCTTGCCAGAAAAATAGATACGGGCTGATGGTGGTGCCGAACACACCCACGATCATGGCCGCCGCACTGCGGTTGAGAATAAAGCGTGGCCAGATCGTGCGCCACGCCACGTCCTTCCACGGGACGTGCACGGTGAACAGTACGGCGGCATACGCCAGCAGCGACAGCGTCAACCATTTGAGGTAATACACGTAGCGGCTATACGGCACCGCGATCTGCAGGGCCAGCGTGAGAACCACGAACAACACCGTCATCGCGTGCCGGTCGATCGTGGTGACCAGCTCCGCCGCTTCGCCCATTGCCGCGATGTCCGCGGCGATATTGAGCGTGTTGGCAATCAGCAACAGCAGCACGACCCACTTGAGCACATAAGGCGGGAACGCCTGCTTGATGTTCGCCGCCAGGCCCTTGCCAGTGACGCGGCCGATGCGCGCGCACATGGATTGCACCGCCGCCATCATCGGATAGCTCAACGGCATGGTCCAAAGCATATGCAGGCCAAATTGCGCACCAGCTTGCGAATAGGTGGCGATGCCGCTCGGATCGTCATCGGCCACGCCGGTGATCAGGCCGGGGCCGACGTGCGCCAGGGGGTGTTGTTTCAAGCGTTCCCACAGGGTCCTGGCGCGGCCAGGTGCGGGCGGAACCGTTGGCGGAGCCGGGGCATCCGAGCGAGGCGGCTCATCCGTGGCGGCCAGGCTGGCTTGGGGATCCCATCGAAAAGGCATGCTATTTCCCTAGCGGCAGACCAGCACCGGCACCGGACTGCGCATCAGCACTTTCTGCGTTTCGCTGCCGAGCAGCAGCCGGTTCATGCCGTGCCAGCCGTGCGTGGCCATCACGATCAGGTCGCAATGGTGTTCGGCAACCGCTTCCAGGATCGCTTCGTGTGGATGTTCGCCAAAAACATAATGGCATTCGCACGGCACACCGGCTTCCTTGGCGCTGGCCTTGGCCCGGTCCAGGTAACGCGACGCGCTTTCCACTGCGTGCTGGCTGTAGCGCAATTCGGCGGCGGCCAGGAATTCGGTCATGTAGGCGATGGCGTTGTACGGTGGCACCACGTGCATCGCCACTGCCCTGGCGCCGAAGGTCTTGGCCAGTTCCAGCCCCATGCCGAAAGCGCGTAGCGACAGCTCTGAACCGTCGATCGGCAGCAATATGCGCTGGAACAACGCCTTGGGTTGTGTTGTGCCGGATTCAGGGCCGGTATCGATGGCGATGGTGGACATAAAGGTGGCCCCGCGGGGTTCATGCATGCACTTCATTCGAGTGCGTTGGCATGCATGGTGTGGCGTGCACGGACAGGGCGTATTGACCGCCATCAAGTAGGCCGGTGCCGCACGCAAATGCCATGAGCTTGACCGTGATCAAGATGCCGCCGCCGCGGCCTGCCTAACCTGTCATCGTGTTGATGACAGGAGCGCCACCATGAACGCCATGCTGCGATATCTGCTGCCACGACCTGCCGCCGAGGTAATCCGGCGCCGCTGGTTCGAACTGTGCGATGCCATGAACGCGCTGTGCTTGCCGCGCGTGCCCGTAAGGGTGCGCAAGGAATACCCAGGCGCTCGCCGTCTTGCCCCCAGGAGGGATCGCTGATGAAAACCCAGTCGACCGAACCGGCGTTTTCCACGCTGTCCATGGTGCTGCTGTTGATCGCGGTGGCCTGCGCACTGGTCAGCATCGTGCGAGGGTATGCATCGATCTGGCCGATTGCGGAATGGGTGGGTGGCATCAGCGCGCTGGCGTTGATCGCCAGCCTGGTCAATGACGCACGCAAGTGAGTCGCCCTGTCGAGGCGCATCATGTTCAAGCATATTCTGATCCCCACCGACGGCTCGGACCCGTCGCTGCACGCTGCGCGCATCGGCATTGCGCTGGCCAGGCAGGTGGGCGCGACAGTGCACGCATACCATGTGCTGGCGCCGCTTGCGGCAGTGGCGCATTTTTCGGACCTGATCCGGCATGCGCCCGATGATTATCATCACGAAGCCGTCCGCCGCGCCCAGCAGCAACTGGAGGCGATCCACGTGCTGGCCGAGGAAGCCGGCGTGCCCTTCGAGAGCGGTTACGCCTTCGACCAACGTCCGTACAGCGCGATCGTCGGTGCCGCGCGGCAATACGATTGCGACTTGATCGTGATGGGCACGCACGGCCGCACGGGCGTGGACCGCTTGATGATGGGCAGCCAGGCCAGCAAGGTGCTCAGTTGCAGCGATGTGCCGGTGATGGTTTGTCGTTAGGGCGTCAATCGTCAATCGTCAAAAGCGGCCTTCCGCAAGTTTGCGGGTGCTGCTCTTACGATTGACGATTCCCGATTTACGACCTATCCCAATCAATGCTGCATAAACACCGGCACATCCGCATGCCCCAGCACATGCCGCGTGGCGCCGCCCAGCACGCGCTCGCGTATGCGTGAGTGGCCGTAGGCGCCCATCACCAGCAGGTCGGCCGCTTCGTGACGGACTCTATCCAGCAAAGCGTGGCCGGCTTCATCGGTGGGCACGTCGAGGTAACGCGGCTTGGCTGCAACGCCGTGATGCATGAGATAGATCAGGGGATCGGGCTGTGCCACGCTGAGTTGGCGGGGACGCGGTTCGCGGGCGTGGCCATTGACCAGCGTGATGTCGCTGGCGAGCTGCAACAGCGGCAAGGCGCCGTGCAAGGCACGGGTGGATTCGTAACTGCCGTTCCAGGCCACCACGATGCGGCGGAACGACAACGGCTGGTTCCAGGCCGGCGGCAGAATCAGGCAGGGAATGCGGCACGAAAGCATGGCTTCGCCGAGAATGTCGAAGATGCGCGTTTCGTCCACCATGTCGCGCTCGAGCACGGCCAGGTCATGCCATGCACCCAGTTTGCGCAGGGTCGGCGCGATCGCCGTGCGTGTCATCATCCATGCCGCGTAGCGCGCGCCATGGTTCTGCGCATAAGTCTGGAATGCATCGGCGTCATCGAGGCACTCGTAGCCGCCATCCGAAAGCAGGCTGAGTACGGTCGGGTCGTCTTCCAGCGCGCGCAGGTCGCGCAGGCAACCCGGCACGTAGCAACCGGTGACGTTGCTGTTCCAGCGCGCAGCAATCTCGATGGCTGCCAACAGCGCCGGGCTCCACGGGGCCACCGAGGTGCCCAGTGCCAGCACGTCATGAAAGCGCGACGGCGCCGGCACCGTTGGGTGCGAGGTGCCGGCGGCGGTGCGGCGGGATGCTTCGGTGCTCATGGGTGTTCTCCGGCAACGTTACAGGGCTAGGGAATAGACCACCGTCTTGGGATCGCTCGGATTCGATTCGCAGGTAAAGCCCAGGAAGTGGGCCAGTTCGCGCATCGGCTCGTTGGTCGTTTCGTCGACGGAAAACATGCGCGTGAAATGGTTCTTGCGCGCCACGTCGACCAGGTGCTGCATCAGCAGCACCGCCAGGCCGCGGTTGCGCCAGTCGTCGGCCACGGTCACTGCGCACTCGCATTGCTTGCCGTCCTTGGTGGAGGCGTAGCGGCTGATGCCCACTTCACGCAGACGGCCGTTGTCGTGCGCCAAGGCCACAAAGGCCATGTCGTGCACGTAGTCGACGTGCATCAGCTGATCCAGCAGTTGCTTGCTTGGCGCCTTGAAGTCGCCGAGGAAACGGTAGCGGCGCGCTTCCGGCGACAGCTCGCGGATGAACGCCTCTTCCAGTCCCCGGTCGCTTTCACGCAGCGGACGTACCAGTACGCGGGTTCCATCGCGCAGCGGTTCGATCCAATGGTCGCCTTGCAACGAGGGAAATTCAGCGCCGGCGGCGGTGGCAGATTTGACGGGAGGCTGCTTGGTGGTAGGAGACATGACGAGAACCTCGTTCTAAGTGGCCGCTGGGAGTATGTGTATGTTGTAGCCCGATGGGGCGTGGCGGCACTTGACGATGGTCAATTGCGTTGAAGTCGGCCGATAGTCGCGCCAGATGCCAGCTTGACGAGGATCAATGCGGCGCCATGCGCTGCGCACGATAGTCCGTGCATGCCATTGCACACGGGGTGGTGCCATGCTCGAACTGCTCGTAAACGTGGAAAACCTGCGCGACGACGATCCCGCCTTGCAGGCCGGTTTGGCGCTGGCCGAGCGCTATCACGCGTACGCGACGGGCCTGAACATCATCGAGGTCTATCCCTCGACCATGGCGATGCCGGACGTGGCCCAGGTGCTGGAGACAGAGGAAGAAGAGGCCAAAGCGCGCGATGCCTGGTGGATGGACAAGTGTCGCAGTCACGGCGTGGACGGTGCCTGGGAAGTGATCCGCGGCATCTACGTGCCGGTGCTGGCGCGCCGTTCAAGCATGGCGGACATTACCGTGAGCCGGCTTCCGAATGGCGAGGACGTGCTGGCCACCAGCCTGGATCACATTTCCCGCGCGCTGCTGACGTCCGGATCGCCGATGCTGCTGGTGCCCCGGTCCAAGGAGACGCCGTCATGCAAGTTCGAGCGCATCCTGGTGGCGTGGAACAGCACGGGGGAATCCATGCACGCCTTGCGCGCGGCCTTGCCGTTCCTGCGCGATGCGGCCACGGTGTGCATGGTGGATGGCGCCGTCAACGAGTTGCCCGGCATGGCGCCGCCGTTGTTGCCGGTGCGCGAGTGGTTGCGGCGGCATGGCGTTGGCTTGAGTGCGGTACTGGATTTTCCGACCACTTCGGGCGTGGGGGAGGCGTTGCTTGAGCAGGCTTATGCGATGCGGGCGGATTTGCTGGTGATGGGGGCGTGGGGGCATTCGCGGGTGAATGAATGGATGTTGGGTGGGACGACGCGGCATGTGTTGAAGAGTGCGAAGGTGCCGGTGTTGGTGGCGCATTGAGTTTGTTGCTTGTTGGTATGCGCAGGCAATACCAAACACTGCAAAACGCCACAGCATCACTGCTATGCCGACCGCTTCGCACAACGCCCCCAAATCTCAATCAATCACCTTCGCGCCCGCCGCCGCCCGCGACACCCGATGCAACAACTCAGCCAACGCAGCAACCACATCATCCAGCGTAACGATGCCGACCAGGCCACCTTCTTCATCCACGATCGGCAACCGCCGCACATGGCTGCCAAGCATGATGTCGACCAATTCGTCGAGGGTTGCATCAGGGCGGCAGGTGGCCAGCGGTATCGATTCGATATCGTGCAGGGACGACTTGTCCTCGTCGTTTTCGGCGGACAGGAAACGCGTAGCCAGGTCGCGGTCGGTCACAATGCCGCTGGGCACGACGCCTAGCAAGGTGTTCTTCGTCACCACCACACAACCGACATCATGATGCCGCATGGTGCAGGCCGCTTCTTCGGGGCTGGACGATTCGTTGAGCTGGATGACGCGATGGGTGCCAATATCTGCAGCGCGCATAAGCAAAGTCCTCCATAGGATGGAATGCACGCTACGGCAGCACGTGACGGGAGTGCTTGACGTGCATCAAGCCTACGCAGGCTGGATGGAATCCCTGCATCAGGAACGCGCGAATGCCTGGGTTTTTCGCGCTGGCCTGCGGCGATCCGCCGCGTTTGTTACACACTGTTACAAACCGTTGCCGAGCGGAATTTCTGCCGTTACGGATCCTGTCTAGAGTCGACCCTGCAGCCGACGGGGTTGCGTTTTTCGGGGAAAGCATCATGACCGCAGCAGCATCTTTCGTCGGCACTGCACCGTCAGCCCACGCCAATACCCAGCCCACCCGCAAACCCTATGCATTGCTACCGCTGGCGGATGGCAGTCAGCTGGATATCGAAGCGTTGCGCCAGCATGTGCCGGTGCGCCGCTGCAAGCATGCCGCCGGTCAGGGGGTCTATCACGCTGGCCAGCCGTTCCAGGCGCTGTACCTGGTGCATGCCGGTTCCTACAAAACCTGCGAGCTGGCCGATGACGGACGCGAGCAAGTCACCGGCTTTCGCATGCGCGGCGACCTGATCGGCGCCGAATCGATCGGCTTGAAGAACTATTCCTGCGACGTGATCGCGCTGGAAGACAGCGAAGCATGGGAGCTGCCGTATCCCGCTGTGCTGCGCGCTTGCCTGCATATCCCGGAATTGCAGGTGCACATCACCAGCGCGCTGGCCGCCGAAGTGCGCAGTGACCGGTCGTGGATGCTGATGTTGGGTACGCTTGCAGCGGAGCGCCGCGTGGCGGCCTTCCTGCTGGACGTCGCCGCGCGCTATGCGCATCTGGGTTACAGCGCCAGGCATTTCATCCTGCGCATGAGCCGGATCGACATGGCCAGTTTCCTGGCGTTGAAACACGAAACGGTCAGCCGTGCGTTGTCACGCCTTGCAGATCTCGATTACATCGACGTGCAGCGCCGCGAGATTCGCGTGCTGAACGTGGATGGCTTGCGTGGTATGGCGGGAACAGGCGTCGTGTTGAACTGACGTGCGAGGCGCAGGTTGGCGGTGAGCGCATGCGACTGCGCAGGCAGGATGCCGAAGCGAACATTCGCATAGCAAATGGCCCGGAGGGCGGGCTGCTGACGCAGCCCGTAACCCCAACCTTGCCATGTGGGGATGGCGATGTTGGGGTTCGGCGTTGCCTCACCGCCAACCTACGAAAGTCCGCGCTCAAGTTAATGTCTGGGTGAGCACCGCCAGCATCATGCCGATTCCCGATCCAGCACCCGGCGAATGGCGCCACCAAGCTGTTCGCGCCGATACGGCTTGCGCAACAGCTCAAAAGCACCGAAGGCATGCGGATCGATGCCGAGCGAGGCGTATTCATAGCCGGATGTGAACAGCACCGACAGATGCGGATATTGCTCGCGCGCCTTGGCGGCCAGCTCGAAACCGGTCATGTCGCCGCCCAATACGATATCGGTGAACAGCAGATCGATGCCCTGCTGCGTCGACAGCAGTTGCAGAGCCGTTTCCACATCGCCGGCTTCCAGCGGCAGGTAACCGAGCGTGCGCAGGAACGCCATGGCCACGCGCCGCACTTCCGGTTCGTCTTCCACCACCAGCACGGTCTCGTGGCCTTTGCGCGAAAGTGGTGCCGTGCCTTCTTCGCCGGAGGGCGCGGCGGCGACCGGCAGGTAGAGTTCCACGCGTGTGCCGCGGCCTTCCTGGCTGTCGATGTTCAGGTGTCCGCCGGATTGCTTCACGAAGCCGTACACCATGCTCAAGCCCAGGCCGCTGCCTTTGCCGGGGCCTTTGGTGGTGAAGAACGGTTCGAGCACGTGCGCGAGAATTTCCGGCCGCATGCCGGCGCCGGTATCGGCCACCGCAAACCGCACGTAAGCGCCAGCCGCAAGGCGTGCATCGTCATCGGCGTTTGCCACCTGATGAAGGCGCGCCGTGATGGAAAGGCGTCCCCCGCGCGGCATGGCATCGCGTGCATTCAGGGCGAGATTGAGCAAGGCCGCTTCCAGTTCGCCCGGGTCGGCATACACGGCCGGCACGTCGTTGGCGCATTCGGCCGTCACGCTGATGCGCTCGCCGAGCGTGCGGCCCAGCATGTCGCTGAGGTCGGCCAGCAATTGCACCGTGCGCACGGCGCGCGGCAGCAGGTGTTGCCGCCGCGAGAAGGCCAGCAGCTTGCGGGTGAGGGCCGCGCCGCGCTCCACCGCGCGCGATGCGCTTTCCAGGGTTTCCAGCGTGGCGGGGTCTTGCGGCGTTTCGGCTTCCAGCAACTGCAGGTTGCCGGAGATGACGGTAAGCAGGTTGTTGAAATCGTGCGCAATGCCGCCGGTGAGCTGGCCCAGCGCATCCAGGCGCTGCGCGTGCGCCAGCTGTTCCTCGCTGCGTCCGCGCTGGATCGCCACGGCCAGGATGTTGGCGACCGATTGCAGGAACTGCAGCCGGTCGCGGTCGAAGGCGCCCTGTTCGTGCGAAAGCGCCAGCAGCAGGCCCATCGGCCCGCGGCGGTCCGGCAGCGACACCATGGCGGCATCGGCGAAGCCGTCGGCCAGTGCGGGGCAGGTATCGCGCAGGCTGGTGATGGTGGTGGGTTGATTGTCGGTCTCGATGGTTGCGTGGCGCGCGATCGCCTGCAGCGCGGTATTGCCAGGGATGTCGGCCAGGGCTTCTTCCGGCAGGCCGATGAAGGCCGGCACTTTCAGGCCGATGTCGCGCGGATCGATCAGCATGATGGCCGCGGCCGGAATGCCGAGCGTGGCGGCGATCAGCTTGGGTATGTCGCCGATGGCCTGTTCGTCGTGCGTGGCTTCCAGCAGCCGCCGGCTGATCTGCGCCACCACTTCGTCGAAGCGCGCGCGCTCCAGCGCCTGGCGGGCGCGCTGCGTTTCGGAGATGTCGCGTATCGATGCCGCATACAGCGTGCCGTACGAGGAGGTGACCGGGCTCAGCCCGATTTCGATCGGAAACGACTGCCCATCCGCGCGCACGCCGGTCAGTTCGTAGCCGGCGCCCATCGGGCGCACGCGCGGGCTGGACATGTAATGCGTGCGATGCGTGATATGCGCCTGGCGCACCGCCGCAGGCATCAGCGCCTCCACCTGCAGGCCGGCGAGCATGCCGCTGTCGTAGCCGAACAGGCGCTCGGCGTGCGCGTTGGCCAGCACGATCACGCCGCGCATGTCCACAACCACCATGGCGTCCGGCGCCGTTTCGAACAGCGAGCGGAACAGATTGGCGTCGGGCGCGTGCTTGGAAAACATGTCATCGCTCATAAGCGTTGCACGTGGGGAGAAAACAGATAACCCGCACCGCGAATCGACTTGATGCGTTGCGGGTGTGCCGGATCCAGTTCGATCTTGCGGCGCAGCCGGCCGATCTGCACATCGATGGAGCGGTCGTAGGGGCCGGCGTCGCGCCCATGCACATGCGTCATCAGCTGGTCGCGGCTGAGCACCTTATTGGCGTGCTCCACCAGCACGCGCAGCAGGGCGAATTCACCGGTGGTGAGGTCGATGCTTGCACCGTGCGGATCGGCCAGGCGGTGCGATTGCGTATCCAGCACATAGCCATCGAACGCGAAGCGCCGCGGCGTGGCGACGGGCGCGGCGGTTTTGGCGGGCGCGGCGCGGCGCAATACGCTGCGCACGCGTGCCAGCAGTTCCCGCAGATCGAATGGCTTGGTGACGTAATCGTCCGCGCCCAGTTCCAGACCCACCACGCGATCCACCGATTCGCCGCGTCCGGTCACGATGATGATGGGACCCTGCCAGTGCTCGCGCAGGTAGCGCGTAAGGCTCAAGCCGTCTTCGCCGGGTAGGCCCAGGTCGAGCATCACGATGTCGACGGTTTCGCTGCTGATGGTCTGGCGCAGCTGGGTTCCGTCGCTTGCGATGCTCACCTTGAACCCTTGCGTGGTGAAATAGCGGTTCAAGATCTGGGTGATGTCCGGGTCGTCATCCACCACCAGCACATGGGCTTGCGGGCTTGGCGATGAAGCTGGGCTCGGGGAGAGGGGCATCCGGAGTTCTCTCAAGGGTATGTCGCCACGCTGGAAGCATACGCTGGTGCGTGATGCGATGCAGCCGCGAGAGCGGTTTGGCTGATGGCGACGATTGCCGCATGCAGGTGGGGATGCAGTCCGGCCTGGGTCGGCATGGTGATGCCGGGATTTCATCCAGCCTACGCGGATGCTCGCGGCGGATGGAGAACGACTTGATTTCCCTCAATCGCCGCGCTGGATGCGCTGCCTAGAGTGTCGGCATGAAGACGGCCGCCATCCAAGCTACTGGGCTTAGCAAATCCTTCGGCGAGGGGGAGGCGGTGACGGTCGCCGTGCGCGATGCGACGTTCGAGGCGTGTTACGGGGAAATCCTGTTTATCGTCGGCCCTTCCGGCAGCGGCAAGACGACGCTGCTGAGCATGATCTCGGGCATCCTGCGGCCTACCGCGGGCGAGGTGACCGTCAAGGGCGCCGGGCTGTGGCAGATGAGCGCCGACGAGCTGGCCGAGTTTCGCCTGAACACCATCGGCTTCGTGTTCCAGGATTTTCACCTGTTTCCAAGGCTCACCACGGCGGAGAACGTCGCCATCCCGCTGGTGCTGCGGCACCAGGACTGGGATGCGTCGGTGGCCAAAGGCGTGCAGGCGCTGGCGATCGTCGGGCTGGAAAACCGGGCCCAGCTGCCGCCGGTCAAGCTCAGTGGCGGCGAGCAGCAACGCGTGGCGATCGCGCGTGCGCTGGTGGGCGATCCGGAGCTGCTCATCCTGGACGAGCCGACCGCATCGCTGGATGGCGATACCGGCCGGATGATTCTGCAGTTCGTGCGGGAGCACGTGCTGAATCCCAACCGTTGCATCCTGATCGTCACGCACGATGCGCGCATCTTCGAATTCGCCGACCGCGTGATGCACATGGAAGACGGGCGCATCACCGACCATGCGAGCGCTGCGCCATGAACAATCGAATCATCTTTGGCCTGGCCGGATGCGGCGTGTTGTTCGCGCTGGCCAGCGCGTACATCTACGGCCAGCAGAAAGCGCCGCTGCCGCCGGTATTCAGTCCGCCCGCCGATCCCTATGCCGGCGGCATCTACACCAACGGCATCGTGGAGAGCGATCAAGGCAGCGGCGAGAACATCAACATCTATCCGGATGTATCCGGCCGCGTCACGCAGATCGCCGTGCATGAAGGCGAGCGCGTCAAGGCCGGCCAGCCGCTGGTGATGGTGGACGAATCGGTGCAGCGGGCGGCGGTGGCGCAACAGCAGCACCAGGCCGAAGCCGCGCTGGCGCAGCTTCAGGCGCTGCAAGCCGAGCCGCGCAAGGAAACGCTGGACGTCGCCGCCGCGCAAGTGGCGCAAGCGCAGGCGGGTGTGCAAACCGCCAGCGATGCCTATGACAAACAGCTGCATTCCTATCGCATCGATCCGCGTTCGGTCAGCAAGGATGCGCTCGATAGCGCGCGCGATGCCGTGCAAACCGCGCAGGCCAACCTGCATTACGCCCACCGCCAATACGCGCTGACCCGCGCCGGTGCATGGGTCTACGACATCCACAACCAGCAGGCGCAATACAACGCGCTGGAACAGGCTTACGAGTCGTCGCATGCGCTGCTGCAGAAATTCACCTTGCGCGCGCCGGCCGACGGCGTGGTGCTGGCCATCAACACGGCGCCGGGCAGTTACGTTTCGCCACAAGGCGCCTATGACAGCTATACGCAGGGCAGCGATCCGGTGGTGGTGATGGGCCAGCCCCAGGCTTATCTGTCGGTGCGCTGCTTCATCGACGAAATTCTCGTTTCCCGCCTGCCGCCGGCCGGCCGCATGCGCGCGCAGCTGTCGTTGCGTGGTGCGGACGTGAAGATCCCGCTCGAGTTCGTGCGCATCCAGCCGTACATCACGCCGAAGATCGAGCTTTCCAACCAGCGCCAGGAGCGCGTGGATCTGCGCGTGCTGCCGGTGATCTTCCGGTTCAGGAAGCCGGCCGAGGTCGCGATCTTTCCGGGGCAGCAGGTGGATGTGTATGTGGGCGAGAAATAGGCGCCACGACATATCCGCGTTCCGTTCGCACGCCAGGCGCCGGGAACAGGCCGCTTCGGCGCGCCACGCACTGCTGCCGTTGCTGCTTGCCTTGACCTTGTCCGCCTGCGCCGCCGGTCCCGACTTCAAGCGTCCCGCCGCACCGCCGAATGCGCGCTATCTGCCGCGCAACGATCTTCCCGTCTACACCACTGCCATCGGCCAGACCCAGCACTTCCGCTACGGCGCCGACGTCAGCGCCACCTGGTGGCATGCGCTGCACTCCGAGGCCATCGACGCGCTGGTGTCGCAAGCCATCGCCGGCAATCCCGACTTGCAGGTGGCGCAAGCCAGCCTGCAGCAGGCGCAGGACAGTCTGCGCGCGGGGCAGGGCATTTTCTTTCCGCAGATCGGCGGCAATCTCGGCGCCGCGCGTGAGCGCTCGGCGCCGGCTGGACTCGGGCTGCGCGGCGCCGGCGGCATCTTCAACCTGTTTACGCTCGGCGCCACGGTCAGCTACGCGCTCGATCTGCTCGGCGGCGAACGGCGTACGGTGGAGGCGCTGCATGCCGGCGTGGATACGCAGCGCTATACGCTGCAAGGCGCCTACCAGACGCTGATCGGCAACGTGGTGAATACGGCGCTGGCACGCCAGGCCTATGCCGATGAAATCACCGCGATGCGCCAGCTCATTTCCCTGCAGACGCAGCAGCTGGACCTGGTGGATGCGCGCATCCGCGGCGGAGGGGAAGCCTATACCGACCTGCTCAGCCTGCGCAGCGCGCGTGCCTTGAATATCGCGCAACTGGCGTCGCTGGCGTTGAAGCGCGACCAGGCCGATCATCTGCTGCATACGCTGCTCGGCCAGACACCGGGCGAGGCGGGCATACCGGATATTGATTTCGCCGCGTTGCATCTGCCGGCGACGCTGCCGGTCAGCCTGCCGTCGGAGCTGGTGCGCCAGCGTCCGGACATCCTGGCCGCCGAGGCACGCCTGCACCAGGCCAGCGCCAACATCGGCGTGGCGACGGCGGCGCTGTTTCCAAGCATCAGCTTGAGCGGCGACTACGGCGCCGAAGCCAACACCACCGGTGCGCTGGGCCAGGGCAAGAGCCGCTTCTGGAGTGGCGATGCGTCCGTGCAGCAGCCGGTCTTCCAGGGCGGTACGCGCTGGTTCAATCGCAAGGCGGCCATCGACGCCTACCAGTCGTCGCTGCAAAGCTATCGCAGCACCGTGCTGGCGGCGTTCCAGCAGGTGGCCGACGTGTTGAAAGCCCTGCAGCACGATGCGGAAAGCCTGCAGGCCAATGACGAAGCGCAGCGCGATGCGGCCGAAGCCCTGCAACTGGTGCAGGCCAACTACGCGGCCGGTTTGTCCAATAACGTGCAGGTGCTGGTGGCCGATGCGCAATACCGCCAGGCCCGCATCGCCTACCTGCAGGCGCTGGCCCTGCGCTATCAGGACACGGTGGCGCTCTACATCGCCTTGGGCGGCGGCGGGTGGCACGGCATGGAGAATGACGCGGCGGTGAGCACGGCAAAGGCGGGGCGGCACCGATGAAATACAGCGGCATGTTCAAGCTGGCCTACAAACTGCTGGTGAACGACCGCGGCAAATTTTCCGCACTGCTGCTCGGCATTACCTTCGCGGTGTTCCTGATGGTGGAAATGACCTCGCTGTTTGCGGGCATCCTCAACCGTTCGGCCGCCACCGTCGCCAACGTGGGCGCGACCATCTGGATCATGGACCCGGCCGTGCAGACGGTAGCCAGCAGCATTCCCATGCCCGACTACCTGCTCGATGCCGTGCGCAGCATCCGCGGCGTGCGCTATGCGGTGCCGCTGTATTCCGGTGGTGCGCAGGTCAGACTGAAAGATGGCACGTACCAGGCGGTGACCGTGATGGGGCTGGACGATACCAGCCTGCTTGGCCGGCCCGCGCTGGAGCAGGGGCAGATCCAGGATATCTACGCCGAGAACGCCTTCATCGTGGTGGACGATGCCGAATACGGCAAGCTGGGCAAGCCGCCGGTGGGTACGGCATTCGAACTGAACGATCACCGCGGCGTGGTGGTAGGCATCGCGAAAGTGAATGCCTCGGGCTTGTTCGGCGTGCCCACGCTCTACACCACCTATCGCCGTGCCATCGAATACATCCCCAATCCGCGCTTCACCATCTCCTACATCCTGGCCGAACCCGCCAGCCCGCAGGCGATCCCCGCCATCAAGCGCGAGGTGGCGGCGTTGGGGTATCTCGCGTTGACCAAGGATGAGTTCGACCAGCGCATCGCCGCCTTCTACAAATACCAGACCGGCGTCGGCACCAACATCATGCTGATGACCATCATCAGCTTCATCGTAGGCCTGACCATTTCCGCGCAGACGTTCTATACCTTCGTGCTGGAAAACCTGGACAAGTTCGGCGCGCTCAAGGCGATCGGCGCCAAGGGCTACGAACTGACCTATATGATCCTGTTCCAGGTGACTTTCACCAGCCTCACCGGTTACGGACTCGGCTGCGGGCTGTGCGCGTTGATGATCACCGTCGCACGCTGGCGCCTGCCCGATTACGCGGCGTTGATCACGCTGACCAATCTGGTATTGGCGTTGGGGATGGTGATCTTGATTGCGGCCGTGTCCAGCTATATCAGCATCCGGAAGGTGTTGAAGGTGGAGCCGTTCGATATTTTTCGTGGGTGAGTGGTGAAGGAGAAGCGATGTAGGTTGGCGCCTCACCGCTAACCTACGTGCTGATGCCATTTCGAAGCGTGTCGTCATTCCGGCGAACGCCCACTGCTGTCCGGGGAAATTCGCTCATGCGAAGAGCCCCGGCTGAAGACGATCCAACGCTTCGCGCTCGCGCCGTCGTCGTCGGCCTATTTCTCGTTCGGTATCAAGCCGTTGAAATAGGCTGGC
>Ga0209233_1000107_pt1:207500-267399 | contig 267399 bp, 249 predicted proteins | sample AraplaCL_Cvi_mCL_FD_184269 | JGI IMG/M metagenome (GOLD analysis project Ga0209233, IMG submission 184269) | Arabidopsis root microbial communities from the University of North Carolina, USA - plate scrape CL_Cvi_mCL (SPAdes) (version 2) | ecosystem: Host-associated > Plants >... | reverse complement strand
CCTTCCTGCAGCGGGCCTATGACCAGGTCGTGCATGATGTCGCGATCCAGAATCTCCCGGTCAGGTTCGCGATCGACCGGGCCGGCCTGGTCGGCGCTGACGGCGCGACCCATGCCGGCAGCTTCGATGTGACCTATCTCGCGACACTCCCCAACTTCGTGGTGATGGCAGCGGCCGACGAGGCTGAGCTGGTCCATATGGTCCACACCGCAGCGCTGCATGATACGGGCCCGATCGCGGTGCGCTATCCGCGCGGCAACGGGACGGGCGTGGAACTCCCGGCAACACCTCAGCGACTCGAGATCGGCAAGGGCCGGATCGTACGCTCGGGGCACAAGGTTGCGATCCTCTCGCTCGGCACACGCCTTGCCGAAGCCTTGAAGGCAGCCGATGCGCTCGACGCGCGCGGGCTCAGCACCACGGTTGCCGACCTGCGGTTCGCAAAGCCGCTCGACGAGGAGCTGATCCGCAAGCTGCTGACCACGCATGAGGTGGCCATCACGATCGAGGAATCCTCGGTCGGCGGGCTCGGCGCGCACGTCTTGACCCTCGCCAGCGACACCGGGCTGATCGATGCCGGGCTCAAGCTGCGCACCATGCGCCTGCCCGACCTGTTCCAGGACCAGGACAAGCCCGAAAAGCAATATGCCGAAGCCGGGCTCGATGCCGACGCCATCGTCGAAACCGTCCTCAAGGCACTCAGGCACAACTCAAGCAATATCATTGAGGAAGCAAAGCGTGACGCTGTTTAAGGGCGCACGTGCAACTGTCCTGATTATCGGTTTCGTCGGCCTCACCGCCGCCGCGCCGGTGTCGACAGGCACGCTCACGGTACAGATTGACAATGTCCGCAATGCCAAGGGCAATGTGCATGTCGACATCTGCCCGCAACCCCAGTTTCTCGGGGACGACTGTACCTATGTCGGCGATGCGCAGGCGCATGCCGGCAGCGTGACGGTGACCGTCCACAACCTGCCGCCGGGGCAATATGCGGCGCAGGTCTTTCATGACGAGAACCGCAACAAGAAGGTCGATCGCGCGCTGTTCGGCGTTCCCAAGGAGGGGATCGGCTTTTCCAACGATGCGCGGATCGCCCTTGGGCCGCCGAAATGGGCTGATGCGGAGTTCGATTATAACGGACAGCCGCAGACGATCACGCTGAAGATGCGCTATTTCCTTGGTCCATCGGGTCCGGCGGCGCACTGAGCCCCGGCATGCGTTCCCCCATATCCGAGATCGTCTCCGCCAGCATCCGCCGGCCCTGGCTGACGCTCGGGCTGTGCCTGGTCCTGGCGGTGCTGGCGCTCCTTTTCGCCGCGAACCGGTTCGACATGACGACCGACACCGCGGCGCTGATCTCGCCCGATGTCGACTGGCGCAAGCAGGAACGGGCGATGGAAGCCGCCTTTCCGCAGCTCAGCGATGTGATGCTGGTGGTGGTCGATGGCGAGACGCCCGAGCTTGCCGAGGATGCAGCAGCCAAGCTTACCGCGCGGATGGCCGCGGATCATGGGCATTTCAGGCTGGTCCGGAGGCCCGACGGCGGCGATTATTTCGCCCGCGAAGGCCTGTTGCTCGGGTCGCGCGAGGATGTGCGCCAGGCGACCGCGGCGCTGATTGAAGCACAGCCCTTGCTGGGGCCGCTTGCCGCCGATCCCTCGCTGCGCGGGGTCGACAGCGCGATTGCGGCGATGCTCGACGGGGTCGAGGCCAAATCGACCACGCTCGACCAGATCGACAAACCGATGCGCGCGCTGGCCGACGCGACCGAGCGCTCGCTCGCCGGCAAGCCGGGCTATTTCTCCTGGCAGCAGCTCTTCGCGAGCAAGGCCGGCCCGCTCAGCCCGCCGAAACGGCGGCTGATCCTCGCCCAGCCAGTGCTCGATCACAGCGCGCTGATGCCCGGCGAGGCAGCGAGCGATGCGGTGCATGCGGCCGCCGGCGCGCTCCGGCTCGATTCAGCCCATGGTGTCACCGTCCGGCTGACCGGCGAAGTGCCGCTCGCTGACGAGGAGTTCGCGACGCTGCAGGAGAATATCGGCGCGGTCGGGCTGGTGATGCTGGTGGCGATGGTTGCGACCCTGTGGTTCGCGACGCGGTCGGTGCGGCTGGTCGTGGCGATCCTCGGGACGATCATCATCGGGCTTGTCGTCACCACTGCGGTCGGGCTGCTCGCGGTCGGGCGGCTCAACCTGATCTCGGTTGCGTTCATCCCGCTGTTCGTCGGGCTCGGCGTCGATTTCGGCATCCAGATCTGCGTGCGCTTCAATGCCGAGCGGGTGGCGGGCCTGGAGCCGTTCGCCGCACTGCAGGCCGCCGCGACCGCCCTGGGCGCGCCGCTGCTGCTCGCCGCGGGCGCTGTGTTCCTGGGCTTCGGCGCGTTCCTGCCCACTGCCTATATCGGCATTGCAGAGCTTGGCGTGATCGCCGGCCTTGGCATGGTGATCGCGCTCGCGCTCAGCGTTACGTTGTTGCCGGCGCTGGTGCTGCTGCTCCGCCCGGGCGTGCCGCACCGCGAGGTCGGCTTTGCCGAGCTTGAGCCCGCCGACCGCTTCCTCGCACGGAACCGCAAACATGTGCTCTGGGCGTTCGGCGGGTCGATGGCAGTGAGCATCGCGCTGCTCCCGCTCGTGGTGTTCGACTTCAACCCGCTCCATCTGCGCGACCCGAACGCGCCATCGATGCAGGCGCTGGCCGATCTCACCCGCGATCCGGACCGGACGCCGAACACGATCGATGTGCTCGCGGCGAGTCCCGATGCGGCTACGGGCCTCGTCAAGCGGCTGTCCGCCCTGCCCGAAGTGAAGCAGGTCGTATCGGTCGACAGCTTCGTGCCCGAGGATCAGCCCGCCAAGCTCGCCCTGATCCAGGACGCGTCGCTGCTACTCGACCTGACGATCAACCCGCTCGACATAGCGCCGGCGCCGGGCGACGCTGACCTGGTGACCTCGCTGCAGGGAGTCGCCGGCCGCCTGAAATCCGTCGCCGGATCGAGAACAGGCAAGGGCGCGATCGATGCGCGGCGGCTTGCCGCAGCGTTCGACAAGCTCGCTGCAGCGACGCCGGCGAAGCGCGCAGAAGTGAACGCGATGCTCGCCCAACCGCTGACTGTCATGCTCGATCAGGTCCGTGCCACGCTCCAGGCGCAACCCGTCACGCGCGAGACCCTGCCGCCAGACCTGGTCCGCGACTGGATCGCCGCCGATGGCCACGCTCGGCTGCAGGTCTTTCCGACCGGCGACGGCAATGACAATCAGGTGATCAAGCGCTTCCGCACTGCCGTCGCGACTGTCTCGCCCGCCATTTCCGGCCTGCCGGTCGCGACTCAGGCGGCAGCCTCGACGGTCGCCGGCGCCTTCGTCCAGGCCGGAGTGATTGCCTTTCTGTTGGTAAGCCTGTTGCTCTTCGCAGTGTTGCGCGATGTGCGCGAAGTGGCCTTCACGCTGGCGCCGGTGATCCTCTCGATCTTCCTGACACTGGCCACCTGCGTGGTGATCGGCCAGCCGATCAATTTCGCCAACATCATCGCCTTTCCCTTGCTGTTCGGGGTCGGCGTCGCCTTCCACATCTATTTCGTGATGGCCTGGCGCGGCGGGGCGACCGACCTGCTCCAGTCGAGCCTGGCGCGCGCGGTGCTGTTCAGCGCGCTGGCGACGGGCACTGCGTTCGGCAGCCTGTGGCTGTCGCACCATCCCGGCACGGCGAGCATGGGCAAGATCCTGATGATCTCGCTCGCCTGGACGCTGATCTGCGCGCTGGTGTTCGAGCCGGCACTGCTGGGGCCGCCGGTCAAGGCAAAAGCCGAGGGCGAGCCGGCCCTCGCTTAAGGGTGCGCGGGCGCGGGCAGGGGCGCCGGCGCACCTGTCGGCGTGGCCGGCGCGGTGGATTGCGGCGCGGCGGGATCGCTCAGCGGGTCGTCGAGCGGACTGGGCTGCCTGGCTGCCGCCGGATCGCCCAGCGGATCGTCGAGCGGACTGGCAATCGCATCGGTCTTTTTGGGCTTGCTGTGCAGATCCTGCACCTCGCCGGCGCGGTTCTGCAGAAAAACCGAACGCAGCGTGGCATAGGGATCGACTGCGTTGCCAAGCAGCATCTTGAGCTCGGCATCAGCTTCGGCGCGCTCGTCGATGCCCGTGATCAGCCCGCGCGAGAGCTGATATTCGAGGCGATCGAACGGATTGCCGATGGCAAGCGGCAGCACGAAATCGTCCGTCTGGCCGCCGATCAGATCGCGTAGCGTCGTCGGCCCGACGACCGGCAGGAACAGATAGGGGCCCGGCCCGACGCCGTAATAAGCCAGCGTGTTGCCAAAGCCGTTATCATGGTGCGGCAGCCCGAGATTGGGCGATTTGGCGACATCGATGAAACCGCCGACGCCGAGCGTTGTGTTGATGACGAAGCGCTCGAAGGTCTTGAACGCCCGCCCCGGCTTCAATTGCAGCAGATCGTTCACGAAGACGATCGGCTCGCCGAGATTGCTGAAGAAATGGCGCAGACCCGACCGCACCGGCTTGGGCACGACATGGCGATAGCCCATCGCGACCGGGCGCAGGAAGATCCGGTCAGTGGTCTGATAGGCAGCGAACATGTGCCGGTTGAAACCCTCGAGCGGGTCTCCCCTGGTGTGGCTCGTATCGACCACAGAGGCGTCGGCGGGCGTGGCTGGGCTGGTCGCGGGATCCGTCAGCGGCTCCAGCGTGATCGCGGGCGCGTCCGTCGTGGCGGCAGGCGGATTGACCGGCACCGGCGGCGTCGGCGGCACGGCCTGCCCGTCGGTCTGCGGTTGAGCCTGAGATTGGGCCTGGACCTGAGATTGCGCGATCGGTGCCGCCGCGGGAATCGCGGGGGGTTTTTCCGGACTCGCGCCGATCAGCGCGAGCGTCGGGAAAACGAGGCCGAGGCTCAATTGCCGCTCTTGGTCGAGAGTTCGTCGAGATGGCGGATCAGCGCCTTCGCCCCGCCGGTCGCCAGCACACGGGCAAAATCCGAGCGACGCGTGGCGAGCTGGCTGATCGAATTGCGATAAAAGACATCGACGACCTTCCAGCTGCCGCCGCTCGCGCGCAGGCGATAGGCGATCGCGACCGGCGCATCGTGCGGCTGGACCAGCGTGGTGCGCACCAGGCTGTCGGTGCCGCGCGTCTCCACCTTGGGATCGACGGTGAATTTCTCGCCCGAGAAGCTATCGAAATTGACGGCATATTGCCCGACGATCATGCGCCGGAAGGCAGCGACCAGCGCGGTCTGGTCGGCAGGCGCAATCGTGTTCCAGCTCGCGCCGACGGTCAGTCGGGTCATCAGCGGCACGTCATAGACGCGGTCGACCACCGGGCCGATCGCAGCGGCACGGCCGCGCGGGCCCATCGCCTTGCCGCCTTTCATGATGGTGAGCAGGCCGTCGCACAGTGCCTGGACAGGCGCGCGCGCCGCGTCGCTCGCCTGGGCAAAGGCTGCGGGCGCAGGCGCGACGAGCGCCGCGACAAGGGCGGCGGGAATGATGTTACGCATACAAACTGGCTCCAATATCCCCTGCGCCGTCATCTATCGACGCGTTCGTGTGAAATCCACCCTCGGCTGTGTCGCACATGATACAGGAGCCCAGATTAACGGGAGCGGGCTCAATTTCGCCCTTTTGTATCGGCATACACGTCGCTATCTGGACGCTAACGGCGAGCGAAATCGCCGATCCGTGGGGCGGCTGCGTAAACCGGAATAGGGGCTGGGCTCGGGTTGATGACCGCCGAAAACACTGCTGCGCTTCGTATTATCCTGGCCAAACCGCGCGGTTTCTGCGCCGGAGTGGTGCGGGCAATCGACATTGTCGAGCGCGCGCTCGATCTCCATGGGGCGCCGGTCTATGTCCGGCACGAGATCGTCCATAACCGCCATGTCGTCGACAAGCTGAAGGCGAAAGGCGCGATCTTCGTCGAGGATCTGTCCGAAATTCCGGCCGGTTCGCCGACGATCTTCAGCGCGCACGGCGTCGCCCGCTCAGTGCAGGACGATGCGCGGCTGCGCGACCTGCCGGTGCTCGACGCAACCTGCCCGCTCGTCACCAAGGTCCATGTCCAGGGTCGCCGCTATGCCAAGGCAGGCCGGACGCTGATCCTGATCGGCCATGCCGGCCATGCCGAAGTTGTCGGCACCATGGGGCAGATCGACGCGCCGATCCATCTCGTCTCGACCGCGGCCGAGGTGGAGGCCCTGCCGCTCGCGACCGATACGCCGGTCGCTTATGTCACCCAGACCACGCTCAGCGTCGACGATACGCGCAGCGTGATCGCCGCGCTCAACGCGCGGTTCAGCGACGTGCAGGGGCCGGACGTGTCCGAGATCTGCTACGCCACGCAGAACCGCCAGACCGCGGTGCGCGATCTGGCCCGGGTCAGCGAGCTGCTGATCGTGGTCGGCGCGGAGAACAGTTCCAATTCCAACCGGCTCCGCGAGATCGGCGTCGAGATGGGCGTGCCGAGCTATCTCATCGCTGACGGCAGCGGGGTGGACCCGGCCTGGCTCGAGGGTGTATCCGCGGTCGGCATCACCGCCGGCGCCTCGGCGCCCGACGAGCTGGTCGAGGATGTGATCGCGGCGCTCGCCCGGCTTCGTACGATCGAGGTGTCGCAGCTCGACGGCGTCGAGGAAAATATCGAGTTCAGCCTGCCGGCCGAGCTGAGAAACGTACAGCCCCGCGCAGTGGCTGCGAGCGCGAATTAGGACCTGATCGATGACCCTGCCCCTTTCCCAGATCGCCCGTATCGGCGCCTATACGCTGAGCCAGCATATCAAGGGCGGCCGCTATCCGCTGGTGCTGATGCTCGAGCCGCTGCTGCGCTGCAATCTCGCCTGCCCGGGCTGCGGCAAGATCGATTATCCTGACGCGATCCTCAACCAGCGGCTGAGCTTCGAGCAATGCATGGAGGCGATCGACGATTGCGGCGCCCCCGCCGTTTCGATCGCGGGCGGCGAGCCCCTGCTTCACCGCGACATGCCGAAGATCGTGCAGGGCTATATCGCGAAGAAGAAGTTCGTGATCCTGTGCACCAACGCGCTGCTGCTTAAAAAGAAGATCGACGACTACAAGCCCTCGCCCTTCTTCACCTGGTCGATCCATCTCGATGGCGACAAGGGCATGCACGACCATGCCGTGGATCAGGACGGCACCTATGAGGTAGCGATCGAGGCAATCGAGCTCGCCAAGGCAAAGGGCTTCCGCGTCCAGGTCAATTGCACCGTGTTCGACGGCGCCTCGCCCGACCGGCTCGCCGCGTTCTTCGACGAAATGGAGAAGCGCGGCGTCGAGATCACCATCTCGCCGGGCTATGCCTATGAGCGCGCCGCCGACCAGGAACATTTCCTCAACCGCACCCGCACCAAGCAGTTCTTCCGCGACGTCTTCTCGAAGGGCGATGGCGGCAAGAAATGGACCTTCACCAACTCGCCTTTGTTCCTCGACTTCCTCGCCGGCAACCAGACCTATGAGTGCACGCCCTGGTCGATGCCGCTGCGCACCGTCTTCGGCTGGCAGAAGCCCTGCTACCTCGTCGGCGAAGGCTATGTGCAGAGCTTCAAGGAGCTGATGGAAGGCACGAACTGGGACGATTACGGCGTCGGCAAGTATGAGAAATGCGCCAACTGCATGGTGCATTGCGGCTTTGAAGGCACGGCGGCGACGGATTCGATCCGCCATCCGCTCAAGATGTTCTCGATCGGGCGCAAGGGCGTGCGGACGACCGGGCCGATGGCCCCGGACATCGATCTCAGCAAGCAGCGCCCGGCACAGGACGTGCACTCATCGCATGTCGAGCGGGAGCTCGAGATCATCCGCAAGGCCAACCCCAAGGCGGCCAAGCACGTCGCCAACGCGGCGTAATTCCGTAAAGGCGTGACCGGCGTGAAGGCCGGTGCGGATCAGGGCGGGTAGCTGGCTCGGGTTGCGGGCGAGCGAGGCCAGGACTACGCCGAGCGCCATGCTGCCATCGGGTTTCATGCCGACAAGGGCGGCCGGCGGGAGCGCTTCGTTGGCGCTGTCCGAGATTACCCTGATGATCGCGAAGGGGAGACTGTGGCGCGCGGCGACGCGGGCGGCGATGTGAGATTCCATGTCGACTGCGAGGGCACCGGTCGCTTCGTACATGGCTTTTTTCTGAGTTGCGCTAGCGACGATGGTGTCGCTGCCTACAATCATACCCACGCGAGCGCCTGGAAGTTGAATCTCCACCATGTCGACAAGCGCTGATGTCCCTCTCCCAGCGGGAGAGGGAGGGAGCCGCGAAGCGGCGGAAGGGTGAGGGTGATTGTCGGGGTCGACCTCGCCGTTCGCCCTTCCCACCGCTTCGCGGTGGGCCCCTTCCCTCTCCCGCTGGGAGAGGGAACCCAGTACGAGATCGCCCGCTTTTAGATTAGGCGCCAGCGCACCGGCCAGGCCGCAGGACAGGATCGCGGTCGCATCCCTGGCAGCCGCCTCAAGCTCCCGCTCCAGCCGCGTCCCATCCCCGCCACCAGCCACCACCACAACACCCGGCCGAGCCAGAATCCCGGCCTCCTTGTGCAGGCCGGTCGCGACCAGGATCGTCACATTCCGAACGCCACACGGCGCGTGTTGGAGCGTTTGAGGTTGCGGTAGCGCGCCATTGCCCAGAGCGGGAAATATTTCGGGTAGCCGTGGTAGCGCAGGTAGAACACGCGCGGGAAGCCGCCGCCGGTGTACATCTCCTGCCCCCAGAGCCCGTCAGCCGCCTGGTTCGCGGCGAGCCACGCCACGCCGCGCGCAACCGCGGGCGAATCCACCTCGCCCACAGCCATAAGCCCGAGCAGAGCCCAGGCAGTCTGCGAGGCGGTCGAAGGCGCGGGCGTATAGCCGGTATAATCGAGCGCATAGCTCTCGCAATCCTCGCCCCAGCCGCCGTCCGGATTCTGGATCTGGGTCAGCCATGCGATGGCCTTGGCCACGATCGGCTCCTCCGGCCCGATGCCGGCGGCATTGAGCGCGCACAGCACTGACCAGGTGCCGTAGACATAGTTGACGCCCCAGCGACCGAACCAGCTCCCGTCGGGCATCTGTTCCTTGGCGAGGAAATCCAGCGCTGCCTTCATCCGCGCTGAATCACGCGCCTCGCCAAGCTGGGCGAGCATCGAGACACAGCGCGCGCTGACATCCGAGGTCGGCGGATCGAGCAGCGCGCCATGATCGGCAAAGGGCAGGTTGTTGAGATAATGATAGCTGTTGTCGGCATCGAACGCGCCCCAGCCGCCATCGCGGCTCTGCAGGCCGACAGTCCATTCGACGCCGCGATCGATCGCCTCGCTGCGATCCACGCCGTCCGACGCGCGGGCGCGGTCCATCGCCATTACCACCACGGCGGTGTCGTCGAGATCCGGGTAATGCGCGTTGTTGTACTGGAAGGCCCAGCCGCCGGGGCGGACGTCAGGCTTTTCCTCGGCCCAGTCGCCCTTCACGTCGAGTACCTGGAGCGGCTTCAGCCATTCAAGCGCATGGCGGGCCCGTGCCTCGGCATCGTCGCCGCCCGCTTCGAGCATCGCATGCGCGGCAAGCGCAGTATCCCAGACCGGCGAGACACAGGGCTGGCAATAAGCCTCGTCCTCCTTGATCACGAGCAGCTTCTCGACCGATTTCCGGGCGATCGCGCGGGCGGGATGGTCCTCGGGATAGCCAAGGCAATCGAACATCATCACGCTGTTCGCCATCGCCGGATAGATCGCGCCGAGTCCGTCCTCGCCGTTCAGTCGCTCGAGCACGAAGTCGACACAGGCCTTGATGGCGCGGGCACGGGTCCTTTTCGGCCACAACCCGTTCGCCGCCTTCAGCACGCGATCGAGCGCATTGAAGCCGTGGGTCCAGAGCCACTTGGTATCAGCCGCCTTGCTGCCCGGTCGAATTTTCGCGCCGGTATAGAGCTCGTCGACCTTCACGCCGAGCGCGTTGCGCGCGACCGGCTGGAGAGCGCCGAGCACGAGCAAGGGCACGACCACCGTCCGCGCCCAATAGGACATCTTCGAAAGGTGGATCGGGAACCAGCGCGGCAGCAGGATGAGCTCGGGCGGCATGGTCGGCACGGTCGACCATGGCCCCGCCGCGAACAGGGCAAGCTGGATTCGGGTGAAGACATTCACCGCCGCTGCGCCGCCCGCCGCCAGGATCGCCGCCCGCGCGCTGGCCATATGCGGAGCATCGACGGGATCGCCGATCATCTTCAGCGCATAATAGGCTTTTACCGAGGCGCTGACGTCAAAGGCGCCGCCATGGAACAGGCCCCAGCCATGATGCTCGCCTGACTGGATACGGCGCAGATAGGTGGCGATCTTCGCCTCGAGCGCCGAATCGACCGGCTCGCCGAGATAGTGGCGGAGCAGGACATATTCAGCCGGAATGGTCGCATCGGCTTCGAGCTCGAACACCCAATGGCCGTCGTCGCGCTGCTGCGCTGCGAGCGCGGCAGTCGCGCGGTCGACCGCTGCCTCGACCGTGGCCAATGGTGCCGCGACGCCGGCAATCTCAGGAAAGCTCTGGTGCATCGCGCCCTCTTACCGCGCCAGCGCGAGGCGCGCCACGGTTTCGCCCGAGCGCAGCGCGCCCTCGATCGTGGCGGGAAGCCCGGTATCGGTCCAGTCGCCGGCGAGGAGCAGGTTGCGCCAGCGCGTCGCGGCGGGCGGGCGCTTGGCATTCTGCTCGGGCGTGGCGGCAAAGGTGGCGCGCTTTTCCTTGACGATCTGCCAGGCGGGCATTGGCGCGTCGATCGAGAGCGCAGCGCAGATATCGGCCCAGAAGGTCCGGGCCAGCGTTTCGCGATCCATGTCGACGATGCGGTCAGCCGCGCTGACCGTTACCGAGAGGCGATCGGGGAAGGCGAACAGCCATTCAGCCGTGCCGCCGAACAGGCCGAGCATCGCCGGCGCGCCGGCCGGGGCGGGCAAGGCAAAATGGCCGTTGACGATGGCGCGGAAATCGTCGGGCGCGGGGAGCTCCGGGACCAGAGCCGTCGCGACCCAGGGCGGTACTGCGAGAATCACTGCCTCGTCCGTGTCTACCGGCTCGAGGCCGGCGCCCCAATCGAGCCCCGTCACCCGGTCACCATCAAAGGTGATCGCCCGGAGACGCCGCCCAAGCGTAACCGCAGTCCCGCGCGCACCGAGCCAACCGAGAGCCGGCTCGATAAAGGCAGCACCGAGGCTTGGTTCAGCGATGCGCGGCCGCATCGCACGACCGCCCTTAGCGACCGTTTCGCGCAGCACGTTGGCCGCCAGCCGGGTTGACCCTTCGGCAGGCGCTGTATTGAGCGCGGCGAGCAGCACCGGCTCGATCAGGTGCGACCAGACCGGGCCTTGGGGGACGATACGCGCGTCGATCCGTCCCTCGGCAGTGCCGAGCAGTTTCGCGAGCGGCAGATAATCGGTGACGCGGCTGCCCGGCACACGGCGGCTGGGCGCCGCGATCCACCAGGGAATCGGACCGTCATTGATCCGCACGGTCCAGCGCTTGCCGGTCTTCAGGTCCTGGAAGGTGAAGTCGGCATGCTCGGGCCCGGCGAGCGGCGCGGTCGCGCGGATCTGCGAGCGGAAGCGCGCGACCGCGGGGTTGCCCGACAGGACGAGGTGATTGCCATTGTCGATCGTCAGGCCGAGCTGGGGATCGTGATAGGAGCGGCACCGCCCGCCCGCCTGAGCCGACGCCTCGCCGATCGTCACGGCAACGCCCGCCTCGGTCAGCGCGACCGCGGCGGAGAGCCCTGCGAGTCCGGCACCGGCAATCGTCGCCCGGGTGAAGCTCACCGCACCAGCCACAGCCGCGCCACCGTGAAGAGCAGCCCGAGCTTCGACACCTTCACCCGGTGGCGCGGCGGCTTCCAGCCGATCGCCTCGGTCCGGCGCAGCACCCTGGCATAGGCAGCCTCCATCAGGCGCGGCGCGATCAGATGGCCGCGCGGACGAGTCGCGAGGACTGCATGCGCCGCGCGGTAATGCTCGTGTGCCCGGGCTGCGACCGCGCGGCAGGTCTGATCGATCCGCGGATCGGCGATGACCTGCAGCGGCTCGGTGGGGACGATGCCCGCCGCCTCGATCGCCTCGATCGGCAGATAGACCCGGCCGATCCCGGCATCCTCGTCGATATCGCGCAGGATATTGGTGAGCTGAAGCGCGCGGCCAAGATGATAGGCAAGCTCGATCCCGGGCGCCTCATCCATGCCGAAGACGCGCACCGACAGCCGCCCGACAGCCGAGGCGACCCGGTCGCAATAGAGATCGAGCTCGGCCCAGCTCGGCCAGCGGATATCGCGATCGACATCCATCGCCATGCCGTCGATGACTGCCTCGAAATCGGCGCGGTCGAGATGGAAGCGCCGCACCGCCTCGGCCACCAAAGCCGCCTGCCCCGCCGGGCCGCCGGCATAGAGCGAATCGAGATCGGCGCGCCATGCGTCGAGCGCGGCCATGCGGCCGGCGGCATTGCCCTGCTGATCGTCGGCGATGTCGTCGACCAGCCGGCAAAAGCCGTAGATCGCATACATCGCCTCGCGCTCTGCCTTGGGGAGCACGCGCATGCCGGCATAGAAGGAGCTGCCCGAAACCTGCTGCTGCAGCGCGGCTGGGGTTGCGTCCGGGTTCATGCGGCGCGCCTGAACAGGCTGCCGGCGGCAGCGCCGGTCGCCAGCATCGCTGCTTCCCAGGGGCGGTGATGGACTCGCTCGCTCAAGGGATCGCGGGTTTCGAGGCGTCCGCACAGGCTGACGGCGAGGCGATGGATGATCGCCACCTCGGCGGCGAGGCGGCGATCGGCGATGCTTGCGCTGAACCGAGCCGACTGATCGAGCAACGCCCGGGTCGGCGCGACCAGCGAGACGATCGCTGCCCTGAGCGCCGGAGTCGCCGCATCGGCGCCGAGATCCTCGATCCGGGCGCCGGTCGCGGCGAAGGTTGTGGCTGGAATATAGACCCGGTCGAGCGTGCGGTAATCCTTGCCGCAATCCTGGAGGTGGTTGATCACCTGGAGCGCGGCGCAGAGCGCATCCGAGGCAGGCCAGGTGGCGCAATCCTCACCATGGACATCGAGGACATAGCGACCGACCGGCATCGCCGAGTAGCGGCAATAGTCGATCAGCCCGGCCCAATCATCATAGCGGGTGATGGTGCAATCGCGCTCGAAGGCAGTGAGCAGATCATGGGCATGGACCGGGTCGAGCCCGCGTTCCGCCATCACCACGCGAAGCGCCGCCGCCTCGGCGGCCCCGCCGGGCTTGCCGTCGAGCCCGTCGCGCATCTTGCCGAGCAGGTCGAGCTTGGCGGCGGCGGGGAGTTCTTCATGATCGGAGATATCGTCCGACGCGCGGGCGAAGCGATAGAATGCCATTACCGGCGCGCGATGCTCAGGCTTGAGCAGGAAGGAAGCGACCGGAAAATTCTCGTCGCGATGGCCCTTGCCTGAGGAAAGATCGGGCTGTGCGTCCATCACTGCGTTCCCGTCGCCTGCGCGCGGCCCTTCCACATACCGCCGCGTCCCCGGCCATGTTGCCACGCCGATAGCAAGGTGCAGCCGGCGTAGAAAGCCGCGATCAGCGGCAATGCGACGCCCCAGAGCGGCGAGCGGCGATAGAAGGCAAGCATCGGCTGGAAGGAGATCGCCATCAACGCCCAGGCGGCGACACCCGCGATCCGCGCCCAGCCGTTACCGAACAAGGCGAGCGCTGGCGGAGCGCCATAGACCAAAGCCAGACCGACCAGCGTGCCCGCCAGCAGCACGGGCGAGTAGCGGAGCTGGGCATAGGCCGAGCGCGAGATCATCGCCGCGACCGTGCCGAAGCCGTCATAAGGGCGGATGCTCCGCGAATGATCGGTCAGGCCGAGCCAGATCGACCCCTGGCGCTTGAGCAATGCGCCGAGCGTGCAATCGTCGATCAAGGCGGTGCGGATCGCCGCGATGCCGCCGCCCGCAGCCAGCGCCTCGCGGCGCACCAGCATGCAGCCGCCAGCCGCACCGCCGATGCCCTTCGGCTTGTTCACGCGCCCGAACGGGTAGAGCATCTGGAAGAAGAAGACGAAGGCGGGGATCAGCATGCGCTCGGCGAAACTGTCGCAGCGCAGCTTTGCCATCAGCGAGACGAGGGCGAGGTTGCGGGCCTCACCGCGTGCAACGAGAATGCGCAAAGTATCAGGGGCATGCTCGATGTCCGCATCGGTCAGCCAGAGATAGGTCGCTGTCTCGCCGGCCTGTTCGACGCCCTGCGCCACCGCCCAAAGCTTGCCGGTCCAACCGGGAGCAAGCGGCTTGCCGGTCAGAATGTCGAGCGGATGCGTACCTTTCAGGCCACGCGCGATATCGGCCGTGCCGTCGCTGCTCGAATCATCGACCAGCAGAACGCGGAAAGCGCCTGGATAGTCCTGCGCAAGCAGGCTGCCGATCGAGCGGGCAATGACGTCCGCCTCATCACGTGCGGGAACGACCGCCACCACCTCGGGCCAAAGTGCCGGATCGAACGGTAGATCGCGCGTATCGCGTTCGCGGGTCAGCCAAAAGCCACCATGCGCGAAGACCAGCCCGAGCCAGATCGCGAGGCTCAGCACTCCGATCGCCGTCCAGATCACCGGATCATGCCCGCCGCACGGAACCAGCCGATCGCGTCGGCCAGCGCCTCTTCCCAGGGCCGAGCGGTGTAGCCGAGCTCGCGCTCAGCCTTGGCCGAGCTGAAGAACATGTGATGCTTCGCCATCTTCAGCCCGTCGACCGTCAGGAACGGCTCCTTGCCGGTGATTCGCGCGAGCGCCTCATTGGCATAGGCAAGCGGGAAGAGCGGCGCGCGCGGCAAGCTGACCGTCGGCGCGCGCCGCCCGACCGCTCGGGCAACCGCACCGAGCATCGCGCCGAGGAGCACATCCTGCCCGCCCAATATATAGCGCTCGCCGATCCGGCCCTTGTCCAGCGCAAGCAGATGGCCGGCGGCGACATCGTCGACATGGACGAGGTTCAGCCCGCTATCGAGAAAGGCGGGCATCTTGCCGTTCGCCGCCTCGACGATGATTCGGCCGGTCGGGGTCGGGCGAACGTCGCGCGGGCCGATCGGGGTCGAGGGATTGACGATCACCGCGGGCAGGCCCTGTTCGGCGACCATCCGCTCGACCAGCCGCTCGGCGACGACCTTGCTGCGTTTGTACGCACCGACCGCCTGTTCGGGCGTCGCAGCGCGCGTTTCGTCGGCGGGGCGATCGGGCAGCGGCTTCAGCGTCGCGACGCTGCTGGTATAGACCAGCCGCTCGACACCGGCGGCGAGTGCCGCGTCCATCACCGCCCTGGTGCTGGCGAGATTGTTGCGGACGATCTCCTCGGGATCGGGCGCCCAGATCCGGTAATCGGCGGCGACATGGAAGAGATGGCGCACGCCCTGCATGGCGGCAGCCATCGCGGCGGGATCGCGGGCATCGCCCTCGACCAGCGTTCCGGGGAAGTCCGCGAGATTGGCGCGCGGGCTCGAGGCGCGGACCAGGCCGCGGACCTGCCGCCCCTGGACCGCCAGCGCCCGCGCCACCGCCGACCCGACGAATCCCGACACGCCGGTGACGAGGACAATATCCGATGTCTGGCTCACCCCGCCTCCGCGTCCTTCGATCGCGCGCTCTACACAGGATGCGCGGCGGACGATAGGGAGATGGAAATGAAGCCTGCTCCTCCGCTGTCATGCCGGACTTGTTCCGGCATCCACCGATCCGCGGGAGCCTCAGCCGCGATTCCATCGGCACGGTGGACCCCGGAACAAGTCCGGGGTGACGGAGGCGGGGGTTCGCCCTTTGATCGCGTCGGGTGGGAATGATGCTCGCGGCAATCCTCGGATGGGTGCTGCTGATACTGGCTGCGATCGGTACGCTCTACACAGCGGCCGCTGGGATCGTGTTCCGACGATTCTTTACGCCGCGGCCAGTGCCGACCCGACGAACCGATGCCGTCACGCTGCTCAAGCCCCTTCACGGTACCGAGCCATTGCTGACCGCGAATCTCGCAAGCTTTCTAACCCAGAATCATGATGGTCCGATCCAGCCGCTGTGCGGCGTCCAGCGTAACGATGACCCCGCCATAACTGCGATCGAAGCGCTCAGATCCCAGCATCCGAATTCATCCATCGACCTCGTCATCGATCCGACCAGCCATGGCGCCAACGCCAAGGTCTCCAATCTCATCAACATGATGGCGAAGGCCACGCATCCAACCCTGATCCTCAGCGACAGCGACATGGCCGTCGCGCCCGATTACCTCCCTCGCCTGCTCGACGCGCTCGATGCGCCCGGCGCCGGCGCGGTCACCTGCCTCTATCGCGGGCGCGGCGACGCCGGGTTCTGGTCGCAGCTCGGCGCGGCCGGGCTCAGCTACCAGTTCCTGCCGGGCGCCGTGTTCGGCGTCGCGCTCGGCCTCGCAAAGCCTTGCATGGGATCGACCATCGCGATGCGGCACGAGACGCTCGACCGGATCGGCGGCTTCGCCCGTTTCGCCGATGTGCTGGCCGATGATTATGCGATCGGCGAGGCGATCCAGTCGCTGGGGCTGAAGGTCGTCGTACCGCCGATGCTCGTCGTCCATGGCTCGGCCGAGCGGAGCTTCGCAGAGCTGTGGCGCCACGAGCTGCGCTGGAGCGCCACTGTGCGCGGCGTCGTGCCGGGCGCTTTTGTCGGCTCGGTGATCGGCATGCCCTTCCCGCTCGCCCTGCTCGGCACTGCGCTGGTGCCCGCGCATGCGATCGGCGCGATTCTGGCCGTGCTCGCGCTGGTTTCGCGCGCGCTGATGGTGCGCATGGTCGACCGTCAGGCAGGGGCGCGAACCGCCCCCCTGTGGCTGCTACCGGTGCGCGATTGCCTCACCTTCGCAATATTCGTCGCAACCTTCTTCACCCGTTCGGTTGATTGGCGCGGACAACGGCTTAGAATGGGAGCAGACGGCCGCATCACGGCCGACCCGGAGATTTCCGCATGATGCGTACCTTGTTTCTGCAGGCCCCCTCGTTCGACGGTTATGACGGGGGTGCCGGCGCGCGCTATCAGATGAAGCGCGAGGTGAAGTCCTTCTGGTATCCGACCTGGCTCGCCCAGCCGGCGGCGATGGTCGAGGGCTCGAAGCTGATCGACGCGCCCGCGCACGACCAGAGCTGGGATGACATCAAGCATGAGTTCGACGATCGCGACCTCGTCATCCTCCACACCTCGACGCCGAGCTTCGGTCAGGACATCCGCACCGCCGCGCTGATCAAGGAGCGCAACCCCGACATCCTGATCGGCTTCGTCGGCGCCAAGGTCGCGGTCGAGCCCGACAAGAGCCTTGCTGCGACACCGCATGTCGATTTCGTCGCACGCGAGGAATATGATTTCACCATTCTCGAGATCGCCCAGGGTGCCCCGCTCGCCACGGTCGACGGCATCACCTGGCGCGCGCCCGATGGCGCCTTCGTGCGCAACAAGGATCGCGCGATCATCGAGGACATGGACGTCCTTCCGATGGTCTCGCCGGTCTACAAGCGCGACCTGACCATCAACAAATATTTCGGCGGCTATCTGCTCCATCCCTATGTGAGCTTCTACACCGGGCGTGGCTGCAAGAGCCGCTGCACCTTCTGCCTGTGGCCGCAGACGATCAGCGGCCATAATTATCGTTTCCGTTCGGTCCCCAAGGTGATCGAGGAAGTGAAGTACATCCTGGAGAATATCCCCGAGACCAAGGAGATCTTCTTCGACGACGATACGCTGACCGACAATCACGCCCGGGTCGAGGAGCTGGCGATCGCGCTCGGCCAGCTCGGTTTCGGCAAGAAGGGCTTCCCGGTCTCGTGGAGCTGCAACGCCAAGGCCAATGTGCCGCGCAAGACGCTCGAGGTGCTGAAGGCCAATGGTCTGCGCCTGTTGCTGGTCGGTTACGAGAGCGGCAACCAGCAGATCCTGCACAATATCAAGAAGGGCCTGCGCACTGATGTCGCGCGGCAGTTCACCAAGGATTGCCACGAGCTTGGCGTGGTGATCCACGGCACCTTCATCCTCGGGCTGCCCGGCGAGACTGAAGAGACGATCGAAGAGACGATCAACTATGCCAAGGAGATCGATCCACACACGATCCAGGTGTCGCTGGCGGCGCCCTATCCCGGCACCTTCCTGTACAAGCAGGCGACCGAGAATGGCTGGTTCGACAGCAGCAACGATCTGCTGACCGATGGCGGCAACCAGATCGCGCAGCTCAGCTATCCGCATCTGCCGGCGAGCGTGATCTTCGACAAGGTCGAGGAATTCTACAAGCGCTTCTATTTCCGCCCGTCCAAGATCTGGTCGATCGTGTCGGAGATGCTGCGCGACTGGAACATGATGAAGCGGCGCCTGCGCGAGGGCGTCGAGTTTTTCGACTTCCTGCGCCGCCGGAAGGAAGCCGCTTGAGATTGCCGATTCGCTCCCAACTGGCGTCATGCTGAACTCGTTTCAGCATCCAACTGTCGGCATCAGGTGACGTTGCATGGGTCGGCATCCGTGCGTCTATATCTTGGCGAGCGGTTATCTCGGCACGGTCTATATCGGCGTCACCTCAAATCTGGCGGCGAGACTCGATGAACATCGAGCCGGCACTGTGGAAGGTTTCACCAGCCGCTATAACGTTTTTAAACTGGTTCATTTCGAGCTGTTCGAAGATATGCCGACCGCCATCAAGCGCGAGAAGCAGCTCAAGGCCTGGCGGCGCGAGTGGAAATGCAATCTGATCGAACGCGACAACCCCGAATGGAACGATCTGGCGCCCGGGCTCGGATTGGCCCAAGCGCTGCCTTCAAAGACACCGTCATGCTGAACTTGTTTCAGTATCCAACGTGCAACAAGCGACGTGGCGTGTGCGGCACGTTGGACCCTGAAACGAGTTCAGGGTGACGCAGAGTAAAAACGGGCAGCGCCCGGCAACGAAGCGCCTGATCGTCACCTCGGACGATTTCGGCGTAGCGCTCGCGGTCAATGACGCCGTCGAGCAGGCGCATCGCGAGGGCATCCTCACCGCCGCCAGCCTGATGGTCTCGGGCGATGCGGCGGCCGATGCCGTCGCGCGCGCCAGGACCATGCCGAAACTCGGTGTTGGCCTGCACCTCGTGCTGGTCGAGGGCCGACCGACGCTGCCGCCCGAGCAGGTTCCCGATCTGGTCGACGCGACCGGCCATTTCCGCACTGACATGGTCCGCGCGGGCATCACCATCTTCGCCAGGCCCGCCGCGCGGCGCCAGCTTCTCGCCGAGGTCGAGGCGCAATTCGCTGCCTTCGCGGCGACCGGGCTTAAGCTCGACCATGTCAACGCGCACAAGCATTTCCACCTCCACCCGACCATCGCTTCGGCGGTCCTGAAAATCGGCAAGCGGTACGGCATGAAATCAGTGCGCGCGCCGATCGAACCGCGCGCGGTGCTTGCCGAGATCGAACCGGGCACCGGCGGATTCGACATTGCCCATTTCTGGGCCCTGCTGGTCCGCCGGCGGATGCGAGCAGCCGGGATGACGGTGCCCGACCAGGTCTTCGGCCTCGCCTGGTCCGGCGCGCTCGACACGGCGCGGCTGCGCGGGCTGATCGCGCACCTGCCCGACGGACTAACCGAGATCTATGCGCATCCGGCAACAAATGATCGCTACCCCGGCCACGCCCCGGGCTATGCCTATCGTGCTGAGCTTGCAGCCTTAACGGACCCCCTTGCGCGCGAAGAAATCTCGCGCAAGAGAATCGAACGGGGGTGTTTTGCGGACTTTGCGTGAGACAATGCCATGAACATTGCGACTGCTTATCATCAGTTCGACGATCGCCAGCCCATCCCCGATGGGCCGATTCCCCTGGGCAGCGAAGCGCACAAGATCCTGTTCTGCCGCGCTCTGCTCGAAACGCATGACCCCTATCGCCCGGCGCTGATCGACTGGCCGAAGCTCGAGCCCGATACCCGCGACAAGATCGTCTCGCTGCCGATCTGGGATATCGCCGTCGCGACCGAGGGCCGTGCCGGCATGAACGTGAAGACCTTCGGCGAGGATATCGCTGATCCTCTGCTCAAGGCAGCGGTCGACATGAACGGCTTCGAGGAGAGCCGGCACAAGGTCGTGCTGGCCGACATGGTCCAGGCGTACGGCATCGAGCTCGCGCCGGAACCCGAATACAAGCGGCCGCGCGACCGCGAATTCGCCTTCATGCGCACCGGCTATTCGGAGTGCATCGACAGTTTCTTCGGATTCGGCCTGTTCAAGCTCGCCAAGGATTCGGGCTTCTTCCCCGAGGAGCTGGTCGATACCTTCGAACCGGTGATGCGCGAAGAGGGACGGCACATCCTGTTCTTCGTCAACTGGGTCGCGTGGTGGCGGCGGACAATGCCCTGGTGGCGGCGGCCCTTGTTCGAGGCCAAGGTGCTGATCGTCTGGATGTTCCTGATCGGCGAGCGGATCAGCATGGCCAAGGGCATGGGGGACGACAACACCAAGGCGCAGGAAAATAATTTCACCCTCAACGGCTCGAAGGAGCTGGGGGTCGAGGTGACATTCCCCGAACTTGCCCGTATCTGTCTTGCCGAGAATGATCGTCGGCTCGCGCCCTATGATCCGCGCCTGATCCGGCCCCGTTTCGTGCCGGCGATGATGCGGCTGGCGTTACGCTTCGCCGGTCGTTCCGGCGGAGGAGAGAAGGGCTGAAAATTCTTGCGCGTGTGGGCATGCTGCTCGCGACAATTGCCGGACTGGCAGCGGCGATCTGGGCGTTCGGTTCGATCGGCTTCGACAGCGTTATCGCGGTCGCGGGGCGGATCGGGATCGGCGGCTTCCTGCTCTATTGCCTCTGGTCGATCGGCGTGTTCGCCATCCTTGGCGCAGCCTGGCTGGCGGTTGCGCCCGGCGAGACGCTCGACCGGCTCGGCTGGTTCACCTGGGCGCGGCTGGTGCGCGAGGCGGTCTCCGATCTGCTGCCCTTCTCGCAGATCGGCGGCATCGTCGTCGGCGTGCGCACGTTGACGCAACGCGCGATCCCGACCTCCCGCGTCTACGCCTCTTTCGTGGTCGACATGACGACCGAGATGGCGGCGCAACTCGTCTTCACCCTGTTCGGGCTTGCCATGATGGTGACGATGCTCACCACCGGCGGCGGCGCGGTCGCGCTGCGCCCGCTGATCCTCGGCGGCACCGCGGTGATGGTGGCGGTGATGGTGATGTTCTTCGCCGCGCAACGTCCCGCGATCGGGCTGGCCGGCCGCATTGCCCAGCATTTCCTGCCGGGATCAGTGGTGGCGACGACCAATATCACGGACGAACTGCGCCGCATCTATGCCTGGCGCGGGCGCGTGACGGTGGGTTTCCTGCTCAATCTCGCCGGCTGGATCGGTACCGCGATCGGCAGCTGGATCGTCCTGCTGATGATGGGCGCCAATATCTCGATCTGGTCGGCGCTGGCGATCGAGAGCCTGATCTTCACGCTGCGGAGCGTAGCCTTCGCGATTCCCGGCGCGCTCGGGGTGCAGGAGGCGGCCTATGCGCTGGCCGCGCCGCTGTTCGGGCTTGCGCCCGAAATGGCGCTGGCGCTCTCGCTGGCGAAGCGTGCCCGCGATGTGAGCCTGGGCCTGCCGACCCTGCTCGCCTGGCAGTTCGGCGAGGCGCGCGCCGTGCTGAGGGCTTCGCGGAGCTAGGCGAAGCGCCCTTCGACGGAGCGTCCCCTGGCTGTTCCTGGCTGTTATTCCGCAAATTTTTCGCTGGCTGTTATGCTGGAACCGGAACGCGGTTTTATAGCCTCATCTCAGATGCTTGTACCCCGGCTGGCTGTTATTGAATAACAGCCAGCGCCGATCGCCCGACAAATCCGACAGTGAGAAAGAGCGCGGCGGTGCCCGAGGCGCATTCCGTCCGATCCGATACTGTCATGCCCCGTTGTCGCGTTGAATCGGCGGACAGGCCCCCATTCGCTTTCGCGCTTATTCGGTTCCGTCTCTCGTTGAGGCTGGGTCGATCTTCTGGCAGCCTGCTGCACAGGATGCGTGACGGCTGTCACGCGCGCGTCGACACTCGCGATGCTAGGGCGGCCTTCGCCACAGGATCGAGGATTCCCATGACCAAAGCCCCATGACCGAAGCCAGCGCATGAGGATCGAAACGGCCATATGACCCAGAGATCATGAATCCCGAACCCGCTCGCACGCAATTGCTCTCGATCATCGCCCATGCGCGCGCGGGGGCGCTCGATCATGCTTGGGCGATGTATGGTGCCTTGGCGCCGGGCCTCGAAGCCGACCCCGCCGCGCTCGCGGTCAAGGGGCGGCTGCTCAAGGACCTCGCGCTGCGCGCCTCGGGCGCGGAGCGGCAGCGTCTCTATTGCGACGCCGCCGATGCCTATCTCGCGGCGGCGGAGGCAGGTGGGGCCACCTATCCGTTGATCAACGCAGCGACCTTATCCTTGCTCTGCGGCGAGCATGCACAGTCGCAGAAGCGTGCGCGCGACACGCTCGAACGGATCGAGCGGAACCCCGACGAACCCGAGACGCCCTATTATCGCGCCGCCACCCGGGCCGAGGCCCTGCTGCTGCTGGATCGGGAGGCGGACGCGCAGAACACACTGGCTGAGGCGATCGCGCTCGCGCCACGCGCGTGGGAGGATCATGCCTCGACGCTGCGCCAGTTCGCGATCATCCTGGCAGCGCAGGGCCGCAACGCCGCCTGGCTGGATGCCCACCGCCCGCCCCGCTCGCTGCATTTCGGCGGCCATATGGCGTTTCGCGGCGCCCCCGGACCGACCGCGCTGGCGCGGAAGATCGCGGCAGTGCTCGAGGCGGAACGGATCGGCTTCGGCTATGGTGCGCTCGCGGCCGGTGCCGACATCATCGTGGCCGAGGCGCTGCTCAAGCGCGGTGCGGCCCTGCATGTGATCCTGCCCGGCGGAGTCCAGGGCTTTGCCGCGGTCTCGGTCGATCCTCATGGCGCCGAGTGGCGCCGGCGCTTCGATGCAGCGCTCGCGCGCGCGGAGACGGTCCGCGCCGTCGAACCGGAGGCGCTGCCCGACGAAACCATGATCGCGCTTGCCGACGAGATCGCAATGGGCAGCGCCCTGATCAACGCACGCCTGCTTGCCAGTGACGGAGTGCAGCTGCTGGTGCTGCCCGAGCCGGATGAAGGCAACGAAGAGGGAGCGTCCGCAAGGTCGCGAGACGCCTGGTCCCGGCTCGGCCGTCGCCAGCATGTCCTCCCTGCCCCGCGCGAGCCGGTCGATTCGCCGTCCGACACGCTCATCGCTGCCGCGCGACGGCGGATCGCCGCGCTTTCAGTTCGCACCGCTTTTGCCGGCGAGGAAGAAAAGGCCTGGCTGTCCCTGGCCAAGGCCGCGCTCGCGCGATGCCCACCGCCGGATGTGCCGCCGGCCTTTACCGGCCGGGAAGTCGAACTTGGCTATGACGACATCGAGCGGGCAGCCAAGGCAGCGGTGATCCTGGCCGGCGAGGCGCTCCGGGTCGGCGGGCATTACGGCATAGCTGACCAGGTCGAGGACCCCTTCGCCGAAACGCCCAGACTGGTCGGACGCGCGATCGGCCTCGCCGGGGGCGCCGCTGCATCGGCGCCGGGGGGCACAGTCTGCATAACCGAGGATTTCGCCGCGGCGCTGGCGGCGGCGGCGCCCGACAGCTTTCGCGCCGAATTCGTCGGCGAGCTGGGCGCGGCAGGAAGCGAAACCCCGATCGGCCTGTTCGCGCTCAAGCCGCTGTCATAGGATCATCTCTTCGAGCCGATTGGGCGCGACCACTGTCAGCCCGTCGCCATCGCGGCGGATGATGCCGCGCCGCTCCAGGCCGTTGATCGCGCGCGATGCGGTTTCGCGGGTGGTCGCGACCCTGAGCGCGAGATCGGCGATGACGGGCGCCGGCCTGATCGTCATGCCGGTGCCGCCGCGCGCCTGGCGGAGCAGTTCGGAATAGACCCGGCCGATCGCGGACAGGGCGGCGCGTTCGTACATCCGCTCCGTGGTCTGGCGCAGCCGCTTGAGCAGCATCCGCGACAGCGCGAGACCGACACTGCCATATTGCTCGGCGAGCAGCGCCAGATCGCCCGACTCAAGTGCAAGCGCGCGCACCTCGTCGACCGCGACCACATCGGCATCCTGGCGCACCGCCTCGATCTCGCCGAGCGTGCCGAACAGGTCTCCGGGGCCGAATTCGTGGAGCAGGATGATCTGGCCCTCGGCTGCGTAGAGCAGCGCATGGGCGCGGCCGAGGATCAGCAGATAGGTGAGCGTCAACCAGTCGCCCTGGCGCAGGATCACGGCCTGGCGCTCGAAGGAACGGAACCGGCCGCGCCCGAGCACCTGCTCAGCGACCTCGGCTGGGCATGCGAAAACCCGGCTCACGAAGATCCTGACGGTTTCGTCCTGCTGCACCTTGGCCTGCCCCTTTCCCGAGACCGGAAACAGAGCCCAAGGACCATGGCTTGGCAATCGCTTTTGCCACCGAACTCCGATCGATACGTTCCCCTATCCCGTTCGGGGAGCTATCAGGAATCGCATGGAAATCGACGATGTGCCCACCGCGATCAATCGTGCGCGCCATGCCTTCAAGCAGAGCCGGTTCAGCGCCACAGACGCAATCGTGGATGATCTGTTGAAGGGCCACCCCGATTGCCTCGACGCACTCGAAGTGAAGGCGATGGTGCTGCAGGCACAAGGCGACCGCGCCGGAGCGGAACAGACGCTGCGGCAGGCCATCGCCGCCGCGCCGGAGCGGCACTGGCCCTATGACGATCTCGCCCGGCTCCTGTTGGATTCGGGGCGGCCGGCGGATGCGGAAATCGTGGTTCGCGCCGCGCTTGCGGCGGATGGTGGCAACGCCAATGCGCACGGGATGCTCGGCGTGATGCTGTCCGAGCGCGAAGAACTCATGCCGGGTGCCTGGCATCTGCGTCGGGCGATCGCGCTGGCCGGACGCCACCCGCAATTGCTGGCCGGGTTGGGCCGCAACCTCGCCCGCCAGGGGGCGCTGGAGGAAGCGGAGGCGCTGCTGCGCGAGGCAGTCCAGCAAATGCCTGACCAGCTCATTCCCCGCGTCCATCTCGCCGAGGCAGTCGAGCAGCGCGGGCGACTGGAGGAGGCGAAGGGGCTGCTGGCGGCGGCTGGAGCCATCGCGCGCAAACAGGGCCAGGACGTGACGCTGCAGGAAGCAACGCTCGTGGCGCGGACCGCGGACTGGCGGCATGGCCTGGCGGCTCTTGACGCCGTGCCGGAGCCTTCCGGCGGTGCGCTGCTGCTGCGGGGCCGGTTGCGCGACCGGGCGGGACGGTTCGAGGAGGCATGGGCCGATTTCACCACAGGCAAGGCGAAGATCGCGCGGGCGACTGGCCGCTCTTATCCGCGCGACACGGTGGACGCGCAGATTGCCGCGTTGCGCATCTTCTTCTCCGCCGAGCGCTTTGCGGCGCTGCCTCGTGCCGGAGTGCGCGGGGATGTGCCGCAACCGATCTTCATCCTGGGTTTTCCGCGTTCGGGCACGACCCTGACCGAGCAGGTGCTGGCCAGCCATTCGCGCGTCCGCGCCGGCGGGGAGCTACCCTTCACCGCCGAGCTGCATGACTTTGCCGAGCGGGTGACCGGCGCTCCCTTTCCGGCGGGGCTGGGCGCGATGACGGCGGCTGACCGGAGCCATCTCCCGGCCTTGTTCCGCGACTTTTATCTGGCGCGCGCCGAAAGCCATGGCCTGCTGGCGCCCGGCGCCGATTTCTTCACGGACAAGATGCCGCTGAACGAGCTGTATCTGCCCTTGTTGCGCATCGCCTTCCCTGAGGCTCCGGTGATCGCAGTGACGCGGCATCCGCTCGACGTGATGGTGTCGGTGATGGCGCATGACATGACGCACGGCTTCAACTGCGGCTATGCGCCTGGCGATGCGGCGCATCATTTCGCTGCGATGTCCGCGCTCGACGCGCACTATCGCGATACACTCGGGATAGCGCGGCATGCGCTGGTCTATGAGCAGTTCGTGGCCGAGCAGGAAAACCGGACGCGCGAGCTGATGACGCATGTCGGACTGGGGATGGAAGACGCGCAGATGCGCTTCCACGAAAGCGCCCGCTTCGCCCCGACGCCGAGCTATGCCCAGGTGCAGGAGCCGCTCAACGACCGCTCGATCGGCCGCTGGCGGAACTATGCGCCAGCGCTGGAGGCGGTGCGCGCGGTGCTGGGCGATGCGATGACGCGGGCGGGTTATACCGGCTGAAGTGCCTGTGCCACCGCCGCCGCGTCGCCGCCGACCAGCAGATGCACTGCTTCGGCTGACGGGCGCACGATCATCCGCACACCGAGCGCGGTCAGTCTGGCTTCATCGACGCGTGCCGGATCAAGCAGGCGCAGCCACACCCGGCTCGACGCGGCGCCGGCCTCCACCACATTGGCCCGCCCACCGAGCGCGGCGAGCCAGGGCGCGGCATCCGTGGCTTTCGGCGCGATCTGCGTCGCCGCCTTGCGCATCTCCATCGCCACGCCATCGGCGATCGGGCCGAGCACCACCTGAAGCGCCTCGGCCGAGGGCCGGACGAAGCCGCGCGCGCCGAGCTTCTTCAGGCGCGGCTCGTCGACCAGTGCCTGATCGCGCACCACCAGCCTGAGCCGGGTGGTGCAGGCATCGATGCTGGCGAGATTGGCCGCGCCGCCCAGCGCAGCGAGGAAGGCGGCGCCGCGGTCGCCCGCCACTTCGCCGACCTCCTCGCCGATCGGCTCGAGCTCGCGCCCCGGTGTCTTGAGATCGAAGCGGACGATCGCGAAGCGGAAGATGCCATAATAGAGCGCGAAATAAACCAGCCCGACCGGGATCAGCAGCAGCGGCCGCGTCGCCTTGGAGAAGTTCAGCGCATAATCGAGGAAACCGGCGGAGAAGCCGAAGCCGAGCCTGACCCCGAGCAGATCCATCAGCGCCATCGCCAGCCCGGTGAGCACGGTGTGGATCGCATAGAGCAGAGGCGCGAGGAACATGAAGGTGAACTCGATCGGCTCGGTGACGCCGGTGAGGAAGGCCGTCAGCGCCATCGAGGTGAGCATGCCGCCGACCGCCTTGCGCCGCTCGGGCAGCGCCGAGCGATACATGGCGAGGCACGCCGCGGGCAGGCCGAACATCATGACCGGGAAGAAGCCGCTCATGAACGCGCCCGCGCTCGGATCCCCGGCGAAGAAGCGGTTCAGATCACCGGTCGCGCCGTGATAATCGCCAAGGATGAACCAGGCGACATTGTTGAGGATGTGGTGCAGGCCGGTGACGATCAGCAGCCGGTTGAGCACGCCGTAGAAGAACAGCCCGACCACGCCCGAGCGGGTGACGAGGCTCGACAGCCCGTCCATGCCGTTCGCGATCGACGCATAGCCGAAGCCCACCGCGCCGGCGAGGACCAGTCCGGCGAGGCCCGACAGGATCGGCACGAAGCGGCGCCCGCCGAAGAAGGACAGATAGTCGGGCAGCCTGATCGTCGCGTAGCGATTATAGGCGCCGCCGGCGACAAGCCCTGACAGGATGCCGATCGGCACCGAGAGCTTGGCGATCGCCTTGGTGCGATAGGCATCGCTTGCGAGCGCGGCCGCATCCTTGGCGAGCGACGCGATCACCTCGCCGGGCACCGGCAGCAGAGTCGCCGCGCCGCGCGTCGCGACGAGATAGCAGACCACGCCGGCGAGCCCGGCCGCGCCATTGCCGTCGCGGGCGAGCCCGACCGCGATGCCGAGCGCGAAGAGCAACCCGAGATTGTCGAAGATCGCCCCGCCCGCCGCGGCGACAAAGGGAATATCGAACAGATCGGGCTGGCCCAGCCGCAGCAGCAGGCCAGCGATCGGCAGGACAGCGATCGGCAGCATGAGCGCGCGGCCGAGCGGCTGGAGCGATTGCAGCGAGGCTTTCATGCGGCTTTCTCCAGAGCGGCTTGCACGAGCGCGCGCACGGCGGCGGCATCCGGCGACGCCAGCGCTTGTGCCGCCAGATCGCGGCACGCGGCGAGATCGAGGGTGCGGACCAGCGCCTTGGTCTCAGCGATGGCGGTGGGCGATACCGACAATTCGCTGACGCCGAGCCCGAGCAGGACGGGAATCGCATCCGGCACGGCTGCGAGCCCGCCACACAGGCCGACCCAGCGGCCCTGGGTTCGTGCGCCCTTCACCGTCTCCGCGATCAGGCGCAGCACTGCCGGATGCAGTCCATCGAGACCGGCTGCGACTGCCGGATTGGTGCGGTCGCGCGCCAGGGCATATTGGCTGAGATCGTTGCTGCCGATCGAGAAGAAACCGGCATCGGCGGCGAGTTCCGCCGCCATCAGCGCCGCGGCGGGGGTTTCGACCATGATGCCCAGTTCGGGCGCCGCGACGCCGAGTTCCTGCGCGAGCCGGTCCAGCAGGACGCGGCTGCCCCGTATCTCCGCGCGATCCGCGACCATCGGCAGCATGATCCGGAGCGGACCGCTGCTACGGACCCGTAGCAAGGCGCGGAGTTGCGTCTCGAGCAGGTCCGGCCGGGCAAGCTGGAGCCGGATGCCGCGCAGGCCGAGCGCCGGGTTCTCTTCTTGCGCCATCGGCAGCCAGGGCGCCGGCTTGTCGGCACCGATATCGAGCGTGCGTACGATCAGCGGCCGATCGCCGAGCGCGTCGGCCACGCCCTGATAGGTCGTGTGCTGTTCGGCTTCGTCGGGCGGGCTGGACCGGTCGAGGAACAGAAACTCCGTCCGCAGCAGGCCGCAGCCCTCGGCGCCCAGCGCGACGGCGCGGCGCGCCTCCTCGACCGAGCCGAGATTGGCGGCAACCTCGATCCGGACGCCGTCAGCGGTACGGCAATCCTCATGCGCACGCGCCTGTGCGGCCTCGCGATAGGCAACGCGGGAGGCGCGGCGGGCGCGGGTTTGCGCGACGATTGCGGCTTCGGGCGCGATCAGCAAGCTTCCTGCGTCGGCGTCCAGAATGAGTTCCGTGCCGTCCTCAATCCGCAACACATCAGCGCCGAGCGCAGCGATCATCGGCAGGTCGAGCCCGGCGGCGATGATCGCCACATGCGAGGTCGCGCCGCCCTGGCCGGTCGCGATGCCGGCCAGTCCGGCATCGGCGAACGCCATCAGTTGTGACGGAAAGAGCTCATCGGCGATGAGGATCGCACCCGGGGGCAGGAGAGACGGCGCGGCGGCCGTGCCTGCCAGTGCGGCAAGGACACGCCGTTCGATATCGCGCAGATCGTCGAGCCGCTCGGCGAAGCGCCGGTCGTGTGACTGGCGCAGCGGTTCGGCAAAACCGGCGATCGCGGTGCGCCAGGCAAAACCGGCGCTCTTGCCGGCACTGATCGCGCGATCGGCGGCAGTGCCGACCGCCGGGTCATCGAGGAAGGCGAGGTGTGCGACAGCAATCGCCGCCTGCGGGCCATCACGCCCGGCAGTCTCGGTGAGCTCGGCGCGGATCGTCGCCTTGGCGGCGGCCAAGGCGCTACGCTCGGCACCTGGATCGTCGGCACTCTCGGCGATATCGATGCCGGCCTCGCGCAGGACAAAGGCCGGCCCGATGGCGAGACCGGGAACGGCGCCGACGCCCTGCAACCGGGGTGGTAAGGGGGCGAGGTGCGGCGGTGGAGCGGGCGCCGCGTCGGGGATCGGCAGCAATTCCCCCATGCCGCTTTCGATCATCTCGGCCAGCGCCGCCACCGCTTCGGCGGCCTGTGGCCCTGAACCCTGGAGGCGAAGCGGTGCACCGTGCGGCAGCGCAAGCGCGAGCATCGCGACCGGACTGCGTGTTGAAGCGCTGCGCCCCTCGGCCATGAACTCGACCTGTGCGTCGAACTGCGCGGCGACCGCCGCCAGCCGCGCCGCAGGCCGTGCGTGCAGGCCGTGCGCCAGCGGCAGTTTAATCTCGCGCGTCGCCGTGATCGCTGCGGGGGCCTCGATCTGCTCGGCGCCGGTATGCAAGGCGCGCAGCACGAGCAGAGGCTCGCCGACCTTGACCGGCCCGGATGGCGAAGAGGAGATAATCTCGAATGCCTCGCCATTGGTGACCACCAGCGGCGTGACGAGGCTGCGGGCACGACGCGCGACTGCGTCGAGATCGAAGGTGACGAGCAGGTCGCCCGCCGCGACACGCTGCCCCGGCGCAACATGCGTGGCGAACCCCTCGCCCGCCAGCGCGACCGTCTCCAGGCCGATATGCAGCAGCAGTATCGCGCCGCCATCGGCGTCGATCGTCACTGCATGCTTCGCCGGATGGATGCTCGCCACCACTCCATCCACCGGCGCCACCAGCCTGCCCTCGGCCGGATCGATCGCAATGCCGTCACCCAGCATGCGTTCGGCGAAAACCGGATCGGGGAGGTCGGCGAGCGGCGTGATCCAGCCGGAGAGCGGGCTCTTGATCGTGATCGTCATGGGGCGGGTTCAAGCGTCAGGCGGTCGAGCATCCACAAGGGTTCGGGGCCATTCTGGGTGAAGGTCATGCACAGATCATGCTTTCCCGGTTGCGGCGCGAGGCTGCCGGAAAGCCGGGTGACGCCGCTGCTCGGCACCGCCGGTGCGAGCGGGATGCTCGCGATCACCGGGCCGTCACAGCCGTCACGCCGCACCAGCAGTTCGCCCGCCGCAGTTTCGGGTTTGGCGAACACCACATGCTTCAGATCGGCGCCGAGCGAGAAGTTGAACGGCAGGCTCCCGACATCCGCGGCAATGGCGGTTACCCCCGACAGCGGCGCATCATGCCAGATCCAGCAAGGGTGCATGATATTGCCCCACAGGATTCGGCGCTTGCCGTCAGTCGGGCCATCATCCTCGAGCCGGAGCGCGACGCTCTTGCTGCACAATTGCATCTCGGAAGCGGTGCGGGTGCGAGCGAGGGCCGGCGCAATCGTCCAGCTTCGCATGGTTCCCAGCGCTGCCTCGCCCGCGAAGGCCTGCACCTTCAGGCGCGTGCCCGAAGCGAGATCGAGCGGCGCCTCCGCTATGGGCGACGTCGCGGTCGGCGGCGATCCATTGGTGGCGTAGCGAAGCACGCCAATCGCGGCCGGTTGCGCAAGCGCAACCTCGAGCCCGCCGGGCGCCTCCTCGAAACGCGCAAGCGGCTCGAGCGGCGTTTCGTCATAGGCGAGGCCGAGCGCCTTGTAGCGCGCGAACTCAGCCACCAATCGCGCCGAGAAACCGGGCCAGTCCCGTGGCCGCGCCGACCAGCCGAGCTCGGCGATCACTGCGGCGCGCGGCCAGAACATGCGATCGGCATAGGCAGTGGTGCGGACATGCTCAGTCCACAAATTACCCTGGACGCCGATGATATGCGCCCGCTCCGCCGGGGTCAGGCCGGCAGGAACGGGATCGTACGCATAGAGCTGCTTCCAGTCGATCGCGTCGGTGCGGCCGGGCGGCTCGTCGCCGGAATCGCTCTGGAAATGGTCGAGATAGAGGATCGGCGAGGGCGACAGGACTGCGTCATGCCCCGATTTTGCCGCGATGGCCGCGCCCCCGATGCCGCGCCATGACATCACGGTCGCATCCGCCGGCACCTGGCCTTCGAGAATCTCGTCCCAGCCGATCAGCCGCCGGCCATGCTTTGCCAGGTAGCTGCCGATCCGCGCAGTGAACCAGCCCTGCAGCGCTGCCTCGTCCTTCAGGCCGAGCGCCTTGATCCGCGCCTGGGCGCGCGGATCGGCCTTCCACTGCTCCTTCACCGCCTCGTCGCCGCCGACATGGATATAGGGGCCGGGGAACAGTGCCATGACCTCGTCGAGCACGGTATCGAGGAAGGTAAAGGTCGAGTCCTCGGTGTTGAACAGGTTCGGCAGCACGCCCCATTCGTTGCTGGGTGCGCCAAGCGGATGCGCGGTCGAGCCGAGCTCGGGATAGGCGGCGACCGCGGCGGTGGCGTGGCCGGGCATCTCGATCTCGGGCACGATCATGATGTGGCGCTCGGCGGCATAAGCGACGATCTCGCGCACCTCCGCCTTGGTGTAGAAGCCGCCATAGCGGACCGGCTTGCCTGTGACCGGATCGAACCCGGCGGCGCCGGCCGGCTGGCGCCAGGCGCCGACCGAGGTGAGGCGCGGATAAGCGTCGATCTGCAGCCGCCAGGCCTGATCGTCGGTCAGATGCCAGTGCAGGACATTGAGCTTCTCCATCGCCATGCGATCGATCAGCTGCTTCACATAAGCGGGCGGCTGGAAGTGGCGCGCTGAATCCAGCATCACGCCGCGCCAGGTGAAGGCAGGCGCATCGTCGATCGTCACAGCTGAGATGCGGCCGCCCCGCGATGCGGCGATCAGCTGCCAGAGCGTGGTCGCGCCGTAGAAAAGACCGGTGTCGGTTGCGGCCGAGACGGTCACTCCGGCCGGGGTGACACGCAGGCGATACGCCTCGGCGCCGGCGATCGAGGCGTCATGCCGGAAGCGGATCGTGCCGCCTTTTGCCAGCCGCAAAGCCGGCCCTCCGCTCCTCGCGACGAGTTCGGCGAGCCGCCGGGCTGCTGCGACGCTGCCCGCATCAGTGGCGGCGACCCCGGCATGGGCAAACAAGAAGCTGCCCGCCTGCGGCGTCACTGCCGCAGGCAAAGGCAGCAAGGGAAGCTCGGGAGGAGCAGCCCATGCCGCCGCCGGCATGCAAAAGGACATGACGGCGGCGATAAGGAAACGGCGCATCGGGCGATCCTAGACGTTACGACCGATGCGCAACAGGCTTAGAAATGAACCTTGCCGCCGATCCAGAAGGTGCGGCCATTGTCGTAATAGGCGCGCGGGATCGAGGGATCGCCGACGAAATAATAGAGCTTGTGGTTGAGCAGGTTCTGCGCGTCAGCGGTCAGCGCGAAATTCCTGGTGATATTCACCGTGAGCGAGCCGTCGAGCGTGCCGAAATCATCCTGCCACATCGGCGTCGACCGATCGATCCCGGAGCGGAATTTGGACCGGAAGGTATAGGCCAGACGGGTCGAGATCAGCTTGTTCTCATAATAGCCGGTCACGTTGAAGGTGTGCTTCGAATTGCCGTCGATCACCCCGCCATCGGCCGCCTTGGCATCGGCATAGGTATAGTTGGCGAGCATGCCGAAGCCGGCATAGATCGGCTGCTGCCAGTTGATCTCGACGCCCTTGTTGGTGCCGCCCTTGCCGTTGACCGGGCCGGTGATCAGGAAATTGGCGCCCGCCGGATGCTGCTGCGTGATCAGGAACCGGGTGACAGTGTCGGAGGTGATGTAGGAGCTGATATCGAGATAGAAGAGATTGACCGAGAACAGCGACTGCTTCCCGTAATACCATTCAGCCGCAACGTTGAACTGCCAGGCTCGCGTGGGGTCGAGATAGGGATTGCCGCCTGCCGTACCGGTCAGCGCGAGATCGCTCACTGTGAACGCGCCCGCCAGCTGCGCGTAACCCGGGCGGGTCATCGTCCGCGCGACGGCGGCGCGCAGGAGTAGATTGGGACGTGCATTGAAGGTCAGGTTGGCGCTGGGCAGGAAATCCCAATAGCCGCGGCTGACCCGATTGGTGTCGCACCAATGTACGCCCGGCTCATGGACCGGATCCTGTTCCGGACAGAACATCGAGCTGACTCGCTCCAGCCCGCCTGTCTTCAGGGGATTGGGCGTATATTGTACCGTATCGAGATCGGTATGCACGGCGCGCAGGCCGATATTGCCGCGCCAGTCGCTGTCATTGCCGAGCTTGGCCATGACATAGGCTGCCTCGGTCTTCTCATGCACTGAATAGCTCGCCTGCGGATAGAAGGCGAACTGACGGCCGCCATTGGTGGCGAGCTCGGCAAGCGTCTTGCCCTCGTCAGCGACCGAATAAGGCGGCAGGCCGCCACCGATGCCGCTCGCATAATCGCTCGGGGTCAGCTCGCCATTGAAGACGGTGCCGAGGCCGATCGTATTGGTGCCCGAATAGGCGCCGTTTCCGGCCCAGGAATAAGCGGTATAGTCGACCGAGCGCGTATGGTCGGTATAGCGCCCGCCGAGCTTGATCGATTTCAGGAAGCTGTTGTCGAACGTGTATTCGGCATCGGCATGGACATAGGTCTCTTCGTCCGGCGAGATGATGCGGCCACCCCAGGACCAGCTGTAATAATTATTGAGATAGGCAGCCGATTTCGGATCGGTCGGCAGGCCGGGATAATTGACCGTCGCGCCCTTGTCGCCGAGCTTGTAGTTCACGCCGGTGTTCCAATAGGTTTCCCAGGCGAAGGTGTCAGTCGTGGCACCCATGCCCTTGGTATAACCCACCTCGCCCGACAGGGTCAGATGCTCGCTCGGCTTCCATTTGGTTTCGAGGTTGATCACCCAGGTCGAGGAATAGGCCTGGCGGAAGATATCGTCCTGCACGCGGCCCTGCACCGGCGATCCGTCAGCCGTCGTCGCGTTCCACGATGCCTGGGTGAGATAGCCGTTGGTCACCGTGTAGTTGGCGAGCGCATAGCCGGGTGTGCCTGGCGTCGAGTTGTTGGCAATGGTGCGGCTGATCCAGGCCATGGAGTTGCGATTGACGTTGTCGGCGTCCATCCGCGTGTAGATGCCGTTGAGGGTCACTTCGAAGCTGTCGTCAGGCTTGTACTGCGCGGCCACGGTGCCGCCCTTGCGGACGCGTTGCTGGGTGAAATAGGCAGCGCCGATCAGGTTTGGCGCGGCCACCGTCTGGCCCGAATTGGCGAAGTTGGTGTAGCTGGTATAGCCGAGGAACTCCTGCCCATCGCGGCGGAAATCGCGCTTCTGGTAGAAGCCGGCGACGAGCACGCCGAAAGTGTCGTCCTGGTTCTTCCAGCTGTACAGGCCCGAGACCTGCGGGTTCCATTTGCCGGCGAGATCATTGTAGTTCGCCTGGGCGGTAAGGCTGAAGCTGTTGGCCTTGAGGTCGAGCGGCTTGCGGCTGTGGAGGTTGATCGTGCCGCCGATGCCGCCTTCGACCAGATCGGCTTCGGACGATTTGAACACTTCGAGCTGGCCGACGATTTCGGAGGGCAACAGGCTGAAATCGAAGCTGCGGCCACCCGAGGTCTGGTCGAGCACAAACCAATCGCCGGTGGCGACCGAGTGGCCGTCGAGCAGGGTGAGGTTGAGCGTCGGGTCAGTGCCGCGGATCGAGACCGACTGGTTCTCGCCGAAACCGCCGGCATTGGCCGAGCCGGTGACGACGTTGACGCCGGTCAGGCGGCCGAGCGAGTCGGCGACATTCTTGTCGGGAAACTTGCCGATATCCTCCGCGCTGATGACTTCGGAGATCATGTCGTTGTTGCGCTTCGCCTCCAACGACCGCTGGATCGAGCCACGGATGCCGTTGACGATGATGTCGTCCGTGGACGACTGGTCCTGACCGGCCGCCGGCGCCGCCGCGGCCGTCGCTGGCACCTGCTGCGCCTGTGCGGGATTAGCGATGGCGAGTGCGAGGGCACTTGCGGTACCGGCCAAAATTGCCTTGTGAGCCTGGATCATGGTTATTTCCCCTTTATGGGCCTCTCCAATGGAAAGACCAAAGCACGACCAACTAGACCAGATGAGATACCGCTTTTTCGCGGTTTGCCTCATGCCAAGCCTCTACCAACCCATTACGCGCACCAATTCATAAATATGCAATACCAAAAATGATGCCAATTTGCTTTTTTTCGTTTTTGGTATTGAAGTGGTACTATCGTTGGCTCTAAGGTCGGTCCAGACCGGAGGAAGAGAAGCATGTTCGTTGATCGCATCGGAACGCTGGACGGAACGGACACCGCACCGCTGTATCTCCAGCTGCAGCGCGTCCTGCGCAGCGCGATTGAGCGTCAGATCCTCTCGCCCGACGAGGCATTGCCGGCGGAGCGCGACCTGGCCGAGGCGTACAAGGTGTCGCGGGTCACCGTGCGCAAGGCGCTGGACGGGTTGGTCGATGCCCGGCTGCTGACCCGGCGCCCGGGGGCAGGCACCTTTGTCGCGGCGCGGGTCGAGAAGAATTTCGCGACGATCTCCTCCTTCACCGAGGACATGATCTCGCGCGGTCGCCAGCCGCACAGCGAATGGCTGACGCGCACCGAGGGCACGGTCACGCCCGAGGAGGCGATGGCGTTCGGGCTCAGCCCGGGCAGCCCCGTGTTCCGCTTCACCCGCATCCGCTATGCCGATGGGCAATCCATGGCGCTCGAGCATGCGACCATCCCGGCGCAGTCGCTGGGCTCGCTCGAGGCGGTGACCGATTCGCTCTATGCAGCGCTCGGACCCGATCGACCGGTGCGGGTGCTGCAGCGGCTGCGCGCGGTGCTGTTCACCGCCGAGCAGGCCGGGCTGCTCGGGATCGAAGCGGGGTCAGCGGGGTTGGAGATCGAGCGGCGCGGCTTTACGCAGGATGGGCGCACTGTCGAAGTCACCAAATCCTATTATCGCGGCGACGCCTATGATTTCGTCGCCGAACTGAGCGTCTCGCCGCTCTAATGTATCCGGAGTTTGCTGGTTTGCCCGTTGTGCCGCTTGCCGAAAAGACCCTGATGTTCAGTGAGGCCGCAGACGCCGGCCGGGTGGTGCGCGTCCAGCGCGCGCGGATCGGCGCCGCCTCGCGCGCGCTGGCCGAGGCTTTGCGCAAGACGCCGCCGCGCGCGGTCGTCACGCTGGCGCGGGGAAGCTCGGACAATGCCGGGACCATCACGCGCTATCTGATCGAAACGCATCTTCGACTGCTGACCAGCTCTGCGGCGCCCTCGGTTGCGTCAGTCTATGATGCTTCTCCAGCGCTTGCCGGCACCTTGCTGCTCGCCGTCTCGCAGTCCGGGCGAAGTCCCGATCTGCTGGCATCGGCCGAGGCGGCGAAGGCCGGTGGCGCCCGTCTGGTCGCGCTGGTCAATGACGAAGCGTCACCGCTTGCCGCCGCCGCGGATGTCGTGCTGCCGCTCTGTGCGGGTGCCGAGCTGAGCGTTGCCGCGACCAAGTCGTTCGTCGCGAGCGTGGCGGCGATGCTGTACCTGATCGCCGACTGGAGCGAGGACGCCGAACTGGCGGCTGCGCTCGACACGCTGCCCGACCTGCTCGACGCGGCCTGGGCGCTCGACTGGTCGCCCGCGCTTCCGGTGCTGGAGACGGCGACGAACCTCTATATTGTCGCGCGCGGCCATGCGCTCGGCGCGGCCCAGGAGATGGCGCTGAAGATCAAGGAAACCTGCGGCTTCCATGCCGAGGCGTTCAGCGCGGCCGAGGTTCGCCACGGGCCGATGGCGCTGGTCGGCGCGGGTTTTCCGGTGCTGCTGCTCGGACAGGACGATGAGAGCCTGCCAAGCGTGACGGCGCTTGCCGCTGAATTCGCCGGCCGCGGTGCCACGCTGATGAGCGCCGGAGTCGATGCGCCGGGCATCCGCCTGCCGGCCCTGGCAGCACATCCGGCGATCCAGCCATTGCTCCAGGTGCAGAGCTTCTATCGCCTCGCCAATGCGCTGGCGGTCGCGCGCGGCCGCGACCCCGATCGCCCGCCCCACCTCGCCAAGGTCACCGAGACGGTATGACCAGGACGGCATTGATCAATGCGCGGGTGCTGCTGCCCGCAGGCCTGCGCGACGACGTCTGTGTCGTGGTCGACGGCGAGGACATTGTCGCGGTTTCGTCGGCCACGCCGGATGACGCTGAAGTCGTCGACCTGGGCGGCGCAACGCTCGTCCCCGGCTTCATCGATTGTCAGGTCAATGGCGGCGGCGGCAGGCTGTTCAACGACGATCCCAGCGTCGAGACGATCGCTGCGATCGCCGCGGCGCACCGCAATTTCGGCACGACCGGGCTGCTGCCGACGCTGATCAGCGACGATCTGGCGGTGGTCGAGCGCGGGATCGCGGCGGTGGATGCGGCGATCGAGCAGGGCGTGCCCGGCATCCTCGGCATCCATATCGAGGGGCCGTTCCTCAGCCCGGCGCGGCGCGGCATCCATGCCGAATCGAAGCTGCTGCGGCTCGATGACAGCATGATCGATCTACTCGCCTCGGCACGGCTCGGCCGCACCCTGCTGACGCTCGCGCCCGAGTGCGTGACGCCCGAACAGATCGCGCGGTTGGTGGCGGCCGGCGTGATCGTCTCCGCCGGCCATTCCGACGCCAAGTACGAGACGGTCCGGACCGCGATCGAGCATGGGCTGACCGGCTTCACCCATTTGTTCAACGCCATGTCACAGCTCGCGAACCGAGCGCCCGGCATGGTCGGATCGGCGCTGGAGGATGATTCGACCTTTGCCGGCATCATTGCCGACGGGCATCATCTCCACCCGGCGACCTTGCGGGTCGCGGTGCGCGCCAAAGGCACCCACCGGCTGATGCTGGTGACCGATGCGATGCCGAGCGTCGGCTCGGACCTGCCGAGCTTTCCGCTCCAGGGGCGCGAGATACGGCGTGACGGCGATACGCTGCACGGCGATGACGGCGTGCTTGCCGGATCGACCCTGACCATGGACCGTGCGGTGCGGATGATGATGGACCAGGGCCGCGTCTCGCTGCAGGCCGCGGTGACGATGGCCTCGGCGACCCCGGCCGCGTTTCTCGGAATCAGCGACCGGACCGGCGCGATCGTGCCGGGCCTGCGTGCCGATCTGGTGGTTCTCGACGATGCGCTCGAAGTCCGGGAAAGCTGGATCGCGGGTCAGCGCGCCATCATCTGACCCAGCTGCTTGCGCAGCCGGCTCTTGCTGTCGGCACCGAGCAGTCCGCGAATGCCGCGATCCTTTTCGGGCAGGTGCGCGGCCGATTCCGGGTCGAACACGAAATAGTCGAACATCGCGCGCCACGCCGCGCGCTGTTCGTCGGAGAGCCCTGAAAAGGCGAGCAGCGCATGCGCCATCACGTCGATCGGCGCGAGGCCCGGTTGCGGTGGTGGCGCTGCGTCCCACCAGTAATTGACCAGGATGCTGATCGGATCGAGCGATCGCACATGGTGCCACCACATATGCGGAATATAGAGCGCGTCGCCGGGCTCGAGCTCGGCAACGAGCGCATTGGCCATGGCCTCCGCGGCACGCGGGAAGCGCGTCAGGTCGGGCGCATCGGCATCGAACAGGCTGACCGGAGTGCCGGCTGGGGTGAATTCGAACGGGCCGATATAGAGGTTCGCGGCCTGATCGGGCGGGAAGAGCGTGAAGCGGCGCCGCCCGGCCATGGCGACTGCGATATTGCTCACCATGTCATGATGGGTGGCGACGCGGACTCGGTTGCCGATCCAGATCCGCGGCGGAATGGCGGGATCGAGCAGGTCCAGCCGGTTCGCCTCGGCGAATCCGGGAAAGGCATCGGCGACGCCCACTGCCTGGGCCGCGATCGCCGGCGGTGCTGCGCTCGATGCCGCAGCGCGCAACCGATCGACGATGAGGGCGAAGGGCGCTGATTCGCGCACGAAGTTGAGCTTGCTCAGATCGTCGCCATAGAAAAGCCGGCCCTCGATCTCGGGCGGGCCGATCGCGACGCCCATCGGGGCGCCGCTGTCGAACCCCAGCAGATACTGCGCCGGGTCGGCCGCCTGCACCGCGGGCCAGTGCGCCGCGAGGCCGCGCAGGACCAGGGGGCGCCGCGCCGCCAGAAGCTCAGGCATGCTCGGCGGGCGGCTGGTCGCTGCAATCTCTTCGACATGGTTCGGGAGCATGGATTGAGTTCACCTGTGCGACGCGGAAGCGCGCACATTGCCGCAGCACGAACCCACTGCAAAGCCGGAACCGCCGCCCGAGTTCGGTTCTAAATGGTTGCAACCCTTCTTATCCCCGCCGTTCTCCCCATGCTATTCGGCGCCGTCGTTGTTCCTCGATCATGATCGCGGGCTGACGGGAGAAGCGAATGCGGCGGCCCTTCATCCACATCAATTTCGCCACGGAGGACGTCCATAGCGTTGCTCAGGCGCAGGGCCTTTCGGGCAATATCTCCTGCCGCGCCGACTGGCACAGGGTCCATGTCCTGCGCGAACGCTATGACGCGATCGCGGTGGGCGGAAAGACGTGGAACATCGATCGCCCCCGCCTCACCGTCCGGCCGGACAAGCTCGGCCGCGCGCCGCGCCGCCAGCCGAGCCGGGTGATCTTCGCCGGCTCGCAGCCCTGCGCGGTATCGCAGCCCGGCGCGCCTGCCTTTGTCGTCAGCTCGCATGACGATGTCGACCCCTGCGCCGTAGCCCTGGCGATGACCGGCCACGACCTGCACGGCCCGCTGGCATCGCTCTACGACCATGGCATCGAAAGCCTGCTGGTCGAGGGCGGGCCGACCTTGCTGCGATCCTTTTTCAGCCAGGGCTTTGCCGATGTGGTGACGATCTTCGTGCGCGCCGGCACGCCCGAGGGCGCCGATCGCGGCGCCCGCGACAGCCTGGGCGGCCTGCCGACCGCGTTTCGGGCGAGTCCGTTCGGCGAGGGCTTTTTGCTCGAGTCCGGCATGGTCGAGACACGGATCGAAGCGGTCGCGGTGCCGTGACACGGGACGCGGTCCGCTTCGTCATTTTCGCGGCGCCGCGCACCGGCAGCAATCTGCTGTGCAGCCTGTTGAACGCCCACCCTCAGATCCTGTGCCATCACGGCCTGTTCAACCCCGGCGGCGTGCATTGGGCGCGGGATCGCCAGGGCAGCGGCGGTGTGGCTGCGCGCGACCGCAACCCCGTGGGCTTTCTCGATAGCGTCTGGAGCTCGGGCGGCGATGCCCGGGCGATCGGTTTCAAGATGAACCGGGACGAGAATGACGAAGCCGCCGATGCCTTGCTGCGCGATCCGGCGATTCGGAAAATCCTGCTCAAGCGCCGCAACCGCGTGCGGACCTATGTGTCCGAAGAGATCGCCCGGCTGACCGGCGTCTGGGAGAGTTACGACGAACCGGCGGAGGCGACGATCCCGGCGGTTCACGTCGAGGCGGATGATCTGCTTCGGCATAGTGCGCTCAATGCCGCATATTATGCCGCACTTGAATCGAGCCTGCGGAGAACCGGGCAGGACTGGCTCGAGACTGACTATGAGGCGCTGGCCGACCGGGACGAGATGGCAGGCATCCTCGCCTTTCTCGGTATCGAGGCCCAGGCCGCCCTGCCTGCGGCCAGCTACAAGCGCGGCCCGGCCGATCTGGGCGCGGTGGTCGAGAATTTCGACGAACTCGCCGGCGCCCTGCGCGGGACCGCCTTGCTCGACGATCTCTACCGCGGCGATGCGCCCGAACTCCATTGCCATGTCTTCACGCCCGAGGAGCAGCACTGATGCTCAACGCCGATATCGCCCCGATTACCGCCGACAGCTTCACCCGCCACCGCGGACCAGTGACCTCGGTCGCCGCCATTCCGGGACGCGCCGCCGCGGTCGCGGTTGCCTATGACGGTGCGGTCTCGCTGTTCGATCTCGATGCCGGGGCCGCCGAGCTGCTTGGCTATCACCGGCATCTCGCCAATCATGTGACGGTCAGCGACGACGGCTTATGGGCGGCATCCTCCTCGTCCGACTACGACATTTATGTCTGGGATCTGCGCGCGCGGGCGTTGGCCATGATCCTGCGCGGGCATAGCGATGATGTGGAAGGCTTCACCTTTGTCGACGCGCGGACCGGCGTGTCGGCCTCACGTGATCGGCGGATCATCGTCTGGGATCTTGGCACCGGCGCGATCCGGCGGACGATCGAGGGGCATGAAAAGGATGTGCTGTCGGTCGCGTGCCGCGACGGGCTGATCTATTCGTCGGGCGATGACATGACGCTCAGGCAATGGGATCTTGCAACCGGCGCGCTGCTGCGCACCTGGGGGCCGTTCGAGACCGAGACCGATACCTGCGCCATCGACATGCTCAACCACCGTGTGGTGCTTGGCTGCGACGACGGGGTGATCCGTATCTTCGACAGTCGCAGCGGCGCGGCTTTGGCCGCGATCGAGGCGCATGGATCGGGGATCAAGAAGGTCGCGGTCTCCCCGGTCAATGGCGATATCCTGTCCTGCGCCTATGACCAGAAGATCAGGATCTGGGACGCGCTGTCCTTCGCGCCCAGGGTCGATCTGGAAAACCACGCGGCGAAATGGGAGCGATCGTTCGGCTGGACGCCCGGCGGCGACGCGATCCTGGCCGGCACCTTCGACGGCACGGTCGTGCAATGGGATGCGGCGACGGGCCGGATCGTCCGCGAGGTGGGCGGCACGCCGGGCGACCAGGGCAATGCCTGTTTCAACGAAGCCGCCGCCGCGCCGGACGGCAGCGTCGCTTTGGTCGCCGATGATGGGATGGTGCGGCTGATCCGCCTGACGGAGCGCGAGGCGCTGCTCACAGCGCGGGTCGCGCCGCCTGGCGGACGCAGGCTGATGAACGCGGTGACCCGCGATCCGGCCTCGGGCCGGGTCACCACCGGCACGCATGACCACAAGCTGCAGATCTTCGCCGGCGCCGGGCTGGAAAGCGTGGCCAGCGTGGCGCTGGGCCAAGGGCCGATCAATTCGATCCGGGTGGCCGGGTGCGCGGACCATGAGGGTGCGCTGTTCGCTGCCTGTTACAGCGGCGCGATCGTCCGCGTTTCGCCGGACGCCCGCGATGTACGCGTGCATCCGCTGCATGACGGGGCGGTGAAGGCGCTGCGCCTGCATCCGAGCGAACCGATCGGGGTGAGCTGCAGCGCCGATGGCGGGCTGCTCTCCTGGACGCTCGACGGTGAGGTCCTGAAACACTTCCCGGGCCACACCGCGATCGTCGACGATGTGGATATCGCGCCCGCCGGCGACCGGATCGCAAGCGCCTCGCGCGACTTCACGCTGAACGTCTATGACCTGGCCGATGCGCGGCTGACGCATTCGATCGAGCTCGGCCGCCGCTCGCCCAAGTCGCTCTGCTTCTGGGATGCGGACACGGTGATCGTCGGCGATTATTGGGGGGGGCTGCTCAAGGCCGATCTGCGCACCGGCAAGATCGCGCGCCGGACGATCGCCGCCAATGGCATCTCGTCGCTGTCGCGGAGCGGCGCTGATCTGGTCGCTTCGTCCTATGATGGCGGGGTGTATCTGGTGGCGGTCGCTGACCTTTCAGTGCGCAATGTCTATCGCGCGATGACGCAGCGGCTCGATGCCTGATTAGCCCCGATCTGACTGTTGTTCCCGGCCGGAATTCTTGTCCGACAAGCACTTGAGCCGTATTCTGCGCATGTTCCATTACAGACCATAAAAGGGGATGCAACATGACGCCAAGTAAATGGCTGCCGGCACTGTGCGCGGCCTTTCTGGTTACTGCGGCAGTAAGCAGCGACTCGGTCAGATCCCAGGCGCCTGTAGGTCCGGCGCCTTTGTGCACCGTCAGCAGCACCGAGTTCAACGGCTGGAAAGCCCCCGGCAAAGCGGGCGGGTTCGTGCCGCCGAACAGTGCCAATTTCGATCCCTCCTCGGACTGCGCCTTCTACAAATGGTCGTCCCAGATGTTTCTGTGGCTGACGACGAAGGACGCGGGCGGCGAGCTGAAGATGTTCTCGCCGGCCTTCGACAATGCAGTCGAAGACGAGGACACCAGTGCCTTCCAGCTCGTCCGCAACGCGGCGGGGCTCGATCCGGGCAACAAAACCCGCGCGATGTTCCGGGTGCGCGTCAACAAGCCCGAGACGCTTCAGCTCAAGTCCGAAAACGGGGTTGCCGGGGATACCGGATCGACCGGACAGGCCGGCGGCGGGGTGCTGATCGTCAACGGAAAGTCGATTCCAGCGCCCGGCAAGACCGGTCTCGCGACCTATCCGGTCGTCTATTATGCGATCGAGGAGAATGACGTCTTCACCGCACTTGCGGCCGACTGGCGCAAGGTGCCCTATTATCATGCCGGCCCCAACAAGGGGAATTTCCCGATCACGCTGGACCAGGCGACGCAGATCCAGACGGCGTCCGGCAAGAAGCTCCCCAACCTCGCCCAGCTTGCGATCGAGGTGAAGAGCGCCTGGGTCGACACTGCCTATCTGACGCGTGCCCAGGCCGCCGGCCTGATCAAGATCTCGTCGGACGTCCCCGCCTTCTCGCAGTCGCTCAACAGCAAGAACCAGCTTCAGCTGACCTGGGACGGCAAGACCATGGTCACCCGCACGCTGGCGATGGTCGGGATGCACGTGGTGGGCTCGGTCAACCATCATCCCGAGATGGTCTGGGCGACGTTCGAATCCCACTTCAACGCGCCGGACGCGACCTATTCCTATCTCAACCAGAATTATGATCCGGCGACCAAGACCTGCAAGTCGGGCACCTGCCTGAACACAGTCAGCTTCAGCGTCTCGAGCAGCAAGCCGACGATCTTCTACAACGGGCCCGCCGGCGCGCCGGCGCCGTCCGATGTCGTGGTGCAGACGGCGTCGTCGAGCGACAGCAATACGGCGATCACCTCGACCACATCGTCCTTGGTGGCGACCAATGTCGCCCGCCTCAATCCCTGGGGCAGCCAGCAGCCGGCGACACCGACGCTGACCGATCCGGTCATCCTCAACAACACGCTGCTGGTCTCGCTGATGGATTCGCTCCGGCCGAAGGTGGCCGCGTCGGGCGGGAGCGGCCCGACGCTGGCCAATTACTTCCTGGGCGGCGCGATCTGGAGCAACCGCATCATCCCGCCGCAGCCGGGCAATGTGGAGATCGGATCGCTGTTCGTGGCGAACACGACGATGGAGACCTTCCAGCAGGTGCGGCCGGGCAATCCCGATCCGGACGCCACGGCCAACAACTGTTTCAGCTGCCATGGCCAGTTCAACTACAAGGATACCAGCAAGCCCAAGCCGGGGACGAGCATCAGCCATGTGTTCCCGAACACGGTGGTGCTTCCCTAGGCCTTCGGCCCTGATACGAATATCGCCCGCCGCGAGCCCCGGTTCGCGGCGGGTTCTTTCCAGTGTTGCGTCGAATTTCCTTGCCGAAACCTTCCCCCGTTCGGGCTGAGCCTGTCGAAGCCCAGGTTCCTGGCGCAGGTTTCGCCTATAATGCCCTTCGACAAGCTCAGGGCGAACGGCAGAGCTGAGGCTCGCCCTACAAGATCTGCGTCAGAACCGGATCGCCTGGCAGTGGAAGGCGCGGGCCATCAGCGGATCGCCGCCATGGGCGAAATAGCGATCGCGATAGTCGCGCGCGGTGATTGCGTTGACGCTGCTGTTGCTGTGGTCCGAGCCGTAAAGGAAGATGTCGGGCGCTTTGTCGGCGAGGCGGGTGATCCAGTCCTCATAGAGGCTGCGCTTTTGCTCAAGGCTGTAATGCGTCGCGCTGAAGATGGTGCAGAAGGCGTTGCTCCACCAGATGACTGAGCTCGGCTGATCTTCGATCCGGGCCAGCAGGGCATCGGGTTCGAGGATGCTGCAGAGCAGATACTCATGCCGCAGCGTACGGAAGCGCTGCCAGTGGGTCTCGAACAGCCCCGCTCCGCCCCAGCGGGCCAGCTCGGCCGCCCATAGCCGCTCAAGCTCGGGCCAATCCATGGTGTCGGGCGAGGCGCCGGGCCAGAGATAATAATGCGCGTCCTTCTGCTGCTCGAACAAGGCGCGCAGGAAGCGGGGATAGTCGCGGCCGTCCCATTCGCTGTCGAGGCGGCGCCTGAAATCGAGTGCGTGCCGGCTGTAGTCGAAGAAGACGACCTGGCTGTTTGCATCCGTGCCGTGCGTGGCGAGGATGCGGTTCGGCTTCAGGCCGGCGGCGACGCAATACAGGGTTGAGACCGGTGGAGCGAAACCGGGCGGGGGCTCGGCGACATCGTCATAGGATTCATAGTTGAGCACGAACACGCCGCGCCCGGCCTTTTCGCTCATATCGTCGAGGAAGGAGAGGAAGTCCGCGGCGCCGCCGAGATCGGGCTGGAGGTCGAGCAGATGGCCTGCGAGATCCGGGCCGAAGGGCACCGGCCGCGCGGCATCCAGGCCCGGCGTGCCGCTCCCGGCCCATGCCTTCAGATCGACCAGCAGGCAGCGATCGGGATCGCCGGCAAAGACGAAGTCGCGGCCCGCGACCCATTCCTCCAGCGCGTCGAAGAAGCTGCGCGCCTTGCCGCCGTTCGGGCCGGCATGTTCAGCGACGACATGGCCATAGCCCTGGATCAGGCCATAGCGACGCCCCGTCGCTTCGGCCCTGGCGAAAAGCCGGCCGAGATCATGATCCTCGAGGATCTCACCGAAATAATGCCAGCGCAGCCAGGACACGGTGAGGTCGCGCGCCCGGCCCTTTGGCGCGTCGGCAATCGCGGCTTCCGGAGACCCCAGCAATCCGCAGATCAGGTCGCGCACATATCTCTCCCTCGATGACGCGCCGGACTCTATCCGCTGTTACCGGGGAGGAGCAGCGCCGATGCCGCCATTTTGACGGGTAAACCGGCTTGACCGCAACGCCCGGCGCAGCGCGTATGGCGGCGATGGGCGCCAGACTCCTCCTGCTACAGGATGCCGTATATTTCCCGTCCTATGGCGGCGGCAACAAGGCCAATCGCCTGTTGCTGACGGCATTGGCGGCGCGCGGTTTCGAATGTCATACGGTGTCGCGGATGCCCGGTGAGCGGCGCATCCTGGCCGACCGGTTCAGCGCGACCGCGCTCGAGGCGCGGGGCATCGCCGTCGAAGCCGGCCCGCGCGGCATGTCCTATCGCCATGACGGGGTGCGGGTCGAAGCGCTCGATCTCACGGCGCCCGATGCGCCGGCGCGGATCGAAGCGGTGATCCGGGAAGTGTGCCCCGACTGGATCCTCGTCTCCGACGATCGCCCGGCCATGTTCCTCGAGATCGCCCTGCGCCATGCGCCGGAGCGGGTAGTGGCGCTGGTGCACACCCATTTCCATTTGCCGTTCGGGCCCGAGGCCGAAGCGCTGAACCCCGACCAGCATGCAAGGCTGCGACGCGCCCGGGGCGTGGTGGCGGTGAGCGAGTACAGTCGCGCCTATATGCGGGACCATGGCGGATTGGACTCGGTCGTGCTGCACTTCCCGGTTTTCGGTGACGGGCCGTTCGAGCCGGTGGCCCGGCCGGACTCGGGTTACGTCACGATGATCAACCCCTGCCTCGTCAAAGGGCTGCCGATCTTCCTCGAACTGGCAACGCTCTTCCCGGAGGCGCGCTTTGCCGCGGTGCCGACCTGGGGCGGGGACGAAGCGATGCTGCGCGATCTGGCGCTGCTGCCGAACATGACCTTGCTCCAGCCGGCGGATGATGTCGGCGCGGTGCTGCGCGCGGCGCGGGTGCTGCTGGCGCCGTCGCTGGTACCGGAGACCTTCGGCTATGTCGCGATCGACGCAATGCTGCGCGGCATTCCCGTGCTTGCCGGCAATCTCGGCGGGCAGCCCGAGGCAAAGCTCGGCGTTGATTTCGTCCTGCCGGTCGCGCCCGTCTTCAAGACGGAGGCGGGTCCCGTCGCGCCACCTCAGGATATCGCCCGCTGGCGGGCCGCGCTCGGCACCCTGCTATCGGACGGCGAGACCTATCGGCGCTGCGCACTTGCCTCCCGCGAGGCAGCCTTGCGCTTCCTGCCCGAGACCGATGCCGGTCATTTCATTGCCTATCTGGAATCGCTTTAGGCACAGACTCATAAGCGGACTGACCGGAAGCGCTCAATCCTGAACGTTTGTCGGGGTGAGAGCAAAGGCGCCGCCTTAGCAGCGCCGCACATATAATGGTGCGGACACGCGCCTTATGCCATTTCTGCCCGTATCAATGTCAAGTAATACACAATCGTGACCGTCACGCTTCCAAGGCTCAAATCTTTCACAAATGGAAATCGTTGTTCTTATTCTGACGTCTCTTGAGCTTGGGTATGGGCGTACAGTTATGCCGTCGCCGTGACCGCCGCCACAGCCCGAAACTCCGGTTATCGGCGCAAGCACCTGGCTTTTCTGTGGTGTAAAACTGGAGAACGCATAAATCTCCAACGCGGCATTGGCATTTAAGGCGAAAACAAATCCCCATAATATTGGAACCATTGTCATCGTTTCTTCCGTTAATTTTACTGCAGAAGAATCGGGAGAAAATATGACATTCAGTAATCCAAATACGATGCCGCACCCACATATTACAACATACCAAGAAACGGAAACAGTATCTATTAATGGATTAGTACGGATATTGTAAAGAACTCCAGTTATAATTAGCAAGGCAAGAGTTGTCATTAGCAATGCATTGACCCAAGCCCCCACCTTCTGCGCTGCTGTGTCGATATTGACGGTCGCTGAAACCGCCTGCGTGCGCCCAAACGCGACGGCATCATCAGTGTTTTCCATGCGCTTTGCCTTTGCGATCTCGCATCTCATGAGCCTAAGCGATATTGCTTAATGACCAGCCTCCCTCCCGAGGGCGGCTCTCCACCAGACCTGGCCATTCGCGATCGCTTCACGATCCGGAACGCCGCTCGACCGCCGCTTCCCTGTTCCTGGCCGATAACAGGGAAAGAACAGGGAAGATTTTATTTTCCACCCTGTCTTGCTGGCCTTTTAACGGCTTTTTCGGCAGATTTCTTGAGTTTTTTCAATATCTTATAGATTCCCTTCCCTGTTATTGAATAACAGGGAAAGCTTGCCGCACGGAACAGGGAAGATCGCGCACGGAACAGCGAAAGGCTGTGGAAGAACAGGGACGGGCGAAGCGCTGAGGTTACGACCATCATGTCAAAGAGCGAGCCGGGGTCTGGACCTCGTCCGGCTCGCACAGTGCGACGATGCGGATCATGGTTGAATCAACGCCCCGTTTCGTTCAGCTCCGCTTCCAGATCGCTGCCCCGCAGCTCCTCGGCGAGCGCGTCGAAATTGGCGATCGTCTCGCGCAGGGCGACGGGTGTCAGCTTCAGGGTCTGGCCTTCGGGCAGGGCCGGCCGGCCCTCGACACCGAGCAGGCCGAGCGCGGGGTCGAGCCCGTCCGGCGAAAACAGATCCTCGTACCAGAGCTGCGCATAGCCCTGGCCCGACCCCCGCAGGGAGGCTTCAGTTTCTTCATAAAAGCGCCGGTGGAGCGCGACATTCTCCAGCAGTTCGTCGCGATCGACATGAATCCGGGGGCGCGGCGCGGGTTCGCCATGATCGTCATAGACGACCCACTCCCCGGTCTGCCGCGCCAGCAGCAGCGACACGAAGCTTTTGACTCGGTTGCGCCTCTTCAGGATGATCTTGCGCACTGACAGGTCCGGCAGCACCGCATGATAGGCAGGCTCGTGCTGCCACAGGCACATCTTGAACCCCACCGCGCGACGATCGAGGTTGGTCCGCCAGACGCGGTCGAGGAATTCCACCGGATCGCTTTCGCGCTCCTCCATGGTACCGAGGCGGAACTCGCTGCCCTGGAGATGGCGCGCGACGCCGATGACATGCGGATTGAAGATCTCGTGATGGCAGAGAATGTCGGAGTGCGAATTCAGCACGGTGCAGAGGAAATTGCTGCCGGTCCTGGTCGCGTTGAGGATGACGAATCGCACCACATTGGGGAGGTCTGGCACGGCCCGCTCCATTGAAGATTCCACCGCCACGAATTAGTCCGGTCGAGCAAGAAGTGTCGCGCGACGCCTGTCAACGGGGAAAGGAACCGGATCTCCTCATGACGATCGACGAGCGCTACGCGGCGGCGGAGGTGTGGGACACCAAGCACCGCGCGATCCTTGCCGTGGGAGACCTGGACCGGTCGAGCGTCTGGCTCGAACCCTTTCTGCCTCTGCTGGAGAAGAACGATGCGCGCACCGTGCTCGATCTGGGGTGCGGCACCGGATATGATGCGCTCGCCCTTGCGCGGCACGGCTTCGCGGTTCGGGGGATCGATTACGCCCAGGTCGCGATCGACGAGGCGATCCGGCTGGCGAACGCGGAAGGGCTGGCGATCGATTTCCGGCAGGGCGATATCGGCCTGCCCTTGCCCTATGCTGACGGTGCGTTCGACGCAGTGATCAGCAATCTGGTGCTGCACAGCTTTGCCGATGGCGATTTGCGGCGCATCATCGGCGAGGTCGATCGCTGCCTTCTGCCGGGCGGGCTTTTCCTCTTCCACGCCAATGCGATGGAGGATCTCGAACAGCGGCTTTCGGTGCAGCCGCCCGAGCGGCAATTGGGTCCGCGCTCCTTCATCCTGGCCGGCGGCCAGACCATGCACTTCTTCAGCCGCGACTATTGCGAGACGCTGCTCGCCGACTGGCTGCCGCTCGTGCTGGAGCCTGCGACCAGCTTCGATGCCGATAGCAAGCCGATCAAGATCGTGTGGCGCTGCGCCGTGCGAAAAAGGCCCTGACCGCGCCCGTGCCCGGTCGCATCGTCGCCATCGTCGATCCCTATGATGCCGGTGCGATGCTGGCGCCGGCCTTTGCCGAACGCGGCGTTGCGGCCATGATGGTGGGGAGCACGCCGGGGATCGCACCCGGGGAAGGCGCCCTTTTCGATCCGGCGACCTTCCGGCACGTGCTGCCATGGCACGAGGACCTCGCGGAGACCGTCGCAACGTTGCGCGACCTTGGGGTCGAGCATGTCATCGCCGGCTCGGAGCGCGGCGTGGAACTGGCTGATGCGCTGAGCGAGGCGCTCGGGCTGCCCGGCAATGGCACGCGGCTCAGCGCGGCGCGGCGCGACAAGGCGCGCATGATCGAGGAAGTGGGCCGGCACGACATAAGGGTGCCGCGGCAGATCGAGTCCGATAGCCTGGACGAGATCCTCGCCTGGACCACGGCGGGCGGCCATTGGCCGGCGGTGCTCAAGCCGCGCCGGGCCAAGGGGTCGGACGGGGTGCGGCTGTGCGCCTCGCGGGAGGAGATGGCGCGGGCCTTCCGTGAGGTTCATGGCCGGCGCGACCGGCTCGGCTTCCAGAACGACACGGTGCTGGCGCAGGAATTCCTGGTCGGCTGCGAATATGTCATCGACACCGTCAGTCATGCGGGGAAGCACCGGCTTGCGGCGCTCTGGGCCTATGGCAAGCCCGAACCCGGCTTTGAATCGATCGGGCTGCTCTCGACCAAGACATTGCTGCCGCCCGATGGCCCTTTAGCCGACATGCTGTTCGCTTTCGCCGTGCGGGTGCTGGATGCGCTGGAGATCCGGCATGGCGCCGGACATATCGAAGTGATCGTCGATGCCGACGGGCCTGCTCTGGTGGAGATCGGTGCGCGGCTGCATGGCGGCCCGCCGGCGCATTTGATGGCCCGGGCGGCGACCGGGGCGAGCCAGCTCGACCTGCTGGTGCAATCCTGCCTCGATCCGAACGCATTTCTGGAGAGCGTCGATGCTCGCTATACGCTGACCGGCGGCGCGGTGATGGTGCTGCTGCGGGATGCGGATCTGAAGGGCGAGATCGAGAGGCTGCCTTCGGCGCGGATCGTCTGGAATAAACAGGGCGCGACCCCGCCGACGGTGGCGGGCCTTGCCACCCTGATCCATCCGGACGCGGATGTCGTCGCGGCGGACCTGGAGATCGTTACCGGAGGCATCGCCTGCGAAGTGCTCGACAGCCGCGGCGCGATCGAGGCGATCATGCCGGAGTGGCGGGCGCTGCTCGAACGATCGCGCTGCAACCGCGCGTTCAGCGGGCCGACCTGGTATCTGGCCGCGCTGGAGGCCTGGCCCGACCAGGTGCCGGAGGTGATCGTCGCGCGACGGGCGGGGCGGCTTGCCGGCATCTTCCCGCTTGTCTGGCAGCCGGAGGACAAAACCGCCCGCTTCGCCACCCGGCTGAGCGATTATAACGACCTGATCGTGGCGGACGGCGACACGGCCGCGGCGCGGCGGCTGATGATTTTCGCGCGGCATCGCTTTCCCAATCTCGAGCTAAACTGCATCCGTATGGATTCGAACTGTGTGCTGGCCGAAGCCGAGCCGCCGGTCCTGGTCGAGAAGAAATCGATCTGCCCGATCGCTGACCTGTCCGGCGGCTATGAGGGCTGGTTCGCCGCGCGCAGCCCGGGCTTTCAGCGCGAGCTGGCGCTGGTCATCCGCCGCGCGGCACGGAACGGCCTGGTCGCGCGCCGGCTCGATCCCGAACGTGATACGGAGGTGGATCCGGCCGCCTTCTTCATCGAGATGCAGCGCGCGCGCTTCGGCGAACGCAGCCTGTTCCTGCGCGATCCGGCGACGCGGGCCTTTGTGGAGGCAGCGCTCGCAGCCTTGTGGCGCGAAGGGGTTGTGCCGCTGTTCGGCCTCTGGGCCGGGGAGCGGTTGATCGGCGTGGATATCTGCATGCTGGGGGCGGACAGCCTCGGCAACTGGAATGCCGGGTTCATCGCTGACTTCGCCACCTACTCGCCGGGCATGCTGATGGCGAACGCAGCGGTACGCGAGGCGTGCGCGCTTGGCCTGGCCGAGTTCGATTATCTGCGCGGGGCCGAGACCTATAAACGCCGCTGGTGCTCCGGCGAACGCGAGATCGGACGGCTGCCATGACGAGCACCCCCCTACGCCCCGATCCCTGGTCGATCGGATTATATGTCGGCCCCGACCCGCTCCATCTCGGCCCGCCGCCCGGTGTCGCCAATCCGGTCATGACGCGCGAACAGGTAAGCGATGTGCCGGCCGACTTCGTCGCCGACCCGTTCCTGCTCCGCCATGATGGCACCTGGCATCTCTTCTTCGAGATCCTGAATCATGAACGCAGGACGGGTGAGATCGGCTGGGCGAGCAGCCCCGATGCAATCGCCTGGACCTATGGCGGAGTCGTGCTGAGCGAGGCGTTCCACCTCTCCTACCCTTATGTGTTCGAGCATGAGGGCGCGGTCTATATGATGCCCGAGACGCTGGGGGCCGATGCCGTCCGACTCTACCGCGCCGAGCCATTCCCGACGCGCTGGGTGCCGGTTGCCGATCTGATCCCCGGCCGGATCGCCGATCCGACGCCGTTCCTTTTCGAGGAGCGCTGGTGGATGTTCGCCTGCCCGACGCCCTATGCCCATGACACGCTGGCGCTTTACTGCGCCGAGGACCTGGCCGGGCCCTGGCGCGAGCATCCAGCGAGCCCGCTGATCACCGGCGACAAGAGCCGGGCGCGACCGGGCGGGCGCGTGATCGCCTGGGACGGGCGGCTCTACCGCTTCGCGCAGGATTGCGGGCCGCGCTATGGCAGCGGGGTGCGGGCGTTCGAGATCACCCGGCTGACGCTCGACGATTATACCGAGCGGGAATGCGCTGAAAGCCCGATCCTCGGGCCCATGGGGTCGGGGTGGAACGGCAAGGGCATGCACCATGTCGATGCCTGGCCGGTCGGGCCGGGCCAATGGATTGCTGCGGTCGACGGCATCCGGCTCTGAATCCAGGATAGCGGGCGCCGCTCGCGGGAAGGTCCGTCCAAGGACTGCAGCCAATCTGACGGCTTCTCGAATTGCGGCGGTTTTGATGTTCTTATAGGCTCGCCACATTCCAATACAGTCACAAGTACAGGTGCTTATAGATTTCTTTATAAAAGGAGGTCGTGTTGAAAACCGTTACTTTCCTGTTAGGCGCAGGTTCGTTGGCGGCTGCCGCCGCTGTGGCCATGGCTCAGACCTCAGCACCGCCACCGCCGCCCTTCGGGCCCGCGGTCACGCCCGGCCGGACGATCCAGACGTCCGACATGACCAATCCCAATCCGCTGATCCCAGGCGATATCTATCGCAACGGCAATGTCTCGCATGCGGATCTGGCGACATTCGCATGGCTCGAATTCATCTCGGCTGTGTCGCCCAATGCGCCGGGCGCGCGCGGCGTGCCCGGCGGCAGCTTCGCGAGCACGGGCACCAGCAGCACACCGCCCCTGGTCTGGGAGACCTATCAGCACCGCACCGAACTGCTCCCCTGCAATGTGTCCGGGGGTTCGAGCGCGCCGCGGCCGCCACAGCCCTGGGGGGCGCCACCCACTTATGTGACGACCGTCTCGAATTCCAATCCGCAGGTCTGCAGCACCATCTCGGTCGGCGGAACGCCGCCGTTCAACAATCTGGATGAGGCCAACCAGATCGGCCAGAATATCCTGCTTTTCCCGACCGTGCCGGGAAAGCCGAACCCCGCGACCGACCCCCAGGTGCTGTTCGAGGCCAAGGCCAACCAGTATGAATCCAATTATGTGGCGCAGAATTACCAGTCGCTGATCCCGAAATTCGGCCCGTTCCATTTCTCGCCGGGAATCACGCTGCCGAACACCACGGTTGAGGTGAAGGCCGCGTGGCGGCCGCTTTCCTCGATCCCGGCGAACCAGCAATATCGCTATCATGTCGCGAATGTGATCACCTATAGCGGCACCGACACCAACCCGGTGCCCAAGGTGGTGCCCTATGCGCTGATCGCGCTGCACATCATCCACAAGACGCCGAACTATCCCGCCTTCATCTTCGCCACGTTCGAGCAGGTCGACGACTTCAAGAACCAGACGACCGGGGCCGCGACCGGCGTCTATTATGTGCCGGCCTATAATTCCGTTTCCTACGCGCTGCCCCCGACCACCACCTTCCCGCCCAGCGGCACGACGATGAACAACCCCAAGATCAACTTCTCCACCAGCGCACCCAAGGCCTATCCGTACGGCACCAACGGCGTGTCGCTGCCGCTTGGGGCGGTTACGAGCATTCCCGGATCCAAGACCGTGAATGGTGTCGTCACCGTGCCGGTCACCTCGCCGGTGCCGACCGTGCCCGAGGTCTCCACGGTCAACAAACAGGCGCTTACGGCGATGCAGAAGATCCCGGGCTTCGGGCAGAAATTCGTCTGGCAATATTACAAGCTGACGGGCGTGCAGGCGATCCCGACCAATGACGAAACCACGCGGGATTTCTACCTCGCCAATATCGTGGTCGAAAGCAGCCAGCCGGGCATCCAGCTGTTCCGCGGCTTCCCGCCGATCACGGCCGGGGTGCTGAACAATCTGCGCAACCAGACCAATGTCATCGATTATCACAACAGCCCCGGCACGCTGACCTCGAGCGGCGGTTGCCAGGGGTGCCATGGCGTCGCCCAGACCCAGAACGGCTTCGACTTCAGCTTCCTGTTCTTCGGGGCGGCAGGCGGCGGCTTCTCGCCGGAATCCAAGGGCGTGCCGTCCCCCGCCGTCGCGCAGGCGCGGCTGGTGCAGAAGAAATATCTCCAGTGACGGCATAAGGGGGGCGTGAGGGAGCGGCGATGAACACATCGCCGCTCCCCTCATTGCCCATGGCCCGATCCGCACGGCATCATGGCTCGGCCCGGGGCGGAAACGCACCCGGGCCGTTGCCCGTCAGAACTTCGCGCCGAGCGAGATGCCGTAGGTGACCGGCGGATTCCACACGCTGCCGATGCCGAGCGTGTTGAACAGCACCTGGGTCTGGTAGCGCTGGTTCGTCACATTGTCGCCGAACACAGCGATCGTATAGCGCTTGCTCGGATCGACCCATTGCGCCCGCAAGGACAACACCTCGTAGCCATTCTGTTTGAATTGCTCGGACGGGTCGAAATAGAAGGACGAGGTGTAATAGAGATTGCCCGAAAGGGTCAGCCGTCCACCGGCCGCGTCGAGGCCATAGCTCGCCCCAAGATTCGCGGTGAAATCGGGCGCGCGCTGCATGTGCAGGCCTGAGGCGTCGGTGGTCGTCTGGGTCAGCGACCCCGCGCCGATTGCACCGCACGCCATGGGATTGGGCGCCGCCACGGTCGGATCGCAATAGCTGTAATAGGGCGCGTTCGGGAAGGATTTGTAGCGGGCATGAGTCCAGGCCGCGCCGGCATTGACGTTGAAGGCGCCGCTGAAGCGATAGCGGACCTGGCCCTCCAGGCCGTAGATCTCCGAGGATGCCGCGTTGCGGATCTGCGCCGCGCCGTTCTGGAAGCTCGAGACCTGCAGGTTGCTGTAATCATAATAATAGCCGGCGAGCTCGACCGACAGCGCATGGTTGTCGAACTTGTAGCCGAGCTCGAACGCGTTGATCTTCTCGGGCTTGACCGGGACCTTGGACAGGCCGCCCACATTCAGGATGCCGGCCTTGTAGCCGCGGGTGAAGGAAGCATAGACGCTCGAATCCGCATCCGGCTTGTAGCGGATGACGACGCGCGGCGTGACGCTGTCATTCTTGAGATCATTAACCGGGATGACCGTTTCGGGCGGGAGGCCGGCGGTCGATACCGGATTGCCGTCGGCGCCTTCATAGGCGGTGGTGGTGAAGTTGGTCCGGAAATAGGCGTCGGTCACCACGTCGTGGCTGTAGCGCGCGCCGGCGGTGAGGAAGAGATTGTCCGCCACTTCATAGGTCGCATCGGCATAGGCGGCATAGGAGATGGTCTTGGTGTTCGAGCCGCCGAAGGGCAGGAACGGAGCGCCGCCGAACGATGCCTTCACATCCCAATTGTCGCTGACCTGGAAATAATTGAGGCCGGCGGTCCATTGCAGGCGCGAGCCGGGCTTCGAGTTGAGCAGCAGTTCCTGCGAGAAGGTTTTGTCGACCGGCCCGACGAAGATGTAGAAAAGCTGGAGCGCGGTCGCGTCCAGATCGCCCAGATAGGGCGAATCGTCGTGACGATATTGGGTGTAGGAGGTCAGGTTGGCGAACCCCAGATCGGCCTTCAGCGTCGCTTGCACCGTATCGGACTTGTTGCGGAAGCTGACCCGATCGGTCTCCGCGACCTGGCCGGGGCTGGTCGTGAAGGTGCCGGCGGGCGCATAGAAATAGACGAGCGGCTGGCCCGCCGAGCTCGTCTTGCCGTAGATCGCCTGCCCGGCCGGCGTGACCTTGCTGAAAAAGCCTGATGCGCCGGTCTGGTCAACAAAGGCGTTGACGAGCTGCGATGTCGGATCGTTGGTTTCGTCATGGATGTAGCGCAGCAGGAACGACACATCGTCGCTCAGCTCGATCTTCAGGCCGGTGCGCACCGACCAGTTCTCATATCTGCCGACATGCTTGTTGCCGTCGACGATGTTGGTCTGGAAGCCGTCGCCGCGGCGATAGACCCCCTCGACATCGAGCGCGACCTTCTGGCCGAGACCGACAGTCGCATAGCCCTGCAGGGTCAGCGCGTTGAAGCGGTCATAGCTGGCCTTGAACTCGGCGCTGGGGGTGGTGCTCGGATCAGCGGTCGTCACCAGGATCGCGCCGCCGGTGGTGTTGCGGCCGAACAGGGTGCCCTGCGGCCCTTTCAGGACCTGGATATTCTGCACCTTGGTGAGCTGGAAATCGGAGACATAGGGGTTCGACTGGAAGAAACCGTCGACATAAATGCCGACATTCGGGCCGCCGCCCGACGTGGTCACGGCCGTGCCGACGCCGCGGATCGTCGGCTGCGCGGCGGGGCCCTGATCATCGAAGCGCAGGCCCGGCGTCAGCTTCACCGTGTCCGACAGCTGGTTGACGTTGGCGACCTGAAGCTGCTCCTGGCTGAGCGTGGTGACGCTGATCGGCACATCGCGCGATGCCTCGGAGCGGCGCTGCGCCGTGACGATGATGTCGGGGCCGGTGGCGCTCTGATCAGCGACCGCGGTGCCGCTGTCCTGGGGCGTGGCCTGGGCAAAGGCCGCCGAGGGGATGATCGCTGCGGCGCCGATCAGCGCGAAGACGGATGCGGCGCTCGGCCGGATTTTCGACATGTCTTTGTTCCTCCCCATAGGATCATGCGTCTCTGCAACGGCCCCGGGGTTCCGGGTCGATCTGCGCATCCTGGGTGCGGGATTATGCCTCGGAGGGGCGGGTTCAGGCTTGATCTATTTGGACAAAAGGCGCGCCTGCGCGAGGTATCGCCGCGGCGAACAGTGCGCAGGCGCGCAACGTCAGAGGCCTTTTTTCGCCATCTCGAAGCTGCGGTCCAGATGATCGACAAAACCCGACGGGAGCGGCGCGAAGACCCAGAGATCGCCCTCGTCGCGGATGGCGTCGATATTGCCCGCGACATCGTCGATCGTCCAGGACGGCCGATAGACGCCCCGGGTTTCGGCGATGAAGGCCCGCGCGACACGGCCTGCCATCGACACCAGCATCTCGCCGCTGACCGAGCAGCTTTCATGCGCGAGCCAGCCGACCACCGGGGCAACCAGCTCCGCGCCCATCGGCGGATATTGCGAGATGTCGATCCCCTCCGCCATGCGCGTGACGGCGCCCGGCAGGATGATGTTCGACTTGATATCCTTGTCCGCGCCTTCGATCGCGATGACGTTGTTGAGACCGATCATGCTCGATTTGGACATGGCGTAATTGACGCCGCTATGCGTGCTGTAGAGGCCGCCGATCGAGCCGGTCAGCACGACGCGGCCGTAACCGGCGCCGGCCATCGCCGGGAAGGCGGCGCGGACGACATGGAAGGCGCCGAGCAGGTGCACGTCGATGACGGCGCGATAATCCTCATGGCTGATCGCATCGAGCGATCCGTAACGGACATTGCCGGCATTATGGATGAGGATGTCGACCCGGCCATAATGATCGAGCGCGGTCTGGATGATCGCCTGGCCACCCTCGGGCGTGGCGACGCTGTCAGTGTTGGCGATGGCATCGCCGCCCGCTGCCCTGATCTCGTCGACGACGCTCTGGGCAGGGCCGGGATCGCTGCCCTCGCCCTTCATGCTGCCGCCGAGATCGTTGACGACGATCTTCGCGCCCTTCGACGCGAGCAGCAGGGCATATTCGCGCCCGAGCCCGCGGCCGGCACCGGTGATCACCGCGACGCGATCGTCGAATCTGCGTTCCGTCATGAATGGGTCCTTATGTGAATCGGTGCGTCGCACCGGCATCCAGATCGGCGCACCGCGTTCGGCGCGGAGCGACGGGATGGTGCGGCCGTCAATGTCGGCGACGCCATAATCCCGGGCGAGCTCGGCGCTGATGAAGGTGCCGCCGCTCAGCTTCATCACCGCCGGATCGGCAGCGAGCGCTGCGATGACCCGGCCGGGAAACTCGACTGAGCTGCCGACCGCGCTGTTGAGCTGCGAGGTCATGCCGGGCACCGTCTTCAGATTCTCCTGCGCGCGCTCGGTATAGGTGAAGCCCTGCCAGAGCGAGAGCGAGGCGATATTGTGCGGCTTGAGCTCGATCGCCATGTCGCGCGCCATGCGGTCGGTAGCTGCCTTGCAGGTGCCGAAAATGACATTGTAGGTATAGGTCACGCCGACATAGCCCGAGAGCGCGACGATGAGCCCGGAACGCTGCGGCACCATGATCTTCGCCGCGTGCCAGGCAGCGACGAAGTTCGAGCGCAGGCCGATATCGACCATCTCCCAATTGGAGATCGGCTTTTCCCAGAAGGGGCCGGGCTGGGTCAGTTCGGGCGGGATCGCGATGGCGTTGTTGACCAGCAGATCGAGCCGGCCCTGCTCGCGCGCGACGCGATCGAACAGGGCGGCGACCTGATCGTCATCGCCATGATCGACCTGGACCGCGATGCCCTTGCCACCGCGCGCATCGACCTCGGCGGCGGTCTCGCCGACCGTCCCGGGGAGCGGGGCGCTGCCCGAGGTGACGGTGCGGCCAGTGACATAGACCGTCGCGCCCTGCTCGCCGAGCGCGAGCGCGATGCCCTTGCCGATGCCGCGGCTCGCGCCCGTTACTACAGCGACCTTGCCGGAAAGGGATGTCATGTCGCGGCCGGGATCGAGGGCGTCCGGCGATTGGTCAGGGGCCGCTGATAGGAGGGATCCGCCTTACTGCGCGCGGGGGCGCCATTGTCATTGATCCCCGGCACTTCGGCGAAGGGGATCGGCAGGGTCGGCACCAGCCCCGACCATTCGATGCCGTTGGTCCGGAGCGCGATCTTCCAGGCACCGTCGCGGCGCTCGAGCCGGTCGATATAGCGGCCGCCCGCGATCCAGTTGCTCTCGTCGCGGTTGCGGCCGACGAAGAGATAATAGGTTTCGGTATGCGCTGTATCGCCGTCAATCTCGCAGGTGATGTTGAGGAGGTTGTGATGCGTCGCGATCTGCCCCTGATCGTGCAGCGCCGAGGCCCAGTCATAGAGCTCGACCGGGCCACCGACGAACGGGCCGGCGGCGATGGTCGCGTCGGGGTGGAAGGCGGAGAGGAAGAGTTCGCGGTCGAACCGGTCCATGCCGCGGCTGAAGCGGGTGAGGCAGTCTATGATATCCTGGCGGTCGAGCAATTGCTCCAGCCGGGCGAGGCGTTCAGCGTCCATGGCCGCTCTCCTTGATCGGGCGCCAGATCGG